>ERZ1026862.1280-NODE-1280-length-15248-cov-11.668926_pt1 | contig 15248 bp, 13 predicted proteins | sample MGYA00380161_ERZ1026862 | MGnify/ENA primary metagenome ERZ1026862 (study PRJEB33269, sample SAMEA4719797) | human gut metagenome | biome: human-associated habitat; feature: organic feature; material: feces | place: Cameroon | collected 2013-10 ... | reverse complement strand
TTTATATTTATATTATATATAATTATTATATATAATATAAATATAATAGAAATATAGCTAATAAGCAATATTTCAACATTGCTTATTGTTAAGTTGTTAAGTTGTTAAGTTGTTAAGGTTATACAATCCTTCCTTGTTTTCTTTTTTTATATATCTCTTTTCAAAAGATAGGCTGCGCTCGGGAATGAAAAACAAAAACTGCGTGTTTTGTTTTGTCATTCCACTCGCTTGCACTATCTTTGCAGCTACTTTCGCCACTCCAAAATACACATAGTGGCAAAGCAATCTACCAAAAACAAAGTAAATCATTATGAACAAGCACATTACAATCAAACACAACCAACCAACTATGACCGTAGAAGAAACAATAGAGTTACTAAATAAAGCTGGCTACAAGGCTGCTGATTTGTTAAAATAATACGGCTAAAGGTTAAAACTCGGTCATAAGCGGACATAAGCGGACAGCATACTTTCCGAATGTAGTAATTTTGCAGAAAACCAACAGCGACAGACCGCACAAGCTCCACACGACTACTCGAAAGGCGCCAAGAGTATAGTCGAATTCCGATGATTAAAATAGAACTAACTCCCGGTGATATAAAAATAAGCCAAACTCCCGATAATAAAAAAAGACCCGCAGGTCATTATAAAATGGTCTACGGATCTTTGAAAAAATATACTGATTATCTACTAATCGGATAATTGGGTTAGCCAAGCCTTGCGGACAGATAAAACATTATGCCAATCCCTCTATTTCTCCGTTTATGATATCGATATTCTCGCTCTGAGGATGCAGAGGGAGACCAGGCATGCGGAGGATGTCGCCCGAGATGGCAACAATCATGCCTGCACCTGAGCTAACCACGAAGTCGCGCACGGTGAAGGTGAAGCCTTCTGGCACACCAACGGCCTTAGGGTCGTCGCTGAAGGAGTATTGAGTTTTGGCTACGCAGATAGGCATTTTGTCTAATCCCCACTCCGCTATGCGCTCCATGGCTTTGCGAGCCTTAGAGGTGAATTCCACCCTGCCGGCACGATACACCTGCTTGGCTATCTTCTCGATCTTCACTTCTACGCTATCTTCGAGGTCGTAGACGAATTTGATATCCGACGATGGATGCTCTTCGATGGTTTTCAGACATAGTTTTGCCAACTCTTCACAACCCTCGCCACCATGCAGATAAGCCTCGTTAGGCGCAAAGTCTACGCCCAGCTTGTTGCAATAAGCCTTTAGCTCGTCGATAGTTTCCTGGGTGTCGGTGCCAAAGCGATTTAGCGTTACTACTACGGTCTGTCCCATATTCTGCAGGTTTTCTATGTGGCGAGCCATATTGTCAAGACCAGCCTCGGCAAGTCCACGAGTGGTAACGACAAGGATTGTCATTTTTGGTGTTAGCCCAGCCATGCGACATTTGATATCGAGGAATTTCTCGGCACCAAGGTCGGCACCAAAGCCAGCTTCGGTAACCACATAGTCGCTGGTAGACATCGCCATCTTGGTGGCCAAAACGCTATTGCAGCCGTGGGCAATATTGGCAAACGGACCGCCATGGATGAAGGCTGCTGTATGCTCTGTGGTTTGCACGAGGTTAGGATGGATGGCATCCATGAGCAACACGAGCAACGAGCCTACACCACCAAGGTCGCGCATATAGAATGGTTTGCCCTCGCAGGTTACACCCAGCAGGATGTTCTCAAGGCGTTTGCGCAGGTCGTCCATATCTGTGGCAAGACAAAGGATAGCCATAATCTCGGAAGCAGGAGTGATATCGAATCCCGACTCTCTGACCACGCCATTGCCATCGCCCAATCCCGTTACGACATATCTCAGCGCACGGTCGTTCATATCCATCACACGTCGCCAATAAACGGTCTTCAGCTGCTCTGGCTTGCCCTGATGGCGGAAGATGTAGTTGTCGACAAGAGCTGCTATGAGGTTGTTGGCAGAAGTGATGGCATGCATATCGCCTGTGAAATGAAGGTTTATCTTCTCCATTGGCAACACCTGCGAATAGCCACCGCCCGAAGCGCCACCCTTCATACCGAAACATGGTCCCATGCTTGGCTCACGTAGCGCCAACGCACTCTTTTTGCCCAGGCGATTGAATGCCATGGAGAGTCCGATGCTCACGGTAGTTTTGCCGATGCCAGCCTTGGTAGGCGACATGGCGGTCATAAGAATAAGGTTGCTGCCAGCTACTTTCTTCTCATCGATAATGTCGATAGGAAGTTTAGCGATGTTTTTGCCATAATAAACTAAAGAAGACTCGTCGATTCCATATTCCGAAGCGATATCCTTAATGTGCTTCAATGGAGTTTCGCGTGCTATTTGAATGTCTGTTTTCACGAAATGGTATTTTTTATTATGTGTTTTTTATGGTGCAAAGGAACGGAAAAAATCTTAGTCTTGCAAATAAGTTGCATATAAACACGATGCTCTTAGTAAGTTTTAACGCTATAATCATACTTGTTTCCGTTAAACATTCTTAATGCCGCAGAAATATTCTTCGATTACAAAATAGGTATGGAGCAAAATGCTTATCTTTGCAAATAAATAATGAGTTTTTAGGACTAATAACTACAAACACCATAAGGCTTATGATGAGAAATCTACTATATATGATGTTTTCAATGACATTACTGCTTGGCGCACCTGTTAGCGCTCATGCCAATAATGCCATCGAAATTGTCGACAACGATATTGTCGGCATCACAGTTACTGTGTCGGAGTCTACACTTCGTGTTACAGGCGCTACAGGACTGACCCTTAGTATATACAATGTAGCAGGCGTGCATGTGCAGAGCTTCCGTGTGGAGGGTGCCGACCGCCGTTATGAACTAAACCTTCCTAAAGGTTGCTATATCGTGAAAGTAGGCAAGGTGGTTCGCAAAATTTCTATTAAGTGATATTCCATTCGCATATTTTGCGATCAGTAAAGTGGGTGGTGCTTCTTGTCGTATTGCTATTTGTTTCGTGCGACAAGAAGGACGACAACCCATACCGCAATCTCTCGCTCGACCATTATGCCCAGATGCGGGAAAAGGCATTTGCCGTTGATGCCGACAAGATAAGGAATGCCATTTCTAACCTTATCTATACCGATTCAGATACCATTCTTTCGTCATCGCGCCTACGCAGATATTATAGCGAAGGGGGCGACTTTGTATGGATTACGCGCTTGGGCATAGACGAGCGTGCGGATAGTCTTTTCACATATTTGCGACAGGTGAAACAGGATGGTTTCTCGGTAGAGAAATTCCATATCGACGAGATGGCTGCCGATATTGCCAAACTTCGTTCGCTCGATGCCGACTCCATAGGCAACATCAATAAGCTTATGGCACGACTGGAGTATCGACTGTCGAAGGCGTATCTGCATTATGTTTCTACGATGAGATATGGATATGTGAATCCATATCAGACTTTCAACCGCTTAGACCCTATGGAAGCCGACAATCCTCGTGCGGGCTACCATACTCTATATGATGTGCCTACGGAGGTGGCTAAAGCCGACTTTCTGCCCACGATATTCCGCAAGGCTACTGCCGACAGCATAGGCGCTTTTATGCGCTCTATAGAGCCCACAAATCCTTATTATTATATGTTGCGCTCTCAGCTTGCCACACCTGGACTAAGCAGAGGGCAAAGGATGAAGATTATGGTGAATATGGAGCGATGCAGATGGAGAGTGGCGGATTTGCCACACAACAACCAGAACTACGTGATGGTGAACATACCAGCCTACATGCTTCGTGCGGTATGTGCCGACACCATAGTGGAAATGAAGATTGTGTGTGGAGCCATGAAAACAAAAACTCCTATCATAACAAGCAAGATAAAGCGCATCGACATAAATCCGCAATGGATAATTCCTCGCAGCATCATCAAGACCAGCGTGGCTCATCATGCTGGCAACGCAGGCTATTTTGCTTCGCATCGCTATTTCATCCGCCATCGTGCTACGGGCAAGAAGGTTAGCCCATCGGAGGTGTCGGCAGACATGCTCTTGGGTGGCGAATATGCCGTGGTGCAGGAGGGCGGAGCTGGCAATGCGCTTGGCCGCATCATCTTCCGTTTCGACAATAATCTCTCTATCTACCTCCACGACACCTCGTCGCCAAGTGTTTTTGAGCGTAGCGACCGTAGGGCTTCGCACGGATGTGTGAGAGTGGAAAAACCATACTTGCTGGCAACATCGATTTTGGGCAAAGGCAAAGAAAATTTGTTGGCTCGATTAAACTATTCTATCAATGCCGACGTCTCACCATTAGGAAAGAAACGTAGCGAACTATCGGAGGCGCAACAGGCTGTGGCTGACACCCTGAAACGCAGCAAGCTCATAGGTAGCCTGAATGTAGATCCGCGCATCCCGGTATTCATCACATATTTCACCCTCTACCCTTCCATCAACGGCTCGCTCGTAGACTATCCCGACGTGTATGGCTACGACGAGATTATCGCAAGGAAGCTGAAGAAATACATGTAATTATATCCTCGGTGCTATCCGTGTGCAACATCGCATGAAAGCATGAAGAACAATACATACGACGAAAAACGAATATTAAAACAATTATCCAACCCTGTCACAAGCCGACAGGCTTTTGCCGAGGTGGTAGCCCAGTATGGCGAACAGCTATATTGGAGCATTCGTCGTATGGTTCTCGTTCACGACGATGCCAACGATATTCTGCAAAACACATTTATAAAAGCTTGGACCAACCTTGCCGATTTTCAAGGACGCTCCAAGTTTTCTACATGGCTGCATCGCATAGCCATCAACGAATGCCTAACCTTTGTGCGCAAGCAGAAGCTAACAGCCAACATATATACCGACGAAGATAATGGCGTGGCAAATATGCTCATGGCAGACGAATATTTCGATGGCGACGAGGTGCAAGCATTGTTGCAACAAGCCATAGCCTCGCTGCCCGAAGTGCAACGCCAAGTGTTCTGCCTGCGCTACTACGACGACATGAAATATAGCGAGATTTCTTCCCTATTGGGCACATCGCAAGGAGCACTAAAAGCCAGCTATCACCTGGCAGTTAAGAAAATACAAGATTTTTTTAACCAACATGATTAAACCTTTACGGCAAAAAATAGTCAAACAATAAAACATCAATAATTATGCAAAAAGAAGATATAAAGATAAGAAACCAGTTTGGCGCTGAAAACCATTTTCAGGTGCCAGAAGGCTATTTCGACAATCTTGCCGCTTCTGTGATGCAGCATATTCCAGATGATCAGGCTAAGATAATAAAGATGCAGACACCTGCTTGGCGTCGACATATCGTAGCCATATCTGCCGCTGCAGCATCTGTTGCCGCAGCAGTATGTCTTGTTTTTGTACTTGAGTCGAATCCCGCACATTCGCCAAGCCATTTGGCTGCTCAGCATGCAACCATGCAGCAAGACAATTCCAACATCGACGCTATGGTGAACTATACCATGCTCGACAACGACGATATGTATGCATATATGTCGGGCATAGACTGATAACACCCAATAATAAAGATATAATATGAGAAGATTTATACTGTTTGCCATAATGCTAACCATCCAGCTATCAGTCATGGCACAATCGCGACCAAAGTTCGACCCCGCACGCTTTGAGGCAGACTTGGAGCAATACGTGACAACCGAAGCAGGACTGTCGGCAAAAGAAGCCGCTGCCTTTTTCCCTGTATATAAAGAGATGAGGAAAAAGCAACGCATGCTATTCATGAAGATGGACAAATATCGCCATGTAGACTTCTACGACAACAAGCAATGCGAAAATGCCATACGCTCGCTCGACGAGATAGACATCCAAATGAAAGAGCTACAACAACGATATCATGTGAAATTCATGAACATATTGCCAGCATCGAAAGTGCTAAAAGTGATACGAGCAGAAGAAAGATTCCATCGGAGAGCCTTCAGAAAGGCGGCTGGAGCAGGACATAATGGCAATAAAGCAAAAAAAGTTGAGTAAAAATTTGGTAGTATGAAATAAAGATATTACCTTTGCACCGCATTTGAGAACAATGGTTCGGCAAATTCAACAACAAGCCTATGGAAGGATGGGTGAGTGGCTGAAACCACCAGTTTGCTAAACTGACGTACGGGTTTCCGTACCGGGGGTTCGAATCCCCCTCCTTCCGCCATGTTGTTCTTAGTGTAGATGGTCGGTTCATCTAACGGTTAGGATACAAGATTCTCAATCTTGGCATAAGGGTTCGATTCCCTTACCGACTACACAGAAGCTTCAGGAAATTCCTGAAGCTTTTTTTTGTTTATATCCGAAGCTTAGTTTTTTTGTATATATGCTCAACGCTTTGATTTAGGGAGACAAGATTAAGTGCGACAACCGAGTTGTCGCAAACCCAACCCCGTGGGGAGAAAATAAAGGCTTACTACACACAAAAAAATGCTTACTACAAAACAAATGATTACTACAAAACAAATGCCGCACGGAGTGCTCATGTTTATGGGCTTTCCGTGCGGCGGTGTGTATGAAGATTAGGAGTGTTTATTTTTGGAGTGTTTATTTTTGGAGTGTTTATTTTTGGAGTGTTTATTTTTGGAACTAAAAGCTGGTTTTCCAATCTACACCAAAGCGGAATGGAGTGGCACGCTGAGCAAACCAATGGTTGGTGCCCGTAGCCTGGCTCGACATGGCGAAGGTGTTGTAGTGGGTGTTGGTGATGTTGGTAGCCCAGAAGTTGAAGTCGAAGCAACGAATCTTGAAGTCGACATGTGCTCCAAGCACGGCATAAGCCTTTTGGCTGCAAGTGTTAGCCTCATCCCAATAGTTGCGACCCTGACCAGCGACGTTGGCACCGATGGTGATGCTGTTGAGCCAACGATGAGCGATATCGAAACGCCAGTCGGCAGAGGCAGCGAAGGTATGATTAGGCACGAAAGGTACCGACTTGCCCTTGTAGTCAACAGCAACGAGCTCCCTACCCTGCTTCACACTATCTGTATATTCGCGGAATGTGGCATGGGTGAAACCATAGCTGGCGGTATACGACAAATGATTGTCGAAGGCTGAGCCACGAAGCGAGAGCTCTACACCACAACTATTAGAGCGACCAGCATTTACCATCATTCTGCCAAAGCCATAGGTGCCAGCCATTACGGAGAGCTGCTGATTTTTCACTTGCATAAAGAATACGGCAGCATCGAGATGCAAGGCACCATTAAAGAGGTTGAGGTGAGAACCAACTTCATAGTTCCAGCTTGTTTCCGGCTTATATTCTATGCTCTTGCGTATGTTGTCGTAAGAAGCCTCATCGTGTGGCACATCATAGTCACCACGTTGCGAGCTGGAGTTTGAAATCTCCGTCTGCAAGATGTCGGAGAACATCTGAATATTGAATCCTCCTGCACGATATCCCTTTGATATGGTGGCATAGAGGTTAGAGTTGCTATTGTCGAGAGTATATACCAACGATAACTTTGGCAACAGCTGTCCGTAGTTGTTGTGCTCTTTATGGCGCAATGTAGACGAAATGCGAGTGTTGGCAGGACGTCCCATCACGCTAACGTTGCAATCCATGATGGCTTGAGTGTCGTAGTCGATGCCCACTCGGCTCCAGTCGTAGCGCACGCCAAGGGTGGCAGCAAGACGGTTGGCAAGTTGGACGGAAGACTCGTGGTAGAAGCCGAGGTTGAGCGTTGGAGTATGGAATAATCCAGGCACGGTATGCATGTCGGCATCAACGGTTATGCCTCCTGCTCGCTCTATGGCAGCCTGGGCAGCAGCTGTGGCAGCCTCGCTCGTCATGCCCTGCCCCATAAATCTGCCAGTCATCGAAGCGAGGATGGCAGCATACATAGGGCGCTGGATATTGGAAGCCAAAAACTCGTCCATTCCCTGGTTGAAGTATACGGGAGCATCCGTCTTGAGCCATTGCGCAGAACCAAAGATGCCCGAAGTATGGCGCCAAAGGTTGCGATGGTTGCCCTTGAGCACAAACTCTTGGGTGATGGAGTTTTGGCGTTGTTTCTCGTCCATGGCAAGATAGTCTACCGGCATGTAGTCGATATCCATAGCCATGAAATCATAGAGATGCTGATAGGAAGTTGTGGACGAGAAGTTCAAACTGCCTATAGATGTGCCGAAATCTATTGCTGCATTAAGCATGTTGCGACGATAACGGCCTTGCAGATTTGTGTTTGGGTTGTCGGTGGTGCCATCATCAGCCATAGCGCCATAAGGGAAGGCATTCTGATGAGTATGCTGGAAGTCGACAATAGCGTTGAGATAGCTTGTGGCAGAAGGAGCATAAACGAACTTAAATCGTCCGCCTGCCTCCAGACTCTTGTCGGCTTTGGTGTCGAGAAAATGATTGCGAAGATAGCCTTGGTCATCGACAAAGAAACCTGCTATAGAGAAGCCTGCCTTGTCGGAAAGACGACGACGAAGGTTGATGTTGGTGGAGATTAATCCATGAGTGGCTATCGTTCTGCCCCATTCTAATCCTGGTTCAGAGATAGGGTTGCGACTATATATGCGCACTAATCCTCCCTCGGTATTCAGACCGTAGAGGGTGCCTTGCGGACCACGCAGGATGTCGACACGGCTGATGTCGTGGAAGAAGGTATTGAACGACGATTTGCTCATTAGCGGCATGCCATCAAGATAGATGCCTACGGCAGGAGAATTGATGCGCGAGCCGATGCCACGCACATACATAGCCGAGGTATAGCGAGAACCATATTTCGACATAACGAAGTTGGGAACATAGCTCGACAGTTCGCGTAAGTCGGTGGCATGGAGCGTAGACATGTCTTTTGCCGAGAGCATAGTAGAGCTAACTCCCTGTCGACGTAGCAAAAATTGCTCCTTTGGCTGACGAACAATACACACCTCGTCGAGTTCGTGAACACGCGAGGAGTCTAATGCGGAAACTTTTTCCAATTTTTCATTTGTGCTTGCAGAAGCATGTGTACTTGCTTTTGCATTTGTGCTTGTGTTTGCATTTGCGTTTGCGTTTGCAGATGAGATTGCCAACAATGTGGCTACGATCAGTTGTCTATTCATAAGAGTTTTTATAATTTGGATGCAAAATTACGACTTTTTGTTTTGCCTCACAATCCTAACAAATGAGGAATTAGAGTTAATCTGCCTACAAAACAATATATATTTGCAACCTGACATTCGAGCCTGGCTCTTTCAACATAATGATAGGACCAGACAGTAGCGACAAGAGTTTGAAGCGAGCAAAAATAGAGATGAAATGAAACTTGAGATGAAAATAATAAACGCAAAAAAGGCAATTCCAATAAAGGAATTGCCTTTTTTATTGAGGTGCCTGGCAGAGTCGAACTGCCTTGAGCGGTTTTGCAGACCGATACCTAACCGTTCGGACAAGGCACCCTGTTGTTAAATGCGGTGCAAAGGTAGTATAATTATTTTATTCCACCAAATTTTCTGCATTCTTTTTTTTCATTTATTCGTTGCATAAGCTCTTTTCTGCTCTTGCATCGCCCTTTTTTATCCTTTAGCGGACAGCCTTGGCAACCGCTACACAGACTATCTGTGTGGGTTGCCGTATAACAGATTTTCCATATAGCGTATGCCAAGGCTGCTGCCAAAATGATGAATACTATAATGTATTGTAGCATATTTATTCAATTGTTACCTTTAATGGCGACTCGAGAGCATTCATAAAACCATTTATGCGTAGCTGCCATTCTTCTTGGTTTCTCACATCGTAACAACTCCATGCACTACCGAAGTAGTATGTATATCGCTGGTTGTTTTTCAGATTCTTCACCACTCCTACAGCATGACCTGCAATAGCGCCATCGTGCTTGTCGTAGAAGAGTTTCTTGCACTTTGCTCCTTCTGGGAACAAGGCTGCTACATAAATTTGGAAACCATATTTGTCTGGAGACTCTGTAGGGTCGGCATACTGCACATAGTTTTTACCTATTACCACACTCTCGGTATCGGCAGTATGGACAACAACTCCTGAAGCAAAGTCGCAAGGCTGAGTAAGACCAGTATACCAAACTACCATCTTATTGAAGTTGGAACCCTTGTCAAGGCTGATGATGCGATGCTCAACCACACCTTCGTCATTCTTAATCTTAGTTGGATTATATGTAAGCTCAACGGTGAAGCGAAGCGGACCATTGTCCAAAATCTTATAAGTCTTGTAGCAATAAGGGAAGATGAGCTTGTCGCCATCCATAAGCGCAGGAGCACCACAACCAAGCGAAGGACCTACGCCATAGCAGTCGAGACCGCGACCATGGTCGAGATGGAACGAGGTGTGAAGATTGGTATAATCGTCTTTACGGCCATTGCCAAGTTCATATCCACGCACGTTGCCATCATAGTCGAGATAATAGCGGTCGCGCATATCGAGCTCAGGACTATTCTTTGTCCAAACATCGGTACCAAACGAGCGTTCACCACTCTTCTGCAAAGGAGGACCATATACACGGTATGCACCACGATCGTTTTCCCATCCTATATCATCCTTACGAGTAGGAAATCTGTTTCCATCCACCCAACGGCGCATAGGCTCTGGAGTACCTTTCACGATAGTATAAGTGGTGGTGCCACATGGTTTTACGGCTGCATCGATAAGGAGTTTGCCATCGTGTGTAATCTGGTAGTCAACCTGCTGGCGCATACCATTCTTAACCACAAAAGTCTCATCGTCGGCAATACCAAGCTTTGCACGCACGTCTTTCACGTCAATCTCAACGAGCTCCTGACGCTGGAATCGTTCGTCGTTCACAATCTTCACCTTCACGTCGGCAGCCTGAGCAAAAGTTGGCATGAGCATGGCGAGCGAAGCAAGACAAGTTAGTTTCTTGAAATTCATAGTTGTTTATTGTTGATTTATAAGTTATATATTTAGATGCACATAGCTTTATTCAGATGCACACAGCTTATTTCAAATGGTCGTTAAACCATTCTGTAATCTGGCGCAACAGATGGCGACGTGTGTTGCCACCAAAGATGCTATGATTGCGGTTGGTATAGATATTCTCTTTGAAGTCCTTATCTGCCTGTACCAAAGCTTCTGAATATTCAAAGACATTTTGTGGATGCACATTATCATCAGCCAAACCATGGCAAAGCAACAGAGCACCATTAAGCTTGTCGGCACGCGAAATAGGATTGTCGTCATAACCGGCAGCATTCTCTTTTGGAGTACGCATATAGCGCTCTGTATATACTGTATCATAGAAACGGTATGATGTAGGAGGTGCAACAGCCACACCAGCCTTGAAGACTGGACGACCTTCGCTCATACTCATCAGGGTGCAGAATCCGCCATAGCTCCATCCCCAGATGCCGATATTGTTTTTGTCTACATATGGCAACGAGCCAAGATACAAAGCTGTCTCCACTTGGTCGCGAGCCTCGAGCTTACCAAGATTCAAATATGTAGACTTCTCGAAATCAGAACCACGTCCGCCAGTTCCACGTCCGTCTACACAAACCACGATATATCCCTGCTGAGCAAGATACATGTCGTAGGCACCACCCTGTCCCATAGAGCCAGCATTCCAAGAGTTCATCACTTGCTGATTGCCTGGTCCGCTATATTGGAACATGATGACAGGATATTTGCGTGAACTATCGAAGTTGGCAGGCTTAACCATCCATCCGTCGAGCTTCACGCCCTCAGAGGTAGTAAACGAGAATGCCTCCTTCTGAGTCCAACCATATTCTGCTATCTTAGCCTTGAGTTCCTTGTTGTCGAGGTTTGTAGAGAGCACACGTCCTTGGTTGTCGCGAGTGGTATAAACATAAGGAGTATTATAGTCGCTCCAAGTGTTGATGAAATAACGATAGTCGCCCGAGAAGATAGCGTAGTTGCATCCCTCTTTGTCTGTGAGTCGTTCTATCTTGCCATTCTTATGTGCAACATAAATCTGACGGTCGTGAGGATTGATCGCGGCTGCCTGATAGTAGATGTCACCAGTCTTCTCGTCGTAGCCATAGATATCGGTAATTTCGAATTTACCACCCACATGACGAAGCTGAGTGCCATTCATATTATATAGGTATATACCAGTATAGCCATCGCGGTCGCTTGGCATGAGGATATAGTCGTTGCCGATAGTTACCGAGCCGAAGGTTCCTTCTTTCACATATTTGTTAACCTTGTCTTGAATGAGCAACTGGCTAACAGTAGAACGAGGATTTACGGCATAGAGGTTGAGCTCATCCTGATGACGATTAGTGGTATAGACTATCATGCGAGCAGGATTGCTGGTGCTCTTAAGGCGAGGAATATAACCATCGGCATCTACAGGCACCTGAAGTTGCTGAGTTTTCTTTGACTTGATATCAAAGCTCCATACCGAAACCTTGGCATTATCTTCGCCTGCCTTTGGATATTTGTAGCTATATTCGCCTGGGTATGTTTCATATTCCTTACGTTCAGGTTTCATACCCTTGAAGAGCTGAAGAGAATATGTTTTGACAGCACTCTCGTCGAACTTTATCCAGCAAAGCATGGTGCCATCGGCATTGAATTCGAGGGCTGAATTAAAGGAGAATTCCTCTTCATAAACCCAGTCTGGCAAACCATTTATGATATGGTTGAATTTGCCATCCTTAGTAACTTGGCTCTCGCTATTATCATAAAGAAGTTTTACGAGAAAGATGTTGTTGTCGCGAACGAATGCCACCTGCAATCCATCTGGCGACCATACAGGCACTTGCTGTTTGCCACCCTCAGAGAGTTTGTCAAGTCGGCGGGTTTGCATATCGTAGATGTAATAAACAGCCTTGAACGAGCGACGATATACAGATTCTGTCTGAGTTTGGATAAGCATACGTTTGCCATCAGGCGACATGATGTAACCATCAAAACTCTCAATACTCTCGCCTATGGTATTGTTTACATCAAACAACACTCCGGTCTGCTTGCCTGTCTTAAATGAATACTTCACAATCTGCTTGCCGTCGGCAGAAATTTGGGCATACTGGTCGGTACCCTTCAGAGGGTCGATGCCGCTAATACGCTTTGCTGCAAAAGTGCCGTTGGTGACAGACTGGATATCTATCTTCTCGGCAGCATTAATGGTAGTAGAAGCCATTAGAAAAAATGCACAAAAAATGAATAGCTTTTTCATATCTGATTTTAATTACTTATTTTCAAAAATAATAATGCAAAGATAATTATTTTTTCTTAACTTTGCAATACTATTAGTAACAATATCAAAGTTTTAAAATAAATTGGCAGAACCATATAATGATTTCGGAAGCTGGATAAGAAAGCAGTTTCCATACAGAGTTCAGAAGATTTCTATCGACGCGGGATTCTCGTGTCCGAATAGAGACGGACGGATATCGTCGGGCGGATGTACATTCTGCGACAACCGCACCTTCAACCCTTCGTATTGCAACAAAACGAAGAGCATCAGCGAACAACTTGCTGAGGGCAAAGCTTTCTTCGCAAGGAAATATCCTGAGATGAAATATCTTGCTTATTTCCAAGCATATACAAATACCTACGACTCTTTAGACAGGCTAAAGGCTATGTATGAGGAGGCGTTGGCTGTAGACGACGTGGTGGGAATAGTGATAGGCACTCGTCCCGACTGTGTGAGCGATGAACTATTAGACTATCTGGCGGAGTTGGCAAAGCAAACTTTCGTGATGGTGGAATATGGTATAGAGTCGGCAAACGACGAAACATTAAAGCGAATTAATCGTGGTCACGACTTTGCTTGCAGTCGCAATGCTATAGATCGCACGCATAGTCGCGGCATCCTTACTGGTGGGCACATAATCCTTGGACTACCAGGCGAAGATGCCAACGAGAGTCTGCGCCAAGCTCCCATCATCTCATCATTACCGCTCGACGTGCTAAAAATTCATCAGATGCAGATTATTCGCGGCACAGCCTTGGCTCGAGAATACGAGGAACATCCATTCCATGTGTATAGCGTTGACGAATATCTTGACTTGGTAGTAAAATTCATCTCTTTGCTCCGTCCCAACTTGGTACTTGAGCGCTTCGTTAGCCAATCGCCTAAGGAAATGCTCATAGCTCCTAAATGGGGACTCAAGAATCATGAGTTTACCGATTTATTGAGAAAGAAAATGAATGAAAAGAATAAGCTTTTGGCTAAAGAATAATATTGCATAAACCCAAATCGGTCATTTGAAAAACTTCATATCATGGCATGATACGATCGTATCAAGGCACAATACGGTTATATCATGGCATGATACGGCTATTTCAAGACACACAACAAAACTATATATCACGTTCCTGACATAGCAAGAGCGCATGAAATAACTATGTATAATGTGGTGTAACGTTCTAATGACTGATTTGGGATAAAAAAAAAGCGCAATAGTGCCCTAAAAAAAAATGAAGTAGGCTTCGTTTACACTTGAAGCCTACTTCATTTTTTAGCGTAGTTTTCCCCTTTTATTCTACATACTTTTTAATTTCTGTATAATCGTCGGCAGAAAGCATAGCGGCACACTCCACTTTCTTATTTTTCGACATGTATTTGTCTACCGCCTTAATGTATGGCGTGGTAAAGAATTGCTTATGCATAGCCTTGTTTACCACCCACATCACCTTGCCTACATGCAAGTCCTTTTCCAACTGCTCTCTATTGTCGAAATTCTCCATAGGATAAAGGCTCAACAAATAGAACAGCAAGGCATCGGGCACAATATAGCTTCGCTGCATAGACTTACGTTGCTCGGCTGAATAAAAACGAAGATACAAAGGATAGTTGCACCCCATATATTTGTCGAGAGAAATACCTATAAGCTTGTCGCCTATCACGATACTTTGATCCAACGCTCCTATCTGCGCATAAATTTTTGGCACAGGAATATTTGGCAACATATTCTCAAGACGTTCGAAGGCTTCGCGAAACTGACGATTCAAATCGTCCATATTTGCATACTTAGCCTCGGCATCAGAGACAAGAGATTGTAATGTGGAATCTTGATAGAAACGCAAAAAACGAGTGCTGATATCTTGGTCGCTAACTTCGCCCAAGCGCAACATCTTCTCAACGAGTGTACGAGTTTCTATCGGATAGTCGATATTCATCTGCTGGAGTGCAGAGAAATCACCTGTAGTAAGGTATCGGCTCTGCAAACGGTCGTAGCGCTTAACCTCGATGCGAATAGCCTCGTCGGTATCGTCGTTGGGCTTGAGACGGAACTCGCAAGCTGAGAATAAAACAACGACAACTAATAGCAGTATATTCCTAAATTTTACCAATACCTTATTATATTATATAGTAAAAC
>ERZ1026862.1275-NODE-1275-length-15285-cov-5.283388_pt1 | contig 15285 bp, 8 predicted proteins | sample MGYA00380161_ERZ1026862 | MGnify/ENA primary metagenome ERZ1026862 (study PRJEB33269, sample SAMEA4719797) | human gut metagenome | biome: human-associated habitat; feature: organic feature; material: feces | place: Cameroon | collected 2013-10 ... | reverse complement strand
AGGAAAATGTCTTGCCTAAATTTCTGCTTGACAAAGGTCGTTTCATAACAGTTATGGTCTACTTCAAGTCCCGGGCCTAGGCTAACGCCCATGGCATTTACAAGCTCGCCTGCTTGATTCGCGGCCGTCTTAAGTTTGTTAGCTTCATTTACGGAAGATGCAACCGTGTTTGAAAGATTTGCTAAAGAGTCGGCGCCTAATTCATGAGTTCTAGCCTTAACGCCGAAGTTTAAGTCGGTATAGAGCTTCCCCTTGGCGTTTTTGATTCGTTCTTGTCGCGCTAAATTTGGACGCTCACCGGGTTTTATATCCCCCAATATGGCAGCGGTGCCACTTAAGTTGATATTTTCAAGTAGCTCGCCAGGAGCTACATCAATAGCTGCATACTTCCCGGATATGATACCTGTAAGGTTAATGTTTTTAACCGTTGACCCTTGGTGATCGGCTGAAGTTTGTTTCATTAAAGCCCAGTTAAGAGGATGAGTTGCAATAAAATCATTAGTATAATTTGGGGTAAAGTATGGACTTAAACCCGAACCACGGACATAAATCCCAACGCCCTGACCGCCACTTGCGATAAGAGTGCCGTCGATGTTTATATTATGCCCGTGGCCATAATCTACGACTATGCCATAGCCATATTCACCGTTGCCGGTAATCAAAGCGTTTTTATCGAGAATAAAAGTGTCATTAACGCCTGAAATCCTAACCCCGACGGCCATCTGTCCGGTTTGGTAGAGACTGCTTTGTTCTCTTAAGGTAAAGTTGTGTTTTAAAACATGGACTCCAGTAGATATAGAATTAGCGTTAGGACTTGTGAAGCTACCGAAATTATTGGTGCTAACCACGGAGTTTAAAACCGTATTGTCATCAAAAGTCTGCCCAATATAAGATTTACGGTTAATGTTTTCGCCAATATCTTGTAACACCGCTAAGTCAAGTTCAGTTAAAGCGCCGACGCCATAGTAACTAGGTCTTAACAACTGATGCATATTATCAAAATGCCCTAATGCTTCGGTGTCTGTTATGCTGTAAGTGCCATCTTGGCTTTGGGTAGCCCCAAAGAGCTTTAGACCTTGATTTTTGGTTAATTTGTCAACTTCGGTCCCATGAAAAGTCGGTGCTTGGTCATTTTGATTAGTTGAAATCACAAAGACACTAGTATCGTTCGCATAAGCCTTAGGGGCATCAGTGAAGATAATTTTAGCGTAAGCTTTAGTAGTAGCGTTCCCATCAGGAGTTAAGCCGGTACTTTCAGCCCGGAGGTAATTACCATTACTGTCTTTAAGATGTTGGTTAAACGCAGAATCTGTAAGATATTGCTCGCCGTTATAGGTCACGATTTCTTGCTTAACCCCAAGGTCTTCAAAACTCTTATGTAGTAGATACCACATGTAATCGTTCGTTAAATGACGTACATCCCCTTCGACAGTTGAAGAGCTCGCGGTCTCTGCGGTCATTGGGGTAACAGCTTGCGCCTGATTTGTAAAAGAAGAGCGATTAAGATTAAAAGAGCTCACTTGATCTTGCGCATAAACAAGAGAAAAAGGAAGTGATATGGTCATTAAGCCTAGTTCAATGGCAAGTGCAAGTTTACTAGGTACTGGCTGCAGGCTTCGATAAAGATGCTTGAGGTTCATTCTTCCAAACGCACCTATTCGACAATCTTTTATGGCATGCTTTTACGTTCTAAGTTTTAATTCTAGCATCACTTTTAAGGATTAAATCTAAATAAGATCAAGCTTATGCATAGCAACTTATGCATAGCAACTTAGGCATAGCAACTTAGGCATAGTTACTTATTGCATCGCAAAAGGGTTTTTCTAGTGCTTTTATGCTATTGCTTTAAAGTATTTGGTAACTACACGCTTTAGCTTAGGAGCAGCATTTCATACTGTTTCACGAACCTTGGGACTTGGTCTATCAACCATTATAGTTTGGCCATAATGCCCTAATGGTTTACTTCCCTAAGGGGGGTTAAACAGATGTTTAACTGTGGTTACACCGTAGTTTAGCTTTACTGTTAAAGAAGCAGTGACGGCTTTTTACTGTAGTTGTTAAGACTATGGTAGTTTATTGTTTAGATTTAAAATTAGGTTTTGTCCTTAAGTCAATGCCCCTTTTAATCCGCCAAATAAAAGAATGTATCTAGATGCGGTTCCTTATGTAATCAATATTTACATTTATTGTTTTTTTTGGCCCGTATGTTATGAGTTATTCTTGGGCTTTGGTAAATCTTTGAATTTTGCAATTCAAGTTTATTAGTATGTTTGGACATTTTAATTATATGGAAGAATTTGGGGAAGTTGAGACGGGGATTTTTGAGATACATCACTGTAAAAAGCGATATGCTACTTAGTTTTTTGAGCTACTTCATGGTAACGCCTAGGAACTTAGGAGCTGAGAAGCTTACGATCTTAGTTAGTTTGTAAAACTACTATGAAGTGCCTTTTATGGTTTGTGGTTTTTAAAATATAACTCTAAACAAAATGCTTAGACGCATAAAAATAGCCTCCCGACGTAGCTAGTTTTGAGCATATTAGGTGGGAGGACTACCTAGCTATTACCTAATTCTTGTCAGCTTGCTCCTCCGTTAGAGACGGAGTAGACACATAAAGTTCTTTTTCATGAGTGCCATAATAAAGGCGCAAGAAGACGCTCTTGGTATTAGGCAAAAAGTACACATGGCTAAATCTTTGGCTAAATGGCATGATTTCTGAGAATCCATCGCCGTAGTTTGCTTCCATGGTGATGTTTTCAAGATGTTCAGCCGGAGGAGTGTTTAGTTCATTAGTCTTAAGCGCAAAGATAACTTCCCCTTGTTCCCCTCTAATAGCCATGAGTTTAAGACTATTAAGCCACTTTAAGGTTTGAGCATCATTACCACTACCGCATTCTAATAAGTTGATTGCGGTTTCATAGCGTCGACTTTGAGTTCCTAAGCGCCCTTCTGCGACGACATTTACGGTAGTACCACACTTAAGGTTATCTAAAGTAATAACTCGGTCCGTTAGGCCATTAGTTTTAACTTCCTGGCCATTAATACGCCATACAGTCTTAGTTTGTGCATCCCAAGCATCGAAGTAATCGTAATTTATCTTGGCTGTAAACCCAGTTTCCGTCACATCTGAAAGCTGGAGTTTTAAAGTATCGAGTGGACCACAGAGGCCGGCTTTACGGTCACGAACTTCAGATAACGCAAAATTAAAGACTTCGCGGCCGGCAATAAGTTTAACTTTATAAAGCTGCCAATTGGCAGTAGCTTTCTTAAAATCAAGACGCATAGTATCAGCTGGTACGGCCATGGTAGCTGAGTTGCCGGTCTTAGTAATATTACCAAGTTCCCAAGTTAGACGTGGGTTTCTAAGTTCTTCGGCAAATTTTGGTTTATACGGATTTTCAAGCTTAAAGTAATAGGTGGAACGATCTCGACCGCAACCACCAGCTTGTACGGCTACAAGCTTAGTGCCTTGCGGGATAGCACTATGTTCCTTTAAGATCACAAAGTCAGTGTCATTTTTAGTGAAGTATTGGCCGTTGACCGAATTTTTCACAAAGGACATTACTGATAAGATTACGCGCTGTGAGCGTGGTCCAGGAGCGTAGGTATATACCACCTTTGCTTGCGAGTTCTTAAGGTAAACTGGAATGGTACGCCCGGAAGAATCACCAGGGTTTAGTTCCACGTTAAACATCTTATCAAGGGTATACCCTAAAGCAGGATCGGCGTAAACGGTAAATTCCACCACGGAAGAACCATCTTCTAAAGTTTTTAGAAGCCTATGGCTAATTCTAAAGGAAGAGGCGTAGTTGGCGAGCATTTCATCAGAAATGATTTTATCGTCATAGATATTCGTGCTTAACGTATCTTCGGCACAAAGACTCCCAAAAGCGTCTTTAGTACAGACAAAGTTGTCGATATCGACGTGTCCAGTTTCCCCTGAACCATAGTTCATGGAAGTTTTTCGGCCGATAGCTTTTTGTCCATCTGGGAATAACCAAATGTAGTTATCATTGATATCTATATTACGTGGATCGCACGCTCCTTCGCGTTTGGATCTTAAAGAAGAGTTTTTATTATCAATACGGATACGTGAAGTTAGGGCAATTTCAGTGCCGTTAGTTTTAATAGCGCGATTATGGGTACTATTTTCAAATAGTGAGACGTAATTACCCAAGTGAGATGCCGGTGGGCGTAGGTTTTTGTTTTTATTAGCTTCGGCTTTAATAGTTTCCTTGCTTGGGAAGTTTGCTTTACTATTTTTACGCTTCACCGCGAGGACGATTTGATGCACCGGTACCCCTTCCATAATAAGAGCAGTGACTGTTGGAATCGAACCTTTAATGTAAGAGTTTAAAATATTTAGGTTAAGACGGCGCTGCGGAAGGTTTAAAGCCCCTATTACGCGAGAATAAGTTATTGCAATATTGCTGTTTAAGCGTAGTAGCCCTTCAAAATATTGCGGTGAGGTCTCAGCTGCATCCGCAATAGCTTCAATTGCTTGAGCGCGGGAACAGCGAGCGTGTTTCATGTAAAGGCGTACTAAATCGTGGAGCGGCTCAACTAAGATTTGATAAGTTTTGGTGGAACTTGGAGAGTCGAACACTTCTAACGGATCTAGTTTATAAGAGTCAGCGTTTGGGGAGCCCCAGGTTGCTTCAGTTTTAGCTGCTTCAATTTTATTGGAACTTGCAATGAGTTCTTTAGGTGAAAACACATCAAACCCACCATAAAGTGGACTTTGTACGGTAATGCGGTAATCATCGACGATGTTGTGACTCATGCGAATTCTAGCCACACCATCAATATTGGTTCGCACTGACACCATGCTCCCACTACAATTAGCGGAGTTTTTATCAGGGGTAATGCATACGAGGGCATCCGGTATTGGATTACCCTCGATATTTAAAACTTTAAACTCAAAAGCTTCATCAGCGGGCACGTTATGGGTGCAAGCAGGACCTAGTTTTACTTCTTCTTTTTGGGTGTTTTCTTGGGTCGCAACATTTGATGCTTCATCGTCACCACAGGCTGTAAGCATAAAAGGCGCACTAAGAATGGACATCATCGCTAAAGCTAAAGCGGTTTTACGCCCCAAAAATTTAAGCCTCAGAGACGAACTTGGCGCGGCTTTAGAGCGCTTAGAAGCAGTCGGCGCTTTATAAAAGTTCGATGGTATAGTCTGCATAGTGGTATTTCTTGCTAGATTTCGTAAATGTTGCGTAGAAGCTCTAGTGGAAGAGGCTAAATCTGCATTTATTCTTATTATTTCTTTAGGGGCCATTTAGTCATTCTCCATATTTACAGCAAAGTGGCGGAGTCCGATTGGTGGTTAAATTTATGCTTTTACCGGCAACTTGGCATCTTTAACCAATGTAGCGCAGACAATTGGTCTTTATCAATTTATGAAACGTTAGAAAGCTTAAGGTTCTAACCAAAAGTATGTCTAAGGCTTTAAATGCTAGGCCGGCTTAGTGTGATACATTTTACCTTGTTTATGGCTTAAATGTGCATTTTTAGGGCTTTTTAGGATAAATTTAGGCTTAAAATAGCGCAAATATCAAATCTAAGTCTAGTCGCTGCTTATTTTTCATGGTTTTTATTGTGGGTATTTAACTATGTTTATATCGTTTTTAATATCGCCTTAAGCTCTACTTAAACCTTACTTTAAACACCGCCTTTATATGGTCTCAAATATCGGTTCGTATCTTAGTTTGAACATTAGTTGCCAAATCGGCTTGAACCTCGAACTTTGTCTAAAAAGCCAGCTTGAACATTCCCCCTAAAAGTTATCCTAGCTCACAATCCGAGTATGCAATTTTTTGCTATCTCACATTTTGATAATCACATCCCTCTTATTTAAGGAATAAGGCTTTAATTTGCGTTAAGGTGGTATTAATTATGAAAAATTACGACTGTAAACTTTTAGGTAGTTTAGGTAAATATTTAAACTGATACATTTAAAAGCAAAACGTAATTTAGCCCCATATATTTAAAGATTAGACTTAGGTAGAGACGTATCCTAAATAAAATTAGGAAGCTTGAATTATAGATGTACCCCCTCCTAAGCCCCATCAATTATATGAATCGCATTAATGGCAGGCATGATCCATGAAACGACTACATTACAGCGCTATTTTTGTTTCAACTGTAACCATTCTTGGTATTAGCTCTTTAGTGGGCGTGGTTGGCTATTTACAACACGAATTTACGCTTAACCAAGAGATGCATGAAGTTGAAAAACAAGCTTTAAACGTGCGCCAAGCCATTATTGATAACTTTAAAGCCGAAGATTTTGCGGAAATCAATACTAAAGAGGACATGGATAAACCAATTTATCCTGCCATGCAAAAACTTCTTAATACCATTCGTATTTCGGCGGGCCTACGCTATCTCTACACTGCAAAAATCAATTCCTTAGGCGAATATATCTACGTTATTGATGGGCTCGATTACAATGCCTCTGATTTTGCGAAACCTGGCACCCCTATTGAAAAAGAACTTTATGCATATATGCGCGCTGGCCTACGTGGCGAAGTTATGATCTCCGACCATATTATGGATACCGAATGGGGGCCTGTTGTCACTGCTTATTACCCTATTTCCGTTCCAGGTCAATCAGAAGTTTTAGGGATTTTATGCATGGAGTTCGATATGACAGTTCTCCAGCAAAATCTTCAAAAATCCGTTCTAACTACTATTGCAGTTGGGGTTTGCTCTAATATCCTAGGTTTGTCTTTGGTGTTGTTCTTCTTTATGCGCAATCGTAAACGTATTGTCACCAAAATGGAACAAACGGAGCGCCAAGCTGATGAATCAGCCTCCGTCCTACTTCATATGACTGAGCGCTCAGGAGTTGGGATTTTTGCTCTTAGCTTAGACGAAGATCGTGTCTTAATTTGTAATCAAGAATTCAAGCGCATTTATGGCATTACAGATGATGAATCTTTTAATTTTGAAAGATTCTTGCGTTTTTCAGACCGTTTAATGCCACCTAGTGAATATCGCGAACTTTGCGAAAAAATTCGTAATTTAGATTCTGCCCCTTCTGACGACATTAAATATGAATACCATTTACAGCCTGAAGGTACACAAAACTACATAGCGATTAATGGTATTTTTAGGCATGTAATAACCACGAGTGGTGAACGTATATTAGTAATTTCGGCGATTGATGTAACAGAACAAAATTTAAAGATAAATATCAATAACTTTGAGCGTGGCATGTTTAAGGAAGCATTGATTGCAAGTTCTTCCACTGCTGTTTTGGTGGACTTGCATTCCGGCAAAATTGAAAAATCATCCGTCTTTAAAGCCTCACCATATACCCAATCATTCTTCCAAAGTTCTGATTTCCCAATTGATTTGGATGCCTTCTTAGATAAGTTTTGCCGGGAAACCCAGCCGCTTGAAGTAACTAATGGTATACGTGCGGAAGCGTCAGTTTCATCCCTTTTAGGGGCCTGGAAACGAGGTGCTACCAATATAACTCGACGCTACACCTATGTAAAAGAACAGGTAAACTTTACCCTATTGATTCTTTTTTCCGAAAACAAAAACGATGGACACGTCTATGTGTGCATGATGACACATAGTTTGTCTAAAACCGCAGAAGAGCCAAGCAAGCTTTCAGCAAACGGTAATGCAGCAACTGAAAATTGCATGGTAAACAAGTCCATCTTTTCTCCAAATTTTACTGAACGAGTTTTCCAAGAAATCAATTCGCCATTAAATGGACTGTTAAACATGCTTGAACTAGTTGAGCATTCCCATGTCACCCCGCAGCAGTTCTCTCAAACCTGTGACACTATGAAGCATACGGCGAATCGTATTGTGAACTTTGTGAACAATACTATCTATATCGAGCAAATAAAGAGCAATTCAGTAATACTAAGCCGTGAACTGGTTGATATCGTCGCCCTATTTAAAGAATGCGTTAATACTATTCAACCTCGCGCTCAGCGCCAAAATATAACCTGCATCTTTAATAACGAAGCGAACTTAAAATACCCTATGGTTTATGCTAGTCGTCATCATTTACACCAGATTATCATGAACTTAGCGGAAAATGCGCTTAACTACAATAAAGAAAATGGGCTCATAATTTTTGAATTACATTCCGAAGACAGCGCTGAACCAAATATGCAAAGTTGCCGCTTTACCATTAAAGATACTGGTAATGGCATGAGCGAAGAGTTTATGGAACATATCTTCGAGGGAGGAGAAGACTCAGAATCAGAACTTTCTGCTAAAGGTATAATTGGTTTAGGATTACCGGTTGTTCGTGGATTGCTTGCAGCTATGCATGGGCATTTACGTTTAGTCAGCACCCCAGGTGATGGAGCTATCGCTGAATTTACCTTAAGCTTTGAAGGAGCGCTCAATAAGGAAATCCAAATTAATCCAGCAACTTCTTATCCATTAAAGGGTTTAAGTATTTTATTAGCAGAAGACAATATGTTAGGTGCCGAAATTCTCTCTTACATGCTAAATAATGCTGGAGCTAAAGTAAAGGTTTGTGCTAACGGTTCGGCAGCTCTTGAGGCGTTCCATGAATCTAGTGTGGGCGATTTCGATTTAGTGCTTACAGAAATCAAAATGCCAGTAATGGACGGTCTACTTGAAGCTAGAAGTATTCGTAATTCTGGGCATGCCCAACACAATTCCATTCCTATAATTGCATTAACTTCCTCGGCTTCAAGCAGTGCACTCCAAAAACTCGAAAAGATGGGAATTAACGATTATTTAGTTAAACCTGTTGAATGCACCTACTTAATTCAAAAGTTAAGCTACTGGGCACAGCATAAAGCTGATGAAGTGACTAATAAGCAGGATGCTAAAAATTCATCTTCGGCTACTGCTCTCGATCCTAAAAACGATCCAGGTTTTACAGAAGAAGGCCATCGCGTGGTTAATTTCGAGGCCCCTTTAACTTGGGAACCTAAAAAGAAGAAAGCGCCTAAAAAAACTAGAAAATCAGGCAAAAGCCTCAATGAACAAAACTGAAGTTAAGCCTAACACCACAAAAGTAAATGGTGGTGCGCCTAAAAAAGCAGCTGCAAACCAAGCTAAGAATTCAGGTTTAAATGAAGCCCCTAATGCTCCTAAGCCTCAAGGAACAAAAGAGGAATCTAAAAAACAGAATGAGCCTATGCCCGATAGCGAGTCGTACGTTTAATTAAGAAGCGGAGTATTCAGCGCCAAGAGCAAGGAGCGCAAAAGAGTATAAGAGCAAAGAACGTAAAGAAAGCACAAAAGCACGAAAAGCAAAGAGATAAAATAAGGTGTGTGGCAACCACTTATTTAACAGCGCTTGAAATCAAATTTTAACCGCCCTAGTAAAATTATGAGGCCTGTGTGGTCAAATTCTACTAGGGGTTTTTATACTCTTAAATCGCCACGTCAAAGTTCTTCTGAAATTTAATATTTTGCTTCTTATGGCTTTTTAAGTGAGGCTTTGAAAGATTGTTAATGATTGTTTTTTAATGTTTGGTTTTGTTTACACAAAAAAATACCCAGCCGAAGCCGGGTATTTGTCCAGTCATTAGTTTATTTAATATTATTATGATTTCTTGGAATCTTTTTTTTGTGCTTTATTTAGCAGCACTTGGGCATAATGATTCAGCGATCTTTTGACCATTGTATTCCATTCTATAACCTAAAGTTTCAACCTTAGGTAAAAGTTCTTGGTTACTAGCAGACTGGCACACCGAACCTGTTAAGCTATTGAGATAACTTTGCATTTCTGCGGGGATTACGGCTTTACGATTACGTGGGTGGTAGTCGAGCACGTAAAAGAGCTTACGGCCATCAGCATCAAGTCTAGTAATGCTCATGTCTTCATCAATTTTAATCGGAGCAGTTTCTTTAAAAGCAGGAATGAGTTTTTGTTGAATAAATTCAGCAGTGTATTCAACAGGCTTTTGTTCATCAGCAGCTACTACAGTTGCTGGAGCTACCTTCTGAGTTGGAGCCTTAGTAACTTCATCAGTTGGAGTATTCACAGAGCTTGCTTGAGTGTTGTTATCACCACAGGCGGCAGTAAGCAATGTTACGGCAGCTGCTGCTGATACTCTGATGGTACGCATTATATTCACTTTTAATCTTCCTTAAATATGGTTTGGATAAGCCATATATGTAATCAGTTATGAGGCGTCCTTTGGGACTCAAAATAAAATCATAGCTAATTGTGGCACAAAGTGCTATTAAATCTAAAAAATTTGACTAAATTTTGTTAGCTAAGTTCACCATTGCCCCAAATATTTCATAAAACCTTTATGAAATAAAGCTCTAAAAGCCAATTATGGAGTTTTTATCTTTGGGCTTGGTCTTAGCGAACTAACCTGTAATTTTTTCGAGTCAACGTATCTGACTGCCCCCACGGGCAAGCCCGTGGGGTTCTGATTGTCAAGTGTAGCTTGTAATCGTACACCATTTTCAGGCTTTGGAGTTACAAGTGTAAATCTGTTTGAATCAGGACTTTCATTACCAAAGAGTCCTACGACCACATTAGCGGTAAATTTCTGATTTCTGAAGTGGGATTTGGTCCAATTGTCTAGGTCCATTTGGTCGAGGTACAAATTTAGGATATGATTTTTAAAAGGTTAAAGCTTAAAGCTTTTAAAATCCAAGGGGATAACTCAAAAACTAAGACTCTGAACTTCAACTTCGTAAAGAAAGGTTTTTTGGTAACTAAAGCGCCGTTAAGGCCTTAAATAATTCTTCAAGCTCTAAAGATATTTCCTCACGGGCTTTATTACTAGTTAAAGCTGATGCTTGGCGCGCTAAAACTATAATGCGTTCATATAGCTGCACTTCCCGTGGATTATCAAAGTTAATAGCCCGATATGGGATGGTAGATAAAGGTTTTTCTGCAAAAACTACTACCCCGCCTTTAACTACGCCCACGTTTTTAATCCATGTAAAAACCATGTGGCTTGAGAGCCACGCTAAGATATACCAAATATCTTCACGGCAGTCGTCGTTAGGCACTAAAGCTACGATATCTTGCACTGGCATAATGTAGCTTGGCGCTACACAAAATCTAATGTAGTTACGGGCCGTAATACGTTCCTTGCAAGGCACTAGTAACCGAGGTTTGGGTCTTTTAAAGAGCTTTTGGCTGCGCGGAAAGGCAAATTCCCACAACTTTAATTTTTGACCGTAATCATAGCGCCCTTCTAATTCCGTTTTGTGCGCTTCGAATCTTTTCCAGGCCGTAGGAAACTTGGCTTGAAATTTAGCTTGAGTTAACTTTTCTTGTAGGAAGAAGTAGCGCGCTTCTTTCGTGTAACCATAACGGACTAGGTCTTTTGATTTTATTACTCTAATCAAAGCCTCTTGTTCTTGAGGTGGTAAATCATAGTCGGTAAAGTTAAACGTGGCATCATGTCCTGAGACCATGCCACTTCCAATATCTAAGACATCGCCTAGCGTCGTGATTAAACCATTTTTTGGGGTGCAGGCTTTTTTTAATCGATCTAATTCGCTTTGGGTTTTCTTACTTATAAGGCGCCATAGACCTTCAGCAGTAAATTGCGTAATAGCTTCCGTAGTAAAGTGCGAAAGTTGTAGCCCTTCTGGAAGTTTGACCCATCTTTTAGGGAACGTATGCACTAATAACGGAATTTCTTTAGCGTCCTGCGGGGTTAATATGGGGTTATAGTTTTGGACCTTGTTTTGCTTGTATGCTTGATTAGAGCTATCTAAGTAATCAGGTTTATCTAAGTTACTATAGGTATTAGAACAATTAGAATTAGCAACATCTTCCCCGAGTTGAGATTCACTTTCCTTAGACTCAGAGTTTTGTTTTACGCCAAACTTAACATAATGAAAAATTACCACCGAGGTGTTGACGTCTTCAAAGATATCATTTTCTTGAAAGGTAAAGATTTGTTTTAAGTAACCATGCTCGGCCATATAGCGTCTCATACCTTGAGCATGCATATTGTTTAACCAATAGTCGCTCACGATAAAGATTAATTCCCCACCTGGCTTTAAATGGGCAATGGCTTTTAAAATAAAGGCAAAAGAGTAATCACAGTAGTGATTACAGTACTTACTCCATAATGGATCTGCCTCGAGCAGTTCTTGTTCAGCTTTAGGGATATGGCGCCATTTAACGTAAGGTGGATTACCAATAATTAAATCGTAAGTAAATTCTTGGGGCTCAAGTGGAACTTCTAAAAAGTCTTGCTTCTTTATTTTGGTGTTTCGTTGTATTAACGCGGGGTCTATTTCATAAGCCGTAATATGCCTAAAGCCAGCCTTACTTAAAGCTTGTACAAATACCCCTTCACCGGCGCATGGTTCTAACACTTTTGCGCTAGTAGAAACAGAGGTTAAGGAGAGCATAAATCTTGCGAGATCAGGGGGAGTAAAATATTGCCCTAAATCGCTATTTGTGGAATTAGCTTTAAGTTTGCGAGGTGCAGGTTTGGCAGTACTTTTAAGAAAAGATGGCATAAAAATCCTAAAATGCGGCTTAAAACGTTTTTAGAGTCCAAAGTTTGGACTGTATTTTACACGTTTTAATGAAGGTTTAGCACTATTTAACCTAGAGCATGGCGCTTTTAAGGTTTCCAACCTTATTCTAGCTTGTGGTTTTTAAAAACCAAAGCTTACTGTGCTTAGTAGCCTAATTGTGTTTTTCATAGCGCTACAGCTATACTTTTCTGAGCACTGTAATATTACTTTCCTTAATCCCGCTCCCACCAATTACGCATAGACCATTGTGAAAATGGTCTTCTGAGGCGATAGTCGTAACTTGGCCCGGCAATAGCTTCAGCCAATGCGAAAATAATATTGATGAGGAAAATAGTGAACCGCACTAGCATCACGAAGATAAAGGCGATAATAGTCCAAATAATTAACGCCATGGTCTTTGGTAAATGCCGGAAACGATAAGCGGTGTCTTTAATAAAGATAGTCAGTGCACTAGCGTACATATCTTTTGTGTCAACCGTATCATCAAGCTTGAAATTTGGTTTATCGTCAAGCGACCCGCAAGCGGCGAACATACGTCTTAAATCAGAAGCCTTACTTATATTGTAAAGAGGTACTCGTTCAAGATCTGAACACCCTTCGAACATCGAAGACATATCGCTAATATGCGAAGTATCAATTAGGGGGGCTTTTTTGAGGTTCTTTAAATTATAAAATAAACCTCTTAAAGACCGAACACGCACGCCTGGAATAATCTTAAAATTAATTTCCTTAAGTTTATTTCGTGATTTGCGATCCATCTTGGCAAAGGGAGATGTTCTCTTCGTGGTATCGTAGTTGATGGTTAAAGTTTTTAGAGCCCCTTCTTCCATCGCTTTTGTGATATCTTGCGTGAGTTCTAAAGGTGAATTAAGCACGGGGTTACGTTTGCGATACGGGCAGTTAAAGAACATTTCGGTCATATTCTTGGCCCCGGAAAAATCAAATTCAGGAATTTCCTCAAGCGCTCGGCAAGACATAAACATTCGGCTAACGTCTGAAACATGAGAAGTATCCATAAGTGGCAATCTAGTAAGCGCAGTAGCCCCTAAAAACATGGCGCTGGCACTAACAACAGAACTCATATCAAGCGCCGGAATTGTAGTTAAAGCTACTGCGTTCATAAACATTGAACTCATGTTCCAAACTTTTGAGGTATCAAGTTTTGGGATTGTTTTGAGCGAACCACAGCCACAAAACATACCACTCATATTGTTGCAGCTTGAGGTATCAAAGGCCGGAATTTCCTTTAGTTGAGTGCAACCTAAAAACATACGGTTCATGTCTTTAACGAGGGAAGTATCAAATAAAGGCACTTCTTGAAGGGAGCTACAGCCATAAAACATGCCGGCAGTTGACTCTACCTGTTCACCTAAAATTATGGGGCATGTGATGCGTTTTAACGTGTTAAGCCCAGAAAACGGACTATTACTTCCAAGGCAGACATCAGGATTAAGCGGATTATATTCCATCTTTATTTGGTAATTGATGGTGATAGAATCAAATTCTCCATTTTGGAGGCGTGACCCAAAATTTGAACCTAAAACATTGGGATCGGTGATGACGATATTACGGATAGAGTCTTGCTCTTCTTTAAATGAAAAATAACCCATATTTGATCCTAATCCTAACTTTAACTAAAATTCTCTTTCCATTAAATAGAGCTTAAAGAGCCTTAAAAAGCTTATTTTTGGGATTGAGCTTCTTTGGAAGGAGCATCATCAGTTACTTTTACGGCAGTTGCCATATGCGCCTCAACAGGCATTGTTTTCACGCGCATACTATCATTTTCAAAATCATAAATATTTTCCCACTCAGAGCGAGCCTTTTGGGTTAAAAGGTTAGACTTGTTAAAGGTTCCATTCATGGTTTTAGCGCTTGAGGTATCGAGGAGTGGTAGCTTTTCTAAAGCCCAAGTGTCCGCAAACATTCGGTCAAAATCTTCAACCTTACTCGTATCAAATTTAGGGATGGCCTTAATTACGTGCGCCCCTGAAAACATCCACTTAGTATATTTTAAGTTTGGAGTTTTAAAATTAGGGACTTCTTTTAATGCATAAGCTCGGGCAAACATGCCACGCATATCGGTAACATTTAAGGTGTTATATGTTGGAATGTGTTCTAACTTCTCGCAATGCTGAAACATATAACTCATATCAGTTACGTTTGAAGTGTCATAAAGAGGTACTGACTCTAAGGATACATTCCACGCGAAAAGACTTTTCATGGAAGTAACGTTACGAGTTTCCATTACCGGGCCTGCTTTTAACTCCGATAAAGCAGCAAACATGCAATCAAATGAAGTACCATTGGGGCCGGCTATAATCTTAAATGGAATTTCTTTAATTGGTTTTTCTAGATTCGCTAAATGAAATGGATTGCTCCTATTTACGACTTTATGGTCATATTCAGGAACTTCATCTCCTTTAGCGCAGCTTAAAGGATAATTCATGGTAAGCGAATGTAGCGTACCATCGGTAATTCCCTTAAGAATCTCTGGAGTAATATCTTCTGGACTATTTAACACTGGGTTTTGCGCCCGACTCGCATCGAAGTACCAAACCCACCACCGATAGCGGCCACAAGAGCAATTAGATTTACAATCTTTGGGTTGAGATGCTTCTTCGGTCCTAAGTCAGACTTAAATGAATCGGTTCTATTAGAGTTTGAGCTTTGGTTTGAAGTTTGAGACACAGCTTCATCCTTATATTCAGCTTCATGGCAAGTCTCTCGGGCGGTTTGGGCCTTCTGACTGCTCCCACGGGCAAGCCCGTGGGGTTCTGATTGTCAAGTGTAGCTTG
>ERZ1026862.1268-NODE-1268-length-15307-cov-4.159192_pt1 | contig 15307 bp, 5 predicted proteins | sample MGYA00380161_ERZ1026862 | MGnify/ENA primary metagenome ERZ1026862 (study PRJEB33269, sample SAMEA4719797) | human gut metagenome | biome: human-associated habitat; feature: organic feature; material: feces | place: Cameroon | collected 2013-10 ... | reverse complement strand
CGTCACCCGTGGCAAGAGCCTGCATTTCGGAGTAGTTCAGGACGGCTTCATCAACGTCCTCGCAACTTCGGGCGGTTGCGTTGCCACTCATAAGCTGGGAGATGAAACGCTGCTTTGTCACGATTATGTTCATGAGATATGCGTCGAATGTGTTTTCGGTGACATAATTGTACACGCCGACTTCACCGAAAGTGTTGCCCTGACGGATTATACGACCGTTTCGCTGCTCAATGTCAGAAGGCTTCCAGGGGATATCAAGATTATGCAGAGCCGCTAGCTTTGTCTGAATATTTGCACCCGTTCCCATTTTGCTTGTGCTTGCGAGAACAATACGCTTTGTGCCGGAACGGAGCTGCGCATACATTTCGTTGCGCTGTTTCTGCGTTGTTGCGTCGCCGGCGGTGCAAATCTCGTTTTCGGGAATGCCGCGCCGTGCAAGCTCCTGTTTGAGGTAATCGTACACGGAGAATTTCCCATCATCGGAATTAACGGCGATATCGCAGAATATAGCCTGCACTCCCTTTTCAGCGGAGGTGCAGTCGTATATCTCCATGATTTTGTCAATGCAGAGATTCACCTTGCTGTCGGGGTAGTTTTCAGCGTTTGGTATTACGCAGCGTGCGTCCAGACCGAGCAGGCGCGCTTCTCCCGTGATTTTCAGCATATTATCCTTGCTCGGATCCACGGCTCCGCTGTGAATCATTTCGGAGCGCTCAGCGAGAACCTTCATATACGCTTTCTGTTCATCGTTTGGATGTCTGCGAATTCCTTGAACATCTGCATGAGTTCAGGGACATTGTTGAATTTAGCAAAGCGCTTTTTCGTGCGGTAGCCGTTGCCCGCAGGCTTTAACTCAGCCTTTGAAACGACCTCGCCGAAGTTGCTCGCCCAATCGTCAAACGTCTGCAATCCCGCGTTCCGCAGCAGGGACGGACGGAGATACCTCTGCATAATGTACAGCTCCGTCATGGAGTTAGAAACAGGCGTTCCTGTGGCGAAAATTATGTTTTTCTCGCCGTAATTCTCGTTAAGATACTGCGTTTTCATGAGGATATCCTCCGATTTCTGTGCGGGAGTAGTCTGAACGCCCGAAACCCTGTTCATCTTCGATACCACAAGACCGTTTTTGTAGTTGTGAGCTTCATCAACGACAAGGCTGTCAAATCCGAGCTGCTCAAAGGTCAGGGATGTGTCTTTTGCTTTTCCGCTGCCCTCGATGAGTTTCTGCAAGCGTGTTTCAAGCCGCTTTTTCTCACGTTCAAGGTCTTTTATGGAGCTGCGGTTATTTGCCCTTGTACGGTAATCTCCGTTTAGCTCGTCAATGCCGTTCTGCATAGCGTCGATTTCATGCTGAATGAAATTTTTGCGGTACTCCATAGACATAGGGATTTTCTCGAACTGTTCGTAGGACATGATAACTGCGTCATAGTCGCCGGTGCAGCACCGACCGATAAACTTCTGCCTATGGTCTTTGTCGAAATCCTTTTCGCTTGCGGTCAGGATTTTTGCCTGCGGATATAGCCGCAGCCATTCATTTGCCATCTGACCCACAAGGTGTTTCGGCACGACAACGCAAGCCTTGTTTATAAGACCGAGCCGTTTTTTCTCCATAGTCGCCGCCACCATTTCAAAGGATTTACCAGCGCCGACGCAGTGGGCAAGCAGAGTATTGCCGCCGAATTTCGCCCGCATTACAGCGTCCAGCTGATGAGGCTTAAGGCTGATTGACGGCGACATTCCGGGGAACGTCTGATGAGAGCCGTCAAACTTTCTGCCAACAATGCTGTTGAACAGATTGTTGTAGCGCTCAACATATTTCTCGCGGCGCTCCGGCTTCTCCCACAGCCAGCGCTTAAAAGCGTCTTTCATTTTCAGAGCCTTATCCTGCGCCAAATCAGTCTGCTTTTTGTTTATTTCATAATGCTCCTTTCCGTCAACGTCGGTTATCTTATCCTTGACGACAATATCCCGATTGTTTAGCAGATTTTCAAAGATCGCCTTTGCAGGCATTCTGGCTGTGCCGTAAATCTGCGTTGCGGCGGCAGAAGTGTCCCAATTCTTGTTTTCGATTTTGTACTCGCCGGTGACGGTTCTGCGCATAGGCTCGTAAAATCTTGCCTTTGCGTAATCCTCAAGGAAATGCTGATAGTCCTCAACATCTACCCATGACACACCGATACGCGCGGTAATATCTCCGGCTTCCAGCTTTTTCGGGAGGACTTCCGTCAGAGCCGCCACGTTGCGCTGAAAATCGGGATAGTCCTTTGCGTAAAGCTCGGCGGTGCGCAGCTTTTCACGAACATTGCCGGAGAGATATTCGGAAGTTTCCTCCCAGCCGACAAAAGGGTCGTTCTCGTCAGATTTCAGCGGATTAAGATATATCAGGTTGTCCGATTTCAGAACTTCTACAATATCCTGCGGTTCCTGCCCGCAGAGCTGCGCCATATACGGTATATTCATTTTGCCCACTGTATCAATGGAAACCTGCATAGCCTCCTGCGGAGTATCCACATGGGTGATTTCGGCGGTATATTTTACCGTGCGCTTGGTGAAGAAATCCGACTTTTCTACGGTCTTGGCTTCCTCGTCGATGATTTCCAGAGCGCAGAGTGAATTGTAATCATCGTCACGGCTGAAAACCTGCGAATTACTGCTGTCGTTTATGTAGCCGTTCTTCTTTACAAAGCTGTCGTACTGCGCGTTCAGCCTATCCTGCAAGGATTTCAGTTCCGTATCGGAGCAGTTTCTTTCCTGTGCGGAGAGCATTTCACGAAATGTAGTACGCAGTTCGTTCAGACCCTTTATTCGCTCGGCTTTCTTTCCGGTTTCCGTTACCTCGGTCATGATGTTGTTTTCACGGAAATACATCTTTCCGTCAACCTCGGCAAAGGTGAAATTGCGGACATCTTCGACAGCGGGAATAACGCCGGCTTCCTTTTCAGTTTCCTGCGTCCGCTTTCGGATAGCGTTTGTCAGCTTTAGATTGCTTACAGCCTTTTCGAGCTGTTCGGAAAGGTCAGCTCCCTCGATAGGAACGCAGGCTGTTTCGTCTGCATTGCCGTACATGGAAAATTCCATGCCCTGTTTCATTGTGCCGAGTATCATTTCGGGGTGGTCGAGGAAGTAATTATTTACCGGAATGCCGTCATGATTTTTGCCGACATAGCACCAGTCGGGAAGTTCCACCGCCATTTTCTCACGCTTTTGCAGGAAAATAATATCTGCCGTTACCTCCGTGCCGGCATTCGCCTTGAAAGCGTTGTTCGGCAGACGGACAGCGCCTACAAGGTCGGCACGTTTCGCAAGGTATTCACGAACTTTCGGGTTCTGCTTGTCCAAAGTACCCTTTGTTGTGACAAAAGCTACAATGCCGTTCGGCGCTACCTTATCCAGCGTTTTTGCGAAGAAATAGTCGTGTATCAGGAAATTCTCCTTGTTGTACCGCTTGTCGAACACTCCGTAATTTCCGAAAGGAACATTGCCGATAGCGGCGTCAAAATAATTGTCGGAGAATGTAGTTTCCTCATACCCTCTTATCTGAATATCCGCCGTCTGATAGAGCTGCTTTGCGATACGTCCGGTTATGCTGTCCAGTTCAACGCCGTGCAGACGGCTTTCCTTACGCATTTCTTCGGGCATAACGCCGAAAAAATTGCCTACGCCCATAGCAGGCTCCAAAACGTTACCTCCACTGAAACCGAGAGCCGCCAGTCCCTTATAAATGCCGTTTATGACGGTGGGCGAGGTGTAGTGTGCGTTCAGTACCGTGCTTTTTGCGGCTGTGTATTCGTCCTCTGTCAGCGTTTCCGCAAGCTCCTTATGTTCATTTGCCCAAGAACTGTTATTCTCGTCAAACGCCTGCGCAAGCCCGCCCCAGCCGACATACTTTGAAAGAACTGTCTGCTCCTCCGGTGTTGCAAGGCGGTTTTCACCCTCGATTGCTTTCAGAGTTCTGATAGCGGCGATGTTGGCGGCAAATTTGGCTTTCTGACCGCCCTCGCCAAGATGTTCGTCGGTAATGGTGAAATCGTGCTTTTCAACGGGTGCTTCAACCTGCACGGGACGTGCGGTAGGCTTTATAACAGGTTCGGGGCTGTTTGTACTGTATTTAGCGAGAATTTTCTTTGCGCTCTCAATCTGTTGTGGGTCGTCCGAATTATCGACAGTCCATTGTGCGCTCCGGATACGGTTGTTTATGTCCCTTTGCGTGATGTACTTTTTCTGGGATATAAGTCTGTCGATACGAGCTGCGACTTCGTTCCACTTCATCTTTACAGTAGCTTCACTGCCGCCGAAACCGCCTTTATTCAGAACGATACCTTTTGCGTCATGCCATGTATCATATCCGGTGCGACCCGAGCCGCCTGTGCCGTATTCGTTTTTCAGAAAATCAGCCTTTTCCTTGCTGGAATGGGGCTGATTGAAATAGTTCTCAATCCGGAACTTGCCGCCTTGAACGCCGCTTCCGCTTAATATAAGCAGGTCTTTTTCCTCCTCCGAAATGAACATGACGGGAGAGAATTCAAAATTCTTTTCGGTTCTGAACTCCCGTCGTTCAAGCTGTAAATCTTTAAGATTTTCAAGAATTTCGTGGAGGTTGCGATGAGGAAAACGCAGAACGTCCTTATCAGTTTCGTAGCGTTTTATAAGGTCTGTCATGCCGGCGATAAATTCTGAAACCGGCTTTTCTCCTTTTAGGGCTTCGGAGATCCTTTCGGTGCTTTCCGGGAAACCGCCTATAAAGAACTCGTCCGGAATAAAGAAATCACCCTCCACGTCGCGGCTGAGATACCACAGGTTTTCAGCGAGTTTCTTGCGGGTGTAGGCTTCTGCGTCGTCGATCGTGACCTGATTCGCAAATTTGCCCTCGCCCAGCAGTTCCTCAATACGATCCGCAGCCTGTTCCCAGGTGATTGTTTTCTGTGCGGGGCTGTTGAGCGCAGTATCTCCCAAGCCGATAGTAATGCCGTTTTCGTCATACCATGCGGTAATTCTCCGGTCGGCTGCTCCGGTTGACTGACCGAAATCTATTCCTCTGGCGTTAGTCTCGAACTCATTGCGCAAAAATTCGGCATTTCTTTCAGCGCCCATGTTAAGCTGATACTGGCTGATTATGCGCTCAAGGCTGCGCGGCTCGTTCGACCCGCAGCGAAGAACGCAGTCGAACATATCCTGCGTTATGAGCGGTGAATTCGTGTCGGCAGCTGCAACCGATGTTTGTTTCCGCGGAGCATAATTTTCCGCAGGCTCGCCGAAAAGGTTGAGCTGAACGCCCTCGGTGGAATTGTTAGAAAGTGTATCGTTCTGCGGCTCTGTAAGCCTCTGCACAGTTTCATCGGGGATTGAAACAAGGTCGCTGAACTCCAGATTACCCAGAGCAGAAATCATATCGTCGGAAAATCTGAAATTCTTCTCCTCGGCAACCTTATCGCCGTACATCGTCACAATTTTTTTGTTCTCAAGGTCTGCATAAACGCTTATTCCGACTTCGGTATCTTCATGGGTGGTGTAAGCAAGCGGAACGCGCGACAGTTCGGAAAAGTTTGCGTCCTCGCGGAATTCCCGCTGTGAATATTCGTTTATCCGGGCTTTGGCTTCTTTCAGAAAATATTCTCTGTCAAGCTGTTCGTGACGGTCGAACTCCTGCTTTGCCGCAGTAATCAGCGCATTTCCGAGGGTCTCCCAAGTGTGGGAAACCTCAAAACCGCCATTCGTGCGGAAAATCATGCCGGAATCGGTTTTCTCTGATGAAATCTCAACTCTGCTGATACCGTCGGCGGGAGGGTACTCAAAATTGAGATACCGCATATTCGCGTATATCCTTTTTGCAAGCTCGGCGCTTATGTCCTCGCCGTTGTGGAAACGGGTGGTCAGATTCTCAAATTCATCGGCACTCAGACTTGCTCCCATTGTCCAGTTGGTTATGCCGCTGTATACCGGAGCATGGTCGTAATTGAACAGCTTATCGCCCAAATCGTCCATTTCATCGCTTGCAAGCTGCTTTTCAGCCAGCAGACTTATGTTGTCCGTCAGCGCTCTCCGGGCTTTGCGTTCTTCGCGGGAAAGTGTGAAATCCGGAACCACGGTAAACCCAAAGCTGTCAACAAAGTACGCCCTTATTGTACCGTTTTTCTTCACGGCGACAATATCTCCGACCGAAAGGGAATGCCCGCGGAAATCCTGCGGGTGGTCAACATTGAAACGCTTGTAGATATCATCGAGCGTTTCGTTCTCCTGCAATCTGCCGCGATAAACACGGTCGTAATTCTCACGGTCGATATACATTCCGTGATTTTTCAGATGTTCGCTGTTGGTAAAGTGGTAGTCACGCAGCTTTTCATCATCTTTGAGCTGATAAATCGCATACCTCGGCTCGGTAAGCGCAAACAGCTTGCTCAGGCAGTCGCTTTCATGGCTTGAAATATCCTCGCTGTCGGTCATGAATTCTTCCACAACGCCGTCAAAGCCCTCTGCGCCACGGTCGAGAAGTTCCTGCCCGCAATGCTCGGTCAGGTATTCCAGCGGGTCGTTCTGCTCCATAGCGTCAAAAATATCGTCGAAGGACATATAGGTGCAGACGAACTGACCGCCTGCTGTGCTGTCAGGATCGTAGCGGATCCATGTGACATTTTCCATTTCAGAATTGACGTAGAATTTATCCACGTCATCCGGTATTTTGTCCTGCGGTTTATTCTCGATTTCAGATATCGCCGCCTTTATCTTGCTGAGAATATTTGCGGACGCAATGGACTGCTTTTCATCGATGATTTCACCGATACTGTGATATGAGGCGTACAATTCCACATCGTATGTTGAGGACTCCATGCGGCTTGCATAAACGGAAACAGAAACACTGTGCAGGCTGTCGAGGTACTTTTCATCGTTGTTCCAAATCTCGTTTGCTTGATTGAGCGCTGCGTTGAATTCCTCCACGGAATAGGGATAATTGACCTTGAACCCGACTTCCTCCGGCGAGAAATTTCTATTGTGGCTGCCGTTGACGTAAACGCAGGGGTACTTGATGTTCCTCTGCTGAATTTCTGAGCGAATATCGTTGTACAGACCGTCCGAAACCAGATCCGCAACTGATTTGAGATATTCGGGATCTTCCCGCATTTCCGTCAATGCTTCATTGTGGGAGTTGCGGAGGGCTTCGGCGGCACGGTCGGCAAAATAGGTGCGGAACTCGTCGGCGCTGTATGATGCCGCAGCCATTTCCAACTCATCGGAATAATCGAGCATAAAGTCATGCAGATTACTTGCGTCAGCGACCTTACGGCTGTCTGCAATGCTCATGCTGCCGTCGTAGGCGTATGGATCATCTTCCTCGGAATCGTAGGTGCGGTCTGAAAATGGGATACCAAGTTCCGCAGCCTTGCTCCTTGCCACCTCAAGACTGGTGAGAGATTCGTCAAGGCGGTCGGCGACTTCCGAAATTACTTCCGCCCGGAAATCATTATCCCGCTGAAACCTGTTGTACAGAGGTGCAAGCTGTTCAGCGGAATATTCCGAGCTTTCACGCCCGGTGATGAGCCGAGTGTAGTAGCTGGTCACGGCACTTTCTACCTCAACATCGAAGTTCTCCCTGTCGGTGTTCCGGTGCGCGTTACGAATAAGGTCGTTCTCATAAAGCGCGCCTGCTGCAAGCCCGATAAAAACAGAAACAGCGGGGGAAATATCCTCCGCTGATGTGCTGTTTATCCTCTGCGCTGAAGAACTATCTGCTCCATTACCTCGTGTTCCACTATGAAACTCCGTGTTTTCTCCCAGCGTTCTATTTCGGTGAATGTCGTTTTCGGGCGAGGATTCTTCTCTGCGTACTGCTTCCGCAGAAGTTCCCACATCTCCCACGCTTCCTTGTCTATCTGACGGGGAATCAGCTCCCATTTCAGGCGACCCTCCAGCGACGGGATTTCCTCCGGATAATTCTCCGTCATGAATTTTTGCCACGCCTTGCCCCAGCGGTCTATCGGTTCGCTCAGCAGCTTCTGTTCCTCGTCCGTCAGACCCAGCTCCACCTGCTCCAGATACACGAACGTTTCCGGATCCAGCTTGTACGTCCTGCCGTTCTCCGTCTTGATTTCGGGATAGTACATCTTGTCCTCTGCGCACCAAATCTGTCTTACCTCTGCCATTGTCGATACTCCTTTCAGCAATAAGTGAATTTATAGTTTTCTCCATTGATAACAGTGCCGGTCTTGCCGCTATCTGAACGTATTCCGTCAGCTTTTCAGCTTCTGCCTTGCTGTGAACAAGGTCGAATGCGGATAAATCCATAGGATTGTTTTTGTAGTCGAACCTACCGCTAAGCTCGCACCGAGCCGCTATGAAATACTGCGTTATGGATATGAAAGACTTTTCAAATGCTGCTCTGTCAGTTTCGGAGATATTCAGCGCCTTTATCGCATTTTCGAGATTGTCAGCCGCAGCCGTTCTGCCGATAGCGTTCACGCAGCCGGACATGGATTTGTATTCCTTGCCCTCCGCCTTTGAAAATGCAGCGATGAACTCCTGCGCTGTCCGCTTGTCGAGCGTCCACTGATAGGGCGGTTTGCCGCCGCTGGTCTGGGATATATCGAAATAGTGTTTCAGTCCGCTGCCGTCCAGAACAGCTATGCTGTTCGTCCCACGCATGACCTGCCGTCCGAATTTCCGCCATGTGTCGTAATCGGCGACCATTGTGGCTTTCGGGTTCGCTGCAAACATCGCTATGGTCTGCGCCGTCGGCATTTTGAAGAACTTTCCCGCAAATTTCAGATATTCCGCAAAGGTATCCCTGTTCTTATAGAGCTGTTCGGTGATGCTTTCGTACCTTTCACGAACTTCATCTATTCGTGCCATATTTCCTCCTCAATTCAAGTTTATCACATTAAAGCATAAAAGTCAACATCTTTATACAGAAAACTTGCGGTCAAACGGGGCTGATTTTGATACAGTTTAACCGTTTGACCGCAAATGCGTATTATCTCTTATGCTTCGGAGCAGAATTAGTCTGTTTTTCGGGGTTGAGAGTTTTCACAAGCTGGTTCTTAATATCCGTTACCTTCGGCATATCCGCCTTGTTCACGGAAATGGTAGTAGTACCCTCGACCTTTGCCTGATACTTTATTCCTGCCTTGTCCAATTCAGCCATGAGGCTATCGGCAAACTTGTTGTTCTGCCGCGGGAGGTGGGCAATGCTGTCCTTGTCGCCAAGCTCGGCGTATTTTACGCCCTTATATTCGGTCTTGCCGAGGGACTGATAACTTCTGAGAACGGCATTGCTGAGCTTTTCGTGGAAATCCTTTGTGATAGGCAGAGCGTACTGTGCATAGTCGCCGGTCTGCGTCTGATAGGACGGCATGGATACAAACGGCTTGTTTTCGCTGCCCATCATCACCTTAACGTCCTTTACCACAAAACAGCCGTCTATTGTGACCTGTCCCGCAGCCTTAAGGCTGTTGTTATCCACGGGTCTTAACTGGACGTTCACGGAAGATTTAGACTGTACGGCAGCGGGGACTTCGGTTTTAAGCGTCTTTTCGGAAGAACTCATGAGCTGCTCATAGCTTTTCAGAACGGCATTATTGAGCGCCGTCCTCGCTTCTGCGGTAATGGGAAAGGCTACATCAGCGTAATCTCTGCCCATCTTCTTGCTGGGCATAGCGACAAACGCACCCTTTTCGCCCTCCACGACCTTTACGCCCCGGACTGCCAGCTCGCCATTGACTACCACGTTTGCGATAGCCTTGACATTGCCGCCGTTCTCGATTTTCGATATTGACGATACGTCGAAAGAAGTCTTGCGTTCCATTGTTGTTCCTCCTGTCAGGTTGTACTGAGAATGATCCGCCGCCCATGTTTCAAACGGCATGAGAACAGCTTCGCCGAATTTGCCGTCGCTTTTCTGCGGATAATGATTTACCATTTCAAATCCGATTTCCTTAGCCGCCTGTCTTATGAGGGCAAGCGCTTCCTTGCTTTCGTAAATAGAGCTGCTGCGGGTGAAATCATCCACAAGGACATTTTTGTTGTTCCGTACATGAAGAATGTCCGCTGCCGCATTTCCTCTTTCAATGCCCATCGTGAGCCTTGCGGACGGCTTTTTATCCCAATTTAACGCCTTTTCGGCATTGTAGGGCTTTTCGCGCAGCTCATTGAAACGTTTATGCGCTTCGGCAAAGGAGTCGTAATACTCGATAGGTGTGGGGCGGTCGTATTCACGGGGCATTGCCCATGTGCGTAAGTCGGGTATGATGTACACTTTCCACGGCTTGTTGTTTTCTTCTGCCATATTAATTCCTTTCTGCGAATATCCTGCACGGATAAGGATAACCGCCGTTTACACTGTCTGAACGCTCCCAATAACCGTATCCGCTGGATTTTGCGTTGAGAACGGAGAGAACTCCCTCGACCGTAAGTCCTGTATCTGCGGGGACTGACAGTATCATCGTCTTTGCGGAGGAACGCGTCCTCTTGCCGATAACGGGGTAATTGTTGGCATTGTCCACAATGCAGTAAAGTATCTTGTGACCGTTCTCGTTTCCGTCAGCGCCGGCGATGCCGCCGTTGTTCGTACCGTTAAGGTAGATATTCGCAGCATAGCAGCTCTTGATGTATGCAGAAACGTTATAAGCCGTTGCAGTACCTACAATCCCGCCGCTGTTTTCGGCGGTTGACGTGAATGTCCGCACGCCGCAGCCGATTATACTGCCGCCTGCATAGTGAGGCTTTTCTCCGCTGTTGAACAGCTCCACGCCGTAAGCAGTCCCGGCAATTCCGCCTACGGAAACAGCCGAGCCGCTGACGGTAATGTTGTTTGCGATACAGCCTGTCACGGTGCAGGCGTTGCCCACTATACCGCCGATACTTTTGCCGCCGCTGACCGTTATTCCGTCCGTCATGCAATCTGAAATATCGCCGCCGAAACCGCATATTCCTCCGATATTTTCAGCGCCGTCAGCCGTGATTTTGCTGTTCAGGACTTTACAGCCGATTATCCGTGTATTTCCTGTGGAGAAATATTCGTCAGTGTCGGTCGAGGGGTAAGCGTAGGATACGATTTCGTTGCAGATTACTCCGAGATTTTTGTTGTTTCCGGCTTTGATATTTGCGCCGTCAACTACAACATTCTGTATAGTCCCTGCGGCAATAGTACCAAATAAACCGCCGTCGCTGGAAATATTCTTTATAGAATGACCCTGCCCGTCGTATACAAAATAATCGTAGGATTTGTTTTCGTACCCGCGGGTGATTTTCTTCGTGCTGATAGGATTTCTGTCCGTATTCCTCGGAAATGAAATATCCGCGGTCTGTACGAAATATCCCTTTGCGCCCTGTTCGGAAAGCCGCTGGAGCTGGTCGTAATAGCTGACGATATACGGATTTTCAGCCGTTCCTTTACCGCCGCCGTATTCGTTAAGAACACGGTAGAGCTTTGTACTCTTGCTGAACTTACTTTCAACGCCGCCGTAATATTCGATAGTGCCGAAATCTCCGTTCTGCTTTTTGGTGGAGTAGCCGTAGGTACAGCCGAAAACGCTGTAGTAAATGTTGTTTTTATCGTCAACCACGGGCAGAGTGAGCTTCGCATAGCCAGTCATATCCAACGGCATTTTGTATTCAATATCGGCTTTGTTGAGATAGCTTTGGTCAACGGAAATTGTGATATATTCAGCACTCTGCCACTTTGCATAAAGGTCGCAGTCCTCGGAAACATCGAGATCCTCCACACGGACGGGAGAGTTTTCAAAGTACCAGCCGGAAACTATCTCGCCGTCTTTTGTCACGCCAAAATCATCGAGCATATCCAGCGTTGAACCGATTTCGGCTTCAATGACCTGCACCTTATCGTCATAGTGCAGAGTGATTTTCGCTGTCGGAGGTTTCTTGCTCCACACGGCGTATAGGGTGAGGTTTTCCGCAGGCATGGTAAGGCTTTTTAACGTAGATTTGGCGTTATCCGTTTTCGCCCAGCCTGTCAGGAACAGACCGTCCTGGTATATTGAAACATCTTTCGGCAGAGGAACGCTGTCGCCGTATCTGACCTCCGCCCGTGAGAGCTGACCCGTGCCGCCGTTGGAATTGTAGGTCACAGTAAAAATATCCGGCTCCCAGACGGCGAACAGCTTTACATCTTCATACGGCATTTTGTAGTCATAAAGGGGATACGCAATATCCGTATTATCCGAAAAGCCAAGCAGCTTGTAACCTTTCCGGGATATGGATTTTGACGCGCTTTCGGCAGAGGGAAGAACGACATACTGTCCGGCTTCTGCCGAAATGCTTTCAAGAGTACCCTCGCCGCCGTTCGGGTAGAAAGTTATAGTGTAAACTCCGCTTTCGCCCGAATTTGAGGAGGAACTGTAACCGCTGTTGGTGTAGCCAGTTTCGGAAGTTTCCGCAGGCGGCTCGGCTGATGAGGTTTCGCTTAAGGGGACGTCTGCTTCGCCCTGTTCGGAGGATTCCACAAGGGGAATTTCTGATTCCGTTGTGGTGGTTTCCGCGGTTTGGGCGTCTGTTTCTGCCGTTTCCGTAGTTGCGGAAGTTTCCACTGTTTCCACGGGAGTATCGGTTTTATTACCGCCGGATAAAGCTGAAACCGCGATGAGAATGACCGCCGCTGCAGCGATACCGCCTATGATAAGGTAGGTAGTAAGATTTTTCTTTCCCTTGCTTTTTGCGGATTTGCCCGTTGAAATGGAGTAGGTGTTTGTGTCGATTACAGCGAGCTTTCCCTCCGTTTCAAGCTGGGCGAATTTCTCGGGATTCAAACCGTCTGCGATAGGCTCGTCCGTCTGGTACTGCGTGTAGGTGCAATCTACAAGCGCTGTTTTGGTGCGCTTCACGAAAGCCTTGTATTCCGCCGTCTGCGTTATCATCTTTTCCTCAAATGGAACGCCGTTTTCATCTGCGTTCTGTTCGGGGATAATGAACACGGTTTCGGCTTCATCGTCAAAGCTCGATATGTCAGCTTTGAAAAAGTACATTATTTTCCACCTTTCTTTCTGAAATTGATATTGACAAAGTATGTTTTTTGATGTACAATATAAGTACAGAGTAAGTATAATAGTGCTGAAGGAGATGATTTTATGGCAACAACAAGCGTCACTATGCGTGTGGACTGCGAAGATAAGGCAAAGGCTGAACAGATTTTCAATGCGCTGGGACTCAATATGTCAACGGCATTCAATATGTTCATCAAGCAGACTATCCGCTGCGACGGAATTCCGTTTGAGGTCACACTTCACAACAGAGCTGACGATTATTTCTACAGCCCTGCGAATATGGCTCACATCAACCGTTCTATCGCTCAGCTCAATGCAGGAAAGGTTTCCAGGCACGAACTTGTCGAGGTAGAGGACGATGATTAAAGGCAATACCGCATAATTATTGTCGTGCGATTGCGCCGTCAGATTTTTCGTCAGATTGTACAATGAGGACGACGCAAGGCTGTCGCCTTGCTAGGACGAATTGTGCAAGATGGCGAAAAAGATGCAAGCAAGCGTGCGGCAAAGGCGTTAGCCGTTAATTGTGCGGTGTTGCCTTATCTCTGGACTGACGAGGCTTGGGCGGATTACCTTTACTGGCAGGGCGAGGACAGAAAAACTCTGAAACGCATTAACCTGCTCATCAAGGATATAGAGCGTGACCCTTTTGACGGAATAGGAAAAGCCGAGCCGCTGAAACACAACTTGAGTGGCTACTGGAGCCGCAGAATCGACGATACTAACCGGCTTGTCTACAAGGTCGAGGACGGTCAGCTTTATATTATTTCCTGCCGTTATCACTACGAATAATGAAAATCTCCGCTTCATCGCAAGCGGAGATTACCTTTTCGTCTTGTCCTCAAAACGCATTGTAAAGCCGATTTTGGCGTTTCCGTTCTTGTTGGTTCTGTCTGCAAAAGAAACGACAGCATTGTATGTGTTTCCGGTTTTCTCGGATTTGAAACCGCTGACCTTGACTTCTCCGTGCGACAGCAGATTTTTCATCATGGGTTCTGTCAGCTTTTTGCCCTTAGATGTAAAGAAATAATCGTCCTCGTAAACACGGAAAATGCAGTCCTTGGGAGCCTTTTCGCAGTAGAATATACCCGTATTGTCCCGAACGAATTTATACACATTGCCGCCGCATTTCGGGCATTTCCCGACCGGATTTTTCTGAGCAGTTCTCGGCTCAGCGACGGGAGTATGCGTTCTGTGCTTTTCGGCTTCGATAATAGCCTTGATTTTCTCCGTAATGCTGCTGATTACCTCATCGGCGCTGGCGGTGCCGTTCTCTATTGCGGCAAGCTGTAATTCCATTGCGGCGGTCATTTCAACGGACTTAATTTCGGGAGGGACAAAATTTATCATTTTTATTCCCATTTCAGTCGCGGAAATAACCTTGTTTTTGCGCTCTGCATAGCCGTCCGCAAGTATCTTTTCGATGATTGCTGCCCTTGTTGCGGGAGTACCTAACCCTCTTTCGGAAACATATCCGGAAAGTTCCTTGTCCTCTATTCGGCGGTCGATATTCTCCATCGCCTTTAAGAGCGAGCTTTCCGTGTAGCGTTTCGGCGGCTTGGTTTCGCCCTCTGTAATAAAAATATCTTCCACATAAAATGTATCGTTTTCGGAATAGTTTATTTCCGGCGGTATCTCGACATCATCGGGGCAAAGCGCTTTCCAACCGAGGTTGACAGGCTTTTTCTTTTTCAGCTTAAATGTTTCGCCGCAAATATCAAAGACGTACTCAATATCCATGTATTCGTACTGCGCCGAAAGGGCTTCAAGCAGCCTGCGGATAACCAGATGTAAAATCTGTTTTTCGTCAGAGGTCAGCTCCATATTTACAGCATTCCCGATATTCTCGGTGGGAATAATCGCATGATGGTCGGACACCTTTGCGTTGTTGATTATTCTGCCGTCAATATTCAGCCCGTTTGACAGAAGAACGTTTACCGCCTTTTCCTCGAAAGCGCGGAGCATTTCGACGCGTCCGGTGAGGATTTCTGCCATATCGTCCGTCAGATAGCTGCTGTCCGTTCTCGGATAGGTGAGCAGTTTCTTTTCGTAAAGACTCTGCATAACGGAGAGCGTTCTCGCCGCTGAAAATCCCAGCTCATCGTTTGCGGCTATCTGCAAAGAGGTGAGCGAGAACAGCAGAGGGCGGTTCTCCTTTTTCTTCTGGGAGGTTATGCTCTTTACCGTGACCGGCTGACCTTTGCACATTTCAAGTATTTTTTCAGCGGCGATTCTTTCGGAAAGGCAGTCCACATCGTCGTCAAACCATTCAGCGCCGTTTGAGAGTTTCACCTTATAAAAAGGACGCTTCACAAAATTGC
>ERZ1026862.1266-NODE-1266-length-15318-cov-48.696914_pt1 | contig 15318 bp, 10 predicted proteins | sample MGYA00380161_ERZ1026862 | MGnify/ENA primary metagenome ERZ1026862 (study PRJEB33269, sample SAMEA4719797) | human gut metagenome | biome: human-associated habitat; feature: organic feature; material: feces | place: Cameroon | collected 2013-10 ... | reverse complement strand
ATTGTGGTTCTGAATGTCGTGGGTTCGAGTCCCACCTTCCACCCAAGATAAACCCTGTAAATCGTAAGATTTGCAGGGATTCTTGTTTTTTATACCTGATACCTTCGTCTACTGTCAGAAAAGTTTTGTATTTTTGCAGCAGCAATGGAATCTTCAACTAAAACATACAGCAAATGAAAATTATCGTATCAGAAGAGATAGAAACAGTTTGCCCCAACTTCGTAGGGGCTTGTGTGGAAGCCAATGTACAGAACTCGCCTTATTGCCAGGAACTGTGGGACGAGATTAATGCCCTTGGCGAGAAATACAAAGACACACTGACCACTGAGTCGCTGAAGGAAATGAGCGGCATTGCCGCCACAAGGAAGGTTTATCGTGCCTGCGGAAAAGACCCTTCGCGTTATCGTCCTGCTTCAGAGGCGCTCATCAGGAGAATGCTTCAGGGCAAACAGCTCTATCAGAGAGACACGCTCGTCGACCTGGTCAACCTCGCCAGCATCGCATTCGGTTACAGCATCGGAGGATTTGATGCCGACAAGTTTGAGGGCGAAACGCTCACGCTGGGCATCGGCAAGGCTGGAGAACCTTACGAGGGAATAGGAAGAGGAAACATCAATATCGAGGGACTGCCTGTATACAGAGATAGCCTGGGAGGGGTTGGAACGCCAACCAGCGACAATGAGCGCACCAAAATGATGTCAGACACCTCTCACCTTGTAGTGCTTATCAATGGATATGATGGAAACGAGCAACAGGTGCGCGCCAATGCCGAATACATTCAGTCGTTGCTCAAGAAATACTGCAAGAGCGACGGAGGTTCTTATTTCATATATAAGTAACGGCAACTTTCGCAAATAGGGAAGTTAGAGAATTTAACTTCTTTAACTTCCCTAATTTCTTTAAATGAAAATATACTTCAGTACGAATAAAATCGCCAATACCCACATGGTGATGCTCAACTTCTTGAAGCTTCCACACAGTGCGTTGATAAGTACATAACTAATCATACCGCACAGGATTCCGTCGGAAATGCTATATGTGAGCGGCATCATCACGATGGTGATGAAGGCAGGAATCGACTCGGCATAGTCGTTCATATTGATATCCTTGATGGGCGACATCATAAACAAGCCCACGATGACGAGCACAGGAGTGGTAGCGGCAGCAGGAACTGACAGGAACAGGGGAGCGAAGAACAATGCTATCAGGAAGCAGACTGCTGTGACAAAAGCCGTGAGACCTGTCCTACCGCCCTGAGCTACGCCTGATGCACTCTCCACGTATGTAGTGGTGGTACTGGTTCCGAAGCAGGCGCCTGTCACTGTTGCCACAGCATCTGCCATGAAAGCCTTGTTCAGTCCATGTATCTTGCCGTCTGGGCTCATCATGCCTGCCTTGGTACATACGCCAACCAGGGTGCCCATAGTGTCGAACATATCGATAAAGAGAAATGTCAGCACAATGATTACCATGTCGATAGAGAAAATGCGGGAGAAGTCAAACTGACAGAAAATGGGGGTAATCGAAGGAGGAATGTCTATCAGACCCGTAATCTTCGTAATGCCCATAGGAATACCAATCAGCGTGGTGGCGATGATGCCGATAAGCAGACTTCCAGGCACTTTCTTGATGACAAGCACACTGGTGATGACGATGCCTATGGCACCCAACAGGGCTGAGCCTTCGGTTATTTTTCCTATCGTCACAAGAGTGGCGGCATTGGCAGCTACGATGCCTGCATTCTTCAGACCTATGAAGGCGATAAAGAGGCCGATACCTGCACCAATGGCACGTTTCAGAGAGGCAGGAATGGCATCAACCATCAGCGAACGAATGCCTGTTGCTGACAGGATGATAAAGATGAAACCCTCGATAAGTACTGCCGTGAGCGCCATTTGCCAGGGATAGCCCATGGTGAGGCACACGGTGAAGACGAAGAAGGCGTTCAGTCCCATGCCGGGAGCCAGTCCGAAAGGTTTCTTGGCATATATTGCCATGATGAGTGTTCCTACTACAGCAGCCAGTACTGTGGCGGTGAATACTGCGTGTGTATCCATGCCCTGAGAGGCAAGACTACTGAAGATGTTGGGGTTTACGGCCAGGATGTAGGCCATGGTGAGGAAGGTGGTGATACCTGCCGCAATCTCTGTTTTCAACTTGTTTTGAGCTGGGTCAAAACCGAATAATTTTTTCAGCATGATTTTGTTGTCTTTATTTTTACGTTTTTCAAACATTTCTCTAAGTCCACAAATCGGAATGTGAGTTTACCTTCGTTATGTGTCTCCTCCTTCACTTTCTTCCATCCTGCTTGGTTTAAGCATTCCACCTCGTTGGCTGTGAGAGGAAAGAAGGCATCTGCCTGTTGTGGCGTATCTTCTACGATGGTGAGGTACAGACGAGTGGCAAGACTGAGGGCTGACCGATAGAGCATGGCTCCGCCGATGATGAACACTTCTTTCTCGCCTTGGTCGCGGCATCGGGAAAGGGCTTCTTCCAAACTGCGGCACACCTCGTATTGAAGTGCTGATGCATGAGACAATTCTCTGTTTTTTGATTCTGCTTCATTCGCAGAGGTCATCTCTGCACTCTGTTCCTTCCTCATTGTCTTGGAGACGATGATGTTGCGCCTGTTGGGCAAAGGTCCGTTGGGCAACGACAGATAAGTCATCCTGCCCATGATGACGGTATGTCCCGTGGTGAGCGTCTTGAATCGCTGCATGTCCTGCCTGATAGGGTAGAGCAGATGGTTGTGAAAACCGATGGCGCCATTCTGGGCAATGCAGGCGATGAGGCTTATTTCTTGCTGTTTTACCATGTGATGACAGGCTTGTCGGTTTCGGGTACGTGGCTGCTCTTTATCTTCCATTCTTGTGGGTAGAGATTGTTGGCACGGTTGCCGATGTTCTTCTCCCAGCCTAAAGGAATTCCACGATAGGTGACGAGCACATAGCCGCGCGGAGTGTCTTCAGGCAGATTGACAGCCTCTTTGCGCAGATAGCGCAAGGCATCGGCATAATTGAGTTCTACCTGTGGGAAAGTTTGGCGTGACAAGTCGATAGACAGCGCCAGACTTTGTGCAGGAATGAGGGAGGCTTTAATGGTTCCTATCTCGATGCCAGCGTGCAGAACTTTGAGGTTGGGAGATGCGCTGTCAAAGATGTTGCTCCATGACTCTGATATGGCGTACAGATGATCGCCTATGCGTGCGCCCTGATAGGATTCTGGATGATTGATCCAGTCCTGTGGGATGTGTAAATAGGGTGAGTTGCCCCTGCTTTTTCCCTTTATTTTTTTTCTGCTCTTGTTATATCTGTCGGATTTGATATCGAGTGTCTCTGCATCCTCGTTCTTTCGCATGACGGTGAGGAAGAGTCCTTCGCCGCGTGTCTTGCCAGGCAGAAAACGATATACAGGGAAATTGTGGTGAGTCAGATTGCCCGTGATGCCCCACGCCTCGTCAATATCGAGTTCTACAGGTTCTGCTCCCTTCATGTAGATGATGTGGGCTGCGTTCAACTCGTCCTCGAGTTTGTTGAAGGTGCAGGTAGAGTAGATAAGCAGTCCGCCAGGTTTGAGGCAGGGCCAAATGTCCTCGATGATGCTGCGTTGCAGAGAACTGCAGTTGTTTACATTGTCAATGCTCCATTCGCTTATTGCCCCGTCGTCTTTGCGGAACATGCCTTCTCCCGAACAGGGCACATCAGCGAGGATGACATCAAAGAGAACGCCAGCCTTCTGGAAATCCTTGGGGTAGTTATTGGTAACGATAACGTCGGGGTGTCCGAACTTCTGCATGTTCTCTGCGAGAATCTGTGCTCGTGTGCGCATGGGTTCATTGCTGAAGAGCAGACTGCCGTCGGGGAGAACATTACGCACGGCTGTAGACTTTCCGCCAGGTGCAGCACAAAGGTCGAGCATGACAACAGGCTCGTGAATGAGTTGTCTTACCACGAGGTCGACAAACATGGAAGAGGCTTCCTGGGCATAATACAGACCGGCATGGAAGAGTGGGTCGAAGGTGAAGTTGGGCCTTTCTGTAAGGTATCTGCCATAGTCGGGACACCAGGGCACAATAGAGGCAGCCGTTTTTTTCGACTCATTATGTGTCTTCACTTCGGCTTCAGCATCTGTGCTGCTATTGTCGGCAAGATGCGTTCCCTGTGGCGCTTTGAACCGATTGAGTCTGATACTTGTTGGCGGCTCTGAATGACAGATGGCGTCGGAAAGTTGCGCAAACATTTCCTCACCCATCAGTTCCTGGGTTTGCTGTATAAACTCTTCTGGTAATATCTTGGTCATGATGTAGTGTTATTGCTTATTGTCAGAAGTCGATGTCGAATACGTCTTCTGCGTTTTTGTTTTCTTTCTTTTGTTTGGGCTGAGGCGGATTCTTCAGATTTCCCTTCTCGTCGAAGAGTCCGTAGGTAGTACGCAGCACGATAAACTCGGTGCGTCGGTTCAGCTGGTTGCATATTTCCTGATGCTCTTTGGTCTGCTTGGTGATAAACTCGGTGGTGAGCACGTCGCCTTCCTTGAGCCATGGATATTTCTCGGTCATCTTCTTGCGTACTGTCTTCGGCTTTTCCCATCCGTAACCTCTTGGCGTGAGCCTGTCTTTGGCTATGCCGTGGGCGATGAGATAGTCGACTACAGCCTGAGCCCTTCGTTGCGAGAGGCGCTGATTGTATTCGGCACTTCCCTTATAGTCGCAATGGGCTCCCAACTCAATGGTTACATTAGGGTTCTCCTTGAGCAGCGCTGTGAGCTCGTCGAGAGCCTTGGTGCTGGCAGGTGTAAGGGTGGCTTTGTCGAAATCGTAGAAGATGTTGTCGATAAGAACCGGGGCTGTGATAGAAGCCAAGGGGAACTGCAGTACATATTCCTTGCTCTCTTTGGCGGTGTCGACACGCAGTTCTTCCTTGTGATTGAGGAATCCCTTGCACGATGCCATCAGCAGATAGTCCACATGAGGCTTGATGGGAAGAGTGAAAGAGCCGTCGCCCTTGACAGGCAGTTTCTTGTAGGTTCCGTCGTTGCCCACCACCATTACCTGTGCGGCAGTAAGCTCATAACCGCCCATCTCGTAAACCCATCCCTTGATGGTGGTAACGATTTCGGGGTTCTCGAACGAGTAGATATGGTCGTATCCGCGTCCGTCTTTACGGTTGGACGAGAAGAAGCCTCGGTTGTGAGGGCCCTCGAAGGTCATTCCGAAGTCGTCGCCCTCTGAGTTGAGTGGATAACCAGGATGTTCTATCTTGTATTGGCGTGTTTTGGCATCTACTTTGGCTATGTAGATGTCGAGTCCGCCCAGTCCGGGATGTCCGTTGCTGCTGAAGTACAGGTCGCCATTGGGACGGAAGGTAGGAAACATTTCGTCGCCAGGAGTGTTGACAGGTTCGCCAAGGTTCTCTACTCCTCCCAGTCCGGCAGCCGTAAGTCTGACACGCCAGATGTCGAGTCCGCCCATTCCTCCAGGCATGTCGGAAACGAAGTAGAGCCATTCTCCATCGGGCGAGATGGCAGGATGGGCATAGCTGCTCAGTGTGTCTTTCGTCACTTCCAGCAGCGTGGCTTTTCCCCAAGCCGCATCCGAACGTGGTGAGGTGGCTATCTGTGCATAACGTGGCGATGAGGGGTCGGTGACACACTGGGTGAGATACATTTCCCTGCCATCGGGCGTAAAGCAGCAGGCTCCCTCATCATAGTCGGTGTTCAGTCCGGTGCCTATGGCCTCGGGTTTGCTCCATTTCCCTCGGTCGTCTTTTTCTGAGAGGAAGATGTCGCCAGCCTTGGTGCCTGTGATTCCACTCAGTTCGTCTCCCAGCGCCTCGTTGCGTGTCGAGGTAAAATAAAGTTGGTCGTAGTCATCGCCGAAGAGTACGGGCGAATAGTCGTGTCGTCGTGAGTTGAATACATCCATGCGTTTTACGATGTATCGGCTTCCCTGCTTCTTCCATTCGGGTGCCATCTGTGCCGACTTCAGTCCGTTGGCAACGAGCTGGTTTCCAGGCATGGAGTCTTTGAGCATCAGAAACACCTTCTCTGCCTGTCGGTAGTCGCCATTCTTGAGCAACTGTCGGGCATAGGCCAGTTGGTCTTCCTTCGATGCCTGGTTGTAGCGTATGGCGTTTCGATAGGCAGCTATGGCTTTGGGTGTGGCATTGATGCGCTGGTAGCATTGAGCCATCTTCAGAGCCCGTTTTCCACGGGTGTCGCGCTCCTTGGCTGGCGTACGCGTGTAAGCCTGCTTGAACTGGTTGGCGGCATCGTAATATTCTCCTAAGGCAAGAAACTTCTCGCCTTTCTTCATATACTTGTCAGCTCCACAGCTCATCAGCAGGAGGCTGCTGATGAGCAAGAGCATTGTGTTCAGTCTAATATGTTTCATATTAGGATAACGTAAAAAGGGGTGAATTATTTTTTCTTACCAGAGATTTACTCAACTTCCGTACATGCGAAACCTCAGAGATTTACATCTTGTCGAATGGCAGTCTGTACTGGCATCCTTCCTTCCAGTTGCTGCATCCGTAGGCTGTCTTTCCCTTGATGATGGTTCCCTTTCCACACAGTGGGCAGGGCTTGCCTACCATTGGGTCTTCGTTTGCCGCAGGAGTCGCAGGCTGCGATGTTCCAGTCGCCGAAGGCTTTCTTGCCGTAGTTTTCTTGGCTGCAGGCTTTTTTTTGAGGTCTTCCTCGGTGGTTATGGTGACGTGGCGTGCGCTGTTGTCCGACAGCACGTCTTTCACAATCTGGTTGATCTGTTCCTTCAGTCCGTTGATGAAGTCGGCAGGGTCGTAGGTCTTGTGCTCTATGTCGCGCAACTTCTTCTCCCAGATACCTGTCAGCTCGCAGCTTTTCAGCAGTTCCTCGTTGATGGTGTCGATGAGTTCGATACCCGTAGGTGTGGCAACGAGGTTTTTTCGCTGTCGCCTTATGTAGTGTCGCTTGAAGAGGGTTTCGATGATGCCGGCACGCGATGAAGGTCTGCCTATTCCGTTCTCCTTCAGGGCAGCGCGCAGTTCTTCGTCTTCCACAAACTTTCCAGCCGTCTCCATGGCTCTGAGCAGCGAGGCTTCGGTGTAGTATTTGGGCGGTGTGGTCCACTTCTCCGTGAGTGTAGGCTTGTGGTCACCGCTCTCTCCCTTCACGAATGCGGGCAGGGTGCGTTCTTCTACGTTTTCCTTCTTGCTGTTGTTGCCGTCAGTCTCCTCCTCGTCGGTGTTTTTGTTGTTTGATTCCTTGGCATATACATCTCTCCAGCCTGGTTCGAGTATTTCCTTGCCGCTCACTTTGAATTCCACCTTCTGTTCTTTACCGTCAGTCTCGCCGATTACTTCGCCCAGGACGGTTGTGGTAGAGAACTTGCAGTCAGGATAAAAGATACTGATGAAGCGCTTGGCAATGAGGTCGTACACATTGGCTTCCATATCTGTAAGTCCCGAGGGTGGCACTCCTGTAGGGATGATGGCATGGTGGTCGGTCACTTTGCTGTTGTCGAACACCTTTTTGCTCTTGGGCAGTTTCTTTCCTGTTGCTGCCAGTTGCTGTATCAGGGGCAGGTATTTCTGCTGGCTGTTGATCTTTGCCTGACTCACACCATTGAGAATCTGAGGACATTTGGGGTAGATGTCGTCGGTAAGAAACTGGGTGTCCACACGAGGATAGGTAGTAAATTTCTTCTCGTAGAGGCTCTGTATGAGCTTGAGCGTCATGTCGGCAGAATAGCTGAACTTCTTGTTGCAGTCCACCTGCAGCGATGTGAGGTCGTAGAGGTGAGGTGGCGCCTCGGTGCCTTTCTTCTTGGTGACAGCAGTCACGGTGAAGGGCTTTCCGGCGATGGTGCTGAATGCTTTCTCGCCTTCCTCCTTGCTGGTGAATTTACCGCTTGTGGCAGTAAACTGTGTGTCGCGGTAGATGGTGGCAAGCACCCAGTAGGGTTCTGGCTCGAAGTTGTCGATTTCTTTCTGTCGGTTCACGATGAGTGCAAGGGTGGGAGTCTGCACACGTCCTATGCTGAGCACCTGTCTGTTCTGTCCGTATTTTAGGGTGTATAGACGTGTGGCGTTCATTCCGAGTATCCAGTCGCCTATGGCACGTGAGAGTCCGGCAAGGTAGAGTGGCTGATACTCACTCTGGTCTTTCAGTTCTTGAAATCCCTGTCGGATGGCTTCATCGGTCATTGATGAAATCCAGAGTCGCTTTACGGGACATTTGGCCTGTGCTTTCTGCATCACCCATCTCTGTATGAGCTCACCTTCCTGTCCGGCGTCACCACAGTTGATGATGCTGTCGGCCGCCTGCATCAGTCGCTCTATGGTACCAAACTGTCGCTTGATGCCTTCGTCATTGATGAGCTTGATGCCGAATCTTTGTGGAATCATGGGCAGGGCCGAAAGGCTCCATCTTTTCCACATGGGGGTATAGTCGTCGGGTTCCTTCAGCTCACACAAGTGGCCGAAGGTCCAGGTTACTTGGTATCCGTTACCTTCCATATATCCGTCGTGTGCCGAGTTTGCGCCTATGATGCGGGCTATGTCTTTGGCAACACTGGGTTTCTCTGCTATACAAACTATCATTCTTTATTCTTATTTCTGTTTGCAAAGGTACAATAAAATAATGAGATAGCCATCATTTCTGCTTCTTTTTCTCATGGCGGGGAATAAAATATTCCACAAAAAAGGTCGCCCTGAAAGAGCAAAAGCTTCTTGCATTCAAAGCTTTTGCCCTTTCAGGGCGACCTTGCTGATTGTTATCTAACCCAGGGCGCTGCCCTGGGCTAGGAGCTTCTGCCCTTTCAGGGCGTGTTCGTATAAATCTGCGTGCGATTACTCGTACTCCTGCCAGCTCTTAATCTGAAGCTGGTCCTGGCTCAATGTGCAGAATGCCTCGATGAAGGCGGAAGCCAGACGGGCATTGGTGATCAGAGGAATGTTGTGGTCGATGGCGCCACGACGGATTCTGTAACCATTGGTGAGCTCACGCTTGGTGTGATTCTTAGGGATGTTGACGATGAGGTCGAACTTGTGGTCGGCAATCATCTGCATCACGTTAGGAATATCCTTGTGGTCCTCATCAGGCCATCCTACGGCTGTAGCCTTCACGTTGTTCTCGTTCAGGAACTTCGCTGTGCCGGCTGTAGCGTAGATGGTGTAACCGTTCTTCACCAGCGCCTGAGCAGCGTCGAGCAGAGAAGCCTTCTCCTTCGCACCACCGCTTGAAAGCATGATGCCCTTGTCCTTAGAAGGAATCTTGTAACCGGTAGCAATCAATGAGTTGAGCAATGCCTCCTCGAAAGTATCACCCATACAACCTACCTCACCGGTAGAACTCATATCTACACCCAAAACTGGGTCGGCGTTCTGCAAACGGGCGAATGAGAACTGTGAAGCCTTCACACCCATGCGGTCGATATCGAAAGCTGACTTGTCTGGCTTCTGATATGGAGCGTCGAGCATGATGCGGGTAGCAGTCTCGATGAAGTTGCGCTTCAATACCTTGCTCACGAATGGGAATGAACGGGATGCACGGAGGTTACACTCGATCACCTTCACATCGCGACCCTTAGCCAGGTACTGGATATTGAAAGGACCAGAGATGTTGAGCTCCTTGGCGATGGCACGTGAAATCTTCTTGATCTGACGGGCTGTAGCGAAGGAAATCTGCTGAGCAGGGAAGGTCATGGTAGCGTCACCAGAGTGAACACCTGCATACTCTACGTGCTCTGAAATACCATACTCTACAATCTCACCGTTCTGAGCCACACCGTCAAACTCAATCTCGTTGGTCTCTGTCATAAACTGAGAGATAACCACTGGGTACTCCTTGGAAACCTCAGAAGCTGCCTCCAGGAAGCGACGCAACTCGTCATCGTTGTGGCAAACGTTCATGGCTGCACCAGAAAGAACGTAGGATGGACGAACGAGAACAGGATAGCCTACCTCGTCGATGAACTTCTGAACATCCTCCATAGAGGTGAGGGCGCTCCACTTAGGCTGGTCGATGCCCAGCTTATCGAGCATGGCAGAGAACTTACCGCGGTTCTCGGCACGGTCGATGTTGACTGGAGATGTACCCAGGATTGGCACAGACTGGCGATGGAGCTTCATAGCCAGGTTGTTTGGAATCTGACCACCTACAGAAACAATCACACCACGTGGTGACTCCAGGTCGATGACATCGAGTACACGCTCGAATGAAAGCTCATCGAAGTAGAGACGGTCGCACATATCGTAGTCGGTAGATACGGTCTCTGGGTTGTAGTTGATCATGATTGACTTGTAACCCAACTTGCGGGCTGTGTTGATGGCGTTTACTGAACACCAGTCGAACTCTACAGAAGAACCGATGCGGTAAGCACCCGAACCGAGAACGATGACAGACTTCTCGTTCTTGTAGTAGTTGATGTCGTAACCCTCTACGGCGTATGTCATGTAGAGATAGTTGGTGAGGTCTGGATGCTCGCTAGCCACAGTAGGGATGCGCTTCACGGCTGGCAGAATGTTCAGCTTCTTGCGCAGGGCACGAACTGCGAGCACCTCCTTCTCCATATTGGTGTTCTGAGTCTTCAATACGAAGCGGCCAATCTGGAAGTCAGAGAAGCCCAATACCTTAGCCTCGCGCAATACCTCGGCAGGAATCTCCTCCAGAGTATTGTATTCAGAAAGCTTGTGCTTGTAATCTACGATATTCTTCATGCGCTCGATGAACCAAGGGTCAATCTTGGTCAACTCCTCGATGCGCTCGATGGTGTAGCCTTCCTCCAAAGCCTGGGCGATGGCGAAGATACGGAGGTCGGTAGGGTTGGAAAGCTCCTCATCCAGGTTGTCGAACTTGGTGTGGTCGTTGCCTACGAAACCGTGCATTCCCTGACCGATCATGCGCAGACCCTTCTGAAGCATTTCCTCGAAAGAGCGGCCGATAGACATGATTTCGCCCACCGACTTCATCGAAGAGCCGATCTTGCGGCTTACACCGGCAAACTTGGTAAGGTCCCAACGGGGAATCTTGCAGATCATATAGTCGAGTGATGGAGCCACATAAGCCGAGTTGGAAGTTCCCATCTCACCGATCTGGTCGAGCGTGTAGCCGAGAGCAATCTTGGCAGCCACGAAGGCGAGCGGATAACCTGTAGCTTTGGATGCAAGGGCAGAAGAACGGCTCAGACGGGCGTTGATCTCGATGATGCGGTAGTCGTTGGTCTCGGCATTGAAAGCATACTGGATGTTGCACTCGCCCACAATCTGCAGATGGCGCACGCACTTCACGGCGATGTCCTGCAGCATCTTCACCTGCTCATCGGTAAGCGAACAGGTAGGAGCCACAACGATAGACTCGCCCGTGTGGATTCCCAATGGGTCGAAATTCTCCATAGAGGCAACGGTGAAGCAACGGTCGTTGGCATCGCGTATGCACTCAAACTCAATCTCCTTCCAGCCCTTGAGGCTCTCCTCTACGAGCACCTGAGGAGCGAAAGTAAAGGCCGACTCAGCAATCTCCTTGAACTCCTCCTCAGTCTTGCAGACACCAGAGCCGAGACCGCCCAGCGCATAAGCCGAACGGATCATGATAGGATAGCCTATCTTGCGGGCAGCGTCGACAGCCTCCTCCATGTTCTCGCAGGCATGGCTTACCGGCACCTTGAGGTCAACCTTGTTGAGCTCCTTCACGAAGAGGTCGCGGTCTTCGGTGTTCATGATAGCTTCTACCGATGTGCCGAGAACCTGCACGCCGTATTCCTTGAGCACACCACTAAGATAGAGTTCAGTGCCCACGTTGAGGCCCGTCTGTCCACCCCATGCGAGCATGATGCCGTCGGGGCGCTCCTTCTTGATGATTTCAGTCACAAAAAAAGGTGTCACTGGCAAGAAATAAACCTTGTCTGCGATACCTTCACTTGTCTGAATCGTTGCAACATTGGGATTGATGAGGATGGAACTGATACCCTCCTCACGCAAAGCCTTGAGGGCTTGCGAACCGGAATAGTCAAACTCACCTGCCTGGCCGATTTTCAAAGCACCGGAACCCAGTACGAGGACTTTCTTAAGCTGTTTCTTCATCATTATTTTTATAACTATAAGTTTGTTCTTGAATTGTATCTAATGCTTAGGGTTGTATTTGGGTTGTTTAAGTCAAATACACTATTTCGAGATGCAAAGTTACATCATTTTTTTGACTTCTGCAAATTTCTTAGCCTATTAAATAATATCAATAATAATATTTTTCTTTTAAGAAAGTTTTGAGTTTGTGATATTTTTATTACTTTTGCAAACGTTTACAGAAAATATACAAGACATAAAAAATATAGCTAAAAGATTCTTATACAACAATGAAAGTCGGATTATTCGTCCCTTGCTATGTAGATGCGCTTTATCCAGAAGCGGGTGTGGCTACATACAAGTTGCTCAGACATTATGGGCTTGAAGTGGGATATCCAGAAAGACAAACCTGTTGTGGTCAGCCGATGGCAAATGCTGGCTTTCAGGACAAGTCTATGAAGGTGATAGAGACCTTCGACGATATCTTCAAGGATTATGACTACATCGTGGCACCTTCAGCCTCGTGTGCAGCCTATGTGAGAGTTTATTACCCTAAGATTTTGGAGGGCAAGCACGACTGCGTGGCTTCGACAAAGATTATGGACATTGTGGAGTTTCTGCACGATGTGCTCAAGGTCGACCATGTGCCGGGCAAGTTTGCCCATGTGGTGAGTGTACACAACAGCTGTCATGGCGTGAGAGAGTTGGGACTTTCCTCACCCTCAGAGCAGCATGTGGCTCCTTTCAACAAGATCATCGACCTGTTGCAGATGGTTGAGGGAATCACCATCCACGAGCCCGAGCGCAAGGATGAGTGCTGTGGCTTCGGCGGTATGTTCTCCATCGAGGAGCCTGCCGTGTCCACACGAATGGGCGAGGACAAGATCCGCCGCCACATGGCTACAGGTGCCGAGTATGTGACCGGTCCCGACTCTTCGTGCCTCATGCACATGGCTGGCATTGCCAAGAAAGAGAAGATGCCCATCAAGTTTATTCATGTTGTACAAATACTATCTGCAGGACTATGAGTACAGAACATTCCAAGAGAGCTGCGAAGTTTACGCAGAACGTAGAGAAGACCACCTGGCACGACGCTACCTTCTGGTCTGTTCGTCAGAAGAGAGATAAGATGGCGCAGGAACTTCCTGAGTGGGAAGACTTCCGCGAGCATGCGTCTGAAATCAAGATGCACACCATCACCCATCTTGCCGATTACCTCGATATGTTTTCCAAGAACCTGGAGAGCCGTGGGGTGAAGGTGCACTGGGCAAAGGATGCACAGGAGTTCAACGAGATTGTGCTCGGTATCCTGAAGGATCATAACGTGAAGAAGATGGTGAAGTCGAAGTCGATGCTCACCGAGGAGTGCGAGATGAATCCTTACCTCGAACAGCATGGCATTGATGTGGTGGAGACCGACCTGGGTGAGCGCATCATACAGTTGCTGCACCAAAAGCCCAGCCACATCGTGATGCCCGCCATCCACCTGAAGCGTGAGGAAGTGGGAAGAATGTTTGAGGAGAAAGGCATCTCCAAGGAAACAGGCAACTACGACCCAACATACCTGACCCGCTGCGCCCGCCATCATCTGCGCAACCAGTTTATGGAGGCAGGAGCAGGCATGACAGGCTGCAACTTCGGTGTGGCAGCCACAGGCGACTGTGTGGTTTGCACCAACGAGGGCAATGCCGACATGACCACCTCCATGCCCAAGCTCCACATCGTGGCAATGGGTATAGAGAAGCTGGTTCCCGACTATCAGTCTTTGGCAGTGTTCCAGCGCCTGCTTTGCCGCTGTGGTACAGGTCAGCCCACCACCACTTATACCTCCCATTTCCGTCAGGCCCGTCCGGGAGCCGAGATGCACGTGGTGCTGGTAGACAATGGCAGAAGCGACATCCTTGCCGATGAGGACCACTGGCAGACGTTGAAGTGCATGCGTTGTGGCGCCTGTATGAATACCTGCCCCGTCTATCGCCGTTCGGGAGGATACAGTTACACCTATTTCATCCCCGGCCCTGTCGGTGTGAACCTGGGCATGCTGAAGAATCCACAGCAGTATGCCGACAACGTGTCAGCCTGCACCCTGTGTTTGTCATGCGACAATGTCTGTCCATCCAAGGTAGGACCAGGCTCGCAGATTTATGTGTGGCGTCAGAGTTTAGAGAAGCTGGGCAAGGCCGACCCCATCAAGAAAGCCATGTCCTGCGGAATGAAGTATCTCTTCGATCATCCTTCGCTCTATACCACGGCCCTGAAGTTTGCACCCCTTGCCAATCTTGTGCCAGAGTGCTGTACACACTTCAGCCGTCTGAATGCATGGGGCATCGGTCACGCCATGCCCAAGTTTGCGAAGAAATCGTTTCATCAATTATGGAAGGAGGGGAAAGTAAAATGAAAAAAGAAGAATTGCTGAACAAGTTGCGTAAGAATACGCACGTTCAATTCGATATGCCAGCCGTAGCAGTGAAGGGCATCCAATACGAGGATACTTTGAGACAGTTTGTAGAGATGACAGAGTCAGTGGGTGGCCATGTGATAGAAGCCAAGGAAGGCGAGAGCCTTGACGAACTGGTGAAGAGAGCCTATCCTGAGGCAAAGGTTTTTGCTTCCAACCTGCCCGAGATAACCATCGCTCAGAAGAACCCTGATACGGTGGCAGAGGCCAACGACCTGAATGGCACGGATGTGGGAATCGTTCGTGGAGCATTGGGCGTGGCAGAGAACGGCTGCGTCTGGATACCACAGACGATGAAGGAAAAGGCCGTGCTTTTCATCTCCGAGTATCTCGTCATCATCTTGGAGAAAGATAAAGTAGTGAACAATATGCACGAGGCTTATGCCCGTATCGAAATGGATCCGAAGTACAACTTCGGCACATTCATCAGCGGTCCTTCAAAGACTGCCGATATAGAGCAGGCTCTCGTCATGGGAGCACAGGCTGCACGAGGTGTGACGGTAGTGCTCGTGTAAGCAGGGGATATAATAAGGTACTCAACTTTCGCAAATGGGGAAGTTAAAGAAGTTAAGGGAAATTATCACTCTCTTCGGTCGTTTGGGAAGTTAAGGGACAATAGCCTTTTTTGTTGTATTTTCAGCTATAAAGCATTTGTCTTTAACTTCTCTAACTTCTCCATTAGTAAAAAGTAAGGTGTTTTACTCCATCACCTCTCAGAAACTCTCGGGGAGGCTGATGTTATTTATCTCCTTTGCCTCCTTGAACAGCAGGGTAAACGCATCAAACTTTTTATCTTTTAACAGATAGGCATTTATACTGTAT
>ERZ1026862.1262-NODE-1262-length-15351-cov-10.199333_pt1 | contig 15351 bp, 21 predicted proteins | sample MGYA00380161_ERZ1026862 | MGnify/ENA primary metagenome ERZ1026862 (study PRJEB33269, sample SAMEA4719797) | human gut metagenome | biome: human-associated habitat; feature: organic feature; material: feces | place: Cameroon | collected 2013-10 ... | reverse complement strand
ATATAATTAACCATTTGTAAATATTTAAGTTGGCTATATTAACTGTTTGAGCATTGAAAGTTGTATTTGAATTATTCCAAAGCTCGACGGTATTAAAGTTAACAAAATCTATGCTTTTCCATTCTGTATCAAAACTTTCGTCGCTTTTCTTTGCTAATACTTGACCTTTTGTGCCGCCGTCAGCTGTGCAACCCTCTTTAGTTCCTGTCAAGGTAATAATATTAGTTGTCGCTGTCCATTTAAGCGTGTAAAGTTCGATTGATTGATTTGACCCGCTAACCGTACCCGCGCTTGCAAGTATTTCCGCATTACTTGACGAATACGGCATATAATAACGGCCCGCGACATTTTCAAGTTTAATTATTACTACCTTGTTTGCTTGAATGTCTGACAGCGCGTCCGCATATGCGGTATCGGGTGTATATTCACCCTGCGTGGTTGTGCTTGCTGTTGCTGTAATAACTACCAAATTAGCCGGGCCGGGTTCGCCTTTAGGGCCAGCCGGGCCAGTCTCGCCAGCCGGGCCGGGTTCGCCCTGTGGGCCAGCCGGGCCAGTTTCACCCGTTGGGCCTTGCGGGCCAGTAGGGCCAGCTGGGCCTTGTTCACCTGCTGGGCCGGGTTCACCTTGCGGGCCCTGTGGGCCTTGCAAACTGCCTACATTTACCCATGCTTTTTTGTCGGTGTCCCATAAATAAATAACATTACTGTCCGACCTTCCTACTGCGTACGCGTCGCCCGCTTCACCTGTTGGGTGCGCTGTTTCAAGTTCCGGCAATGTATCATATCGACCTTTAACCAAAAAACTTGTACCATCTGCACCCGGTTCACCCTGTGGGCCAGCCGGGCCAGTAGGGCCAGCAGGGCCGGGTTCACCCTGTAAACCCTGTGGCCCTTGCGGGCCAGTAGGGCCAGCCGGGCCAATTGCACCCGCTGGGCCTGTATCACCTTTAGGGCCAGCTGGACCAGCTTCACCCGCTGGGCCCGGTTCGCCTTTAGGCCCAGCCGGGCCCGCTGGGCCTTGCGGGCCAGTTTTACCAATATTCGGAATTTTAAAATCAAAATTCAACGTGTCAACGTCGCCGCTAACGTTTACAACCGCTTCGCCCTCGTCGATGGTTTCAGTTGTCGTATTGATTTTAACAAATCCGAAAAGGTTTTTCAACCTACATCCAATAGCGTTTAAAATTTCCAAAATAGTTAGTTTTTCGTGTTCCACGCTAAAAACATCGGGTTTAATATCGTGGTATCTCAAATTTTCAAGATATTGTGCAATATTTTGGATAAACATTTTATTCACCTCTTATTTAGTAATAGTAGCAATAAAATTCGATATATGGCACTTGTGAACGGTGTTTTGTTTTCCACTTGCTTCATATATCCATGTTACTACATCACTGGTAAAATTAGCAATTTCACTTGCGCCGGTAATGCCCGCGGCATCTAGTGCATTATATACTAATTTAAACAAGTCTAGCATAACTTGCAATTCAGAATAGCCATTGTAGCCAGTAGCATTAGACGAAACACTCATTGCATTATCACTTGCATTAAAATGACCGTATTTGTATGTCATAAACCAATAACCATTAGGCGCTTCAATTTGGATAGCCTGTCCAGCCGAATAAGATTTAATAACTATATTACTTTGGCTAGTTATATCCCATGTGCCCGCGCTATAATTACCAGTTGTAATACCGTTGTGCATATATTGCGTATAAGGTTCTGTTGTTCCCGGGTCACCGCTATGATTTAGCCACGGTTGCGAATTATAAGAGTCAATCCTGCCTTTAACGATGCTAAACCTTGTCTTGTTTCCGATAATTTGCCAGAATTGTGTTTGGTTTATTACTGTTTTATCGTTGTTGTTGGGGTCTGCCGCATCTTCAATATAAATATTACCTCTTGTTAAAAGTGTTAATACACCGCTTGTCTGGTTTTCTTGTTTAATTGCAATTTGACTGTAAAATTCTGTGCTATTTACAAAGTTATTAAAACCCTCGATTCTATAGCGGGCATCCTGTCCGCCAACATTAGAAAAGGTTGTGCGCCCATTATGTCTATACGCGGTATAATAATTTGTATCGGAATCGCTTCCAAGTTCATGCACTACAATATTTTGTCCGTTATAAACGCGAATACCGCCATTGTTTTGTATAATTGTATTGATAATATCATTGGAACGCCAATAAGCCCACGTATCAAAATACACGCCGCCATACTTAAACCACCATGTGTTGTTAGCTTGATACTTGCCATTAAATGCCCACGTGCTGTTGTCGTCATTATTTCTAAATTCTGTATAGCTAATACCACGGCTTAAACCAGTTCCACCCGCTTCATAATTTCTAAAATAAATATTACTGTTATAACCGTTACTTGCTTGAAATAGATTGATAGTTGCATTTGTAGAGGACGCAATAGAAACAATTGTTTTGTTCTCTTGGTTTTTAAAATACATGTTACCGTTAAAGTTAATAAGGCCGCGCTTTGTCGTGGCGCTTTGTCCAATATAAACCAGTTCACCATCACCAAAATTAAACCTCAACGCGCCTGTCATGGTATCACCAGCTTTCTTTACAAAATTCTGGTTTACCCATTCTTTAGTAACATCGCCGCCCGTGCCGCTAATTTCAGTTACAGCAAACCCGGTAATAATATCAATCGGATACCACGCGCCTGCGTTTCTATATTCCTGTAAAGTAATAGCATCGTCAGTTAGCTGTACTCTATAATCACGGTCAAACGAAAAATAATATGTGACTTCATTATTTAACGTATAAGTGTTTGCGAATCCCTCAAACACTCCACCATCTTCAAAAGTAACTGTAATTTCTTTAGCCATAGTTAGCACCATAAACCCATGTACAAATCTTCACAATCATTAAAAATATTATCTAAAATATTTCGCTGTGCTTCATAGTACATTCTTAGCATTTCGGATTGGTTGCCGCGCACATTGTTTGCGGTTCGTTTCTCGGTTTCGTTGCCCTCGCTGGTTTCGGCCCGGGTGGTATTGCTACTTCCCGAATTTGTCCCCGTGGCTTCGTCGGTACTGGTAACAGTGCTGTTGCTTTCGGTGTGGCCTTTTCCAGCGCTTGACAAATAAGAATTGTCATTAAAATTAGCTAAACTGCCTTGCGGTAAATCGCTTTGTTGGTTGTTATCGTCCGCGCTACTTGCGGTTGTATTCGTGCTGTTTCCCTTTGTGGTACTGCTTCCGCTGGTTGCGGTCGTGTCCGTGCCGTTAGTTTTCCCGGTTCTATCGCGCGTTATAGTTTCGTCGATAATTTCAGTATAGAACGGGTCATACTCTTTTTCATTTGCGGTCAATAGCTTATTATAGTACGGCATAATAGTATTCAATTTATCCTCTAGCCGTAACATAAAATAGTCTATTGTCTCCAAACCAATTTCGCGCATGTAAAAATGTCGTAAAAAGTTTTGCTCAAACTCTGCCCGCTTTTCTTCATTGTAAAATGGAAAATTAAAATTGAAAAATAACGGCGCGGCTTCTGTAATAACTTCACTAATTGGGCTGGTTTTCCCCGTCAACATTTCGCATATTGTCCGCGTCGTCGTCGTAAAGTTCGCCATCTGTCAAACCCCCGTTCTCCATAATTTGGGAAAGCTGTAAATCACTTCGGAATTTTACATCAATATTGGTATTATAGATTTTATTAAATTCTTTGCAAAACTGCTTGCGACTTGCAAGCGGGCTTTGTCTCATACTTTCAGTTTCGCCCATGTTTGCAGTTAGTTCTTCGGTTACTTGGCGCTCTGCCTTTTCGCTGGTGTTTGCTTCAATGCCTAAATATGTCAGCGCTTCTTGGTACACCTGCCGCTTCAAAGTCTGCATTTTATCCGCAACAAACGGCGGCTTCAAGTCCATAACATTGATAGGCTTTTCACCGTTCAAACCGTAAAACTTTGTTGTAATAATTGCAGGTTCAAAACTGTCTACTTGTTTAAACATGTTTGCCACGGTCAACCGCTGATTTTCGCCGCAACTAATAATATAAGGCGTTTTCTGTACATTAATATTAACATCAATAGTGCGGTCGATTTTCGTTAGTTTCCGGGCAAAATACAGAACGGCGGGCAAATCCGGACATCTGCTGTAATTGGCATATAATAAAGCCGCGTCCGCGTTCGTCTGTTCCTGCCCCAATGTAATGGTATACGGGGTTAGGTTCTGGGCCATGTAACCATTATAGCCGTATGCATTGACTTTGGCCGGATAACCGAAAATATCCAATACACTATTATTGGTGCAAGGCATAATTAAGAAACGGTCAAGCGCGGTATCTTTATAACCAACCATAAACCCATTAAAGAATAATACCTGTTCAATAAATTTTTCGTTGCAAGTTTCAGGCAAATTCAGCCACTCAAAACGACTAATTGCGATATTGTACAAACGATTAAACCATGTACTATACGTAACGCCCGTAAAATATTTAGCGTTTTCAATCCACGGTGGTTTTTGCATTTTTAACACCTCTTTAAATACTGTTGTTTAAACTGTAGTTCCCTACGTCGTTAGTATGCCAAAATGTAACACCATTGTTTAACATTGCTTTTAATGCTGTTTCTGCATATTCTGGGATATTTCCACTAACCTGTGCCCCAATTGTTTTTACATAGTTCCACGAGGGCCGCCCCGTAATGTTTGGCGTTTTAATTCTACACACTTTATAACCAAAAGCGGTAAAATATTCATCAATGATTTTTGCGTATTCGGGCAAAATCTGCTTTGAAACTAGCCTAATAATTAACTGTGTATCATAGGCCAATTGTGCGACGCTTTGTGTACCTGCAACGGTTTGAGAATTAAGTGAACGGGTTCGCAAATCCAGTACACTATTTGCAATGCTTGCGCCAGCTGTTACCGCTTCCCCAGCTGTTTCAATGTTTGGAATAGCGCTTGCAATCTGTACCACTTGCCCAATTAAGCCAACGGCCAATTGTGGCCCATACTGCACAAGATAATTTTGAAAAGCGTTCGCGCCAAAACTTGCGGTTGGGTATGCGCCAGTAGGCACGCTGTGCTCCAATGCATAACTAGCTGTACCAGCGCCCTCTTTTTCGTAGCCAACCGGGTACACATAGCTACTGCCACCCGCGTATTTTGGCGGGTATAATTTAAAAATAGGTGTTCTATCTGTAAAATATTCATATCTATACGGCGTTTCGCTTCCCGCCAATACCAACGTCATATAATTATAAGGATAGCACAAAAGTTTATTATTTTTCGGGGTATAGTCTCCAAATTTATCCGGGGTTGATATTGTATATGTTTTGTTTACCTCTCCGCTTGTATCAACATCCGTTAATGCAAACATACTGATTAAACTTTCAAGCATGCCCTTTTGTGTGTATAGTTTTACAATCTGTTGTGCCTGTTCTCTGGTGGTTAAATTCAATTTATAATAGCCGCTTACTTCATTACCAGCCGCGCCCGGTTCAGTCCAGCTTGTAACCTCTGCCAATCGGTCAAATACTTGCGTTGCGTACATGTACCATTTATGCGGAATATAATTATTACTGCTTGCCACGTTTACCGGGTCACCCATTACGACGTTTTCGGGTACAGTGTTTGCGCCAATTGTGTCGTCGTCCACGTGTTCCCGTTCAATATACGACGGGTTAATTGTGGTATCATAAAACCACGTCTGAAAAATATCATAGTTAAAGCTAATCAAGCATGTGTTATCTGCTAAATAGGTTACCTCGGTAATAAAAGCATAAAACCACTTATTAGAATAGCCTGTATTTTTCCATGCAATATAGTTACAATCGCGGTATTGGTCAGCCATGCCATCAACGCGGATTTGCTTTGCTGTGCTAATATAGCTGTACTGCGTTTTAGTATAGGCCGCTTTACTCAAAATAAACGTATTGGCTGCGCCTGCATTTTCAAATAAACGAACGTGTGTATAATCGCTATTCCACGGAATACCACGACAAATATAAAGGCTTGTATTTGGCGCCATTAAAACCACCCCTTGTATTTAAATATTTTTCTTCGTAAATCTGCTATTTCGCTATCTGTGAGTAATTTTAACGTGGCTGTAAATTCCATATAATAACTTTTCTTTAAATCAAGAATATTTGCCTCGCACATCCCAACATACAATTTAAAAACATGGTCTGTAATTTCCATAAATAGCGCCTTTTCTATATAGAGAATTGCGGGAATTGCACCCGCATAATACTGTTATTCTCATAATGACCCGGTTGCCCGGGCCAGATATTAAGATACGGTAATATCAGCCGTGCCGGATTTGGTCGAATCAAATACGCTCGTTGCGGTAACAGTGTATTTACCGCTTGCGTTTGCACCAAACGCAATAAAACCAGTATTTTCATCAATCGTTACATTGGTAGTAGGTGTAATAGAAAATTTTGCGCCCTTGTTTGCAAAATCCGTGCCGCTAACGGTTGCAACCGCAACCACCCTATCCTGCGCCTTGGCCGTGCTTGCAACATTCACGGTAACAGCGGTAATACTCGGGGTCGTGGTCGTAAAGCCAACAATCGGTGCAAACGGCGACGCGGAATAAATGCGCCATACGTGGTTGAATTCGTTCCAATACAGCAACGCCGCGTTGTACTGTTCGGTAAACTGGTTCAGTACGTCATACACTTGGAACCAGTCACGGCTCATGACCACAATACCCACGGTATTAAGCGCGGTCAAGTCGCCCTCGCTCGGCTTCGTGTACGTCGGGTCTTTTGCAAGCAATTCGTCCAGCCGGGCCAGTTCGCCGTCGTTAAAGCTAAACGAATCAACAAGCACGCGCTGTCCCATAAACTGTACTTTGTCCATGTTAAAGGCGCTTGCCAAAACATCAACGTCAATAGACGCTTCATAGTCAGCAGACATAACAACGAAAATATCGGACGGCGACGGAATGAACGTATTTACGCCAGCAATATTGTAGTCTTTGCTCATAAACTGCAATTTGCCCGTAATGGCCTTAACCTTTTTAACAGCCGCCTTGCCGCTTGCTTCATCGTCCACCTCTTCAATAGTAGTCATTTTCACATTGCCCGGAATAAGGCTCTGCGCAATAACATACTTCATCATAATATATTCATCGTATGCCGCGCCAGAATACAAGCTATTTACAATACGCGCAATAAGGTCAGTCACGCCATCCAGCGAAAGAAAAGCCTGCCGCAAATTCTGTTCGCTAACAGTTGCCTTGTAATAGGTCTGCATATTCAACGCATGAAACGCCGATTTGATATCGGGGTTCGCACGTTTAAAAGCCTGTTCAGTTTCGTTCGTGCTATTCCAGTCATAGGCATTTGCCTTTGCAATGTCAACAAAAATTTCTTCGATGGTTTCGCCGTATTCAAGCAAGCCCTTTTTGGCAAACGCCAGCGGGTTAGAATACAGCTTGCTAGTAACAACCACGCGTGCAATACGGTTTACCAATGCACTGACAAATTCATTCATACGGGGCTGAAAGGCCAAAATCTGTTCACCCACGGCGCGAATACTTTCGGTCGTGGCCTGGGCCTGGGGCACTGCCTGGTAATATTCCGCACTTGCATTATCGCGGATTGCATTAAGAATACCAACGCTATTTGCGTCAAGCTGGGATACAGTAGGCTTAATAGGCATAATAAAACACTCCTTTATTTAAACAAAGATTCAAAACTTACACGTTCGGGCGGGTTCGGTTCGTTCGGTTTGGGCGGTTCGTTTCCAGCGGGCACAGCACCCAAAAAGCGTTCAACATACTGCTTGCGCAATGCGTTTTCATTTGCCACGGCGGCAACCCGGGCCGCTTCTCGGTTGTTACTTTCTGTAATGATTGCATCATTTTCATCAAGCAACCGCGCGGCCAACTGCCCCTGCGTTTCTGCATCTGCCCCCGCGTATTCGGTCAATACTGCTTGCATTTCTTCACGTGTCATTTTTCGTTCACCTCGCTTTTAATCTGTAGTTCGTTCGCCAGCGCAACAAATTTGTCTTTATCCCCTGCGCTAATATTATCAACCGCAAAACTATAAAGTTTTGTTGCGCTTGCCTGTTTTGGGTATCCGTTCAACCCTGCCCGCTTGATAATATCGGGATAGTCGCGGCGCATATAATTTTGGTCACATGCCGTACTATATACGCCGTCAACATGAACGGGTGCAAGATAGTTTGTACTACCGCCATATTGCCAAATTCCCCAGTCGGTTACATATTGCGGACCCTGCTTGTTGTAACGTGCAACCCACTTGTCATAGGCTTTTAGCATATTAACATCAAGCCGCGATTTAAAGCCGCTAATGTCACTTGCATAAATCATTACGTAGTAACCCGCGTTTTCCAGATATTTGCAAAAGTCAATAGCGTTTTGGCTAGTTGCGGTTCTGTACCCGTCTGGGCTTAACTCAATATCGCAAGCAATGGGCAAGTCAAATTTTTTACCTTTAATCAGGCCCATAAAATAGGCCGCTTCTTTTGCACCTCGGCCCGCTTGATGGAACAACCCGGAATTATAAAAGTATGCCCCAACATGCAAACCAGCGGCAACCGCGTCCGCGTAAAACTTTTCAAAACATTCATCCGGGTACAAATAACCGTTTTTATTGCCAAACCCCGCGCGAATCATCACGCCCGTGAATCCGGCTTTCTTGACTTTTGCAAAACCAATTGACTGTTGCCACTTGCTAACATCAATTATTTTTTCCATATTTATCGTCCTTTACTTGCTTTACCTTTTCAAATACGTCAGATAACGGGCCGATTAAGTCGGGGTTAATTTCTCCGATATTCTCGACAATGCTCGATAGTTCCATTACAATAATATATAATGTAATGAAACTAATAAAAGGAAAGTCAATTGCAATGCCAATCATAGGCAAGCCCAATTCTAAATAAAACATAACGGCAACGGCAGCAATTTCGGCAACTTTGTGATACAACCCCTGCCGCATAACCTCGCTTTTGTATTCATGCTTATAGCATGCTTTAATAAGGCCCGTTACATAATCGGCAACAATTGCAAGCATAATTAACGTTAACTGCGCAACTTTCATATTCATTTTTAATCGCCTCTTTTCTTTACTATACATTATATAAATATATTTGTCAATATATTTAGCCGTGAATTTTAAAAGTTGTGTCTACCAAAACTGTACCACCCGGTACAACTTTTGTTGTTAGTTTTCCGTCAAACGTTGCGCCGTATTCAAAAGAATCAATTGTAACTTGCTGTTTTACGCTTTTTGTCATTCCTGCGCCCGTAACTGCCCAATCATTTAATATAAATGTTTCGCCGTGGCCTGTTATCATATTCTCCATATATAATTTTGGTCGTAGATATTTTGCTTGCGTGAATGTGTTCTCGTGTTTAAATGCACCTAGTCTATAATCGTCAACGTCAAGGCCGGGCACGTCATAATCACCCAATACATGTAAGCTATCTGTGTCAGCGTACATAAACCGTTCATAACATGATTGCGCGGCCCTAATTGTAACATCCCTTGCATAGGCTGTACAGAAACAACCAACAGGAATGTAAACGGGTTCGCGGTTTTCAATTTCACCGGGTAAATATGCAAGCCTATTGTCTTTTAACGTGGGCCAACGGCTGGCGCATATTGGGTTAGTTGCCATCTTTCCATAAAAGCTATTTAACATTAGTTTTGCTAGCTGGTATCTTGCATAATTCTTTTCTTGTTTTGCCTGTTGTTTCTGTTTATAAAAATAGTCTATATATGTATCGAATAATTTTGCACCTGCTTTATACATGTAGCCATCAATGGGGCGATAATTGTACACCTCGTATTGGTCAAAAAATAATGCTAAATCTACGCTTGTTAATGTTAACAGCACACTATCGTTTAAACTTTCTGTTACGTATTCTGTAGGAATATAACCCGCCGTGTTTTTCATCTGTATTGTTGGTAGGTGGTCGGGTTTTAGTTTAAAATCACAATAAAAGCGTTGAAAATATAGTGGGTATTTATCGTTCTGTTGGTACTCGCCAGTAAAATAAATTGGCTCGCCGTATGGGTACACGTGCGGCGAATGTAACGCGAACGGGTATAAGCTATTCACATCATACACGCGGCCCGCGCCCACCAGCTTATTTTTATATTGTGGTGCTACATAGGTAAAACCACCCCTATAGGCTTTGCGCAAATACGCGTCATTTTCGGGAACGGGAAAAGTTTTCCGAAAACCTTTTTTACCGCCCATGCACTTCTCAACATAAAAATTAAATGCGTTACTACCTGCCGTTATTTTCTTATAGCCATCGTCAAACGTGGATTTTAATGCAATTGCAACAATTAACGCATCGTTTGTAATATAGTCTTTTTCTTCTTTTGTCAGTTCGTGGCCGGGTTCACGGTATGCTTTATAATCAATGTGCAATTTTTGTATTGGTAGTTTCCAACCCTTTGCAATGGCATCAACGCTATATGGTAAAATTTTTAGACTGTCGATTATTTCACATTTTGACTTAGGGCCAAAACATAAACACATAGTATAATAAAAACCCTTGTCGCTTATCAGTGTATTAAATTCGCATGTATTTAATTTTTCTCTGTCTTTGTTCAGCGTCCACTTGCTTTTTAATAGATAGTCAAGTATAAAAGTTCCGTCAAACTTTAAGTTATGAAAATAGCATTTTCTGTTGTGACCCCACAAAAAATCAATGAATGTGCTTATACTATTTCCATATTCACGCCTTGTATTATCATATATGTTTATTGCAACCCATGCCCACACGCGGCAATCCTCGGGGTCTGTTGTCGTTTCAAAATCGCACGACCATATATTATTAGTACGCATGGCTAAATCTCATCAGGCAAATTTTCATCATAAATAATCATTCCCAACGCGTTTGCAATCTGGTTCACTTTTGCTTGCGCGTCCATGCCGGGTCTATAAATCCAATCAATTGAGAAAATTTCCGGGTACGCATCGCAAAGTTTTTCCCATTCTTCCTGTGTTAGTCTTGCTAACCTGTCGAACACTTGCGGACCGTTTGTCACGTTCCAGCACCCAACTTTTACAAACGCGTTTAAATAGTGCTGTAAATCTGGGTAATTGTTTACAGCTCGGCCCGTCTTTTTATAATATCGTTCTTCGCCCTCGTAACGCGCTTTTACTTTTTCCAAAATATCGTGCGTTCTGATATTTTTTATAACTGTTGGTTTTTGTTTCAGTGCTTCAATATCGGGAATAATTTTATTTATTAACTCTTGGTTACTTGCTGTTGTTTTCTGTGCTTCTAATTCTGCAATAGCTTTTTTGTAACGTTGCCTCGCGGCCCGGTCTAATCTGCTAATTGTGCGACGTTCCCCGCCTGTTGTTTTAATTCTATAACCTTTTGCAATCTTCGTTTCAAAATCTGCGATTTTCTTATAATCGTTTAAGCGTTTAATTGCTTGGCGTAATTCCTGCGTGTTTTTTGCCACTTCTTTTAATTCTTGTACGTTTACTTTCGGCGCGATTGTTTCGCCACCTGCTTTAATAAAACGGGTTCGCATTTGGTTGTATCTGTTTACAGCTGTTGCAAGTTCTTTTTCTGCTTGCGGGGAAAATTTGCGGATTCGACCTTTTTTATAAACGTATTTTCCGTTAATCCATGGCATACAAACACCACCTAATAAAATTAAAAGGCGGTAAACTTGCACCCATTCAATACAAGTTACCGCCTTTCTATCTATATCACATTACACAATAGTAATAGTCAAAACCTGATTTTTGCCGCTGGTAACAAGCCCGGGCACAATGGTAATAGGCTTGTTCCACGTATTGGGCAAACCGTACATGCTAACAATACGCTTGATACTGTTGTATGCACCCATAGAACAGCACCCGTAACTCTTGCCATCCTTATCAAAGATAATCATACGGGGCGACAACTGCGTCTTACCCTCAATACGCCGACCATCTTCATCGCGCTCTTCAAATTCAACGGGTTCAATATAAATGCCAGCCATTTCAATAGGCATATTGATACATTCACGCAAAGACGCATCAGCCCTGTTCGTAGCATTGAAAATCTTCTTCTTATCCTCGTCGGTTTCCATCGGCAGACTGCAATAACAACCGCCGAAAATACTAGACTCCATCATCGTAGCGGGTGTTTCTTTGGGTACAAGATTCTGATTAAACATAACTGTTTCTTCCTTTCTTTACTGTTCAATTTCGGTAATGTTTGCGTACTGGTTTACGATTGCATCGGGAATTTCTACATCACATTTGGGATAGCTTACAGACTGAATAATGCCATAACCGGACAACTTGCTTTTAGGAATACGACCGGCCACAATATCAACGCTTTCAATCCAGTTGTTATCTTCCTGTTTTTCCAGATATTCCACTTTCGTGCAAACTTTCTTGAATTTCATTGGCTGTTCTCCTTTCGTTTGTTTTAAGGTTGTTTCAACCTCTGTATATACTATACTATATAATAAGGTAAATGTCAATAAGTTTCGCAAAATTTTTATTAAAAATTGCAAATTCTAGCAACGTCATAAAACATATCTTTTATTGCTAGACTTTCATAAAATAGGCAACCTGTATTGTATGCAAACTTTGTTAGTTCTCCATGATAGCCACGACAAAACATTTTGCCTGTTAATAAATTAGGCTTCATATTCTCGGTTGTAAAGGTGTAACTACATGGACAATTGGGATTGTATTTTGTGCTTACAAATAACCCGCCACTTTTAAAGTTTACCCAAACACCGTACGTTTTGCCGTCATAAACAAACGTATAAATTAAATCGCCTTTTGGAAAGTCTTTCACAACAAAATCAAAATTGTCAAGCAAAAAATCATTTTCAAAAGCATGCTTTGCGTATGCACTATTAGCCATAATTTGGCCAAATTCTGTAGACTTTGCTTGCGCTGTAAATTCTGCATCGTTAATGTGCAATGCGTAAATATTTTTATTTTTATATTCGCCCTTACTATTTAGTTGAACATGGAAAAAATTATAGTACGGATTGCTACTTGCAAAAGAGTTGCCTATAAATATTACGGGTACGCGTTTTCGGTTTGGGTCAGATGGGCGGGCCAACGTATCATAAAGGCGAGCAAATTCTTCTGGTTCATTCTTTAAATAGCGTTTTCCCTTGCGCGGGTCAAGAAAAATCTCTTCAAAAATCATAAAACGCAAATTTGGCAGGTTCACGCCCTGTATACCTGCATCGGTTGACAAACTGAAAAAATGGCAAATAGGTTTAAAACCGTCGTCCGTTTCAATACCTGCCATATTAGAACGGTATTTTATATCCAGATTATAATTAAACTTTGTGTTAATATCGTCAAAATATTTTTTATAGGCTTTTTGCGTTTCGGTTTTGGTACGACGAATAACGCAAAACTCCGCTGTGTTATCTTTTAAAAATAGATTCAAACCATAATTGCGACAACCTGTAGTTTTGCCGTCACCCTTTGGCCCTGTTACAAAATTAAATAATCTTTGCTTGTTTAATATGTCTGTTGGGTCAAACCATGCCATTACTATACACCCTTTCTATATAATTAGCTATATTACATAATACAGTGCATGCCTTTTCTTCGTTGCATTTATCGCAATGGCCTGAACATTCATTCTTATTCCAAATAGCCAGTTGTAACCTAATATCCGTCAATAAATCATTGCTTTTTATATTCATATTATCGCCCCATAAAGCAAAAGTAGAGGATACACGCAACAACCAAACGGGAGTAACTAACTCATGCGGTGTGGCTCTAATTAAAGAGTAGTTCCCAACACCCGCGCGGTTTGTTTGCTGTCGTGCCCTCTACATTATCATTATACTCCGTTAATTGCTGTTGTCAATAAATGTATGGCCGTTTTCTTCTACTTTAATATAAATACTGTAGCTAATAATATAATAACGTAAATCTATTGCGCTAATATAGCGGTATACTTCACATTTAGCGCTAAATACTTTTGTTTCGTCGTGCTCATTTGGGAAAGTTCCGCGCTCTCTGTATTTAATAATTAAAATATACATTATTTCATCCTTTGCACATATCGCCCATAACTTAGGCCCATAGCCTTAGCTTTTCTATTGATTTCTTCTATGCTTGTCTCTGTTGGTGGTTTCTTTGGCGGATGTTGTATAAAGTCTTTGCAATCTTCACAATATAGTTGATTGCTTTTCTTTGGCTCAAAAGGTAGGCCGCACAATCTGCAATGCTTAACCATGACTAATCCCCCAACACACAATATAAAATACTACAAAAATTGTAACAATGTAAAATGCAAAACCATTCCATTTTACAAATTCTATAATATCATCGCTTACAATAAGAGCAACAATCTCATAAACAATTAACCCAATAATCAATAATAACAATGCAATGCACCATCCTTTATGCACATGAACGTTACTGTTTTTCTACCGTAATAGTTAATATTTTTCTGTTCCATTAGTTTTGGAATACAGTCTCTAGTTGATACGACATACAACTTATTAAAGCGGCTTAATAAATGCCAAACGTTGTAAATGCTCATTTTCTCAAATCTCCATTACTGTCATAATACTCTACTTTAATTTGTGACAACCCCAAAAGTGAAGAACACAATTTATAATGAGGGCAACTCTTATTACACGATGTATAGCCATTTGGACATTTCGTTCTGTGCCAATCTTCAATAATCATATCAATTTCTTGCACTAATTCTTGCATCTGTAAACGTTTCATTTGTTTACCACCTTTGCTAGTTCGTCAATCTTTGCGCAAAGTTTTTTGTATTTGCAGTCACAACAGTCAGACGAAAGCAAATAACCCGGACATTTACTTTCTCTCCATATGTCAATTAAAAATTTGGTTAGGGCGGTTACGCTTGCCATGTTTGGTTGTTCTTTGTTATTCATTTTATTTCACCTCTTGAATATAATGCAAAATATAACCCGCTTCAATTTCATCAATTATGCAATGCAAAATTTCTGGCTCATACAATTTAACAACAAACCTTTCATTTTGTTTTACGAAAAATAATGCATACTGCTTCATAAAGTTTAGCCCCTTTCGTCATTTTCTTAAACTACCAACATTGTACCACAAACGGCGCTGAAAGTCAAGGAAAATTTAAGAAAATTTATGGTACGATAAATAGGACTGTAAATATATTATTGATTCAATGGATTGTTGACACCGGGCACGGCAACGGCATGCATGGAATCGGAACGAAACGCACGGGCACGCAACAGCGAGGACGAGCGACAGCGAGGACGAGCCGGAGCGCGAGCGAAGCGAGCGCGACGTGAACGGATTTTATTTTTCTTAACGCGTGAGACGCCTGGCTCAGTGTTCGTCGAGTCAAAATGATTTTGGGGGTACGATAAATGGGACTCCAAAAACAATAC
>ERZ1026862.1257-NODE-1257-length-15375-cov-22.267167_pt1 | contig 15375 bp, 10 predicted proteins | sample MGYA00380161_ERZ1026862 | MGnify/ENA primary metagenome ERZ1026862 (study PRJEB33269, sample SAMEA4719797) | human gut metagenome | biome: human-associated habitat; feature: organic feature; material: feces | place: Cameroon | collected 2013-10 ... | reverse complement strand
ACAACATGCCGGGCTGGCGTGTGGCGATGATTTCGAGCAACAAGACCTTCATCTCGTGGATTCTGAAGGTGAAGAGCAACATCGACAACGGAAGCTTCAGAGGCATTCAGCTGGCTGCTGCCGAGGCGATGCTCAACAACACAGACGAGTGGCACCGCGAGAACAACATCCAGAACTATCGCCGCCGCCGCGACATAGCCGAGGAAATCATGAAGGTGTTAGACTGCCAGTTTGACCCTAACCAGGTGGGCATGTTCCTTTGGGGCAAGATTCCTGAGAAATATGCCGATGTGGAGGACCTCACAGAGAAGATTCTGCACGAGGCACGCGTCTTCATCACCCCAGGTTTCATCTTCGGAAGCAACGGCAAGCGATACATCCGCATCAGCCTCTGCGCCAAGGATGAGAAGATGAAGGAGGCTTTAGAGAGAATCAAGAAGGTTTTTGACAAATAAAGAAATTTAAAAATATACGACTATGGAATTAGAATTAGAACCATTGAATTTTCCTAGTGACCAGGAACGCCCTTGTATCATCGCAGGCCCATGCTCTGCCGAGACTGAGGAGCAAGTTATGACAACAGCCAAGCAGCTTGCTGCCAAGGGCTGCCACATGTTCCGTGCGGGTGTGTGGAAGCCTCGCACCAAGCCAGGAGGCTTCGAGGGAAATGGCGAGGAGGCTTTGCCTTGGATGAAGCAGGTGAAGGAGGAAACCGGTATGCTCACCGCTACCGAGGTGGCTACTCCTGAGCACGTGGAACTCGCCTTGAAGTATGGTATCGACATTCTTTGGGTGGGTGCGCGTACTTCTGCCAACCCATTCGCCATGCAGGCATTGGCCGACAGCCTGAAGGGTGTGGATGTGCCTGTGCTGGTGAAGAACCCTGTAAACCCAGACCTGGAGCTCTGGATCGGTGCCCTGCAGCGCATCAATCAGGCAGGTATCAAGAAACTCGGTGCCATCCATCGCGGTTTCTCAAGCTTCGACAAGAAGATCTACCGTAATCTCCCAATGTGGCAGATTCCTATCGAGCTGCATCGCCGCATACCACAGTTGCCTATCATCTGCGACCCTAGCCACATCGGCGGCCGCCGCGACTTGATAGCCCCTCTCTGCCAGCAGGCGATGGACCTGGGCTTCGACGGACTCATCGTAGAGAGCCACTGCAATCCAGACGATGCATGGAGCGACGCCAAGCAGCAGGTTACTCCTGAGGTGCTGGATTACATCCTGAGCCTCCTCGTGGTTCGCGACGAGCATTATTCTACCGAGGGGCTGCACCAGTTGCGTGGCCAGATTGATGAGCTCGACAACCAGCTGATGGATCTCCTGGCAAAGCGTATGCGCGTGTGCCGTGAGATTGGTACCTACAAGAAGGAGCACAACATGACCATCGTGCAGACCAACCGCTATAACGAGATTCTCGACAAGCGTGGTGCGCAGGCAGCCCTCTGCGGCATGAGTGCAGATTTCGCTGCTCAGATTTTCGAGCATATCCACGAGGAGAGTGTCCGCCAGCAGCTGGAAATTCTGAATCAGAAATAAATTAAGTGAAGAGTGAAGAAATGAGAATATTAATCATGGGAGCAGGTAAGATGGGAAGCTTTTTCATCGACCTGCTCAGCTTCGACCACGAGGTGGCAGTTTACGAAAAGGATGCCAAGCGCCTGCGCTTCACCTATAACTGCTATCGCTTTACCAAGATGGAGGAGGTGGATATGTTCCGCCCGGAACTTGTTATCAATGCCGTGACGTTGAAATACACCATTCCGGTGTTCGAGGAGCTGCTGCCGCATCTCTCCAGCGACTGCATCATCAGCGACATCGCATCCGTGAAGACCGGACTGCAGGAGTTTTACGAGAAGAGCGGTTTCCGCTTCGTGAGCACGCACCCTATGTTCGGCCCGACCTTTGCCAATCTGAACCAGCTTTCAGAGGAGAATGCGGTCATCATCAAGGAGGGTGACTACATGGGCAAGATATTCTTCAAAGACCTCTACCAGAAGTTGGGGTTGAGTCTGCATGAGTATACATTTGATGAGCACGACCAGACGGTGGCTTACTCGCTGAGTATTCCTTTCGTGAGCACCTTTGCCTTTGCGGCAGTGATGAAGCACCAGGATGCTCCGGGCACCACCTTCAAGCGCCACATGCAGATAGCCAAGGGCGTGCTGAACGAAGACGACTACCTGCTGCAGGAAATCCTCTTCAACCCGTATACATCGGGACAGGTGGCACAGATTCGTGAAGAGCTGGCTGAACTCATCGATATCATCGACCACAAGGATGCCAAGCGCATGAAACTCTTCCTCACCAAAATCAGAAACCACGTGAAGGAAGACATCGAGATCAGACAGCAGAAATAAGAAGGTACAGGAAAGATACTGAAAGATAGAAGAAATGTACCGGAAAGATACAAGAAGATACAAGAAAATACAGGAAGACAACAGAAGAGTAGTAGATTATGAGTGAACAGATTGATCAACAGAATAACACAGCTGAACAGCCTAGCATGTTTCAGGTGGTAAACGAGGGATTCACTACCCGCGAGGCGATTGAGGAGGCAAAGAGATGCCTGCATTGCAAGATTCCTCAGTGCAAGAAGGGATGCCCTATCGAAAACGATATTCCGGACTTCGTACACGAGCTCTCGATGGGTAACATGGGTGCTGCGATGAGCATCATCAACGCCAAGAGCAACCTGCCTGCCATCTGCGGACGTGTTTGTCCGCACGAGAAGCAGTGCCAGGGACACTGTGTGCTGGGAAAGAAGGGAAAACCGGTGCAGATTGGTAAGCTGGAGCAGTTTATCGCTGACTTCGATACCAAGATGAACCTTTCCAGAGAGAAGTTGCCTCAGAAGACGCGCGGCCGCGTGGCGGTTATAGGTTCGGGACCTGCTGGTCTTACCGTGGCTGGTGATCTCGCCCGCCAGGGTTTCAATGTTACCATCTTCGAGGGACAGGCTGAGCCGGGCGGCGTGCTGATGTACGGTATTCCGGAATACAGACTGCCTAAGAGCGTGGTGCGAGACGAGATTAGCAAGATTGAGGCGCTGGGTGTACAGTTTATCACCAACTGCATGGTGGGTGAGAACAATGTCACCATCGACAGCCTCTTCCGTGCAGGTTACGATGCCATTTTTATGGGCACGGGTACCAATGTGCCTCAGAACATGGATTCTACCCCTGGTTCTACGCTGCATGGCGTGAGCCAGAGCACCTATTTCCTGCACAACGTGAGTGCCTATAACGAGGGTGCCTTGACCCGCGACATGGTGCCGCTGAGAGATGGTGAGAAGGTGGGCGTAATCGGTGGCGGCAACGTGGCGATGGATGCTGCGCGTACTGCCATCCGTCTGGGTGCCGATGTCACCGTGCTCTACCGCAAGACCCAGGAAGAGATGCCTGCCATCCAGAGTGAATACGAGGATGCCGTGAAAGAGGGCGTCAAGTTTGAGTGGAAAACCACCGTGGAGGCTTTCCTCAAGGGCAAGAACGGCCGACTGGGAAGCTGCGTGCTGAACACTCCTGATGGAGAGAGAGTTGAGAACTTCGACAGAATCTATCTCGCCATCGGTTCCCGTCCTGCCAACCGCATCGTTTCTACCACCGCAGGTATCGAGGTGGATGAGAAGGGCTACGTAAAGGTGGTGGAGCGTCCGTTCGGTATGACTACCCGCCGTGGTGTCTTTGCCGGAGGAGATGTGGTTCACCGTCCGCAGACCGTGGTCTTGGCGATGAAGGCAGCCAAGGAAGTGGCACAGGGCATCGCCCAGTATGTGGATGCCATCAAGCTGCTTGAAGAAGCTAAACGAATCGAAAAAGAAGGCGTATAATTACATGTAATTACATGAATCAGGAGGATATCTCATGATGCAGATATCCTTCCTGAGGTTAATATCTGCTTAATCAGGTTAATATCTATTGCAATATTTTGCAGAATGCAGGATTCTTGTTATTTTTGCCTTCTCAAAAATAAGCAAAGATTATGAAGAAGATTATATTTTTTATCATCTGCCTGATGTCGGTGGCATCTATGGCACAGGCGCAGAAAACCTGCGTCATCGCCAGCGCCGAAGACCATGTGCCTATCCGCGAAGCGCTGATTCATACCGACAAGAACCAGTGGGCACGCACCGATTACCGGGGCTATTGGAACATGCGCTATCAGTTTGACTCTGCCACCGTGTCGAAACCCGGCTACGTGAAGGCTACCATCCGCTACAAGGAACTGCCTGATACCGTGTTCCTGCTGCCGGAAGCCAAGCAGATAGGCGAGGTGACCGTGTGGGGCAAGAACCAGCAGCATATCGACGACATGGAAGGCTTGATTCAGAAGCAGGTGAACTCCATTCCTACCTCGCCAGGCGGCATCGGATTCGACGCCTTCGGCTGGATGGACAAGCAGGGCAAGCGCGACAGGAAGCATCTGGAAAAAGCGAAGGGAATCTTCAAGGAAATGGACCGCAAAGACCCTATCGTCTCTGCCTACGAGAAGGCTACGGGCAAGAACTACAAGCTGAAAGAGCCCGAAAAGTAGAAAAAATCGGGTAACTTGTTGGCTTTCTCAGAAAAAAGTAGTATCTTTGTCGCCGAAATAAAAAGAAATAATAAGAAATGTTTGAAAATTTAAGTGATAGATTAGAACGTTCCTTCAAAATCTTGAAGGGTGAAGGTAAGATTACAGAAATCAACGTGGCTGAAACCATGAAGGATGTGCGCCGTGCACTCCTTGATGCCGACGTTAACTATAAGGTGGCTAAGGAATTCACCAACAAGGTGAAGGAGAAGGCGCTGGGCATGAACGTGCTCACTGCCGTGAAGCCTGGACAGCTGATGGTGAAGCTGGTTCACGACGAGCTGGCTGAACTGATGGGTGGCGAGGAAGCTCCTTTGAAGCTGGAAAACCGCCCGGCAATCATCCTGATGAGTGGTTTGCAGGGTTCCGGTAAGACTACCTTCAGCGGTAAGCTTGCTAACCTGCTCAAGACCAAGAAAGGTAAGAAACCATTGCTCGTGGCCTGCGATGTTTACCGTCCTGCTGCTATCCAGCAGCTCCATGTAGTGGGCGAGCAGGTGGGCGTTCCTGTATATAGCGAGCCAGACAACAAGGATGTCTGCGTTATCGCCGACCATGCCTTGCAGCAGGCTAAGACCAACGGCAACGACGTGGTTATCGTGGATACAGCCGGCCGTCTCGCCATCGACGAGCAGATGATGAACGAGATCAGCAATCTGAAGAATCATCTGAATCCTGACGAGACCCTCTTCGTGGTTGACTCCATGACCGGTCAGGATGCCGTAAATACAGCCAAGGAGTTCAACGAGCGCCTCGATTTCAACGGTGTTGTTCTCACCAAGCTCGATGGTGATACCCGTGGTGGTGCTGCCCTCAGTATCCGCACCGTGGTTACCAAGCCTATCAAGTTTATCGGTACAGGCGAGAAGATGGAGGCCATCGACGTGTTCCATCCAGCCCGTATGGCCGACCGTATCCTGGGCATGGGTGACGTGGTTTCCCTGGTAGAGCGTGCGCAGGAGCAGTTTGACCTGGAGGAGGCTAAGAAGCTGGAGAAGAAGATTCGCAAGAACCAGTTCGACTTCAACGATTTCTACAATCAGATTCAGCAGATCAAGAAGATGGGTAACATCAAGGACTTGGCTGCCATGATTCCTGGTGTGGGCAAGGCTATCCGCGACGTTGATATCCCGGAAGATGCCTTCAAGGGCATAGAGGCTATCATCCAGAGTATGACTCCAAAGGAGCGCTCTAATCCTGGAATCCTCAATACCAGCCGCCGCCAGCGTATCGCTAAGGGTTCGGGTACTGATATCCAGGAGGTGAACAAGCTCATCAAGCAGTTTGACCAGACCCGCAAGATGATGCAGATGATGACAGGCAACAAGATGGCCCAGATGATGAGCCGCATGAAGGGTATGCCAGGCATGCCTAAGATGCCAGGAATGTAAATCAGTTGATAGTTAATAGTTTATAGCGGCTTCGCCGTATAGCAAACTTGCGATAGGCAAGAATGCCCTATAAAGCAAGAATGCCCTATAAACTATAAACTATAAACTATAAATTATAAACTAAAGAAAAAATGACGTTAATCGACGGAAAGGCGACAGCAGCCGCCATCAAGGAACAGATAGCCCAAGAGGTGGCACAGATTGTGGCACAGGGCGGAAAGCAACCTCATCTGGTTGCTGTGCTCGTGGGACACGACGGAGGAAGCGAGACCTATGTGAAGAACAAGGTTCTGGCTTGCGAGAAATGTGGCTTTAAGTCGACACTCATTCGATATGAGGATGATGTGACTGAAGAGGAACTTCTGGCCTGCGTTGACAGGCTGAACAAGGACGAGGATGTGGACGGATTCATCGTGCAGCTTCCTCTGCCTAAGCATATTGACGAGCAGAAGGTGACCATGGCGATAGACTATCGCAAGGATGTGGATGGTTTCCATCCCGTAAACGTGGGTCGCATGGCGCTGGGCATGCCTAGCTTCATCTCTGCCACGCCGCTTGGCATCCTTACCCTCTTGCAGCATTACAACATCCCGACCAGTGGCAAGAAATGCGTCATCCTGGGCAGAAGCAACATCGTGGGCAAACCTATGGCCCAGCTGATGATGCAGAAGCAGTATGGCGACGCCACTGTCACCGTGTGCCATTCTCATTCGGCTCATCTGAAGGAGGAATGCCGAGAAGCAGACATCATTATTGCTGCTATCGGCAAACCTGATTTCGTTACTGCTGACATGGTGAAGCCGGGAGCCGTGGTCATTGATGTGGGTACCACCCGTGTGCCTGATGCATCGAAGAAGAGCGGATTCCGCCTGAATGGCGATGTGAAATTTGATGAGGTGGCAGAGAAGTGCTCTTTCATCACTCCAGTACCTGGAGGTGTAGGACCGATGACTATCTGTTCTTTGATGAAGAATACCCTTGCCGCCGGAAAAAAAGAGATCTATAAATAGGTCTATTCTGCACCAAAAGTGTGGAAAAGACGTTATGCGATTCGTGGAGGTAGGCTACTGTGAAGCAGCCTGCCTTTTTTCATATATTTGCATAGTTTATTTATTAAGCGTATGTATATAATAAGGTGAAACAATACTAAAAACAAATTCGATAATTAAAAATTAGAAAATATGATGAAACCAAAGTATCTACTCTTCTCGGCGGCATTGCTAGCTATGACGCAAGCTGTGGCGCTGACTCCGGTAAAGAAGCAAATCAGTAAGGTGGCTGCTCGAAACAAGGTTGCGGCTGCTGCGAATGCGGCTAGAGCGAATGCTTCTGCTGCGAGTGTGGCTAATGCGCCTATAGATAAGGATGCGCCGGCTTATAGAATCGTGGGCAAGGATTCCACTTGCCAAATCTTCGTTTATTCTCCTGCGGCAGACCAGGGCTTGCATCTGGCTTATCTTACCGACGATGATCGCTGGGTGGATGTAGGTCAGCTCTGTGCCAGCGACTTCGGTCCGTGGGGCAGCGAGAAGAAGATGTATCGCCCGTTTGTGATGAAGGCGAACGATGGCACCTGGCGTGCGCTCTGGAGTGTGAATACCCGTTCGCCTCAGTTTGCCGTGGCTTATTCAGAGGATTTGGTTACCTGGCGCCCTCAGGATTATCCTATCATGAAGGAGAAGGGCATCAAGGATGTGGCTGCCTATCAGATGGACGACGGATCTTTCGATATCTATCTGAAAACTGCCAAGGGCAAGCGATATGTGCATGCCGACAAGGATTTCCGCACCTTTGAAGAGGATTCGCTGGAAGCCACAGCCGACGATGTACTCTGGCAGCGTGATACGGCTACCATCAACGGTAAGTTGGTGGAAGGCAACGATTTCGAGATTCCTGCCATCCATCTCAACTATATCCGTGCCTGGCACAAGGCACTAGCCGAGGAAAACAGAGAGAACAGCAGACTCTTGCCTCATAACGAAGCTGAGCTTCAGGCTTATCTGAAGGAAAAGAATGTAGAACTGGCTGCCGGCAACGAGGTTTCTGCCCAGCTTCAGATCAAGGCTCAGAAATCGCATCGCATCTCTGACAAACTCATTGGTATATTCTTCGAGGATATCAGCCGTGCTGCTGATGGTGGCCTTTGTGCCGAGCTGCTGCAGAATGGCGACTTTGAGTATAATGGAGAAAGAAAAGGCTGGAATGCCATCACGGCTTGGCAGGGATTGAATTTGCAGGTGGGTTCATCATCTGCCTCTTCTTCAGAGACTTCAACCTCTGTTGTTTCTTCAGAGAATGGTGTGAGCCAGAACAATCCTCATTATGCCATCCTGGGCGAGACACCTATTTATAATATAGGCTGGGAGGGTATCACCGTGAAGCGTGCTGCCTACGATGTGAGTCTCTATGCCCGCTGCATGGATGGCAAGAAAAAGCAGCTTACCGTGGCCTTGGTGGATGCTGAGAACCAGATAGTGGCTCAGGCTAAACTGAAGGTGCAGGGCGGCGAATGGAACGAATATAAGACCCAGCTCGTGATTTCTGATAAATATAAGGGTGAACTGGGCAAGGATATCCGTTTTGCCGTTATCCCTAAGGGCAAAGACAGAGTGGCTGTGGATATGCTGAGCCTCATGCCGCAGGATACCTATAAGGGACATGGACTGCGCAAGGATCTGGCAGAGGTAATCGCAGATTTGAAACCTCGCTTCGTAAGATTCCCGGGCGGTTGCATGCTTCATGGTCAGGGTTTGGAGAACATCTATCACTGGAAGGAGAGCGTGGGACCGCTGAAGGACCGCAAGCCTGCAAAGAATATCTGGAACTATCACCAGACTCGCAAACTGGGCTTCTTTGAGTATTTCCAGTGGTGCGAGGATATGGGAGCAGAGCCGCTGCCAGTGTTGGCAGCAGGTGTGCCTTGCCAAAATTCACAGCCTAATGCTCAGGACATCTGCGGTCAGCAGGGAGGTATCCCGATGGCTGATATGCCTCAGTATGTTCAGGATGTAATCGACCTGGTGGAGTGGGCGAATGGCGACCCTGCCACATCGAAGTGGGCAAAGATGAGAGCAGATGCCGGTCATCCCGCTCCATTCAACCTGAAGATGGTGGGAATCGGTAACGAAGATCTGATTTCTACCGATTTCGAGCAGCGCTATCTGATGATATGCAAGGCTCTGAAGGAGAAGCATCCTGAGATAGAGGTGGTTGGCACCGTAGGTCCGTTCCACTATCCATCTTCTGATTATATCGAGGGCTGGAAGATTGCCAAGGAGAACAAGAAGTGGATTGATGCGGTGGATGAGCACTATTACGAAAAACCAGGATGGTTCATCAACCATCAGGATTATTATGATAACTACGACCGCAAGGCTCCGAAGGTATATCTGGGCGAGTATGCTGCCAACGGCAATAATGAGTTGGACCGTGCCCTGGCAGAAGGCATCCATCTCTGCAATGTAGAGCGTAATGGTGATGTGGTAGAAATGACCTCCTATGCTCCGTTGCTTTGCAAGAACGGTTATAGCAACTGGAATCCGGATATGATCTACTTCGATAACAGCGAGAAAATCCGTCTCACCGAGAGCTACAAGATGCAGAAGATGTTCGGTCAGCATGCCGGCGATACTTACATTGCTTCAGAGCTGAATCTTCCTGCTGCCTTGCAGCGTTATGTGGGAACCAGCGTGGTGAAGGATTCAAAGACGGGCAAAACGTGGCTCAAGGTGGTGAATGCCTTGCCTCGTACGCTCAAGCTTCAGGTAAATGGTCTTGGCAGCAAGGCTGTGGAAGTAAAAGCCCGTTCTTCGCAGGTCTTCGAACTCTAGGATAATTCCTATTTTCTATACAAGGGTAAAAGCATCAAACTTAATTCTGTATTGATGCTTTTGCCCTTCTTTTTTGCTCAGTATCTCGTGAAACGTGCGTTTTAACTGATAATTTGTTAGAATAAAGCTTTATTTTATAACAAAATTCGTGATTTTTTAAAAGTTTATACGAAATTTGTTGGTTATTACATAAATTCTCATTATCTTTGCAGGCAAAAATAAAAGATGAGGTCTCGAAAGAGTCCTTTTCGTAGTAACGAACAAGAAAAAATAAAAGAGATAATTCAATATGAAACATCCATTAAGAAGTAGCGTCTGTACTGAAGGCAGAAGAATGGCAGGTGCCCGTGCACTCTGGGTAGCTGCAGGTATGAAACATGAGCAGTTTGGCAAGCCAATCATCGCTATCGTGAACAGCTTTACACAGTTTGTTCCAGGTCATACTCATCTTCACGAGATTGGTCAGATTGTCAAGAAGGAAATTGAGGCTATGGGTTGCTATGCAGCCGAGTTTAATACCATCGCTGTGGATGATGGTATCGCTATGGGCCACGACGGAATGCTCTATTCTTTGCCAAGCCGTGACATCATCGCTGATTCTGTGGAATATATGGTCAATGCTCACAAGGCGGATGCCATGATCTGCATCTCCAACTGTGACAAGGTGACTCCAGGTATGCTCATGGCATCTATGCGATTGAATATCCCTACCGTGTTCTGTTCGGGTGGTCCGATGGAGGCTGGCCGCTGGAAAGGCGAGAATGCCGACTTGATTACCGCAATGATCAAGGGTGCTGATACCAGTATTTCTGACGAGGAGATGGAGCAGATTGAAAAGTGTGCCTGCCCTGGTTGCGGAAGCTGCTCGGGTATGTTCACAGCCAACTCCATGAACTCTCTTACCGAGGCTATCGGTTTGAGTCTTCCGGGAAACGGAACCATTCTTGCTACCCATAAGAACCGCATCGAACTCTTCAAGGAGGCTGCCCGCCAGGTGGTTAAGAATGCATACGCATACTATCAGGATGGTGACGAGAGCGTTTTGCCACGCAACATCGCTACCCGTGACGCCTTCCTCAACGCTATGACCCTTGATATCGCCATGGGCGGTAGCACCAACACCGTGCTCCACCTGTTGGCTGTGGCTCAGGAAGCTGGTGCCGACTTCAAGATGGAAGACATCGACGCTTTGAGCCGCAAGGTGCCTTGCCTCTGCAAGCTCTCTCCTAATACTCAGAAGTATAGCGTGCAGGAGTGCAACCGTGCCGGTGGTATCCTGGGCATCTTGAACGAGTTGAACAAGGGTGGACTCATCAATGGCAATGTGATGCGTGTAGATGGTCATACTCTGGCTGAGCAGATGAAGAAATATGATATCACAGGTGCTAGCATCGACCCAGAGGCAGACAGAATCTATCATTCTGCCCCTGGCAGAAAGTTCTCTACCCAGATGGGTAGCCAGGATGCACAGTGGGAGAGCCTCGATACAGACAGAGAAAATGGTTGTATCCGCGACTTGGAGCATGCTTACACCAAGGATGGCGGTTTGGCAGTGCTCTTCGGTAACATCGCCCAGAATGGTTGCGTTGTGAAGACTGCCGGTGTTGACCCAGTGCTTTGGCACTTCGAGGGTCCTGCCGTATGCTTCGATTCTCAAGAGGATGCCTGCGAGGGAATCTTGGGTGGCAAGGTGAACTCTGGCGATTGCGTGGTGATTACTCACGAAGGTCCTAAGGGTGGCCCTGGTATGCAGGAGATGCTTTATCCTACCTCTTACATCAAGAGCCGTCACCTCGGAAAGGAATGTGCGCTCATCACCGATGGCCGCTTCTCGGGTGGTACATCAGGCTTGAGTATCGGTCATATCAGTCCTGAAGCTGCTTCCGGTGGCAACATCGGTAAGATCAAGGATGGTGATATCATCGTTATCGATATTCCTAGCCGTTCTATCAACGTGAAGCTTTCTGACGAGGAACTCGCAGCGCGCCCACAGCAGCCTTTGAAGCGAAACCGTGTGGTAAGCAAGGCTTTGCGTGCCTACGCCCAGAGCGTAAGTTCTGCAGATAAGGGCGGTGTGAGAATCATCGACTAAGGTGCGAGAATCATCGACTAATAGAGAAAAGATAACAAGTTTTTGAATTTTCAGAATAATAACAGATAAATGGCAAAAGAAGTAATAACAGGAGCTGAAGCATTGATGCGTTCGCTGCATAACGAAGGGGTTAAGACCATCTTCGGTTATCCGGGCGGTAGCATCATGCCAGTGTTTGATGCGCTGTATGGTTACACGAGAGGAGAGAAGAAGATGTTCGATCACATCTTGGTTCGTCACGAGCAGGCTGCTGCTCACGCTGCACAGGGTTATGCCCGAGTCAGCGGCGAAGTGGGTGTTACTCTCGTAACTAGTGGTCCTGGAGCAACTAATACGCTCACCGGTATTGCTGATGCCATGATGGATTCTACACCTATCGTGGTCATCGCCGGACAGGTGGGTGTGGGCGCTTTGGGTACCGATGCCTTCCAGGAGGTTGACCTGGTGGGCGTTACCCAGCCTATCTCTAAGTGGGCTTATCAGATTCGCCGTCCTGAGGATGTGGCATGGGCTGTGAGCCGTGCGTTCTATATAGCTCGTAGCGGCCGTCCGGGTCCGGTGGTTCTCGACTTCACCAAGAATGCCCAGGTTGCTACCTGCGAGTGGGAACCGGTGAAATGCGAGAAGGTTACATCTTACAATCCATATCCTAAGATTGATGAGAAGGCTGTGGCTGAGGCTGCAGAACTCATCAATCAGGCAAAGAAGCCTTTTGCCCTCGTGGGGCATGGTGTAGAGTTGGGAGGCGCCCATAATGAATTGTTGGAATTCCTGGAGAAGGCAGACATCCCGGCTGGTCGCACCCTGCTAGGTCTCTCTGCTCTTCCTAGCAATCACCCTCTCAACATGGGTATGCTCGGTATGCATGGTTCCTATGCTACCAATATGAAGACCCAGGAGTGTGATGTGCTCATCGCCATCGGTATGCGTTTCAGCGACCGTATCACAGGCGTTCCGTCTAAATACGCTAAGCAGGCTAAGATTATCCATCTGGATATCGACAAGTCGGAAATCGATAAGGTTATCAAGACAGATGTGGCTGTGATTGGCGATTGCAAGCAGTCGCTGCCAGCCATCACCCGTCTCCTGAACAAGAATGTTCATCGCGAATGGAGAGATTCCTTCGAGGAATATCGCCAGCAGGAGCAGGAGAAGGTGATAGAGAAGGATATCCATCCTACAGAAGGACCTCTGCTCATGGGCGAGGTGACCAATGTGGTGACAGAAGCTACTCATAATGAGGCGGTTCTCGTGAACGATGTAGGTCAGAACCAGATGATCAGTAGCCGCTACTTCAAGTTTACCAAGAAGTTGAGCATCGTGACCAGCGGTGGCTTCGGAACCATGGGCTTCGGTCTTCCAGCAGCTATCGGCGCTACCTTCGGTGCTCCAGACAGAACTATCTGCTGTTTCTTCGGTGATGGCGGATTCCAGATGAACATCCAGGAGTTGGGTACCATCATGGAGCAGCAGGCACCGGTGAAGATGATTCTCCTGAACAACAACTATCTGGGTAATGTGCGCCAGTGGCAGGATCTGATGTTCGAGGGACGTCGCTCTTTCACCCACATGCTGAACCCACGCTATGAGGAAATCGCCAAGGCTTATGGCATCCCATACGATGTGGTTATCGACCGCAAGGACTTGAAGGAGAAGGTAGAGAAGATGATAAGCACCAAGGGACCATATCTTCTGGAGTGCGCCATCAAGGAAGACGAGGACATCGTTCCGATGACCCTGCCTGGAAAGAGTGTGGATGAAATGCAGCTTGAGCTTCACTATTAATAAAGAAAAGAATTATGGAGAATAACAACGAAAAGAAATTATATACGTTGCTTGTCTATTCTGAGAATATCGCGGGTATTCTGAATCAGATTACAACTGTGTTCACTCGCAGACAGGTTAACATTGAGAGCTTGAATGTATCGGCTAGTAGCATCAAGAACATCCATAAATACACGATTACTGTGTGGAGCGACGCTGAGCAGATAAAGAAAATCAACAAGGCGATTGAAAAGAAGATTGATGTGGTGAAGAGTGATTACTACACCGACGATCAGATTTTCATTCACGAGGTGGCACTCTTTAAGATTTCTACCCCTGTCTTGTTGGAAAATCCAGAGGTATCCCGCACCATCCGTAAGCACGATGCTCGCATGATGGAGGTGAATCCTACCTATAGCACCGTGCTTTTGGCAGGACTTACCGAGGATATCACCGACCTCTTCCATAAGCTGAATAGTTTCGACTGTCTCCTGCAATATACCCGAAGTGGACGAATTGCCGTGACCCGAAGTTTCGACGAGCCGGTTTCCGACTATGTGAAGCAGAATTCAGAAGGATAATCCATTTATGATTCAATAGATCCCTTTGTTCCTTTGATTTGAAAATCAGAGGAACAGAGGGATTTTTGTCTTATATACAAGCATATTTTTCGTCCTTTATGCAAACAGGGCTTTTGCTATACAATATAAGCCGGAATTTTTCGCTATATATATAATGACGTTATATATATAATAATGCTGTATATATAATAAGGTGTAAACGAATAAAAGAAATTAGTATGAAACCAGAATTATTAAGTAAAGTAGGTCGCTATGAGTTTTTGGCAGAACCCTTCCATTGCGACTTTTCCAGTCATCTCTTCATGGGACACCTGGGCAATCATCTTTTGAACGCAGCCGATTTTCATAGCAACGACCGTGGCTATGGCATGAATTATCTGATGCCTCGCCACAAGACTTGGGTATTGAGCCGTCTTGCCGTAGAAATGGTAGAAATGCCAAAATCATACGATAAGTTCTTCGTGGAAACATGGGTAGAGAGTGCCATGAAGTATTTCACATCCCGTGATTTCAAGATTTGCGGAAAAGATGAGAAAGTGTATGGCTATGGCAAGAGTGTTTGGGCGATGATTGATACGGAGACCCGACAGCCTGTAGATATTTTTGAAATTAATGATGGTCTGATCAAGGAATATATCGAAACTGAAAAACTTTGTCCTATTGCTGCAAGTTCCAGAGTGAAGATGAGCAAGGAGGCAAAGCTGGTCCGCACCATCGATACCTATTATAATGATGTGGATGTAAACGGGCATATCAACTCCGTAAAGTACATCGAACACATCCTCGACCTCTTCGACATCGATTACTATTTGACACATTTCCTGCAAAGATTCGAGATAGCTTATGTTGCCGAGAGCCATCAGGGTGACAAATTGAAATTCTATATGGAGCAGGTAGAAGACGAAGAATTCTGCATAAAAATAACAAAAATATGCAGAAATGACGAAAATGAGGTGGAAATCGTAAGAAGTAAGCTAAAATTTATAAAAAAGTGATAGAAAAATTTGGTAGTGTCATTTTAAATCATTACCTTTGCACTCGAAATAAAGAATAAACCCAGTGCCGCTACCTTGGATAGGCAGTGGACGGATCAAACAGGCTCTCTTTGGATAAGAATACAGCTCGCATCCGTATGG
>ERZ1026862.1255-NODE-1255-length-15430-cov-4.361236_pt1 | contig 15430 bp, 14 predicted proteins | sample MGYA00380161_ERZ1026862 | MGnify/ENA primary metagenome ERZ1026862 (study PRJEB33269, sample SAMEA4719797) | human gut metagenome | biome: human-associated habitat; feature: organic feature; material: feces | place: Cameroon | collected 2013-10 ... | reverse complement strand
GAGCGCCACCTTGCCAAGGTGGAGGTAGCGAGTTCGAGCCTCGTAATCCGCTCCATAAAACAAATTCGTCGTGGAAATATTCACGGCGTTTTTTATTTATGCAGAAAAATCCGCACTCTGACACAGTCAGGGCGCGGGTGCGCTTATTGCTTTGCGATGAGCCGGAGTACTATTATTGCGGCGAGCGACGCTCCGCAGATTATCCAGTTGATGATAACGCGGCGGCGGAGCTTGTCCTGGTTCTTTTTGCGTTCTTCTTCACGTTTTGCCATAGCGCACCTCCTGATTTTACTGCTCTTATTTTAACATCAAAAGCCCCGGTTGTCAAGCCGGGTGAAAGGATATTCCATGAAACTGGTCATTGCGGAAAAGCCCTCCGTGGGCAACACCATTGCAAAGGTCATCGGCGCCAATCGTAACCGCGGCGACGGTTACACCGAGGGCAACGGCTATATTGTCAGCTGGTGCTTCGGGCACCTGGTCACGCTGGCGGCTCCCGAGGAATACGACAAGAAGTACGGGAAGCCCTGGAAGCTCTCCAACCTGCCGATAATCCCCGAGGAGTTCCGGTGGACTGTCCCGGAGAGCACCGCGGCGCAGTTCGCGATACTCAAGGGGCTGATGGAGCGCCCGGACGTGGACGAGCTCATCTGCGCGACTGACGCCGGCAGAGAGGGCGAGTGCGTGTTCCGGTATGTGTACTACCTGGCAGGGTGCAGCAAGCCGTTCTCCCGGCTGTGGATAAGCTCCATGACGGACGAGGCGGTCCGGGAGGGATTCCAGCACCTGCGCCCGGGCAGCGACTACGACGCACTTTACCGCAGCGGACTCGCACGCAATAAGGCGGACTGGATAGTCGGCATGAATGCGACGCAGCTGTTCACGGTGAAGTACCGCAGCCTGCTTTCCGTGGGAAGAGTCCAGACCCCCACCCTCGCCATGCTGGTGGAGCGCGAGAAGAAGATACAGCAGTTCGCTACGGCGCGTTACTACACGCTGGAGCTGAACTGCGGAAAGTTTAAGGCGGAGAGCGATAAGATAGCGCCGCTGGAGGTGGAATCCGCAGCGGCTCAGTGCGGAAAGTCCGCGGTCGTGAAATCCGTGGCGAAGGAGCAGAAGAACGCAAATCCGCCGAAGCTTTACGACCTGACATCGCTCCAGCGCGACGCGAACAAGCTGTACGGTTACACCGCGCAGCAGACGCTGGACTGCGCCCAGAAGCTCTACGAGAACAAGCTGCTGACCTACCCCAGGACGGACAGCTGCTACATCACCGACGATATGGAGGGCACCGCCGCCGAGATGGTAAGGCTGACGGCGCGTGTATTCAAGTTCGGCGCGGATTACGAGGCGCAGAATATCACCCCGGACATAAAACGGCTGATAAACAACGACAAGGTGAGCGATCACCATGCGCTGCTGCCCACCCGGGAGATCGCGCGGTATGATTTCAGCCGCCTGCCGGAGGACTGCTGGAACGTACTTTCGCTGGTGGCGATACGGCTTCTGCTGGCGGTGTCCCCGGTGAACGTCAGCGATACTGTGACCGCTGTGCTGGAGTGCGGCGGCAGGGAATTCACCGCCCGTGGCAAGACCACCGTGCAGGGCGGCTGGAAGCAGCTTGAATCCGCAATAAGGGCGAATCTCAAGGGGCTGGTGAAGGACGACGATGAGGAGAGCGATGAGCCCTCCGGAGTACTCCCTCCGCTGAGCGAGGGAGCTGAAATACCCGTGAAGTCCGTGAAGCCGCTGGAGCACAAGACGACCCCTCCGAAGCGCTATACCGAGGACATGCTGCTTTCCGCGATGGAGCGCGCAGGCTCCGACAGCTACAGCGACGACGATGACGTAGAGAAGAAGGGGCTGGGTACTCCGGCGACCCGGGCGGCGATAATCGAAACGCTGGTGAAGCGGCAGTATGTGGAGCGCAAGGGCAAGCAGCTTATCCCCACGGACAAGGGAATACGGGTGATCGACGTGGTCCCGGAGAAGGTGAAATCCCCGGCAATGACCGCCGAGTGGGAGAGCACACTCCAGAAGATCGCGCGCGGCGAAGCCGACGATCAGCAGTTCCTGAGGGAAATGACGGAATTCACCCGGCAGCTCATAAAGGACAACGCCGGGGAAACCACCCGGGAGAACAACCCGTTTCGCTTTTCGCGCCTGCCGCTGGTGGGGAAGTGCCCCGTCTGCGGAAAGAACGTGTACGAGTTCCAGAAGTCCTATTCCTGCGAGGACAGCCGCGGCGCCTGCGGATTCTTCTTCATGAAGGAGAAGTTCGGGAAGGAGATCACTCCCACCCAGGCAAAGCGCATTCTCGAAAAGGGCAGTTCCATCGTCCTCAAGGGATTCACCGCCCAGGACGGAAGCACCTACAGCGGAAAGCTGGTGCTGGTGGACGGCAAGGTGCGCGTGGAGCGCGAGAAGTGATCAGTCCGCGAAGAATATCTCCTGCTCCTGGGCTATGTTCCCCCTGAGGGTATAGATCGCGGTCAGCCGGATTCCGTCCTCCTCCGGGAGGGCGGTTTTTTCGCAGGACACTATCTCAAGATCAGCGTAGAAGTTCTCCTCGAAATCCGACTGCCGTCGGTTAAGCTCGGATATGCAGTCGTCGGCGGAGCGCACGATGTCTACGCTGCGCAGGGCGGTGAATTTCCCGTGGCGGACTGACAGCGGAGTTCGGTGACCGAATATCGTCACAGGCTCCGTATGCTCGGTGTACACCGCGTCCGGGACCTCCGCACTGCCGAGGAACAGCGGAATGCTGTCGTCCTCGAATTCCAGCCAGGTGAACTCCGTCACCTCTCCGTCCGCACGCTGGACTGTTTCGCGGTAGGGCACGAAGAATTCCTGGGTGTCGGTGAATTCCCCGATGATGTCTGCGCTGGCGTGGTGGTAGGAGATGTTCCCGGCGCCGTCGGTGACTACTCCGCTGACCAGCAGACCGCCCTGGGGGATTCCGCTGCCGGTTTCAGTCACGAGAGCACCCTCCCGGACAGTGTGGGAGATCACCTCCGCCCCCCGGGAGGCTACGATGTTGCAGGGCACGTCGGAATCCAGCATTTCCGGCTTCGGCGTGACAGTTTCCACGTCCGCCACGATTCGGAATCCCACGGCGGAAACGTCCACCCAGGAGGCTTCCGGCATTTCCAGCATTATGCGGCTCTCCGCCGCCCTGGTGTCGGTGCGCGTGGACTTCCCCTTCTGTATTCCGCATTCGTCCAGGATAGTCAGTATCTGCGACCGCTGGGAGGCGGTCAGTTCGCTGCTGCTGCGCAGCTCGATATCCTGTATCCGGCTGCTGTTCAGCGCGAGTATCATCACGAAGGCGAGGGCGCCTATGTAAAGCCCCACGCGGCGGCTGTAGCGTATCGCGGTGAAATACAGCCCACGACGCTTGCCGGCGCGCAGGCGCACTCCGTAGCGGCGCGCGGCGGTTGCCGCCGCCCAGTAATCCGCCGGGGACACGATACCGGATATGGTGCCGTCCCCGAATTTCACCCGGCGCAGCTGCACTCCGGAGTTTATCAGCGCCGACGCCATCTTCTCCGGATATCCGCCGTAGCCGCTGAATTCCACATGCCCAAGCCACAGTCCCATTGATCTGTCCGCCATATTGCACCTCCGCCCTAAAGTTCGATGAAATTTATCCCGGTGATGTTCCCGGTGATCCGCACGCCGTAGGCTCCGAAGCTTTCCAGCAGGAGATCTCCGCCGCACACTCTTATAAGGCGGTCAGTCCCGTTGCAGCGGATTTTCAGAACTATTTCACTGCTGGCGTCCCCACCGGTGCACCCGACTACTGCGGTGCAGTTCTCGGCGCACAGGTCACAGCCGTCGTTTATCGTTATTACGGAGTGCTTCCAGGGAAGCTCCCCGATTGCCGTAAGTCTTTGTTTAAGCCCCATATCGACTCCTCCATGAATCTTGTCCTTGTAACGGATAATATGAATCTGGATTCCAATATATAACATTCTCAAAAACTTTAGCTTTTTTAGACCTCATCTTTTGCAGAATGTGTGAATTATCATCGTTATGCATTAAATTCATGTAAAACAGCAAGGAATTTTGTCGATATATACTATAACGGATAGCGGAAGGACCGGAAATTCTGGCAAATGTAACAATACTCCGCTTCTGTAAGTTAATGTGAAAAGGATTACAGATAAAGGATTTTGAAACAATTCCGGTCAGGTGTCCGCTAAATGAAAGGTCAGGTATCCCTATGAAAAAGCTGATGAGAACCGAAAACAAACTTCCCAAGGCACCCAAAGCTCCCAAGGCTCCGAAGACTCCCAGGGCGCCCAAGGCCCCGAAGGCAGCAAAGGAACCCGGGCAGAAGAAGCCGTTCGACCTGCTCAGGGTATTCCATCTGAAGAGGAAGACGGAGCGCCGTGAAAAGGTGGAGGAAATCCGCCAGAAGACCCAGGAGGCCGCAGGAAAGCTCCGCATGAAGAAGACGATGAAGATCAGCGCGAAGATCACGATAATTTCCTGTGTTGCAGCGATAGTTACGGCTCTCACCATGGCAGGAGTTGTGACCGGGGTATTCATGAACTTCATAACCACGCTGAAGGAATCCGAAACGCAGATTGGCGTTGACATGCTCCAGACGGAAACCGAAACGCTGGCCTCCGAGCTGCCTACAATGGCGTCGCGTATCACCTCTGCCGGCAATACGTCGGAGAACCACCTTTCAGCATGGTGGGAGACCAACAACAGCGACCCATACAAGGCAGGAGCGTATTTTGCCAGCGGAAACGTGGTCTGGAAGACTGACAACTACCCCATGGACTCCTCGTTCCTGGAAACGGCGGGCACTTCCACACTGTCCGGCATAGTTTCCGAGAACGGACACCTTTATGCGGTGACAAGCGCCAGGGTCGGCGTGAGAGATGTTCTTATTCTCTGCCAGCAGCTTGACGACCCGGAATACGTCGATGAGCTGAAGTCTAAGCTTGGCGCGGACGTTACGCTTTTCTGCGGAAACAAGCGCTACAGCACTACCCTCACAAATGAGGACGGCTCCCGGGATATCGGCAGTGAGATGAATCCGTCCATCTGGGAGGAGATCCAGAACGGCGGTCAGTATATCGGCAAGACAACGATCGGGAATTCCAACTACTATGTGAACTACAAGCCCATCAGCGACAAGGACGGCAATGTTATCGGCGCATACTTCGCCGGCTATTCAACGGCGGAGGAAGACCATGAGCTGATGATCTCCGTGATCATTGAGATCGTGGTACTGCTGGTCGTATGCCTGATCATCGCCGGTGTGATCATTCTCGTGATGAACAAGCTTGTCAGAAAGCCTGTCACCGAGGTAGTGAAGATCTGCGGTCAGCTGAGTTCCGGCGCGCTGGACGCCGAGGACAGCAAGTTCGACTTCCACGGCGACGAGATGGGGCATATCGCAGAAAAGCTTACCGACGCGAAGCACACGCTGCATTCCTATGTCGATGATATTTCCAGGGTGCTCGAGAAGATGGGCACCGGCGATTTTGCCGCCCAGCCCGGACTTGAGTACATAGGCAGCTTCGAGAAGATCAACGAATCCTTCCGCAGCATAAAGGAGACCCTCACCGGAGTCATCGAGAACATGAACTCCTCGGCGAACGACGTTATGGCAGGCTCCCAGCAGATGGCGGACGGCTCCCAGCTGCTCGCGGAGGGAACCACCAAGCAGGCGACTGCCGTGGACGAACTTTCCTCCACTATTGCCGAGATCTCCGGCAATATCACCAGGACTGCGGATAATGCGGTGCGCGCAAGCGAGCTTTCCGGCAACTGCGCGGAGCAGATGATGCAGCGCGGCGAGGAAATGCAGACCATGCTCGACGCAATGACGCAGATCGAAAAGCAGAGCGAGGCAATATCCGACGTCATCAAGACCATCGAGGACATCGCGTTCCAGACCAATATACTCGCGCTCAATGCCGCGATCGAGGCGGCAAGAGCAGGCGAGGCAGGCAAGGGATTCGCGGTGGTTGCGGACGAGGTGCGCAATCTTGCTTCCAAGTCGGCGGAATCCGCGAACAGCACACGCTCGCTTATCACAGCCACGACCGACGCCGTGAAGAACGGCTCCGAGATCGCCGAGAGGACTGCCGAGGCACTCCGGAAGGTTACGGAGCTTTCTCAGCAGAGCGCTCAGCTGGTATCGGATATTTCCGCGGCGGCAGAGCGGCAGGCACATGCTGTTGACCAGGTCACCGTCGGGATCGAGCAGATCTCCCAGGTCATCGCGACGAATTCCGCTACGGCGGAGCAGTCCGCGGCTTCCTGCGAGGAGCTTTCCGCCCAGGCTCGACTGCTCAAGGAGCAGATCGAAAAGCTGCATGTTTAATATTGCATGATCTGAACGGACCGCGATTTCGCGGTCCGTTTTGTTTTACGGGCTGCAATAACTTTCCTATTGCAAGATGATGGGAAATGTGCTATAATAGACAATATAGCGGCACTATATGCCCGAATTACAGAGATAATACACACATAGAACAAAAGCGAGGAAATACATATGATAAAGCTAATCGCGAGCGACATGGACGGAACTCTGCTCAACGACAGAAAGGAGCTTCCCGGGGACTTCTTTTCCGTGCTGGATCAGCTGGAGGAACACGGGATAAAATTCACGGTCGCAAGCGGAAGGTCCTACGACGCGGTGGCGCACCTGTTTCCGGAGGAGTACCGCACCAAGCTGGATTTCATCTGCGATAACGGTGCGAACATCTACCACGACGGGAAGCAGGCGAAGTACACTCCCCTGGAGCGTGCCACATTTGAGCAGCTTATCCGGGCGTGCGAGGAGATCGGCGGACTGCGCGTGCTTGTCTGCGCCGGAAGGGGTACATACCACCTGGAGGCTGACCCGGCGTTCACCGAGGAGATCGCGAAGTACTACAAGAACCACATTCCCTGCGACGACCTGCTTTCGGTGGACGATATCATTTACAAGGTGGCTGTATGCGACCTCCAGGGTACGGAAAAGCGCGCCAAGCCTGCGCTGGATGCGATAATGGGGGACAAGCTGAACGTGCAGGTGTCCGGCCCCATCTGGATGGACGTGATGTCCGCCGGGGTGAACAAGGGCAGCGCGCTGAAGCAGCTTGCGGAACTCCTGGAGATAGACCGCAGCGATGTGATGGCGTTCGGCGACTACTTCAACGACGCCGAAATGCTGCGCTTCGCCGGCTGGAGCTTCGCGATGGAGAACGGACACCCGGACGTGAAGCGTATCGCAAGATACCTGGCAAGGAGCAACAACGAGAACGGAGTGCTCCGGGCGGTGCGTAAGTACGCCCTGGGCGAGAATGCGGAGTGATCCGCAGGAGGGACTATGAACATACAGATCTTCGGAAAATCCAAGTGCTTTGACACGAAAAAGGCGGAGAGATATTTCAAGGAACGCGGCATAAAATATCAGTATGTCGATATACTTTCAAAAGGACTCAGCCGCGGCGAGCTGGACAGCGTGACAAGGGCGCTGGGCGGACTTGACGCCGTTATCGACGAGAACTCCAGGGACTACGCGGAGATTAAGTATCTGACGGACGACGCCAAGCCGGATAAGCTGGCGGAGAATCCGAAGCTGTACAGGACGCCTATCGTCCGCAACGGGCGGCAGGCTACCACCGGGTACTGCCCGGATATTTGGAAGAACTGGGAGTAATCAATGCAGATTTTTCTGATAGTAATACTGATAATGTGTTCGGCGTTCTTTTCCGCAACGGAAACCTCGCTGAACAGTGCAAACAAGATTCGCCTGAAGAACATGGCGGACAACGGGAGCCACGCGGCACAGCGCACGCTGAACATTCTGGCGAAATACGACAAGGCGCTCACGACAATACTCATCGGCAACAATATCGTCAACATCGCATGTTCCTCTATCGCGACGATACTGGCGATAAATCTGGTCGGTGAGAAGTACGGCTCGCTGGTTTCCACCATTGCGACCACGATTATCGTGCTCATTTTCGGCGAGGTAATGCCTAAGAGCATTGCGAAGGATTTCGCCGAGCCGGTGGCTATGTTCGCTTCCGGGATAATTTCCTTCCTGATGGTGATATTCACGCCGTTTTCCGCGTTCTTTATCCTGCTGAAAAAGGGCATGTCCAAGATATTCCACCGGAAGGAATCCGTCAGCATGACCGAGGAGGAGCTCAAGGTCATGATCGACGAGATCGAGGACGAGGGCGTACTGGAAACCCAGGAGAGCGACCTGGTGCGCAGTGCGCTGGAATTCGACGAGATAACCGTGGACGAGATAATCACGCCCCGTGTGCGTATCACGGCGGTGGAAGTCGGCGAGAATATCGACGACGTGCGGAAGAAGTTCCTCCAGGAGGAATACTCCAGAATGCCGGTGTATGAGCGCACTCTGGACAACATCATCGGAATCATCACCGAGAAGGAGTTCTTCAAGCAGTACGAGAAGAGCAGCGATTTCACGATACGCAGCATAATGCAGGAAACCATCTACCTTCCGCAGATGCAGAAGCTCTCCGAGGTATTCCGCACCATGCAGAAGCAGAAGTGCCACATGAGCGTCGTGCTCGACCAGCACGGAGGAACCCTCGGCATAGTCACCATGGAGGATATCCTGGAGGAGCTTGTCGGCGAGATCTGGGACGAGAGCGACGAGGTGAAATCCCCCGTGACCGTGGTGGGGAACAATATTTTCGAGGTGTACGGCGATGTTTCGCTGAACTCACTGCGCAGGTTCCTGGAATCCAGGGATATCCCGGCGGATATCGAGAGCGAGGCGCACACCGTTGCAGGCTGGGTGCTCGGATTATTCGGGAGCATTCCGAAGAGCGGCGACGTGATATCCAGCGGCTGCTTCACGGTGACCGTGCTTGAGGCAGCAGAGCTGCGCGTGAACAGAGTTCGTATAGAGATCAGAAATACAGAAAGCGAGGAATAACATCATGACAGAATTCAGGTATGACACACAGCTTCTCATCGAGGGCGAGGGACTTGACGAGGACGCAATCAACGAGTATATCCGCACGAACTTCAAGGGTGACTGCCTGCTGGCGGTGGGAGATGATGAGCTGATCAAGCTGCACTACCACACCAACGAGCCGTGGAAGGTGCTGGAATACTGCGCTTCCCTCGGCGAGATCTATGACATCGTTGTCGAGGATATGGACAGGCAGTCCAGGGGATTAAAGGGCTGAGATGAAAACTGTTCTGACTGACAACAGCCTGTGTACGCTCCCCATCGACGAGAACGCAAGACCGCAGCACATCTACCGCTACATACAGGCACTGGCGGAAACCGGCGTCAAGTACGTCGAACTGGATTTCCGCACGGTGATGAAAATGCAGGAGCTTCCCGACGGGGTCGGGTACATATTCCGGCTGGGGGACCCGATGTTCGCGGAACTTACCCAGGCGTTTGACTTCAACTACGTCCTGGTGACCATTCAGGATCTCAAGGAAAACATCAACGTGGGCAGGACTCCCGTGATCATTGAATTCCCGGCTATCCACGGGCTTTCGCGGCAGCTCATCAAACTGGCGCAGGGGCAGATCTCCGCGCCTATCTCCATGACGAGGGTCCGCGGAAGCTACCCCCTCATGAGCGAGGGAGAGGTCGGGGAAATGGTGTGGCGCGCGAAGAACGCGGTCACAGTCCCGGTGGATATATGCCCGATGAACGGCAAAAAGACCGCGCTGGATATGGCGATCAAGGCTTCCAGGGCAGGCGTGGACAGCCTGACGATGTGCATGGGGCGCTCCAAGAATTACGCGGCGCTGGAGGATTACGTCTTTACGCTGATGTCGGTGCACGATATCCTTCCCAAGGAGATAAGCCTGTCTGCGATGTGCCGCGCCGAAATGCTGCACCATATTGTATTCCGGAGCCGCGCCGAGGACTGCATTACCGACATGATGCGAATTATCGACCACGACATTGCGAACCTCACGAATGTGGACACCGGCGACCGGGTGAAGCTGCATGTTTCCCTCAAGGACAAGATGATGCTGCGGCACACCTATGTCACTGCGCTCCAGAAATTCGCCGAGGAGGAAGATATCCCGGAGGACCTGATGGCGGATATGACGGACGCGATAAACCACTTCGACTTCCATCAGTTCGACCAGGAGATAATGTACGACGAGAAACCGAAGCTGTTAAATTAAAAAAGACTGTCGATAAAGGCATATCTGCGTCCGTCACCGCATTATTCGCTTCGCGAAAAACGCTCCAGCTTGGCAGGCACAAACACGATGTTTGTGCTGTTGCCTACAGCCCGACACGATGTCGGGCAACTAAGGGTAACAGGCACAAAGCCTAGCCAAGCTGGAGTTTCCTAGCATCTGCACCTTTCTCGGCAGTCTGGGAAGATACTTTTTCAACAAAAAAGGACTGCACAACAGTGCAGTCCTTTTTTCTGTTGTAATCACTCGATCTCTTCCATAACGCTCTTGTACGCCGGGCGGATTATCTTGCCCATGCCGACGAGCTCCTCGATGCGGTGAGCGGACCAGCCGACAACTCTCGCGATGGCGAACAGGGGAGTGTACAGCTCCACGGGGATCCCCAGCATGTCGTATACGAATCCGCTGTAGAAATCCACGTTGGGACTTACGCCCTTGTAAATGCGGCGCTTCTCGGCGATGAGCTGCGGCGCGATCTCCTCGATGTTGGAGTACAGCGCCATGTCCGTGGTCTTTCCCTTAGCTTCCGCGAGTTTCTGGACGTAGGATTTGAGCACGCGCTCTCTCGGGTCGGAGATAGAATACACCGCGTGTCCCATGCCGTAGATAAGCCCCTTGCGGTCGAAAGCCTCGCCGTCAAGCAGCTTGCGCAGGTACGCTTCCACCTCGGATTTGTCGGTGGGGTCGCCGATGTGGCTGCGGATATCCTGCATCATCTGCATTACCTTGAGGTTCGCTCCGCCGTGGCGCGGTCCCTTGAGGGAGGACATCGCCGCAGCGATCGCGGAGTAGGTGTCCGAGCCGGAGGAGGTGACCACGCGGGTGGTGAAGGTGGAGTTGTTTCCGCCGCCGTGTTCCATGTGGAGCATGAGAACAATGTCGAGAACGCGCGCTTCAAGCTCGGTGTACTTGGTATCCGGGCGCAGCATTCTGAGGAAGTTTTCCGCGGTGGAAAGCCCGGGGGCAGGGCGGTGGATATACATGCTTCCGTCGTTCTCGTAGTGGTTGTAGGCGTGGTAGCCGTAAACCGCGAGCATCGGGAACACCGCCGTCAGCATAAGGCACTGGCGGATACAGTTGTCGATGTCGTTGGAGGCAATGTTCTCGTCGTAGGAGGAGAGCGTGAGTATGCTCTTCGTCATGGAGTTCATGATGTCGTGGGAGGGCGCCTTCATGATAACGTCCCGGGTGAAGTTGGAGGGAATCACGCGGCATTCCGACAGGATATCGTTGAATTCCGCCAGCTGCTCGTCGGAGGGCAGCTCGCCGAATATCAGCAGATACGCGGTCTTTTCGAAGCCGAATCCGCCGTTGAGTCCGGCGATGAGCGTGTTGATATTGTATCCGCGGTACCACAGCTCGCCGTCACAGGGCTCGGCAACGCCGTTGTTATCCTTGAACGACACGATCTTGGAAATACGCGTAAGTCCCGTGAGGACGCCCTTTCCGTTGATGTCGCGCAGTCCGCGGTTGACGCCGTATTCCTTGAAAAGCGCGTCGGAAATGGTGTCGTGCTCGGTGCAGAGCTTCTGCTTTTCGGCTGCGTATTCGTTTATCCTTTCAAATGCCATAATGATCCTCCTTTACGTTGGTCCTGTGGAGTTCCTGTCAGTTGCAGGGTGCGGTGAGCTTCTTCAGCAGGGAATACAGCGTCTGCTTTTCCTCCTCGCTGAGCGGCTCAAGGAAGTGGTGTGCCTGGCTGCGCATTTTCTCGGCGAGCTCGCTGGAATGCTCGGCGCCTGCCGGGGTGAGCGAAACTATCGTTTCGCGCTTGTCGAGCTGGTTCTTCTGGCGCGTGATGTACCCGTCGTTCTCCAGCTTCGCCAGGGATTCCGACATGGACTGCGGACTCACGGCGATGTGCTCTGCCAGCCGCCGCTGGGATATGCTCCCGTTCCTGCCTATGGTCAGAAGTATCCTGTCGCGTTCCAGCAGGCTTCTGCCGCCGCCACCGAGGAATTCACTCTTCCCGGCGGAGATCTGCCCTCTCAGCCGCGAAAACCAGTCGTGTATCAGACCGGTCAGCTGTTCATCAATATCCTGCATATGTACCTCTTATCGTATTTTCAGTGCAATAACATCAAGTACCTTATCATTTTACCACAAAAAACCGGATTTGTCAAGTGGGGTGACATCTGCTGTTTACCGGAAACTGAATCCCCCGTGACACGTTTCACAGAAACTGGGAACGCTGTAAATGGCAGTGTACTGCTGATTCGGGCTGATTTCCGCAGGAGCGTCGCTGGAGTTTTCGGGTGATGAAAATTTGATGAAAACTGCACCCGGATATGCGTCGGGACTGTACAATAATGTTGACATGGAAAAGTAAAAGTGTTATAATAAAAAAGAGATTATACATATCGGAAAAGGTGATCGGAATGAACGGCAGTAACAGCGATATCCAGAAGCAGATGGGACTTCAGTCCACGCTGGTGGAGTGCGTCCAGACATTATATATAAGCGAGAATATCGACGAAGCGATAGACAAGCTGCTTGGGATAATCGCCGGGTACTATGACGCAGACCGCAGCTATATCTTTGAGTTTGACAAGGATAAGGACATTATCCACAACACATACGAGTGGTGCGCCCCGGGTATCACCCCGGAAAAGGAAATGCTGGCGGACGTGGATATCGCCGTTATCAGCAGGTGGCTGGATATATTCCGGGAGAAGGGCGAGTTCTACATAAACTCCCTGGACAGCGATGTGTCGGAGGATTCCGCAGAATACCGCATTCTGCTGGTGCAGGGTATCGACAGCCTGATGGCGGCTCCGCTCTACAGCGGCAGCAAGATGGTCGGATTCATGGGCGTGGACAATCCGCGCAAGAATACCGACATGCTGATACTCATGCGCCTGGTGTCGGCTTTTGTCGTAAACGACCTCCAGAAGCGTGAAACACTGGAGCAGCGTATACTGAAGGCGATAGGGAACACCTACGTTTCCATGAACATGGTGAACTTCACCAACAACACCCAGCAGGAGATCAAGCATAATAAGGAAGTCGCGAAATACATCAAATCCCCCGAGAATGCTTCTGCGCAGATGGTGCAGGTGATGAAGGCGATTGTTTCCGACGAGTTCGTCCGGGAAATGCTGGAGTTCACCGACCTTGCCACAGTCAGCAGCCGCATGAGGGATACCAATGTGCTCAGCCATGATTTCCACGCGTTTGACGGTCACTGGTGCAGGGGCAGCTTTTTCGTCATGAACCGCGCGGAGGACGGCAGCCTTATCGACGCGATATTCGCGGTGCAGTACATCGACGCGGAAAAGAAGAAGGAGCTGGAATACCAGAACGCCCTCAAGACCGCGCTGGAAAACCAGAACGAGATATATGCGGAAATGCTCCACCTCCAGGGCTGCGGAGTCATCGCGGCACGCACCGGCACCGGAGAGGTCGTCGTGATGAACGGCGCCGCACAGGAGCTTTTCGGAATACGCGGCAAGGGCGAAATGCTCACCGACGTCCTCCGGAATGCAGCCGTGGACAACTTTGAGCGGATAATGTCCAAGCTGGAAACGATACGCTACGAGAACGGAAGCTGCGATTTCGAGATGGCGGTGAAATCCGCGGAGGGCAAGCTGGTGTATCTCAAGTCCACCGCGCGGACTATCACGCTTGCCGGCGGCGACAAGATACTCATTATCTCCCTGATGGATATAACCGACAAAAAGCGGCTGGAGAACCGCCTGATGATACTGTCTGAAACCGACGCGCTGACTCGAATAAGCAACCGCGGAAGCGGCGAGCGCCGCGCCGAGGAGCTGATAAGCCAGGGCACCCGGGGAATGTTCTGCCTGCTGGACGTGGACAAGTTCAAGACGATAAACGACAGCTTCGGTCATACCGTTGGCGACAAGGCGCTTATCGCGATCGCGGACTGCCTGCGGAATACATTCACCGGCGAGGACGTTGTCATGCGGCTTGGCGGCGATGAGTTCGCAGTATTCGCCATCGGCGTGGATAATACGGACGATGGAAAGAAGCGTATCGGCGACCTTATCTCCCGGGTGGAGCAGATCGACATTCCCGAGATGAATGGCAGGAAGGTCACAATAAGCCTTGGCGCGGTATTCTGCCACGACAGCAGTATTCCTTTCGACAAGCTTTACCCCATGGCGGACGCGGCTATGTACGTCTGCAAGAACACTCCGGGCAACCAGTTCGGATTCTACCACGAGCATTGATATCAATACAGGGCTGTGAACGCAGCTCTGTATTTTTTTGCAGTCAACTGGCAGAAATTTGCTGACGACCTATTGACTGTTAATAGGAAATGTGATATAATACAGATAATACAGTCACAGGAGAGAATCAACACACATGTACAGAATTTATATCGCAGAGGACGACGAGGGTATTGCCAGGGCAATAGCCAAGGGACTTTCCGGGTGGGAGCTGGACACGCGGTGCGCCGCGGATTTCCGGCATATCACCGACGAAATAGCGGAATACCAGCCGCACCTTGTGCTGATGGACATTACACTGCCGTTCTACAACGGGCTTTACTGGTGCGGCGAACTGCGGAAATCCAGCAGCGTGCCGGTAATGTTCATTTCGTCGGCGAACGACAATATGAACATAGTCATGGCGATGAACATGGGCGGCGATGATTTCATCGCGAAACCGTTCGACATGTCAGTCCTCACGGCGAAAATACAGGCGCTGCTGCGGCGCACCTACGACTTCGCGCAGCAGGTGGGGGTCATCGAGCACAGGGGGGCAAGGCTGAATACGGCGGAGGCGGCGCTGTATGTCGGCGGAAACCGTATCGACCTAACCAAGAATGAATACCGCATTTTACAGACGCTGATGGAGAGCAAGGGAAAGATAGTCAGCCGCGAGAAGCTGATGGACCGCCTGTGGGAAACGGATTCCTTCATTGACGAGAACACGCTCACGGTGAACGTCGCAAGGCTGCGCCGGAAGCTGGAGGGCGCCGGGCTGTCCGGCTACATCACAACAAAAATCGGCATGGGGTACATCGTGGAATGAGGAAATACATCTGGGACAGGCGCCGGGTCATTACGGCGTTCCTGCTGTTTGCGGCGGTGTTCACTGTCGTGTTCGTGCTGGGCGGACTTCCGCTGGGTGCGCTGGGGTATTCGCTGGCGGTCTGCGCCGCTATCGGCGTGGGATTCGGCGCCGCGGACTTTGTGAGGTTCCGGCGGCGGTGCGGCGTTCTGGACAAGCTCCGGGAGGAGATCACGATAACCTGCGACAGCCTGCCGGAGCCTTCTGACAGTATCGG
>ERZ1026862.1253-NODE-1253-length-15435-cov-53.762094_pt1 | contig 15435 bp, 10 predicted proteins | sample MGYA00380161_ERZ1026862 | MGnify/ENA primary metagenome ERZ1026862 (study PRJEB33269, sample SAMEA4719797) | human gut metagenome | biome: human-associated habitat; feature: organic feature; material: feces | place: Cameroon | collected 2013-10 ... | reverse complement strand
TGATTTTTGCGTAAATTTGTGTCGTGCGCACCTCCGTATGACCGAGAAGTTTGCTTGTAGTGTATAGGTCTGCGCCCATGGTCAGCTCCATCGTGGCGAACGTGTGTCTTGAGACATGGTAGGTCACATGCTTGCTGATACCTGCCGCACGGCTCCATTCCGGGATGCAGTCGTAGTTCTTGCTTGGCAGTGTTGGAAACACATTGTCCTCGTCACTTGCTGTACCACGTTCTGGCATCCAACGAAGGGCTTGCTTGTTGAGAGGGAGATAGAGAGGCTGCTTGGTCTTGTACTGCAATATCTCAACTCGTGTCTTGTCACCCTCGGTGATGATGTTCTTCCACTTCAAACTCTTCACATCACTGATACGGAGTCCGCAGAAGCAGGAAAACAGGAACGCAGCTTTGATATCCTCACGCTTGCAAGGAGTGTCAATCAGTCTTTTCACCTCGTCAACGGTCAGATACTCTCGCTTGGTACCGCCGCCTTTCAGAACATCCATGCGAAGACGCAATACGGGATTGTCGTCCATTATCTCTTCCTCAATAGCCATGTTGAAGGCCGCTTTGAGGCATTTGAGATAGTTCATCACCGTGGATTTGGATGGATGGGTGTGCTTGTAGGTGATATAGTCATTCAACAAGAACACCATGAAACCATTGCAGTATTCCTTGGTCATCTCTGCGAGTGTCACGTTTGGCGAGTGTTCTCTCACTGCATTCAGCACGCTGTTCACCCAGTTTCTGGCAGATTGTCTTCCTCGCTCCACTTGTGCGTCACGGAATATCTCCAACCAATCCACAAGTCGCATTTTGATTCTCGACTTGTCTTTGAGCCCTGCGATGCCGTTGGTGATGCTCATGATGCGTTGTGCCTTGATGGCATACACCGCTTGCATCGTCTGCTTGTTCTGCTCCTTGGCAGCTGTATCAACCTCTGGAATGAGATAAAGGCGCAGATAGTCGTAGGTGCGGCGACCGTTGACATTGATGGATAGATAGACCGACTTGTTGCCGTTGGCAAGTTCCTTGAAGCGGATTCTCACAGGCTCCTTGGTCTTGGAATTTCTTTTGCGCTCAGTCTCGGCAACGGAAATATCCGTCTTTACCTTTTTGGTGGCAAGATACTCCTTGTATTTGTCCACGTTGGCATCGGGATCTTCCCCATGTGGTTTGTAGCCTCTTCTGCCGACACGCTTCTCAAAGGTTCCGTCCTTCAATGCCTTCATTCGCTCCTTGGCCTTTTTCTCAGCTTCTTTCCAGATTTCCTTGTGCTTCTCCTCGCTGTCATCCTTGCGAAGATAAAGACCGACCGACTCATAGGCACGTTGTCCCTTACCATAATATATATCAAGAAAGAGGGAACGGTCTCCATTGCGCATCTTGCGGCTACGGACTATCACAGAACTGGTATATTCCTCGATTTTCTCCACTTGGTTCAGCTCGTCATAAGGATCCGTGAAAGTCTCTCCATTGACAACCTCTCGCATCTTGCGTTCTTTCAGACGCTCTGCGGTCTCCATGACCAAGGCATTGTTCTGTTTGTCAGCCTCGGTAATCTCTGGATTGATGTAGAGCTTCAGAAACTCGTACTTACGTTCACCATTATAATATATGTCGAAGTAGAGCGACTTGCTGCCGTTGGCAAGGTTCTTGAAACGAAGAGTGACAGCTTCACGCTTGTTGGGTCTGCCTCTATGTTTTTTGATTGTTCCGTCTATGGCTCTGTCCTCACCGTCATCGTCAATAAACTTCCATTGGTGTCCTTCTCTGCCCGAAACAGCTCCGACAACTTCGTTTGCCTCACTTTCCTTTCCCTTGGCACCTTTGCCGTTTTTAGCACTGCCGACTTTTTCCTTCTTATTTACTCGTGCAGTCTTCTTGCTTGTAGTTATTGTAGAAGCAGGATGCTCCAAGGAAGCCTTCACTGTTTCCAACTTTCCAGACAGGATTTCTTGCACTCGTTGGTTCTTGATAGCTTCTGCCTTCTGCAAGGTCTCGGCATTGACAGCCTTAGCCTTGTCATCGTCCTCAGGAAGCAGATAAAGCTTCAAGAACTCATACGACCTCTTTCCACTTTTGTAAGTGTCGAGATAAATCGACTTTGTGCCATTTGCCAAATCCTTGTAGCGTATGCGCACAGGTTCATTGTTACTTCTCATGTTACTTTGTTATTTATTCTACTTATTGTCATTTTGCGAGATTTGTTACTCACGGTGCAAAGATACGAAAAATAATTGGATTTGTTACCCAAATCAAGAACCAATTACGAACCATTAACTATAATAAATTATGAAATCAAATAGTAGAGTAACAAATAAACAACAAAATACATATCATGCCAAACACCTGCTATATACTGTGTATATTAGCATTTACGCGCAATTTCTTATCATTTCAAATGTTGCATGAGATTTGACGTTGTATTGGCGTTGTATCAGCGTTGTTCGTTCCGACAGACAAGGTAATGCGAAGACCTTCACATCGTGGAACGAACGACAGAACTGGCTCCACGTTTTTTTGTATATATCCAGGAAGAATAATTAAGAACCAGTCAAAAGGGAGCTGTTTTGACTTTATGCTAAGAACTATATACAAAGATGAAGAAAAAGTTATTTTTGCTATGCTGCTTGTTGCCATTGTTGACTTCATGTAGTACCTTTAAGGAATATGTCAGTCCAGAACATCCTTTTATCATGTTGGCTTTTGCCATTGCCATATTGGCTTTCTGGGTTGGTGTATTCTGTTTTCTTTTAAAATTTGCAGGACTGATAGTAGGAGAGATTTTGCTTTTCTTTCTTCCTTTCGGAATTCATAATAGATAAAAAATGATAAGTTATGAAAGAATATTGTGGAATTAAATATGTAGTGGCGATTTTGTTCTGCTGCTTTTCGCTGATTGCAAGTGGCATGAGCTATAGAGTTCAGACGAACGGCCAACTCAATATGAGGGTTAATCCGACCGTTGAGGCTTCTGTTGTTGGAAAATTGCAATCTGGTGACATAGTGGAAAGCAATTCCGAAGTTGACGGCAATGGTTGGATTGAGGTAAGTTATCAGGGAATGAATGGCTATGTGAAGGCCAGCTATTTGCAAGAGGTAACAGACGATGCTGGAGAAAAAGAAAAAATCATGGATGATGGCAGTATGTTTGCGTCTATGGTCAATACGTTGTTAGGTGCTCCTGCCAATGGGTCAAAGAAATTGGCTTATCTCATTCTTGCGGAAATACTTGTCATGTGGTTTATAGGAAAATTCATAAGAGGTTTGACGTTCTCACTTGAAGATACCTATACCTACGCTGGAGAATGGTTGAAATGGACTACTCCTATTATTATGTTAGTGACAAGTGCTACGATTTTTTATTATGTAAAATCCATGGGAGCTAATTCACTTTGGTTCCTGCAGCCTTCTGTGGTGAAGTCATGGTGGTATGTTATTGTAAACTTTATCTTTTTCTTCTATGCCTTTTCCAATCTTATCTTGTTTTTCCTCAGAACGATTGGTGATTTGGCGGAGTGCTTTGAATGTGACAGTATCAATATCAAGGTTGGAGTCATCGGTTGGGGGCTTGGAATTATAGGTCTAGTCGTTTCTTTCTTGTCCTATGGGTTATTCGGAAAAAATTGGTTTGACTATATATTGTGGTTTGAACTAGTGGTGCAAGCCATTCAGGTTATTATAATAGTATGTAGCATAAAGAAAAACAAGGCAATAGGAATTGTGTTTAGCTCTGTCGTTTATCTTGTTGGCTCTGCTGCCATTGTTCTTTTGGCATTGCCATTGGCCGCTATTGCTACATGTGTTGCTATCGCTTTAGTCGTAATTTGCTTCCTTCCAAAAGGTGTTGACGTAGCAGTTAGTGCAAATGCAAGCGAAAACTCGGAAACAAGCCCACAGCAAGATGATGAGTATAATCAGGTGATTAAGAACGGTGGTGTATTTGGTTCAGATATAAAGGCCAAAGACTGTGGCTTTACATCTTTACAAGATGAAAATGGAAATATTTGGGATAGGAACGATGATGGAAGCTATTCCAAGAGGTGATATATAGCTCTTGGCTAAACATAAGAGGAGAATCATATTCTCACGCTCTTCTCATGTTTTGTCAAGCACATTTATTAAACAGCACAGAATAAGGAGAGTTTATAGGTAAAAAATATATAGTTATGGAACAAAGTAAGGTTACATTGTTGAAAGTAGTAAATGTTTTTTTATTGTTTTTTCTTTTTGGCTTGATAGTAGGTTGTAGTTCTAAACCAACAAAATCGAGCGGTGATGCGAATGATACCGTATCAATTACTAAGGACACTGTTGCAAAGCCAAGTGCCAAGGAAATAGTCGCAGAAACATTTGGCGTGGACTTGGGACTTAGTGTAAATTGGGCAGAATGTAATGTCGGAGCTTCAAAACCTCAGGAACTTGGATTGCTTACATCCTATGGTAATGTGGATGGACGCATTACTCCCGCTCCTCCTGCTGTCGACATTAGTGGAACTCCACATGATATTGCCAGGGTAAAACTTGGTAAACCATGGCGCATGCCTACTTATGACGAGCTGCTTGAACTTATGAGCCAATGTTCATGGGCGCATGAGAAATATAAAGGTGTACCAGGTATGAGAGTGACAGGTCCTAACGGCAATTCTATATTCTTACCAGAATGTGGCGGTTATGTTTTGGATGAATCATTGGCTAGGCAACTGTCTAAAATCAAAAACTTTGATCCTACGGATTGCCGTGGAAGCAATAGTGATGAATCATATTATTGGGTAGGTACGACCAAAGAAGGGTTATTTCCTTTCTTGAAGATTGAGAATAGCGGCAATTCATATAAATGGATGCTTACTATTCAGGGGTGTGAAGCCTATGCTGTTCGCCCAGTGGCAGACAAATAAGAATGTCACTTCTTCCCTGTATGGATACTGTTAGAAAGATAAATCTGTTATAATGACAAGAACTAGAAAAATGAGAAAGATATTGTTTTTAATCATGTGTATGTTTGCCTTCTTGGCTAACATGCAAGCTGCGAAATATGACGACGTGACAGTGGATGGTGTGAAATATCGTGCCATCACGGATTCTACGGCAGATGCATCCATTGCAAAAGAGCAGCCAGTTATCACCATTGTGCCTTATGTGAAAATCAAAGGAAGAACATATAAGGTGGTGAACATAACTTATACTGAATTAAAATATCAGAAACGCGAAAGTATAATTGCTATCAATTTACCAAATACGTTAATAAGACTTGATAATTTAAGTGGTACAAGTATATCTTCAATAGACATACCAAATTCCGTTCAAGAAATAGGATCTAGTGCCTTTATGTTCTGCCATAAGTTAAAAGTAGTCAAAATTTCTTCTTCTGTAAAGAAAATGAACCAAAATGTTTTTTATGGATGTTCATTGGATGAAGTTATTATTCCTAATTCTGTAAATAAAATGGGAAGTGGGTGTTTTGAAAACTGCAAGATAAGCAAACTTACTCTTCCTGATACGGAACCAGTCTTTGAAAAACACTATGGTACTCTTGGAAAGTATACCGAAGGGTTGGGCATCGAATGCACGATGTCTACAGTGATACGAGGAAATAGCTCTGAAAAATGCCCACAATGGGTTATCAAAGATTTCTTGGCTATGAATTCAATAGCAAGTACAGCTACTAATTTCTACAAAAATGTTCTTGCCCCATACAAAAGTTCATTTAGTTGTTTTGCAAATAGTAAAGTCATAGCAGAAATAGAAAGCTGGCAGAAGAAGAAGGAATATGAGACCACGGCACAATGGCGTACTCGCGTTACCGAGGAAACCCGAAAGGCTAAGGTGAAGTCTTGTCTTGAAGAGTTGAAGAAAGCGTACATCAAGGAGCGAACCAGCAAGGGCATACAAGCCTTGATTGGTAAATACGATGCCGACTATACCACCTTCCCTGTTTATATGGCTGGACTGGATACTGTTTATGTGAAGGTGCCGCAGGGTCAAGCTCCTAATTTCAAGGAGCATTGGACGGATGTTCGACTTTATCCAAAATATGGTGTGGTCAATGACCAGCTGGCTTTGCTTTCTTGCTCGTTCAAGCTGAATGGTAATACCTATCAGACGCTGAAGAGTTATGCCGGTGACAACTCAGCCGACAAGACAAAGGAGTTGCTTGCCAACCTTTCGCCTCTGGAAATAGATTTCAGCGCAGGGCAAGACAAGAAGCCTGTCAACAAAGATACTAGTGCCGACAACATGGCAGCAGCAACAATCAAGGTGGACTATGCGTTGGACAAGAATATCCCGGTAAATCCAACCACCAACAAGAATACCTTTGTGGTGATTATCGGAAACGAAGACTACCAGCGAGTGAGCAAGGTGAACTATGCGCTCAACGATGCAAACACCTTTGCCAATTATTGTCAAAAGACATTGGGCATTCCGCAACAGAACATCAGAAGCTTTTGCAACGCAACATACGGCACGATGCTTTCTGCCCTGGATGAAATCAAGGGAATAGCCAATGCCTATCATGGCAACCTGGATGTCATCTTCTATTATGCTGGCCATGGTGTGCCAAGCGAAGCAGACAAGAATGCTTACCTGCTTCCTGTGGACGCAGACGGTGTAAGAACGGAAGTTTGCCTCAGCACTAAGCGCCTTTATCAGACTCTTGGCGAACTGAACGCCAAGAACGTGGTGGTATTCATGGATGCTTGCTTCAGCGGAGCACAACGAGGTGAAGGCATGTTGGCATCTGCCAGAGGTGTAGCCCTAAAGGTTAAGGCAGACGTGCCACAAGGCAACACCGTGGTATTCAGCGCAGCCTCAGGTGAAGAGACAGCCTTCCCTTACAAGGAGAAAGGACATGGTATGTTCACCTACTTCCTCCTGAAGAAACTACAGGATACCAAGGGCGATGCCACGCTGGGTGAAATTGGCGAATATGTGAGTGAAGAGGTGGCAAAGCAATCCATCGTCATCAATCACAAGAGCCAGACTCCTACCATCATCGCCTCAGAACAAATAGACAACTGGAAAGAAATCAAACTAAAGAAATAACGATTATGAAGAATCAACAAACTCAACCTGAAAGTCGCCACACACTCAATCGGTGTGTGGCAGCTTGCATTGCCCTGCTCATGGCAATCTCATTACACGCCCAATCGTTCTCCTTGCCTTGCAAGAAGTATCCTGCCACAGTGCCTTTCAAGACCGAGGCTGGCGTTGATAGATACTGGCATGTAACAAGTGTAAAATGCCTCGGTGCAGCCAATGGTGGCTACAAGTTCCGCATATCTGGCATAGCCAAGAAGACAAGCCACAAACAGAACGTAGACATTTTCTACATCATGCCTGGCAACAAGTTGCGTGTAGCTGGTGCTTACTTCTTCCCTGCCATCACAGAGGGAAGCAACTTTAGTTTCACTATTGTCTCGGCTTTCAGAGGATATGCACCATCCAAATTCAATGGTTTCTTCATCTTGAACAAGTTTCTTGCAGCAGAGTTGAAACAAGAGCAAGAGGCAGCAGCAGAAGAAGCAACAGTAGAAGAAGAAGACCAAACGATACAAACGGAACAATCCGTCCAGGAGGATGAAGATGATGAAACATCAAGTATCACCCCAGTCACAGCCTCAACCACAGAAAACGAGGCTGCAACACAAACCATTGTCGCCTCTCCAAAGTCTTACAGTATCTCCAAGACAAGACCATCATGCAGCTATGCTTGGCCAGGTCTGTCCATCACTTCATTGAGCATCACAGAAAAGGCAACAACCTTGAACATGCAATTCAACAATCGTCTCTACCATGAAGGATGGATGAACATCAACAGCAATGCCTACCTCACCATACCTGGCACTAGCATCAAAGCGAAGCTCAAGGGAGCCTGGGGTGTTAGCACCAGTCCAGGTAAAACCAACATCACCTACAACGAGGTCAGAACATTCACTTTGATTTTTGAGCCATTGCCAGAAAATACCACCACCTTCAATTTCTATGAGACTCCAACAAGCAGATGGAAGATAGAGGGGGTAAGAGTGAGATAAAAACAAGAACTAGAAATAAGAAAAAAATGATAGCGATGATTAAAAGAATTTAAACTATAAAAAAGGACGATATGTACAAATCTATTTTGGAAAAGAATGTTACTAAGGCTTTTTTATGCCTAACACTACTCACTTGCTGCACAATGCCTAAGCAAGAGAAACTAGTAACTACCATAGATGGCAAGACTTACGTTGATAGTACTGAATCTACTATCAGGGAAGAGCCGGCAAAGGTAGAAGAAGTAAAGAAAACCAATCCAGAAGTGGACGGAGTGGATTTAGGACTCAGCGTAAACTGGGCTACCCATAATGTGGGGGCATCAGCCCCTCATAAAGTAGGCTACCTGATTCCACTCGGCAATGTCGTAGGTAACAAGAAGCCAACCAAGCGACACTACGAAGAAGTGTCTGGTGCATCAGACATAGCTACCGTAAAAATGGGTAAAGAATGGCGCATGCCTACAGCTCAAGAGATGCTAGAACTGATTGACAAATGCACTTGGGAGAAAAAGACTATAAAGGGGGTAAAAGGAGCTAAAGTTACTGGTCCAAGCGGAGAGTCTATCTTCTTGCCTGCCCCAGGAGAGTGCATCAAGCTGAAAGAATATCTAGACTTAGATTATGACTGGGAGCCTAACGACGTAGGCACCATTGCTTGGTATTGGTGCGGTACACCTTTAGAATACCGCAATTGCCTCCACTTCCGTCTATCTAAAGGCAGCATGGTTGAAACCAGCATGATGATAGCAGACACAGAGACATTCTGCAATGCAGTGAGAGCAGTTAAAGAAAAGTAACTAAATATATTGATAACAAATAACTTAGCATAAAAAAATATGGAGAACAAGAAAATAACAACTAACAGCGTTTATGAAATGATATGCTCTCTGTGTATCATTGGCACTATGTTCATGCCATGGATGGACATTACTTTTATGGGAGAAACTATCTCAGAGAGTATGATTGATGCAGATAAGACACCGCCTATAGTGTACATTATCAGCACATTGTGCATCGTAAACTTCTTTGTCAAGTTCTTTAATCGTTCATTGTGGTTATCTTTAATCACCGCAGCCTTTCCTCTAGGATATGTCATAGAAATGGCAAATCAACTGCATGAGATTAGATCTAGAATGGGAAGTGATTTTACGATGGGACACGTTTCGTTAGGAGGCGGTGCCATCGTAGCTGCATTGTTGACTGTAAGCATATTAATTTCCGTGTTTATCAGTTGGATAATCTATATGCAAGAAAAGGCATCAAATAGTCCTCAGGAGAAATTCAAACGATATTTTGTGTTTGCAGGTATTGGTCTCAGCATACCTATTGTTGATTTTTTCTTCTTCTTCCATTATCTGACAGAAGTAATAAATAATGAAGATATCAGCAATAGTACAATGGGAATCCTCGCCTTAGCATCTCTAACAGCAGGAATCCTCGGAGTATTGATATTCATACAATATCTCCTTCTGGCATTCATGACTTTGGCATACAACAAAAAAGGGAAAAAGAATCAACATACCATAATCTCTACAGATGTACAGACAGTACACAACACCGAAATTAGTGAAGCACCAGAAAGTAAAATAGAGGAAGAAACGCAAGAAAAGCCAAATCGCACTCTCCTCTACTCCATCGGTGGCGTTATCGCGGTTGCCATCATTGGTATCGTCTGTTTCTTCGCTTTCGGGAAGAGCAAGAAGAGCGATAGCATCCTCGGCCTACAAAAGCCAAAGTGGGAGAAGTTCGTTCACATGAAGGGTAAGGAGACGGCATTCTTCCAGACACCAGACATTAGCAGCCCCCGACTCATGCAGGCTTGCAATGACGAGGGGTGCGGTATCGACTATCAATATTTATGGACTGGGGACAAGCCGAGCACTGGATATAAAGACCTTCAAAACTTCAAGTATGAGGATGCGACTTCTGTATTCCCTGTCGTTGAGGAGCAGGACGGTTGGTATAAGGTTCAGATAACAGGTTTGGGAGATGTACGCGAAGCATACGTGGAGAAATCGCAATGCGAAGAGGTTAAGCCAGAGCCTATCACACAGGAAGTACTCAGCAACATCAGTTCAGACTACAACCTACAGGAGAAAGGTAAAAACAAGAATCTCTGCTTTGCCCTCAATACAGAAGAAGAAATTGCACGTCTGAGAGTAGGTGAACTGTTGGATGGCAACTGCCTAGCTTTTCCTTTTGCATACGAAGCTACTGCGGAAGAGAGTGACACTACAGCCACATCTTATTTCGAAGTATCCGATTACACAAGCGATGATGGGAGCAAGTCATACTCTTTCAGCATTTATTACAACCCTAGCCGTATTGTTGCCAAGGATGATTACAAGACGTTCGACACCAAGTCGCTCACTGAGGAGGAAATGACCGACATCGTAACCAAGGTGACAAGCATCAAGCAGAAGCTCGACTGGATTACCTATGAGTATTACTTCCCATCGGTATCAACCGAACACCTCTTCTCTTTCCGTGTTTTCGATGAACCAAGCGATGAAGAAACATCTTCTGCTACGGAAGAAAAGAGCGTAACCGATTACAAGGTAGAAAACAAGAAACTGCTGGCTCTCGTCGGCAACGAATGGATGGAAACAGGTTTTTACACAGAAGATGGCAACATCGAAATCTATCATCAAGAAGATCTTGACAATGACGGCAATTATGAAATCATCTTGCAGATATTCGAGGGTAATGCCTACGACAATCCTTTCATAGTCTATTACGATAAGACATCCAGCACTTTCAAGCGAACCAAAAGCATGGAGTTGGAAGAAAATCCAAGCCTTGAAACGAGATATGATCCCCATACTCTCATGATACAAAAAGAAGGTTTACGAACCATTAAGTATGTTTTTGCAGAAGGCAAGCTGAAAATAGAAAGCGACAATATGGAGAACGTGGGAAAAATACGTAGCACACTGAAAGTCGCTGACATCTACTCAGGCAGCGAGGAAGGTGAGAGAAACATGACTTTCGACTTCGATGGAGATGGAGAAGAAGAAAACATCACATTCCATCGTAGCATGACTCATGCCGAGGACTATGGCAAGCGCATTAACATAGTAATGGTAAAGTGGGCTGACGGAAGAGAGATTGGCAGCGAAAGCAACTCTTTGCTAAGGGCAGGAACCTTCAAGTTCCTGGTTTCCGAGACCAACGGAATGCCTGATGTCATCTGCGACAACTATCTCATGAAATGGAATGGTTCCAACTATGAGACAGCGGAATAAGATATTTCAATAATATAAAGAAAGACGAGAATCGGCTAACAGAGAGCTAACCAATTCTCGTCTTTCTTGTTTTGTTTTTATTCCGTTACTCCATCTATGCCGCCATATACATGCCCGTACCGCATGCTAGACCTATCGCCGCCTTACCCAAAGCCAGGGCGAGAGACAGACGAATGGTAAGGTCCACATAGGTTGCATCCATATTATTCCTTTCTTTTAAAGTTTGCTTGCAAAGATAACATAATTCGAAGACAATACAAAATAAAAATATTATTTTTATTGCGAAAACATCATTTTTCTTTGGTAATTCAAGAAAAAAAGCGTATCTTTGCCACGAATGATATTCGTATCAATATACATGATTCACCTTTTTTAAACGACAAAAGATATGAAGATAACATTATTTTTGCTCTTGGCAACAGCTGTTGTCGGCAGAGCACAAACAACCACAGAGTTGCTACCAGTTGGCACTGAAGCACCTGACTTCCAAATCACCAATGACAAGACAGGCGAGAAAATATTCCGTCTGTCCGATTGGAAGACCAAGACCGATGCAGACGGCAAGGTGGTGCCAGGCGTATGGACTGTACTCGACTTCTGGGCTTCATGGTGTCCAGACTGTCGCAAGGACATGCCAAAGGTAAAAGAAATATCAAAAAAATATCTCACGAAGATACAGCTCGTCGGGGTTTCATTCGATACCGACAAGGAAAAGATGAACAAATATCTCAGCAGCAACCACTACGACCAGTGGATGCAATACTGCGAGGGGAAGAAATGGAAGGAAACTCAGATTTCCAAGGATTACCACATCTCATGGATTCCAACCTCCTACCTCATCGACCCTGAGGGAAAAGTATACTTCTCTACCGTCAATGCCGAGGAAATGATGCAGAAACTGGACTCGCTCGACAATTTAGGTAAGCTAACAGCCTTTATAGAGATGCCCCACTACCCTGGTGGAAATGCACTCTTGCTGAAGCAACTAGCCGTCAATACCAAGTTTCCAAAGTTGTGCCAAAAGTATAAAGCCGCAGCCAAAGTAAAAGTGGAATTTATCGTCGAGAAAGATGGAAACGTCTCTGATGTCGGAATACAAAGTTACCAGGTGTTAGACAACCCTAACGGCAAAGATTTCAACAAGCTGTCAGGAGCAGAGCAAACCCAAGTCCGCTCACAAATTCGCACTCTCTTCGAACAGGAAGGCATCCGTGTTGTGAACACATTGGGGAAATGGACACCCGGCAAAATAAGGGGCGAGGTTACACGCGTACACTATACCGTTCCCATTGTATTCAGACTATATTAGAATGGGCTGACAAGTTTCAAGACAATTCACAAATACACATTAATTTATATATATGGCAACAGTTGACGACAAGAAGATCATCTTCTCAATGGTGGGCGTATCTAAGATTATCCCACAAAACCAGAAACAGATTCTGAAGAACATCTACCTATCGTTCTTCTACGGAGCAAAAATCGGTATCATCGGTTTGAACGGTGCCGGTAAATCTACGTTGATGAAAATCATCGCAGGACTTGAGCAACCTACCCAGGGTGAGGTGGTTTGGAGCCCAGGCTACTCTGTGGGCTACTTGCCTCAGGATCCTCCGCTCGACGAGAACAAGACCGTGAAGGAAAACGTGATGGAGGGTGTGCAGAAAATCTATGATGCACTCGCTGAATACGAGGACATCAACAATAAGTTCGGTCTCGAAGAATATTACGGAGACCCTGATAAGATGGACAAGCTGATGCAGCGTCAGGCTGAGGTGCAGGATATCATTGATGCTACCGATGCCTGGAACATCGACTCCAAGCTGGAGCGTGCGATGGCTGCCCTCCACTGTCCTCCTGGCGATTGGCCTGTAACCAATCTCTCGGGTGGTGAGCGCCGCCGTGTGGCTCTCTGCCGCCTGCTCCTGCAGAAGCCGGATGTACTCCTGCTCGATGAGCCTACCAACCACCTGGATGCTGAGAGCATCGACTGGCTGGAGCAGCACCTGCAGCAGTATGAGGGAACCGTCATCGCCGTTACCCACGACCGCTATTTCCTCGACGACGTGAGCGAGTGGATTCTGGAATTGGACCGTGGCGAGGGTATTCCATGGAAGGGCAACTACTCTTCATGGCTCGACCAGAAGACCAAGCGAATGATTCAGGAGGAGAAGACTGCCTCTAAGCGCCGCAAGACATTGGAGCGCGAGTTGGAATGGGTTCGCATGGCACCTAAGGCCCGTCAGGCTAAGGGTAAGGCTCGTCTGAACTCTTACGAGCAGATGCTCAACCAGGAGCAGAAGGAGCGCGAGGAGAAGCTGGAAATCTTCATCCCTAACGGTCCTCGTCTGGGTAACAAGGTGATCGAGGCTCAGCATGTAAAGAAGGCGTTCGGCGAGAAAGTTCTCTTCAACGACCTCAACTTCATGCTTCCTCCTAACGGCATCGTAGGTGTGATTGGTCCTAACGGAGCCGGCAAGACTACCCTCTTCCGCCTCATCATGGGCTTGGATCAGGCAGATGGCGGAACATTCGAGGTGGGTGAGACCGTGAAGCTGGCTTATGTTGACCAGCAGCACAAGGACATCGACCCTCAGAAGACTGTTTACGAGGTGATTTCCCAGGGCAACGAGACCTTGCGTCTGGGTGGCAGAGACGTGAATGCACGTGCTTACATCAGCCGTTTCAACTTCTCGGGCACCGACCAGAGCAAGCTCTGCAGTGTTCTCTCGGGTGGTGAGCGCAACCGCCTGCAGTTGGCTTTGGCATTGAAACAGGAGGGCAACGTACTGCTCCTCGATGAGCCTACCAACGATATCGACGTGAACACGCTGCGTGCATTGGAGGAAGGTTTGGAAGCATTTGCCGGTTGTGCGGTGGTTATCAGCCACGACCGCTGGTTCCTCGACCGAATCTGTACCCACATTCTTGCCTTCGAGGGCAATGGTGAGGTCTTCTTCTTTGAGGGAAGCTATTCTGAGTATGAAATCAACAAGGCGCGCCGCCTGGGCGATACAGAAATCAAGAAGGGTCGCTATCGCAAGCTGATGGAGGAATAAAGATTCGAAAAAGGAAGCAATGATAGATTTCTGGGAAAGGAATTAAAGAGTCCTAGAAGCAATAATAGATTTCTAGAAGCAATTAAATATTTAGCCTTAAGGGAAAAAATATTTTCCCTTAAGGCTAATTTTTTTTTGCCTTAAGGGTAAATATTTACTTTACTACTACCTTGCGGGTAGAACCATCACTCATACGGATGATGTTGAGACCCTTCTGAGGAGCAGAGATGCGCTTGCCGTCAGCAGAGAAGCGAGCCACCTCGCGAAGCTCTACGCTGTTCCACTTGTTGGCAGCAATACCAGTAGAAGTATTCTTCTCGCAACCTACATTGTCGATGCAGACATAGCAAGAAGTGTTCAATCCGTAAGAACCTTTATCTGTACCGTCAAAGCTGACGTTCAGGGAAACCACCTTGCCCAAAGAAGAAAGGTCAATCCAAGCCCAGTCTGTGAGGCAGGTCCAGTCAGCCTCATTTGTAGAACGGTAATCAGCCAGATAATAATCTACAGAGGCTGTAGCAGTCTTGTCTGCCTTCACACCTGTGAATGTAACCTTGAACCAGGAACCCTGCGCAAACTTCTGAGCAGAGCCATTGCCATTCTTCACGCACTCTACAGTCCATGCAGAGTTGGTGATATTCATACCCTTGATAATTCTGCCTTCAGCATCACCATCAGCCACCTTGATAATTTCCATCTGCTCGTTTGGAGTACTGCTACCATAGATGACGCCATAATTGGCTGAACCAGCAGCACCATGACCTGCAGCTGAATTCCACTGATCAGTTGTGTAATCAGCAAAAGATGTTGCGGTCATGTTGCTGTAAGAGCAACCTGTCCAAGAACTCCATTCTGGTGTGAATGAGTTCACAAACTCATAAGAACCACTTTTAAAGGTACCTACCATATTCTTGCTACCCCATGCGCCTTCTACTTCTACAGCATTATCAGCAGGACCAGCCCAGTGGCTCTCAGGCTTCAAAGTCAAATCGTCGAAGGTTGCCACAGCAGCATCCTGCGAAGCCTCAGCAGCCACTGCTGCACTGTTATCCTGTGCATTCGCTACAGATGAAACACTCAACAAGGCTGCAACGAAAGC
>ERZ1026862.1247-NODE-1247-length-15495-cov-12.368977_pt1 | contig 15495 bp, 13 predicted proteins | sample MGYA00380161_ERZ1026862 | MGnify/ENA primary metagenome ERZ1026862 (study PRJEB33269, sample SAMEA4719797) | human gut metagenome | biome: human-associated habitat; feature: organic feature; material: feces | place: Cameroon | collected 2013-10 ... | reverse complement strand
GGTTGGATGTTTCTCTGCTCTTTACTTTTTAGAATATTATCTCGAACTCGCGTTACAAGCCTTTCTGCCGCACAATATGGATAATCATCTGACTTTTGATAATCCTTTGTCAAGAGACGTTCCAATATATATGCCATGCTTTCTTTTATTGCATATGCTCCAAACGAAAAAATCTCAGAATTATTTGCAGATACACAAATTCCAGTAATTTCTTTTAGTCTTTCTACTTTGGGAATGTCGGTAAACGCATCCTTTTCCCATGACAAATTAGTTAGACTAGGAATCGTTTCTGAAACATCTCCCATCGTAACATTTCTTATCAGTTCTTCTATCAGAATGTTATCCTTATTGTCTACATAACAATATGGCACTTTTATCTTCCCATCGGTTTCATTCTGATAAATATCATTTACTACACTTTGGATATATTCTCCTACATAATAACAGTTTGTTAAGCCATATGTAGTCATTAAATCTTGCAGGAAATGCACATATTCATGGAAAAACAGAGCAAAATCAGAATCGCTACAAGTATTTAGGTCTATCATACTGTCAACTTTCAATCTCATTTCAAAGAAAGCTGGATAGTATTCACCTGCATTACCACTTGGTTGTTTGTATATCATAATCCTTTATACGCCCCATCCTTAGCTTCAAATATCACACTCGGCTCTATTACTTCCACCGTGTGCCATGCCCCTTTGGGAATCTGACATCCATACTTTGCCTCCGTTGGGCAAAGATGAATGCGTTGCACCTCACGATACTCTACTTTCCGTATTACATCCTGCGTATCTATACCCATAGGCAGGGCTTCAGATGCAGCATTCTCGTATGTCACAACCTCTTCGTATATCACTTCATCTAACTTGCCACATAGACAGATTACCGACTCTGTTGTGTCTTCATGACGATGTATAGGTACAACAGTTCCTGGCAACAAAGCAATCAACATACGCTGACTTGTATCAGCCTCTGACGTGCGCAAGTCGAAACATTGGCGCAATTTGGGGTTCATAGTGGCTTGCTCAAATAGCTTGCCTAAAAAGTCCTTATCAAATTCCATAGTCATTAATCATTTGGTAGGTGATGTGCCTTCCTTGGCACAAATAAATATTTGCAGAATTGCCAAATGGCATACATTAATCTTCTCATCGTTCAGTGACAATAACCTTGAATGTCTCAAAGATAAGCTTGGTGTCATACCAAAACGAGCTGTTCTTCACATACTCCAAGTATAGTTTTATTTTCTCCTGCATAATCACATGAATATAATAATCCTCAGGATCCTCCGCCTTTTCCATCAATTCATTCTCATTTCTAAACTTAATACTTGCAGGGTCAGTAATACCAGGACGAACATCCAAAACATGCAACTGTTCAGGAGTCCAATAATTCACATAATGACGTACCTCAGGACGAGGTCCCACCAAACTCATATCCCCAATAAACACGTTTATAAGTTGGGGAAGTTCATCAAACTTATATTTACGGATATAATATCCAGAACGTGTTACACGAGGATCACGGCCACCAATGGTCACTAACGACCCCTTGTCTGCTCCTACACGCATAGAACGAAACTTGAATATTCGGAAATCTTTGTTTCCACGTCCCACACGCACCTGTCTATAAAACACGGGACCTTTAGAATCAAATTTAATCCAAATAGCAAGAATCAAAAACAACGGACTTAAAACAATCAATCCACAGCTCGAAGCAACAATATCAAACAATCTCTTCATAAAAAACAGAATAAAAAGGCTTGAAGAAAAAACCAATATTTTCATCTCCAAGCCCTTAACGTTAACAAACAAATAAAAAAGGTAGTTCTAACCAACCAATAACCAGCCAAACAGTTATCAGAAAATTAGAACCCAAGAAATCAAGGTTTAAGCAACCCCATTAGATACTATTTCAACAAAATTTTCAATCACATATTCCAAGTCCTCATCCGTCATCTTCGTGTTCAAAGGCAGAGTAATCTCATTCTCAAACATGTGGAATGCATTCGGAAAATCCTTGATGTCAAACCCCAACTTCTTATAGGCAGTCATCATAGGCAGCGGTTTGTAGTGAACGTTGGTAGCAATTCCACGCTCCGCCATCTTCTCGATCACCTTGTTTGTTTCCTCACGAGTCTTGCCCAATAAACGAACCAAGTACAAGTGACCAGATGAAATATGCTCCTCATCATAATGATTCAGCACAGCCACGTTCAAAGGTTTCAATGCCTCATCATAACGCGCAATCATCTTGCGTCTACGCTCCAACATACCCTTATAACGCTGCATCTGTACCAGTCCGATAGCAGCCACCACATCCGTCATGTTACACTTAAACCAAGTACCAATAATATCATACTCCCAAGCGCCCAACTTCGTCTTAGCCAAAGCATCCTTATTCTGCCCATGCAGACTCAGCAACTGCGCCTTGCGATACAGATTCTCATTCCAAGTCTCACCCTCAATCTCAGGCACACCACTAAAAGCATTCTCGTTGCACTTATCCAAGTCCTTCACCACCTTTTCTTTACCAAAAGGCAAATTCCATGTCAAAGCGCCACCTTCAGCAGTTGTAAAATTCTTCACCGCATGGAAAGAAAAAGAAGAGAAGTCAGCAATAGCACCCACCATCTTCCCCTTACGCGAAGCGCCAAAAGCATGAGCCGCATCACAACAAATAGCGACACGTCCAATCATCTTCTGCAAATCCGTTTTCGGAGTAAAGAGATTCTTCTTACGCTCAACAATCGCAAACAAACGATCATAGTCACAAGGAATACCCGCCAAGTCCACAGGGATAATCGCCTTTGTCTTCTCAGAAATAGCAGCCTCAACAGCCTCATAATCCATTTCAAGGCAATCCTTCTGCACATCAACAAAAACAAGTGTAGCCCCTACATGCTTCACAATCGAAGCACTGGCAGTATAAGTGTAAGCAGGCACAATCACCTCATCGCCCACACCAACCCCCAACAGTCTCAAAGCCATTTCGCCACAAGCCGTTTGAGAGTTCAAGCAAACAGCCTTGTCCGCACCCACGAACTCAGCCACCTCCTTTTCCAACTTCTTAGTACGCGGTCCAGTTGTAATCCAACCAGACATTATAGCATCGCGCACCTCGTTAGCCTCAGCCTCCGTCATATCAGGCGGAGAGAAAGGCACATTACGCAATTTCATTGTCATAATATGATATAAATATTAATTGATTAAATTATATGTTTGGAAAAAATCAAAAATCAACGATTTATTTGTTTGGAAAATTTCATTTTTGCAATCTATATAACTGATTTTCATCATTTTACAAACCACGTTTTTCTGCATGGTTTTGATAAAAATGATATTGTAAATAGTTGATAATCAACAATAACAAACGCAGAAAACGCCTCAATTCGTGTATTATTTTAATGGGTTACCCCGTTAGGGGTGAGATAAGGTAGCCAGGTATGAGAGTGAGGGGAGGCTTGTCCCCCTCACTCTCATGCCTGGTTAACACGGATTACAATATCAAACTACGCACTACGCACGCCTTTAGGTGTGCGATTGGGCCTAGGCGAATAGCCGTTTTCTTCATTAGCTATTCTTCAGAAACGGGCTTGCCTTGTGCGGAGCACACTTTTCTTGCGCAGCAAGCCTACTTTTCGAAGAAAACTTGCACCATAAAACAGGTTGAATAAATAGAATACAAAATGCTGCCGTATGAGCATCATAACCCATACAGCATATCAAAAAATAATTTATTCCTTTCTCCTCAAAAATCCATACACAAACTGCCACACATAGCCAATCATACTATAGTGTGCCACATATTTGTATTTCCATGAATATTTAAAAGCATTGCCAATCACATGCAAACGCTCATACCATTGCCCTTTACTACGATTATAAATAGAAGAATCGTCATACAAAGCACTTATAATAGTTCGCTCTGCAAACTCACTGTCAGTAAAAATAGTTTTGTCATGCAACACTACGCCTAAATATTTCACCGCAATAGAATTCAACACATCCACAAAACCATCCAGTCTGAACCTTTTACACAACAAATAAAACTCACTCCATTCCACTTTGTCCTGATTCGCCTTTATCCAACAAGCCCAATCCACAAAATGCCGAAGATTAATACCCTCCACCAAAAAATGCGTCAACGAATGATAAAGCATAAACAAGCCCTCCGCCTCTATGGGTAACACATAAATGTCGGTTCCATCAAGTCTTTCAAGCTTACTTCCATCACCTATCGCCTCCACCATATATTGATGCAAAGCCTTATCCGTACCCCCACGACGAGCAGAAGTAAAGAACTGATGATTCTCTACAGTTAGTTTCTTATAAGCAATATGCGAATGCTTATACCAACCATCATCCACTATCAGACCATTTCTTCGAGCCACCTCATTGCCCTGCCTATAAGCACAACAACCATGCGCATCAATCAAGTAACAGTCAAAGTCACCAAATTCTCTATGCTCAGGTTTAGGATAATAACGGCTATGAGCCAATCCCTTAAAAACAATCGTCTTAACACCATGTTGCTTCCAAAGCCCCACAACATCCTTTACCAAATTCACATGTTGTGCAATCATCTTCTCCACAAAAGCAGTCTGTGCATACCATTGCACCAATGTCATTCGGTCAGGAAAACAAGCACACTCAGCATTTTCCTGCTTCAACAATTCCAAAGCCTCATAAGCCAATCCACGCACCCCTTGTTCCTGTGCAAGCCTCTTAACACTCAGCCAATCCACATTATCCGTAATAGCACATGCACGTCTGTTTATGGCAATACGCAACAGTTGCAACAATGTAGAAGCCGTTTTATCTATAACAATCTTTCTCATAGCTTCTTCACATACCACATTTTTTTCCAACCATTTCCCACCACATTCATCACAGTCCAAAACGTAGCCATCAATGGATTCATCTCCTCAGCCACATGAAACAATGGATAATGTGCCCAAATGCGTTTCCACAAAGGCTTGGGAGTTATGCTCACCTTACGTCGGCGATATCTTGCCAGATTTTCCTTCAGCAGATAACAAGGTGCCTTTCTAACAACCTTTAGCCATAGAGCCGTATCATTATTCTTACGTACATCCTTTATCTGCACCAGTCCTATCCGCTCTCTGTCGTACATCACAGCCAGACATCCTGGCCAGCAGCACATAAACATAGCCAACTTACTTACCTTCCTGATACCCGACACATACACACCCAAGTCCTTGCCGTCCTCACTCATCTCAGTATATTCATGATAAGAGAAAGCATAACCATTCTCCACCATAAACTTCAGTTGATGCTCCAATTTATTAGGCAACCACAAGTCATCCGAGTCAAGAAAAGCAATCCAACGTCCCTTTGCCCTACGCAAAGCATTGTTTCGGGTTATAGCAGCCCCAGAGTTCTTAGGATTGCATTCATAATTAATACGCTTGTCAGCCTCCATAAAAGGCTTAACAACCTCCAACGTATTGTCCTTAGAGCAATCGTCTTGAATAAGAAGTTCCCAGTTCTGGTAAGTCTGTGCCTGTATACTTTTGATTGTTTCTGCTATAAAAGCAGCACACGCCCAAGTAGGGGTGATTATAGATACTAATCCGTAGTCTTGCATAAAATATTTGTATTTGATGTTCCCCACCACAGTATCGCTCTGCGCTAAGTCGCCACTCGAATGGGGATTACAACAAAAGTAATAGGTACTTACAAGATTCCTATTATTTTCTCCATTATCTCAAAGTCGGCATATTGACTTGTTGTACTTTTTCTTCCCTCCCATGCTTCTCTTTCATAATTCCATCTGTCTAACAAAACCTTTTTATTCTGTTCATTCATTTTTAAATTATTAGTAAAGTTGAAAACTGTTAGAAGATTCTCTATATTATTGTGTATCTCTATCAGTTTCTTATCATAAATATCAATTCCAACAGAAGGTATATCCAAGGCAACTATACGCCCCATACATAAAGCTAAGGAATAATATTGTTGCCACATATTATTGCATACATGTATTTGTCGAAACAAATGTCCTGAAACAATTTCAAACAAATGTCTTTTCTGTTCTCCTTCTATGATATGATTTTTTATCAAACACAAAAGCGAGCATAATACAAAGCTTTCTTGTTGCACATTATTATAATCTATCCTTATATTCCATCCTTCAAACTTACACGCTTTGTCTTCTATTGATTTCTCTACCGCTGCTTCTATTCTCTTCTCATTGATTACCCAATACATTGCTGCATAAGCTTCTATTGTCTTAATTGAATTGTCTTCAATTGGAAGAGTTGTTTTTATATTATTCTTCTCAATACTTTTATTAAAGTTCTCTAAAACTTTTTTTACTATATCATTGCTAAGTGAGTATTTCTTATAAACTTCACATGCAACAAAAGTCAAGTAGTCTATATTTAGGTTATCAGAGTCAAACATGCTGTCATTCCAATCATTAAGCATATTAGCCTCCATAAGCAATAGTAATTGCTTTGATATTGAATTATGCCTCCATTCATGATAACCTTTCGCAAACAACCATTTTATAAAGTCTTTGGCACAATTATATTTGTAAATGAAAGACAAAAAATCAATTATTAAATCAACAGCTTTATCTCTAAGCCATTCATCCCTATCCTTTTGTGATTCTGCTGTTGTTTTAAGCCTCCAATTCCACATTTCAAAGATTGACCATAATACAGACTTGCTTTTCACATTACTTTCACTCCATATTGTAAGCAACTGTTTGAAATATTCAAAATCTTTAATATACATCATTGATGTACATTGCAGATTAGGGAAACGCAATTTCTCCAAGAAACGAATAACCAAAGGCGCATAGCATTTTCTTTTTATACTGAATATTATTATATTTCTAAGGCATTCTGGCAATTCTGTATATCCCCACAAATCAGCAACTATGTTCCATTTATCAAATTGTTCAAAATCATACGAATGGTATAATCCAAACAATTCATCACCTTTACTTCCATTGGCATACCTACACGAAGCTAATATTTTATTGCTGTCTATATTTTCTAATTTCATAGAGCAAAATGATAAGAATTGTTTTAGTGAAATTCTATCTTTGGAGACGATGACACATTATGTACATCAACTGATACATTATCATCACTCCACCATTCTTCGAGTTTTTGTATTATCACCAACCCAGCTTCATAAGGAATCTTATATATTACAGACGCGCGTGCTCCCAACTCATTAAATGATGCGCCAATAGCCCAAATATCATCATCACACACAATAAAACGATCATGCAATACCGATTTATTTCCCCTTAACATCCTTGCCATAGCACACTCTTTACCAATAGCATCGTTATATTGATCCACAACATGTGCCAAACGCATAGCACAATCTTTATCCATATCACCAAGACTACTCATTACTCTAATTTCCACATCACTATTTTGTACTGGATACAAAAACCTACCAAAATCAGTAGAGTCGAAGTAATCATCACACACCATACATCTCTTGGTCGCTTTATTCAAAATGTTTATAACGCAATTCAGAGCATTCTCTTTATTGATTTCCTGTTTGGTTTTATCCCCATCGAAAAAAACAAATTGACCAGACGCCTTATTCCTGTCAATATTTCTTATTTTTCTGCATCTGGAAAATAGTTACTCATACTATCTATTTTCTCTCCGACAACATCTGTTTCATTTGTCCATTTCTGTATAGGATTTAATTGTTTTTCATTACCCTTAGCATCACGAACCTTAACACCACTTACTTTTTTGGAAGGAAATCTTAACGTAATACCAAACTGACGTATCATGCCGTTAACAACATGATAACACAACAGATTGTCATCTACATCATACACCTTCACAGTCATATTATCTGGAAGTGTAAGAAGATTTATAAGTTGTCTGAAACCAGGTCTCGGTAATTTTTCTATATGATTGTTTACAATACAGTCTTTTTGTTCAATTTGACAAACTTCGACTTTCAGAGCTGGTCTTTCATTTGTTCTGAAATCTAAGTTTAACGAGATACCAAAATTTGGTTTCACCACACCTTCTATGTCAATTGATTTCACTTCATTATGATGCCAAACCAAAAACACACTACCAATATAATCTTTATAATCCCATATATTGAAGCCCAAATTCGTAAGTGAAACTTTCTCTATTTGACTAACAAGACTTCTATTCTCTTTCAAATATTTTACAGTCTCACATTCTTTGTCTATCCAAACCTTTATCCAAGTAGGATTTTTTGTATCAGGAAACAATTTACACAGACCGCTCTCACTACTTCCATTCGATAGTAAATATCCCGTTCCTTTTTCAGGAACATTATAAAGTTTTGTGTTTATAAAGCGAAAATCATCAAGATTATTCTCATAGTCAGGTATCTTAAAATTAGACATTGGATCAGAAATAAAATCTTCATTCAGTGTCATCACACGCTCTGTGTAATAAACCTTCTCTTCAGATTTTCCTTTATCAGTAAAATCGAATACGTTATGATTGTCTTTTATCTGCATATCTGGCTCAATACACTCAAAGACAGAAAACAAATGAGTACACTCCTTGGTTTTCTTGTTATAAAGTCGCAATATAGAAGCTTTTACCTTCAAAGGAAACTGTTTACACGATGTGACATCAAAATAATTTACCATATGCTAAAGCTAAAATCAAAAAGGAGAACTAAAACAAACCTCTGAGTATCATTAGTGTGTGGAGCAAGCTCCTCGGAATGTACTAAAGCAACTGCCATAGCATTGAATGAAGCCCGTGAGACACAGAACTCCTTCGTTACCTTGTTCATCCGTATATACCGCCACTTCATCTATGTTCCTTAGAATCTGCATTGGACTGTCTCTTCGGGTCTGAATTAGTCCTCTATATTTTCTATTCGTATGACGAATGATATTCTTTTTTGCTTAAGAAATATACTAAAGCATGATTCTTGTCCCAGTCAAAGAACCAACGTTTAGGTTTTGCCAACTCTGAACGTTTTTTATATGCCTGTGACTCACTTACTCCTGTCGCTTTTCGTATTATATTCATACCAACACATTTTTCTACGTATGGGCAAGTCATCATATCAAAAAATAGATGTGCGTCCTCTGATTTCTTTAATGCTTGAGGTTCGGAAAAACGACTGATGATTTCCCTTTCAAGGATATCCTTTACCGATTGATAATAATTATCTTTCTCAATTAAGTATAATAGTGTACATATTTGGAAATAATTAAGTTTGCTATAACTTTCTTCCATATTGCAATTTATCCCAAATAGTAATTCTATTTGTTCTATTGTTAGCTTATAACCGATCAATCTATTCAGTGTTATCAGCAAGTTAAGTGCTTCCATATTCATATTAAATTCACACTTTTGATTCTTGTAGATGTCGAGAATGCGTTTTGCTTCACGGCGAATTCTGTTCTGCAGTTCCTGCTTTATGTTTTTATCTTTGCAAGTATCCGCCCATCTCACAATACATTCCAAAATTGAACACAATCTATATGAGGCAGTAGTATGCATATCAAGTGAGAATATATAATATGAAATCTCTGTATATGCAGTCAACAAGCCTAATGATGGTACACGATTGGCTTTTATTTCAGCTCTAATCTGACGTAATAAAAGAGTTAATACATATTTGTTCAAATCACCATATGTTTGTTGAAATTGATGCGTTATTGAACGAAACTGCTTGATGAATAGCGTGAAAACGCTCATGTCTTTATTAATACTCTTTGTATAAGTTCCATCATTGTTTACTTGCAAATGTTTTTCTTTAAACTCTGCAACCAGTCTATTCAACTGTCGCTTCGCATCGCTGACACCTGTAGTAAATGGACGAACACAATATTTGAGTTTGCTCTTATTGATATCCATCTTATAGAAAGCCAATTGTTCTTGATATACCGTGCAAACATTCTCTAATATTTCTCGTGATGTCGCATATACATAAGAATCATCCACATAGCGTCTTATTTCATAGTCACGCCCTAACCTATATCCATATTGCTCCTTCAGCTCTTGAAGAATAGCTAAATCTACTGCTTGAAGTATAATCTCCGCAAATATTCTTGATATTTCTGGTCCCACAATGATGCCATTTGTTTCGTTATAGTTAGCATGCTGCATTAAACGGTCAAAAGCATTCTCTAAAGTGTTAGCTGAAATATTTTTCTTTGCTATTTCCTTACCTTTCACTGCCCATGATATGGAATGAGTGTAAATATGGTAAAAGCATCCCGAAATATCTATCTTCAGCATATTAGGATATTTCTGCTCAAGTCGCAAACTGTCTCCACTTTCAAAGAACTTATAAACCAAATCATACTTTTCATATTTAAAATATGAACGATAGCGAATATCAACCTCATCTTCCTCCACTTCGATTGGTCGTTCCAACTCATCCTCTGACATAGTATTCTCTTCAACCTCCACAGAGGGAAATATACATTTGGCCTTTCTGACAATATGCCTAATGGAAAAAGGACTACGTGAACATAAAGGAATCATGTAATCATCATATTTCGCATAATGTTCCACACAATCTAATTGTATCATTGGATGCATTAAACTCAACTTTCGACTTCGTTCTCCTCCTATTCTTCTGATATCATAATCAAATGGTATAGTCCATGTACCAGATTTTACAATACCATTAAAAACATCAAGGAAGGTCTTACGCAACGATTCTTCCTGCATATTTTCATAGAAGGCATCATTGTTCAACATAAGAGGTAATTCGTATGGCAACACCTCTGTCAGAAGCACTCGATACTTATTATTCAACTTACTTTCTGTCCTCATAACCAGCATTTTGTAATCGCCTTCAATTGTTCATTTGTAAAATAATGATTTACATGATGTTCAAAACCAAAGCGAAAAGAGTATTTTTCCAAATCCTTCAACTTATCTTTCGTCAATACTAATCTGCTGCCCAATTTTCCCCTTTGACAATGTAGCAATCGTTGATAATAAATATCCAAATCGTTTAACACCGTCATATTTGTGGCCATCTTATAATTAAAATAGATACCTACTTTTATAGGAAGTAATGTATCTGCCCTAAATATTGTAAAATTTCCTGTCAGAAATTTTATTCTCATTTTAAGAAGATTGAAATTATGGTCTTTTGCAAAACGCACGAAAGACTTGGTCAACTTAGTCTTTATCATCTTTATCTTCTTCTCTGCAATAGCTATACCTAACGAATTGCCCACCTTGTTAAAAGCATATCCAAGGTAGACAAGATTATTAGACTTGGTGGAATCCCATATATATGACTTTTTCTCATTAAGAGTCAGACCAAGTTTGAAAAGCTCAAACTTTGCAGTTTCCATTACCATATTCGCGCTATGTTGATCACTACAAAACACAATTATATCATCAACAAATCGTGCATAATAGTATACGCCACCAACTCGTCTTATACTTAAATCGAAGTATTTCATGTATAATTCTGACAACACAGCACTTATACCAAGTCCCCTTGGAAGACCTGTACTTGAAGCAATAATCGGATTCTTGAATAGTGTCTGCAATAAAACCAATGTAGTATACGATAATCTGGCATCTTCTACCAATTTCTTCAAAATGGCTTCACGATTGATGCTCTCATAGAAATGTCTTACGTCCAATCTAACCACCCACATATCCACATTCTCACATAAAAGAATCTTCATCTGTTTAATGATAGTATTCCTATCCGTTTGATGAACTGAATATATCTTTTGGATGTTCTTTTGGATCTTCCTTAGAATTAATTTTTGACAAAGATAGCAGAATTCGTGTTTATCTCTACCATTAAGAAAAAGACCATCTGATTGTTTAATTTCAAACTGATATGTGCTATCAATTAAAGAATCATCTAATTCTTCATCAATGGCCTTTACAAGGTCTTCCTTTTTCTGACCACTATTTCTCCTTTCTGCCTGTGTTGCACAAACATATAGTTCACTTGGAGAGAATGATTGATTATACATTATATAGACTTTTCTATTTTGACATAGCCATTCAAATAATTACTTTAACCTACATCTAATATTAGAATAGCTTATAATTATTTCTTTTTCAAAGGAAAGTCCTTTATGCTAAACTTCTCACCAAGCATTTTGTTGAATTCAGGAGTGAAGTAATCCATGAATCCACCCTGCGAGGTAAAGGTCAATTCACCAAAGTATATTTTTCCGTCTATGTTGTATAGATCAACACGAAGTTCGGGGAAACCTTTTGAGAGCTTCTCTGCGATCTCCACCATTTTATCGAAGTTTTTAGGCTTAGGAATAATGTCACCTCTCAGATAGTCAGAATTGAATACAGAGAATTCTGGATGTGCGTTCCAGTTCATGTCGTATGTCATCACATGGGCACTGTTGCCATTGGCATTTCTTTCATTGCAAACAAAAGTATAGTAGCACTTACCATTAAAGCACCACATCTTATAATCTATCAATGATGTAGCACCTTTTTCTAATGGCAACACTTCTTCCGCAATCACACAAGGCTTCATATTCTTGTAATGGGGTTCTGCATGAAGCGCACCGATATTCTTGCGACTCAACCATTCCCCAATCATTTCTATATACTCAGCCTTCTTCTCTGGAGTGAGCTCCGATTTGCGTATAATCTTGTTTGTTCCCTTGCCGTCACCATTATTAGCCTTAATGATAAAAGTATCAGGTAGCACATCAAAGTTTACTTCCTCTTTCTTGTACCAAGTGGCATAGAGCTTCACCAATGTGTCACCAAGACCTATTTTCTCCACATAGTCACGCACCGTTCGCTTATCAGCTAATTCTGTCCATTTTGTTGTATCAGAATAAAGCTTCGCCCACAGAATCTTCTCATTCAATGTCTGAGGGTTCTTAAGGTTAAGGGATTCCTTAAATACATAGCGATAACGTATTTTCAACAAAGTCTCATGGAAATGATTACCCATAAACTCTGTAAACTTAATCAAAGGCCAGAACATTATTCTGCCTGATTTGCTTAATGTTGGATGAAATGCCATATCTTAAAAATATTTACTTAAAATTTGTTTCGCATTATCTGCAAAATATTCTGCGGCTCTAGCTTTTGCCTTGTCTTTCATATGATTCAATTTTTTAGTGTCATTCAGGAGTCTTTCACAAGCATAGTTAAAATCGTCCTGATTGTCTTCAAAAGGAACAATGATTCCTGTTTCATTATCCTCTATTAATTCACGAGCATATATCCAGTCAGAAGCTACAACTGGAATACCAGCATTATATGCATCAATAATACTACCTGGAATGCCTTCTGTTGAATAATGAGTTGGAAATAGCATTGCATCATATTTTTCTAAAATCTCAGGAATTTCAGTCTGTTGTGCAACTCCTTTATATTTTACAAATTTATACTTTGAAACTTGCACTTCAAAATACTCTTTATCTTTTGGATCAATCATACCATAGAAGTCTATAGACACATCATTACGCGATTGCCTTGATAACCACTCGGCATAACTAAATATTGTATCTATTCCTTTCTCCATTGTAATTCTGGCAAGAAAAACCAGATGAAGCTCGCCATTAGTATGATACTTCTGAGGTGAAAATGACACAAACTTTACATTTGGACAATATTCAAGATTATTGAAACCATGTATGTCATGTAAATAGTTGCCCAACATGTGTGTTTCATTAAACACACATTTAATTCTTCGCAACATCCATCTATGAATAGGAAGTGACTTTAGATAAATGTGTAGACGACCACCTATCGTAAACAAATAAATATCATATCTAAACAAAATTGAGAAGACGTAAAGTATAGGAAAAAGATACTTTAAATTGTTGTATGCAGGTAGTAAACACAGCTTCTTGCACTTAATTAATTTTCCTATCATTTTAAAAAACGATAATCTATCGTAACGGAACGCTTCAGTATCAAACTCATCAACTTCGCACCCCATTTCTTTAAAAAGGCGACTCACATTTCTTGTCTTTACCGATTGGCCTTCTTGTATATGGCTTTTTTTTCCAAAGTAACCATAAATAAGAATCCTTGCTCCTTCTTTGGTCATATTATATTATCCTTTATTCTACAATATTATTTACATACCCCTCTGTTGCCCAATCCCTATACTTTATTGTGCAAGGATTGCCAAACACTACAGAATGTGAAGGTATGTCTACATTTACAAAACTGTTTGGAGCAATCATAACATCATCGCCAATAGTGACGTTTCCAACAATAGCCGAATTGATACCAATCCAAACTCTATCGCCAATAGTTGGACAACCTTTACGAGAGCCTCTATTGGCCTGCCCTATTACTACACCTTTATGTATGTTACAATTGCGACCTATTATTGCATTCTGATTAATGGTTATATTATATGCATGACCTATATAAATACCCGCCCCGATAGGATTTGTAGTACTGATTTCCAATCCTCTTCTGTTTGACCACAATCTAAATGCAACTTTATATAGAGTCTTTAATATTGGTGTCTTACAATAGCAGCATTTACGGTATAAAAAAGCCATATACGAATGTAAGTATCTGCATTTCCATTATAACGTTTTAGATCCGCTTGATAACTATATTTAAAACTTTTCATATTTTGTTTTTTAAAAGGTTATTATAGAGTTGTAAATATTTTTCTGCACACTCTTCCATACTATAAGGAGCAAAAGATTTTTTCGCTTTCTGACTCATTAAATTTAATGTCATCATATCTGTTTCTAAAAATCTTTTCATTGCTTCATAATAAGCAGCCTCTGTATTATCGGTGCTTAAGAAACCGTTTTCCCCATCAATCACAGCATTTGGTATTCCACCTACGGGAGTACATACAGGTACTGCTCCGACAGCAAGAGCTTCTAACAACGATATAGGCATACCTTCAAATAATGAAGACAAAGCAAAAGCGTCAGCTTTCTTTAAATACTCTAAAGGATTATTTCTTTCACCCAAAATATAAGCACATGGTGGCATTACACTTTTTACTTCATCAACAATTGGCTTATTCTCTGTAGAACCAATAAAAAGAAGAGCAAAATCATAACCTTCACTATACAAGCGATTCGTTACACGAGCCATCATTGGAATATTTTTCTGTGATTGAAAACGTGCCAATTGTATTATAACTCTTGTTTGTTCCGATTTTTTATAACCTGATATCTCTTTTTTAACATCATTGTTTACAACAATATTACTATCTACAGCTCTACCGTTGTTTATTAGGACAGCTTCTTTACCATAAAACGACAAAAAGCTATCATGCGACTCCTGAGATATTGTAACAGGTTGAATTAAGTTATGTTTGAAAGCGAATTTACGCAAACCAACTTCTAATCGACCAGATGCTTCAAGATGTGCTTCATTATGTACAGTATGAACACCTTTTGCCATAAACACTTGTGGCAATATGGTATATTGCAAAGAGTTTACATGAGAATGTATTATATCAGGCTTTTCACGCTGTACAATGTCTATAATTTGTAAAATAGACTTTAAAGAAAAACCTGTGTTTTTAT
>ERZ1026862.1245-NODE-1245-length-15517-cov-3.390700_pt1 | contig 15517 bp, 11 predicted proteins | sample MGYA00380161_ERZ1026862 | MGnify/ENA primary metagenome ERZ1026862 (study PRJEB33269, sample SAMEA4719797) | human gut metagenome | biome: human-associated habitat; feature: organic feature; material: feces | place: Cameroon | collected 2013-10 ... | reverse complement strand
GATGCAGTGCTTCAACTCGTTCGCAAGAACCTCCGGGAATCCGTCAATCTCACGGATCTTCTCCCCGATCCACTCCGCACCGATCATAATATGACCGAGCAGCTGACCAGCGTCTGTATAATCATTGGCCGGGAATGTAGAAAGCTCCTTCAGCTTACCGATATCGTGAAACATTGCTGCCGTAAGCAGCAGGTCCCGGTTCAAAAACGGATAGTTCTGTGCAAAATAATTACAGTTTCTTGTCACACTGACCGTGTGCTCAAGAAGACCGCCGACAAATCCGTGATGCACACTTTTGGCAGCAGAATGGAACTTAAACGCCTTGGCAAAAGCCGCATCATCGAAAAACATATGTAAAAGCCTTGACAGATACGGATTCTTGACAGAAGCGATGTATCCCATCATCTCCTGATACATCTCATCAATATCTTTATCACTTACCGGCAGATAATTCTCCGGCTCATACTCGCCCTCACCGACCTTGCGCACCCGCTTGATCGACAACTGTAAGTTTCCCTGAAAACTTGTGACATCACCTGTGACAGCGACATAGTCCAAAGCATCAAACTCGTCAATTCCAACAGAACCCGGATCCCAGATCTTGGCATCCAGCGTTCCTGTCTTATCCTGTAAAAGTACATTATCATACGGCTTTCCAGACTTGGTCAATGCCGCCTGTTTGGATTTACATAAGTAGATTTCGTTGATTCTCTCTCCCTCGCGGAGAGTCTCGATAAATTTCATAATTGCTCCTTTATTTTAAAATTCCTGCTTCAATTTCACAGGTTAATTCTTTATAACCATTACTGCCTTCCCGCATGAATACCACAGAGTACGTCTCTCCCGGCGTCAATCCGAGTACAGCATCCGTATACGAATCATCCGTTGTGATATCCTTATCGTCAATCTTCTGGATGACATCGCCGCTTTGTAATCCCGCGTTCATCGCCGGAGAATCCATCTCAACTTCCTTGATATAAACGCCCTTTGGAATACCATAGGTGTTGGCAATCTTATCCGTCACGGTCGAAATATGGGCTCCCAAATACGGAACATCCCTCGACGCATACAAAAGCTCCATGATCCGGTTCAGTTCCGTCACATCGACCGCCGTCAGAGCGCCTGTCGAAGCTGCGCTGTAATTCTGCATCACAACGCCGATCATTTCACCATCCGTATTGATCAGAATTCCGCTTGCATTCTTGTTCGCGACAATATCCGTTGTATACACGGAATAATTGCTGTCCTGCGTAGAAATCTCATTGCCTGTGGAAGTAATATTTCCCGTCAGGATCGAATAGTTGGTTCCGAGCGGACTTCCCAAAGCGATCACAATGCTTCCCTTGTGCACCGTGCTGGAATTGCCCATGGACATAATTTTAATCAGAGAAAGCGTTGACTTCTCCATCTTATCCTTAGTGACCGCAAGCACCGCAAGTCCTGTGTTTCCATCATACTTCATCAGTTCTGCCGGTGCGACGGAATCATCGATAAATGTCACATTGATCTTCGACGCATCCTTGATCACCTTGCGCTCCGTAAGGATCAAAAGCTTGCCGCCGGTATCGCCAACGATCGTGCCGGATCCCTGTCCCTCACGCTCATAGGAAGTATTAAACCAGTCCGTATCACTGACCACGCTCGTGATCGTCACGATCGACTTATTGGCAACATTGCCGATCGAATAAAGCTGCGTCTGGATCTTCTGGTAATCATCGATCGTAAATTCCCTGATTGTCTCCTTCTGTTCCTGCGTATCGTCCGGTGTCTGCGTCGCTTCCTGCGTATCCTCCGTCTCCGGTTCCTGCGAATTCTGCACCTGCGTATCCGGTGTATTCTCCTTCAGTTCCTCCCGCAACGACGGCAGCATCAGAAGCATCACAAGGACAGCCGTCAGCGCAAAAACAATGCCACATCCTGCCGCAGTCAGAAAACGGATCCAGATGCGCTTGTAATTCTTCGGCTTATCTTTAATTTTCTCTCTAACAAATTCATTCTTCGGTAATTGCTTGTCTTCCATGTACGACCTTCTCAATCCTCATTTGAAAAACCAACACATCAACCAATATTATATTCGCATTTCTGTACTCTTGCAACCATTTTTGCCTTTTCCTCGCTGACGGAATGGTTTATAATGTAAGCGAAGCAACAAGCAGTGCCAAATGCGGGATAAACAGCGAGCGAGCACTGCAAATATGAAAGAGGATACACCATGAATAAAAAAGTTTATCATACATTGGAATATTATAAGATATTAGACATGCTGGCCGGTTATGCATCCTGTGAGGAGACAAGAAAACGAGCGCTTGCGCTCACTCCGATCACCGACGCTGCTGAAATCGAGCATTTACAGCAGACCACAAGCGATGCGTTAAGCCGCCTTTACAAAGGAAGCGGCATCAGTTTTGCCGGCATCCACAATGTCAATGCATCTTTAAAACGACTCGATATCGGCGGTTCCCTCAATACAACAGAACTGCTTCGTATCTGCTCTCTGTTAGAAGTTGCAAAGCGTGCGAAAGCTTACGACCGTTCGGACCGCGCCGATGACAAAACCGATTCCCTTTCCCCTCTGTTCTCACAGATTGAACCGTTATCTCCTTTACTCGAAGAGATCAAACGCTGTGTGATCGGGGAAGATGAAATTGCAGATGATGCAAGCCCTGCGCTGTTTAAGATCCGCAAATCCATCCGTGGTATGAATGACCGTATCCATGCGCAGCTCACCAATCTGATGAATAACACAACCACCCGAAGTTATCTGCAGGATGCAGTCATCACCATGCGCGACGGACGTTATTGTCTCCCGGTAAAAGCGGAAGCTAAAACATCCGTACCCGGAATGGTACACGACCAGTCTTCGAGCGGTTCCACACTTTTTATCGAACCAATGGCTGTCGTAAATCTGAACAACGAACTGCGCGAATTATTCTTAAAAGAGCAGGACGAGATCAATGTGATCCTCGCCGATTTATCCAACCGCGTCGCTGAAAATGCAAATGGCATCCGTCAGGATTATTCCGTGCTTGCCGAGCTGGATTTCATCTTTGCCAAAGCACAGCTCGCCAAATCCTACAACGGTGTTGCACCGATCTTCAATGAAGAAGGACGCATCCATATCCGCAAAGGACGCCATCCTCTGCTGGATGCAAAAAAGGTCGTACCGATCGATGTACGTCTCTTTGAAAACCGTCGGCTTACTGACACTCATGGGACAGTCCGGACTTCATATTCCGGCTGCTGACCGTTCGGAGCTTGCCATATTCCATGAGATTTTTGCCGATATTGGTGATGAGCAGAGTATTGAACAAAGCCTCAGTACCTTCTCCTCTCACATGACAAACATTGTAAAGATTCTCGATCAGGCAGATGACCGCAGCCTTTGTCTGTTCGATGAGCTGTGTGCCGGAACAGATCCGACCGAGGGTGCCGCATTAGCAATTTCCATTCTGCACAAGCTGCACCAGTACGGAGCCACTACCATGGCAACCACACATTACAGCGAATTGAAAGTATATGCACTCTCCACACCAGGCGTCGAAAATGCGTGCTGTGAATTTAATGTCGAAACCTTAAGCCCGACCTACCGCCTTTTGATCGGTATTCCGGGAAAAAGTAATGCGTTTGCGATCAGTTCCAAATTAGGACTTGCCGCCAACATCATCGACGATGCCAAAAGCCGCTTAAGTGACAAAGATGTCGACTTTGAAGATATGCTTGCCAATCTGGAAGCCAGCCGCATTACGATTGAAAAAGAACAACTGGAAATACAAAGCAGAAGTCGAGAGTTTAAAGAAAAAGCTTACCGACAAAAACGAAAAACTGGACGCCCGCCGGGATGAAATTCTCCGCAAGGCAAACGAAGAAGCAGTCCAGATTTTAAAAGAAGCAAAAGATCTTGCAGATGAAACCATCCGCAACTTCAACAAATACGGACAGGGCCAGGCTCCAATGTCCAAGATGGAAAAAGAGCGAAGCAAAGTCCGGGACAAAATGAACAAGAGTGAAAAGAATCTTTCCATGAAAAAGAAAGAGACGGTCAACCACAAAGTTCCAAAGAAACTGCGCATCGGTGATTCCGTAAAGGTTCTCTCCATGAACCTCAAAGGCACGGTTCACACACTTCCGAACGCAAAAGGAGATCTCTATGTACAGATGGGAATTTTACGGTCCCTTGTAAATATCAACGATCTGGTACTGATCGATGATGAATCGACCTCTCCAATCGCAAAGAAATACGGCGGTGGAAGCAGTTCCGGAAAGATTAAAATGAGTAAATCCGCATCGGTTTCCACAGAGATCAACCTGATAGGTATGACTGTGGATGAGGCAATTGCTCATCTGGATAAATATCTCGATGACGCATATATTGCGCATCTTCCATCCGTGCGTATTGTACACGGAAAAGGAACCGGAGCTTTGCGCAGTGCCGTACATGCACATTTAAAGCGTCAGAAATATGTCAAGTCCTTCCGGCTTGGAGAAGCTGGCGAAGGCGATGCCGGTGTCACAATTGCAGAATTTGAATAGGAGGTCTGTCAGATATGGTCAGTAAACAAAAAATATTAATTGTAGACGATGATAATAATATTGCAGAATTAATTTCACTTTATCTTACCAAAGAATGTTACGATACCAAAATTGTAAATGATGGTGAAGAAGCACTCCGTGCATTTGAGCAATATAATCCAAATCTCATCCTTCTGGATCTGATGCTTCCAGGCATCGACGGCTACCAGGTGTGCCGCGAGATCCGTGCCAAAAATAATGTCCCGATCATCATGCTCTCCGCCAAAGGTGAGATTTTTGACAAAGTACTCGGTCTCGAGCTTGGTGCCGACGATTACATTCTCAAACCCTTTGATTCCAAAGAACTCGTTGCCCGTGTCAAAGCAGTCCTGCGACGCTACCAGCCGGTAAAGACCGAATCCGTTGTAGAACTCAAATATGTGGAGTATCCGGATCTGGTGGTCAATCTGTCCAACTACTCTGTCATGTACAACGGCAAACCGATCGATATGCCTCCAAAGGAACTTGAGCTTTTGTATTTTCTGGCCTCCTCACCAAATCAGGTGTTTACCAGGGAGCAGCTTCTGGACCATATCTGGGGCTATGAATACATTGGAGACACACGTACCGTTGATGTCCACGTAAAACGTCTCCGCGAAAAAATCAAGGATCACGCATCCTGGTCTATCGCTACGGTCTGGGGCATTGGCTACAAATTTGAGGTAAACGAATGAAACCAAAAATCTACATAAAATTTCTGCTCAGCTATGTGTTTTTCGGTATTGCGGCAATCCTTGTCCTCTGTACCTTTACACAGCACAGTATCACGAACTATCTGGAAAAACATGAGGCGCAGAACCTGTATCGCGAGGCAACACAGATTGCTTCCAAGTATGCAGCAAACTTTACGAATACAACGTTGTCTCTGGAAGATTTTCAGGTACAGATGGAAAGTCTCAGCAGTTATCTTTCCGCTGAAATCTGGGTGGTAGATTCGCAGGGAAATGTCCTGTTCAACTCCTCAGACAGCTCCATCGGACAACGCGCAGCAAATGCACATTATACCACGCTGCCGGATTTTGATCCTACAAGTTTTGGCAATACCTACTATACTGTGGGCAACTTTTATGATTCCTTTTCCGAGGATACCATAACTGTATTTTCCCCTGTGACTGCCAATTACCGTGTGCGCAGCTACGTACTGATTCATAAACCGGTCGCTGCCGTTACCGAAGTGACCAATCATTTTATGAACATCACGTTTTTTACCGTTGGTATTATTTATATCTGTGCATTTTTGATTCTTCTGTTTTTTACCTTGTGCTTCTATCGGCCAATGTTAAAGATGAACCGCGTTGCCAAAAGCTATGCAAAAGGTAACTTCGAACCACGGATTTCCATACATTCCAGCGATGAAATCGGTTTTCTGGCGAACACCATGAACTATATGGCCAATGAGCTGAATACACTCGAAGAAGATCAGCGCAAATTTATTTCAAATGTCTCTCATGATTTCCGCTCGCCACTCACCTCGATCAAAGGTTATGTCGAGGCAATGCTCGATGGAACGATACCACCGGAATTACAGGATAAATACCTGAATATCATTCTTTTTGAAACGGAACGACTGACCAAGCTGACGCAAAGTATTCTTGATCTTAACCAGTTCGGTCGTCACGGTATCATGCTTGATGTCGCAGATTTTGATATTAACCGCATGATCAAGACAACCATTCTTACCTTCGAAGGCACCTGTAACAAAAAGGGACTTTCTTTTGATCTGGTGCTCACAGGTCAGGAATTGTTTGTCACAGGAGATATGACGAAAATTCAACAGGTACTCTACAATCTGATCGATAATGCTACCAAATTTTCGCATAACAATTCGGCAATCAAAATCGAGACCAGCATCAAAAATGAAAAAGTTCTGATTTCCGTAAAAGATTCCGGAATCGGCATCCCGGCAGACAGCATCAAAAAAATCTGGGATCGTTTCTATAAAACGGATCTTTCCCGCGGAAAAGATAAGAAGGGAACCGGTCTTGGACTTGCAATTGTAAAGGAAATCGTTCAGGCCCATAATGAACATATCAATGTCATCAGTACGGAAGGTGTGGGAACCGAATTTATTTTCACACTTCCGCTATCAAAAAAAGAAGTGCAGTAACGCACTTCTTTTTCTATCGTTCTATTTCTTATTCCTGATTCAGTTCCAGCTTATTTCCTTTCCGGTCAAAAGCAGCTGCATGACTGTCCCAGTCAAAACTATCCCCATCAAGTTCATCGGCATCGCCAAGGTAATCCCCCTGGAAGACATCATACTCGAATCGATATCCATCTTTTGTCACAGCCCGCAGATAAATACGAATATGCTGATCTTCTCTTACAACATCTGCATCATCGCCATCTGTATTCACCGGTAATTCATAGGAGAATTTGCATGTACTCTCGCCAGTACCGGATGTTGCGAAGCTCTGACTTGTCTCCTGCGTATCGACTTCTGTTGTCAGAAGCGGATCTTCAATTGACTCATTGGCAGTCTCATCTTTCAGATCCGGCATCAGATCCTGTGACCAGATTTCCACATCATTCAGATCTGCCACCATTTCAAACTCCGTAAATTCATAGAGATCAATGTTATCCAATGCGAAGGTGCAATCACTTTTCAGATGCAACTCTCCATCTTTGTACGTTGGTGCATCTTCCAAGCTTCCGGACAATACCCTCGATAAGTCCGTGTTCATTCCATTATAATCCGGTAACACTTCCGTTGCTTTCTTGCTTCCGTTTGCAATCAAGAATGTGATATTTCCATCAAATGTCTGGTTCAATGGCAGCGTCATATTTCCTTTGAACGTATAACCATCGGCCTTAAGCGGACATTCTTTCGTTCCAAAATAAACCGTAACAGATGTTTTATCGGAATATTCTTTTGGAATCACAGAGACCGATACATCATAGGTCTTTTTGCTAAAGTTCATGTCCACAATATCAATGGAATAATCTTCAATCATACTGGCACCCTCTTCAAGCGTCTTTTCAATATTCGACTGAAGATTTCCCACATCTGACAGGATCACGTTGGTGGAATCCTGCAGATAGGTCAGCTGGTTGGTCAGTTCCGTCAATTTCAAGTACATAAAAGCACAAAAAACTGACAGAACAATAATAATAACCACGACTACAATTTTCTTCCAATTCAACTTTACTTTTTTCATAAATTCAGAGAATTACGCTTCCTTCTCATCATCAGTTGCAGTAATCTGAATTCCTAATTCTTCCAACTGCTTCTCGTCAACGTTTCCCGGAGCTTCAGACATCAGATCCGAAGCATCCTTAACCTTAGGGAATGCGATAACGTCACGGATAGAATCTGCATGTACCATATGCATAATCATACGATCTACACCATAAGCAAGTCCTGCGTGTGGCGGTACGCCATAAGAGAATGCATCCAGAAGGAATCCAAACTGCTCATGTGCGCGCTCCTTTGTAAATCCAAGGACCTCAAACATCTTCTCCTGAATATCATCCTGATGGATACGGACAGATCCTCCACCAAGCTCCGTTCCGTTCAGTACGATGTCGTAAGCTTTCGCACGAACAGCACCCGGATCGGTATCAATCTTATCCCAATCCTCTTCCATCGGCATCGTAAATGGATGATGCATTGCCATGAATCGGTTCTCCTCATCAGACCACTCCAATAGTGGGAATTCGGTTACCCAAAGGAAATTGTACTGATTCTCATCAATCAGACCAAGCTCTTCGCCTAAAAGAAGACGAAGTGCACCGAGAACATTCCATACGATTTTATTCTTGTCTGCTGCAAATAAAAGTAAATCGCCCGGCTTACCATTCATCTTTGCAACCAATGCATTTAATTCCTCTTCTGTCATGAATTTTGCGAAAGAGGACTTATATGTTCCATCTTCATTAATGCACAGATATGCAAGGCCCTTGGCTCCACATCCCTTTGCATGCTCAACCAGCTTGTCAATCTTCTTACGTGGCATTGCGCCCTGTCCCTCGACATTAATACCACGTACCGAACCGCCATTCTCCAATGCACCAGTAAATACGCCGAATCCACATCCTTTGACAACCTCAGAAACATCTACCAGTTCCATTCCAAAACGGGTATCCGGCTTGTCGGAACCGAAACGATCCATTGCTTCCTGCCATGGCATACGTTGCAATGGAATCTGCACATCCACACCGATAGCTTCCTTGAATACATATTTCAAAAGACGCTCGTTTACATCTAATACATCCTCAATATCTACGAAAGATAACTCCATATCTGCCTGTGTGAATTCCGGCTGGCGGTCTGCACGAAGGTCCTCATCACGGAAGCAGCGTGCAATCTGGAAATAACGGTCATATCCGGATGCCATCAGAAGCTGCTTGAAAAGCTGCGGAGACTGTGGCAGGGCATAAAAATTTCCAGGATGTACACGGCTTGGTACAAGATAATCTCTTGCACCTTCCGGTGTGGATTTGCAAAGGATTGGAGTCTCAATCTCAAGGAATCCTTCGTTTGCCATAAACTGACGCATCAGCCCGAGCACACGGCTCTTTAACATTAAATTACGCTGGATATCCGGTCTTCTCAAATCAAGATAACGATATTTCAGACGGATATCTTCCTTTGTCTGGCTGTTCTCTTCGATTGCAAATGGTGGTGTCTGTGATTCGGATAAAATGCGAAGGCTTGTAGCGATCACTTCGATATCTCCAGTCTTTAAGTTCTCATTGACTGCTGCAGAACGCTTCTGCACGGTTCCCTCGATTGCTACAACATACTCGCTGCGCAAAGTTCCGGCTTTTGCAAAACCTTCTGCTCCGACGCTGTCCTCATCAAATACGATCTGTAACAGACCGCTTCTATCACGTAAGTCGATAAAAATCAGACTTCCTAAATTTCTTCTCTTCTGTACCCATCCCATGACGGTGACTTTCTCACCGATGTTGGCATTGGATACCTCTGTACATCTGTGGCTTCTGTGTAAGCCTTTCATTGATTCTGCCATGATTGTCTCCTCTATACTCTATCATTTATCATTATTCTTACGAATCGTAACTATCTGTTAAAAAACTCGACAAACTCTTCATAACCCTCTTTTGCAAGCTGTTCTTTCTGGAATTTCTTATTCTTGTTCATGCGAACAACCAGCACCTGCTGTCCGTTCTCTCTGGCTTCCTTCGCCTGCTTCATAACTTCCACAAGCTTTTCTGCCGGATACTTCTTCTCTACAAGATATGCGACTCTCTTCGGGCTCTCCGGAATCTTAAAACCGCTCTCCATCAGAAGCAGAATAATACGCTCAAATCCAATAGAAAATCCACATGCCGGTACATCATTTCCGGTAAATTTTCCAATCATCTTATCGTATCTTCCACCGCCGCCGCAGGCTGCGCCAAGCTCCGGCATGGAAATTTCAAAAATCGTTCCGGTATAATAACTCATACCACGTACCAGTGTCGGATCAAATACCAATGTAAACTCTGCATTCTTTGTTGCGTTCACTGCAGTAGCAATCTCTGTCATATTCGTTACCACTTCGGCATCTAAATATTCCCCAAGTGTATCTGCAAGGAATGCCACACCTTCTGCGACATCTTTCTTCTCTTCCAAAAGCTTGAAAAGTCCAAGATATTTGTCAATGGACTCCTGTGCATAACCTTCTTTTGCAAGTTCCTCTGCTACTCCATCCACACCGATCTTGTCCATCTTGTCCAATGTGATAAATACACTGTCATAATCTTCCTCAGAAAAACCGCTGTATGCAGCCATCGCCTTTAAAATGCGACGCTCATTGATGCGGATTTCAAAGTTCTTGAAACCAAGTCTTCCAATAGTAGTTGTTGTTGCAGTAATCAGCTCAATCTCTGCAAGGTTACTTGGCTCACCTAAAATATCAATATCGCACTGGGTAAACTGACGGTAACGACCTCTCTGCGGACGATCAGCTCTCCATACGCTTCCGATCTGCAATGCCTTGAACGGGCTTGGGAGATCATTCGCATTGTTTGCATAAAAGCGGGAAAGAGGAACGGTAAGATCATAACGCATACCAAAATCTACAACATCTGCCTCTTCTTTTGCAGTCTCTAAATTTAACTTTTCTCCACGCTTTAATACTTTAAAAATAAGCTTCTCATTTTCCCCGCCCTGCTTATTGGAAAGGTTTGCAATATTTTCCATACAAGGTGTCTCGATCGGGGTAAAACCAAAACTGCGATAAGTGTCCTTGATTACGCTTGTCACATAATCACGGATTTCCATCTCAGCAGGTAATATATCTTTCATGCCGTTTACCGGCTTCTTGCTCAGTGCCATTTGATTTCCTCCATTTACTCTCTTGCATGTTAATTCTCACAAAAAATTAACACATTTTTATCCAGCATTTATTATACGTTTCGATACCTGATACGTCAAGCGAACAACTGCTGCTTCCTTGCAATCATCTCATCAATCCGCTTCATGTATAATGCCACATCCTTGACATTCTCGCATCGTTCGATCCGATGCGTTCCATCCGGATTCGGTTCCGGCCAGACACGCTTTGTTGATGCACCCGCACCGCAGGCAACAATTGTCTGGCGTTCCTCCATAATCAGAATGTTGTATACGCCTGCCTTGCCCGGCTTTGCATACCCTACATTTTCCATATTTCCTGCCATGCCCTTCTGGCGATACAGATAATAAGGAGATAGTCCCATCTCTTTGCAGATCGATGCACACAGATCCATATGTTCCTGTGTGTTAACCATCTGCATGCTTTCGTAACGGTCTTTGAAAATATTCAGTCGCGCCGCACGCTTGATGGCAAGGGAATGAATCGTGATATTGTCCGGGTCCAGTTCCTTTAACACTTCCATCGTATGACGCACATCCTCGAGATCTTCCTCCGGAAGTCCCATGATCAGGTCCATATTGATATTGTCAAAACCAAGACTTCTCGCCAGTTTGAAACTCTCAATCGTCTGTTCTACCGTATGATGGCGGCCAATGATATCAAGCGTCTCCTGCTTCATTGTCTGTGGATTGATAGAAATACGGCTGATTCCGTTGTTACGCAGCACCTGTAACTTTTCCTTTGTGATCGAATCCGGGCGTCCGGCTTCCACGGTAAACTCAATGCAGCTGCTCAAATCAAAACTGCAACGAATTTTGCGGATCAAACGATCCAACTGATATGGCTCCAACGTTGTCGGCGTACCTCCACCGATATAAATGGAATTCAGCTTCTTGTGATAATTCTTTGCTGCCACATAGTCGATTTCTTTCTCCAATGCATCCAGATATGCATCCACCTGTTTTTTCCAGGTTGCCAGCGGATACGAAGTAAACGAGCAGTACAGACACGTACTCGGACAAAATGGAATTCCGATATACAGGCTGTATCCATTTTTATAATCGAGCTGCGAAAGAAGCGCACGCTCACGCTCTGCGATTGCGATGGATAAATCCACTTTTTCATCGGATGCAAGATACGTTTTCTTCATATAGGAAGCAACTTCTTCCTTTGTCTTTCCCTCATCCAGAAGCTGCATCGGAATCTTTGTCGGCCGGATGCCGGTCAGCGTTCCCCATGGAAGACTCTGTCCCGTCACTTTCTCCAACAGATGGTACAAATTCTCTTTGAGTGCATTCTTCGTCTCTGCCCGGTCTGCAAAATCCACAGCAAATGTGCACTCTGCCGGCTTCTGATTTTCCAGTGTACATGTGATGGAAATCTGCTTATCCGCATATGTAATCGAAAGATGCGAAGCACTCTCTGTTTCATTCTCTGCGGAATGATTGGTGCATGCCACATTTTTTTCCTCTGCATGCGCCTCCTTCGTGTAATAAATCTCCACATCCTCTTTCGGGAAAAAAGCCTTCAGAAGCGAGTGAATGTCATATTCAAATTCCGTTCGATTTAAATTTACTGTAATCATAGGTATGGGTTATACATCCTCTCATTTTCAATGCTTGTCACATCATTGTGTCCCGGATACACCGTCGTACGATCCGGTAATACCATCAATTTCTCTTTGATGGAGCGAATCAGATCTGAACTGCTGCCCCCTTTGAAATCTGTACGTCCCACGGAAGTGCAGAATAAAGTATCTCCGGAAAAAAGCACATCCTCATATGGGAAATAGTAGCAGCAACCGCCTTTGGTATGGCCCGGTGTATGCAGCACACGAATATGAAATCCTGCCAGATCCAGTTCCTGCTCGTCTTTTAAAAATACATCGGCATGAAAGACTTTGCTTTCGCCCATCATATAGCTGACATTTGCTTCCGGATCTTCAAGTGTTTCCTTGTCATCCTCGTCAATATAAATAGAGATTCCAAACTCTTTTGCCAGTTCTTCTGCTGCGGATGCATGATCAAAATGTCCATGTGTCAGCAGAATTGCTACTGGCTTACATCCTTCCTTGCGGATTCTTTCTGCCAGCTGCTTTGCGGCATCTCCCGGATCTACAATGATCAGTTCCTTTGTCTCATCGTTGATTGCAAAATAACAGTTTGTCTGTACCGGACCAACGACATAATGATTAATCTTTAATTTTCCCATGTATGCTCCTTTATATTTGAATAGCAAGTATGCGACGCAAGAACCACCAGCGCCAATCAGCCGGTGGTTCTCTCAATGTCCATAACGCTCTCTATCTGTTTGATTTTCTCAACAATTTTGGTAATCTGCTCGCGACCCTTTGTCTGGAATGCGACATCAATTGTTGCGATTCCCTGCTTGCTGGTCTTCGAATGAATACCGGAGATATTGATTTCGGCCTCCGTAAATACTTTCGTAATATCCACAAGAAGTCCCGGTCTGTCATGGCAAAAAATCTTCAGTTCTGCATGATATTCACCAAATGCTTCCTGATCCGCACCAGCCTGCCACTCCGCTTCAATCAGACGGACACGCTCCATATTAGACAAATGTAGGATATTAATACAATCTGTGCGGTGAATGGATACGCCTCGTCCTCTGGTGACAAAGCCCACAATTTCATCTCCCGGCACCGGACTGCAGCATTTGCTGAAATGAACTGCCACATCATACAGTCCCTTGACAACAATACCACTTTTGGAATGCTTGACGGCTTCCGCCGGCTTGTTTTCTGCGATTACACTCAGCACTTCCTGGTCTGTCATAGTAACCGGATGATCCTTCTTGTACTCATCATACATGCGGTTGACAATCTGACTCTCTTTTAAGCCGCCATGTCCGACTGTTGCCAGACAGGAATTCCAGTCATGGAATCCATATTTGCGGATAATTTTCTCCTGATACTCTGTCTTATTAATATCCGAGAAATTGATTCCCTTGGATTTTGCATAGGCAGTAATCAAATCCTTGCCATGCAGTATATTTTCTTCTTTCAGCTCACTGCGGAACCACTGGTTAATCTTGTTCTTCGCCTGTGTGCTCTTGACAATTTTCAGCCAGTCACGGCTCGGTCCCTTGGAATTCTGTGAAGTGATAACTTCAATACGGTCTCCATTCTGAATCACATAATCGATCGGTACAAGCTTTCCGTTGACCTTTGCACCGACCATCTTATTTCCGACAGCCGAATGAATGCTGTAGGCAAAGTCAATTGGCGTGGAACCGTTCGGCAGATTCTTAACATCTCCCGACGGAGTAAAACAAAATACCGTGTCCGAAAACAGATCCAGATCACTCTTGAGCAGCGTCATGAATTCTTTGTTGTCCGACATGTCTCTCTGCCACTCCAGAATCTGACGCAGCCAGCTCAATTTTTCTTCCTCGGTTACGGTCGTCGATGTCGCTCCACCATTGTTGGCTTCCTTGTATTTCCAATGCGCCGCGATACCATATTCTGCGGTACGGTGCATCTCAAATGTACGAATCTGAATTTCAAAAGGTTGTCCACTCGGTCCAATCAGTGTGGTATGCAAAGACTGGTACATGTTCGGCTTTGGCATCGCAATGTAATCCTTGAAACGTCCCGGGATTGGTTTATATTTTTCATGCATGATGCCAAGCGCTGCATAACAGTCCTTAATCGTATCCACAATAATACGAATGGCAAACAGATCATAAATCTGATCAATCGTCTTGTCCTGATTGACCATCTTCTTGTAAATAGAGAAAAAGTGTTTTGCTCTACCGGAAATATCCGCCTTGATCCCGGCTTCCTCAATCTGCTCACGTACCTGATCAACCAGTTTCTTCACATATCCTTCTCTGACATCCTTGCGCAAAGCAACTTTTTCCACCAGATCATAGTAAGCTTCCGGCTCCAGATACTTCAGTGAGAGATCTTCCAGCTCGATTTTAATCTTGCTGATACCAAGTCTCTGTGCAATCGGACAATAAATCTCCTGCGTCTCACGCGCGATACGAAGCTGCGCTTCGCGTGACTGATATCTCAGCGTTCGCATATTATGCAGACGATCCGCCAGTTTAATCATAATAACACGGATATCCTTCGCCATAGCAAGGAACATCTTGCGCAGATTCTCTGCCTGCATCTCCAGGCGATCAGCGTTCTTTTCTTTCAGATTCTTTGTGTTATCCGTCAGATGCAGATGCTGTAACTTTGTCACCCCATCCACTAAAAGAAGCACTTCATCTCCGAACTCAGCCCGCATCTCATCCTCCGTCATAACGGTATCTTCGAGAACATCGTGCAATAATCCTGCAGCAATCGTTTCCTTGTCCAGCTCGAGTTCTGCAAGAATGATTGCAACACACAGTGGATGTATAATATAAGCTTCTCCTGATTTACGCACCTGTCCATCGTGCGCCTCGTAAGCAACCTTATATGCTTTTTCAATCAGACTGATATCCGCGGAAGGATGATACTTCCGAATTCCCGCGATCAGTTCCGCGTATAAATCCTCTGGTTTTACAAACTCTTTAATTGTTTTAATGCTTCCGGTATCCGAATGAAATTCCTGCTCAATTCGTTCCAATTCTTCTGTAGAAATATCTGCCATCTGTTCACCCACTTACTTAATCTTATTCACCCTAAATAT
>ERZ1026862.1243-NODE-1243-length-15527-cov-15.140900_pt1 | contig 15527 bp, 11 predicted proteins | sample MGYA00380161_ERZ1026862 | MGnify/ENA primary metagenome ERZ1026862 (study PRJEB33269, sample SAMEA4719797) | human gut metagenome | biome: human-associated habitat; feature: organic feature; material: feces | place: Cameroon | collected 2013-10 ... | reverse complement strand
GTGGTCTCACCGAGAATCGAACTCGGATCTAATCTTTAGGAGAGACTTGTTCTATCCATTGAACTATGAGACCCCTCAGCGTAAGGTATATATAAAGGTATACATATACCAAAGCGGTTGCGAAATTAATAATTTTTTGCGACATAGCAAAATATCAACACCATTTTGTATGGGATTTAGCAAAAATACAAAATATCTATTCTTTTTCTGTATTTCGTCACCACAAAGCGTATATTATTATAGTCGAGGTTGGAAAATCCAGTCTCATAATATAAAAAACAAAAATTGACATGCTATTTAGGTTTATAAGTATATTCTGTTTGATTATGACTCCTATATTCATGGAGCCAGCCAATGCAAAAGACGAATTCTCTGTTGATAGAGAGCTCGTCTATTGCGTTGGACAAGTTAAGAAAGCACTAAAAGATTTGCAACCATACGATTTCAATATGCAACCGCGCAACATCCTTGCCTCCGACAAGCAACGTGGTTGGAACCTACGTCCAACAAAGGCTGAGGAATGGTGCTCTGGCTTTTGGCCTGGTATATTATGGATGGCATACTCCATAGACAAAGACCCTGAAATATTAAAAGCAGCCAAAGGCTACACGGAGTCGCTTAGACCTTTAGCCTATCAGCCAGCTTTCGACCACGACTTAGGCTTCCTTATGTTCTGCTCTTTTGGCAAAGGCTACGAAGTTACACACAATAACGATTATCGCAATGTAATCAACGCTTCGTCAGATACCTTGGCAACACTATTCAATCCTTTAGTTGGCACTATTCTAAGCTGGCCACGCGAGGTAAAGCCACACAATTGGCCACACAATACAATCATGGACAATATGATGAACCTCGACATGATGTTTTGGTCGGCTGCTAATGGTGGTAATCGTCTTCTATACGACATAGCAGTAGAACATGCCAAGACTACCATGCACAATCATTTCCGTCCAGATGGTTCATGCTATCATGTTGCTGTTTATGATACCATATCTGGTAATTTCATCAAAGGTGTCACACACCAAGGATATGCAGATTCTTCGATGTGGGCAAGAGGACAAAGTTGGGCAATATATGGCTACACTATGGTATATCGTTGGACTCGCCAACCTATATTCCTCGAATTTGCAAAAAAGGTTACTGATATATACCTTCGTCGCCTACATGAAACAAGCGACGACATGGTGCCGAAGTGGGATATGGATGATCCACGTGGACATGCAGCTCCGAAGGATGCTTCTGCAGCAAGCGTTGTCGCCGATGCATTATTAGAATTACAGGGATTTGTGGGTGGTTCTCAAGGGGAATACTACAAGCAACAAGCCATAGAGATGCTCCGTTGTCTTAGCTCAGACAAATATCAAAGTCGCAATCGCAATAATGCATTTCTGCTTCATAGCACAGGACATCATCCTGCAGGTTCGGAGATTGACGCGAGCATCATCTATGCCGACTATTATTATCTTGAAGCACTCATCCGACTTTCCAATCTTCAATAGAACTATATATTCAACTATTCTTTACTCCTGCAAGGTTATCAGAAGACTATACTGACACTATAGGCTTCTGAACCATAACCACACCAATAACCTAAAGCTCCTGTTACATTCGACTTCAAATTTTCTGAAACTGGCATTAATGGCACTCGAGACAATGCCACCAAGTCTTCGAAGCTTCGCCAAAAGTCGTAAGAAGCATCGTCGATAGTAGCCAATTTCACCCACACCTTGTCGCCTCGCTTAAAGAATGGCGACACATTCTTATCTAAGTTATGTCTGCCTCGCTTAACTATCACCCTACCATCTTCACCTATCATTCCTACATCAAACAATCCTATCTGCGAGGAATAATATTCGGTCTGCTCGCCTTCCACCATGGTGAATATCTTACAACGCCTGTTGTTATCGCTAACATAAGCCACCAACTGAAACAAAGTGTCTACATCCGTTGGCTCTATCTCAAACTTCGTTATCTCTATCGGCGCAGGAATCGAAGTTGTAGCCTCTGCAACAATTCCGTCTCGTGATTCTGCTTTGATGGTATAAGTCTTCCCTACTTCACCTTTCATATTGTATGTGGTATAGATAAACGGAGGATTATATTTGGAATCATATCGTCCCACCATCACTTCCGTTCGCTCTCCATCAGAGATAGTCACTTTTCCCCAATTCTCCACATATTTCGACAGATCGTCGATATCTATTCGTTCATCAGTCAAAGGCACCGTCTTTGTCAACTTCACTATCGGGAATTGTCCTGCATCTATCCAGCCTTCTACTACCAGTTGCGACTTACCCGACGTAGATATATCATAGTTGTCGCAAGCCGCCATAAGCAAGCTAAGCGCCATGAGTATATATATATAATAAGGTGTAGACTTCATATCCTTCATCATCAGAATTTGTAATAATAACTTATAGATGGCAATATCGGCATCAAGAAACTAAAGGTGGCATATCTCACCTCTCCCTTATATACTTTTATGCGATAAGACAAGATGTTGTTATACATCGTAGCGTTGTAAAGCGAGAAGTTTATACCACTCCGCTTATCACCACTATTCTTGAAATCATAATTCATTGATAAGTCCAGACGCATATATGGCTTTATTCTATCTCCATTATATGGACCATATTCAGAGACTATATTGTTGGACACCATATATGCATACTTAATACGTGTGAAAGGTACTCCTGACGCCAGCACATAGGTAGCACCAAGTTCCATTCGCTTACCAATCTTGTATGTTGCAACGGCATTCAACTCATGTATCCTTTCATGGCTTGCCGAATACCATCCTGCATATCTATCTCCATCAAATCTACGCTTTGCTCTTCCGAAAGAATAGCTCACCCATCCTGTTAGCTTACCTCTTCGCTTCTCTAACATGATGTTGGCACCATAGTTGTAGCCCTTACCTTTCATCAAGGCTCCTTCCAACGAGTACGAAGAATACAGAATATCGAAGATATTTCCGCTATTCTCTACCTGGTGTTCCAGTTTCTTAAAATACAGTTCTGTAGTCAATCGATACTCACGGTCTTTTAGCCAGAAATTACCTTGCAACGAAGCATTATAGGCATATTGTGGCCTAAAATCATTGCTCGAAGAAAGCCAAAACTCCGTAGGCAGTCCCATAGACGAAAAACCTGTCTGATATAAATATTGATGATGAACACCAAGGTTCAAGCTAAATTGACTTGCCTGCGAAGCATCCCAACGAATTTTTATATTTGGGTCAAGGCTTGCAAACCTTTCCTTATTATAATAATAGGTGAAACGCAAACCTGTCTCCAAAGCCAAGCGTTGCGATAATGGCTGCAGATATTTCATATATGCCGAAGCCTCAACGGTTCGCTGCTTCTTTGTAGGAGCAACATTGGCATTTATAGTTCCGCCTGCAACAATATCCTGAGGCATAAGTTCATGTCTTATCACATCAGCGCCACAATCCCAATGTCCAAATTTCAGTCTACCCTTATATCCAAGGTCATAGATATACGAGCGCACTCCTACATCTATTGAAGTTTCGTTTATGCGCACTCGGTTTGCATATCTCGTAAAATATATGCTTTGCTCAGTTTGCCATTTGCTATGTCTTGAATACCAATGCAAGGCTGCCATGGTATTATCCCATTTTATTTTTGTCTGCATACCTTGACCAACTTGCCCAATCTTCAAATTGTCGTAGCCCCAATACACCTCTGCCTTTACAACGTTGGCAGTATCTATTTGGGAAATATAGGTGGCATTATAGTCAGCAAAGTCGTAGTTCACATGATCGCCATCCATCTCCAACCATTTAGAATACAGAAGGTTAAGATATGCAGCTCGAGCCGACACCATGAGCATAGAGCGTTTGCCTATTGGCAACTTCACAGTTCCTTGCGACGACATCGGACCAACAGCTATCTCGCCATGTTTCCTCTTTGCTTGCAAGCTATCCTCACCACATATCCATGTTGGAGTAAGCATATCTACGCTTCCACCAAGTCTATTAGGGAAAGAAGCAGAGGTAGACGACTTCGTAAGGCTCATCTCTGAGAAATGCGAAGCATTAAATATAGAAAAGAAGCCAAGCAGATGGGTTGCATTATATATAGGCACCCCATCCAGCGATACATAGTTATGCGAATTGTCGCAGCCCTGCACATGCAGTCCTGCATCATACTCCGAATTTGTCTGCACACCTGGCAGCAACTGGGCATAATGTATAGGGTCGGCATTGCCAAGGATACGTGGCATATAGTCCATCAGCGACATATCGACAATGCTTGCATCGTCGAGAGCTTTGAGATGTGAGCGTAAGCGTTTGCCCTTCACCTCAACATCTTGTAGCTGATAATGATTAAGCGTGTCGGACATTTCTGCCGACACGCTTTTCTGTATGCTTATCGTTCCACAAAGGAGGAATAATAATAGCTGCTTGTTCACATCTAAAGTCTATAAAATATATTATCAATTATAAAGGCGACAGATTAATAATAATAACCGTTATCATCTTCATCAATACCAAACATACTGCAGAAGTCATCAATTATACCTTCTACTGTATTGACTACTGTCTTAAACGATTTCTCATTGAAGTAGCTATCTACTGAATATTCTGAGTCGTCAGCAAACTTCATCACCCACTCGTATGTCCAGTATTGTACATAATAGTCGTTGTCAGAAACCGACTTAAACAAAAGAGAAGCCGAACTATTTGCACTATTGTCGAGATACAAGTCTGCATGAATCAACTTATTAGCATTTGCCAAATATTTATCCATACGTGACTTATCAGAATAGCATTCGTCTGCTTTGTCAAGGTTTTCATTCAACAAATCAACATCATCAATAACGGTAACAAACTTTGCTCTATTCAAGATATCTACACTTATAGTAGCCTTGTTTACAGAAGAATTTTCACCATCAGAAGTAATATTGCCAGCAGCATTACCACTAACAGTTATCAATGTTTCGCCACCCTTAGATATTGTAGCCTTAGCTTCAGCTGTCTTGCCTGCTCTATACGATGCCTTTGAAACAACAACCTTATAGTCGTTTACAGTAGCTTCTGTTGTAACATCTATCGCATCCTTTGACAAATCTACCTCTGCGCCTGTAGTTACAGCGGCATTTACTGTTACGCTAATTACGGTCTTACCATTCTGAGTCAGAGTAATCTTTGTCTGCTTAGGCAGGATGAAACGATTTTCCTGAGTAACAGTCTCATATTCTTGGTAAGTTCCGTTTTCAAAAGACCAGTTCCATTCTTTATCATCAAACACATTATGGTGTATTGTGGCACCATCCTTACTTGCCACCAAGGTAAGTACACATGGCTTGCCATCAGCATCCTTAAATGTGAAAACCAATTTATCGCCACCTTTCTTGGTATTTACCCAAATGCCATTGTCGTTCAAGTTAAACTCACCAACAAAGTTAGCTGCTTGCCAAAGATACTTTTCGTAGTCTTTCTTTGAAGATAGCAAACATTCTCCTTTTGCTGCGTCAAACCAATTGGCAACTACATTGTCTTCTTCAAAATCAAATTTGTCTACTTCATCAAAGATTTTCTTGAAATCTTCAAATTCACTAACTTTGATTTTTGCAAGTAGGTCGTTAGCGGTAGATTGAAGACTTTGCTTTGCGTCTGAAGCCGACATGGCAGGAACACTTGCATTGCTACCACCAGTACCTGATTCTTCATTATCTTCTGAATCGCTACAACTTGCAAAAAACATCATTGCCACCGAAAGGCATGATATCAAAAAATACTTTGTCTTCATAATTGTAATAGAATTAAAAATAGATAAAACTATATGCCCATGATAATAAATCTAAGGACAATATTTAAGTTGAATATCTGCAAATGTAAACAAAATCACTCACAATCCATCTTTTTGTTTGCAACTCTTAACAATTTATATAGCGCTAAAGGACAGAAATATTTGAAGTAATTCTCTTACCTTTTACATTTTTCCGACCGAACTTTTGAGCTTAGACCACACTTTTCCGACCGAACTTGCTGTTTATAGTCCAAATAAATGCTCACACAAAACCCTTATACCTATTATTATAAGGACTATACCACCGAGCAGTTCTGGCTTTAATCTCTTTTCTACTCCCTTACCAAAGCGGATGCCAAGAAAGCTACCAACGATGCTGAATGCAAGGGAAACGAAGCCAATGATGAGCAAAGGTAGGGATAATGAAGAAATAGTGTTGAAACCAAGACAAGTAAAGGAGATGCCTACTGCCAAAGCGTCAATACTTGTGGCTACGGCAAACACAAGCTGCGTCTTTAGCTTTCGAGGATTTATATGCTTAGCTTCTGCCTCTTCCTCTTCTTCATCATCAGAAAACGACTCCTTAATCATTCTTCCACCAAGGAATGCCAACAAGCCGAAGGCTATCCAATGGTCATAGTCTTCGATAAGTGAGCTAAAGGAGTTTGTGGCAAGCCATCCTGCAAGCGGCATCATAGCCTGAAACAATCCGAAAAGGAATGCCACGACAAGTATCGTGCGCCATTCTATCTTGCGTAGCAACACACCAAAGACTATCGACACCGTGAAGCAGTCCATGGCAAGAGCTATAGCAAGAAACCAAAGTTCGAGTATAGACATATTTATAAAGTCCTATTAAAAGCTATTGGCACATATTTAATATAATAGCACTAAGCCTGCAAAGGCTGCGAAGCAAATCATCCTTATTGGATTTATCTTCATGAAGTAGGTACCTACAAAGGTTGCTACAAAGAGAGCGATACTTATGCAGAACTGCCATGGGCTATCGGTGAAAGAGCCGAAGTTTTCTTTTGTGAGAAGCAACAAGGTGGCAGCAGCAAGCAAACCTACTACTGTTGGGCGTAAGCCTATGAAGATGCTCTGCACCACAGGGGTGTTCATATACTTCATAAACATCTTGCTGATGAGTACCATCAATACGAATGAAGGCAACACAAGAGCAAAGGTCGCAGTAAACGAGCCCAGTACTGCCAACGCCTCACCCATGCCAGCATTATGCACAGCAGTATATCCACAATAGGTGGCAGAGTTGATGCCTATAGGACCAGGAGTCATCTGCGAAATAGCAACGATATTGGTAAACTCGGCAGTAGTAAGCCAATGATGGTGATTAACGGTCTGTGTCTGAATAAGCGACAGCATGCCATATCCTCCACCGAAGCCGAAGATACCTATTATAAAGAATGTATAGAAAAGCTCTAAGAAAAGCATAATTATTCTGTTGGTTTAATGTATTGTCCATAGATATATCCACCCACAGCGGCAGCTATGATGATATAAATAGGGTTGACGCCCATAGCCCAAATGAGTAAAGCTGTAGCAATAGGAATCCAGCAGTTGTAGAGTCCGATGTCAGCACGCTTTGCCAAATTAAAAGTAGGAGCTGCGATAAGAGCTACTACTGCAGGGCGTATGCCACGAAACATTGCCGCTATCCATGGCACATCCATAAATTTATTAAAAAACAGGGCTATAAACAATATGATGAGAAATGATGGCAATGCTGTGCCAAATGAGGTACAGAGTGCGCCACGCTTCTTTCTCAACTTATATCCGATAAAAGTGCTTATGTTTATGGCAAACACGCCAGGGCAAGTTTGTGCCACGGCTATAAGGTCAAGCATCTCTTCATGAGACACCCATTTGTTTTTGTTCACCACTTCTTCTTCAATAATCGGAATCATTGCATATCCACCACCAAGGGTGAAAGCACCAATTTTGAAGAATGTCTTAAAAGATGTCCAGTATATGTTGTCCATAATGAAAAAATAGTCTCATCCAAAAAGGATGTATCAAAAGGCGTAAACACTTTTGATACACCCTCGTGATAAGACTTATTTCTAATTAGAAGGTTTCCCGCAAAATATTGTGTAATAACTCCCCTCCCTTTCGGGGAGGGGTTTGGGGAGAGGCTATATTACTTCTTATTCTCAATCCACTTACGTGCATTCACGAATGCTTCGATCCAAGGAGTTACCTCGTCGTTCTTGTGTGAAGCATCCTGGTAGCCAAGCTGCCATGGGAAGATAGCACGCTCGAGGTGAGGCATCATAGCGAGATGACGACCATCGGCAGAGCAGATACCTGCTACGCTAAAGTCAGAACCGTTAGGGTTGCCTGGATATTCAGCATAGTTGTACTTAGCAACAACATTATACTTATCCTCACCCTCTGGCAAGTCGAAGCGTCCCTCTCCGTGGGCTACCCATATACCGAGCTTGCTTCCGCTCAACGAACCAAACATCACACTATTGTTTTGTGGGATGTTCAAGCCGAGATATGTGCTCTCAAACTTCTGTGAACGGTTGTGGAGGAGGTGCGAACGATTAGCATGCTCAGGATTGATGAGGTTGAGCTCTACCATAAGCTGGCAACCGTTGCAGATACCGAGTGACAAGGTATCTTCGCGAGCATAGAACTTATCCAAAGCCTCTTTAGCCTTAGGGTTGAAGAGGAATGCACCAGCCCATCCCTTAGCAGAACCGAGAACGTCAGAGTTAGAGAAACCACCGCAGAATACAATCATGTTGATATCTTCGAGTGTCTCGCGACCGTTGATAAGGTCGGTCATCATAACGTCCTTAACATCGAAGCCTGCAAGATACAATGAGTAAGCCATTTCGCGCTCACCATTGGTACCCTTCTCACGGATGATAGCAGCCTTAACGCCACTTGGAGTGCGACGGTCTGGGTCGGCACCATACTGAGCCAACTTACCTGTGAACGACTCTGGGTATTTCAATTCTACAGGCTGCTGCTTGTAGTTCTCGAAACGCTTCTTAGCCATGCCATTCATGCTCTGCTTGCGGTCGAGCAAGTAAGATGTCTTATACCACTTCTCGCGCAAAGCGTCGATATCGAAGTCGTGGCTCCAGTCGCCCTTAACAACTGTAAGAGTGCGTGAACCAGGAACAGGATAACCAATCTTGGCAAAGCCAATGCCATTGTCCTCGAGGTAGCCCATGAGCTCGTGCTTGTGCTCGTCAGATACCTGGATAACAACACCTGGGTTCTCAGCCATGAGGTTCTTAACAACATCGTCGCCTGCAAGGTTGTGGAGGTTGATGTGCAAACCACCATCGGTATTGGCGAATGTCATTTCGAGCAATGTGGTAAGCATACCACCGGCAGAGATATCGTGACCTGCCATAATCCAACCGCGGCGGATAAGTTCCTGAACAGCATTGAAGCAGTCAGCGAAATACTCAGGATTCTTAACTGTAGGAACATCGCTGCCTACCTTGCCAAGGCTCTGAGCAAAGGCAGAACCACCAAGGCGTTGCTCGTCGAAGCTGAAGTCGATATGATAGAGGCTTGAGTTCTTGTCGTTGACAATAACAGGCGAAACAACCTTGCGGATGTCTTCAACCTCGCCACCACTTGTTACGATAACGGTTCCCGGAGAGATAATCTTCTCGCCATTAGGATATTGCTGTGACAAAGACAATGAGTCCTTACCTGTAGGAACATTCACACCAATAGCGCAACAGAAGTCGCTCAAAGCCTCAACGGCAGCATACAAGCGAGCATCCTCACCCTTCTGTGAGCGGCAAGGCCACATCCAGTTAGCCGAGAGACTGATATTCTCGATAGCTGACGGATTCTCATCGTCGGTAGCCATAGGAGCCCAAACGATGTTAGTCAACGACTCTGCAACAGAAAGCACACTTCCTGCCTCAGGGCTTGCCAATCCTGCCTGTGGTGCATGACCAAGGGCTGTAGCGATACCCTTACGTCCACGATAGTCGAGGGCTACGACACCACAGTCGCTCAATGGCAACTGCAACTGTCCCTGACATTGCTGACGTGCCACCTTACCTGTTACGGAGCGGTCTACCTTGTTGGTCAACCAGTCCTTACAAGCCACAGCCTCAAGCTGAAGCATACGCTCGGCATAGGCGTCGATATCTGATAATGTATATGTAACGTCTTCGTACTTGCGCTCTACGGTCTCGTCTACCATCACGGTAACAGGCGAGTGACCGAACATCTGAGCAACATCGAGGTCAAAAGGCTTCTTGCCATCAGCCTGAACAAAGCTGAAGTGTGCATCGCCAGTAGTTTCACCAACCACATACATAGGAGCACGCTCACGCTCAGCAATCTTCTTGACATGCTCAAGGTGCTTCTCGTCGATGAGAAGTCCCATACGCTCCTGCGACTCGTTGGCAATAATCTCCTTAGCGCTCAAAGTCTTGTCGCCAATAGGGAGCTTAGACATATCAATCTCGCCACCACACTCTTCAACGAGCTCTGAGAGACAGTTCAAGTGACCTGCTGAACCATGGTCGTGGATAGAAACAACAGGATTGTTGTCTTCTTCTACCAATGCACGCACGAGGTTGTAAGCACGCTTCTGCATCTCAGGGTTAGCACGCTGAATAGCGTTGAGCTCGATACCGTTGCTATAACGACCTGTATCTACCGACGATACAGAACCGCCACCGAGACCGATGCGATAGTTGTCACCACCAACTACTACGACTTTGTTGCCTGGCTGTGGTTCCTTCTTCAAGCAGTCGCGCTTGGTACCATAACCTACACCACCTGCAAGCATGATAACCTTGTCGTAAGCATACTTCTCGCCATTCTCCTGATGTTCGAATGTGAGGAGAGAACCTGTGATAAGAGGCTGACCAAACTTGTTACCGAAGTCGCTGGCACCATTAGAAGCCTTTATCAATATCTGCTCAGGACTCTGATAGAGCCACTGGCGTACTGGCAATATGTCTTCCCAATCGCGCTCTGGGTCTGCATTGCCATTATCGTCCTTCAGACGTGGGTATGCTGTCATATAAACAGCTGTACCGGCAATAGGCCATGAGCCAACGCCACCACCCATACGGTCGCGGATTTCGCCACCTGTACCAGTAGCTGCACCATTGAAAGGCTCTACGGTAGTTGGGAAGTTGTGGGTTTCAGCCTTAAGAGAGATTACGCTCTCGATATCCTTCACCTTAAACCAGTCGGCTGTAGACTGATCAGCAGGAGCAAACTGCTCGATAACAGGCCCCTGTGAGAAAGCCACATTATCCTTGTAAGCAGAAAGAATTTTTCCTGGATGCTCTTTGGTGGTCTTCTTAATCATAGCGAAGAGCGAGCTTTCCTTCTCTACGCCATCAATGATAAACTTACCACCAAAAATCTTATGACGGCAATGCTCAGAGTTGATCTGTGCGAAGCCGAATATCTCAGAGTCTGTCAATGGTCTGCCATTCTGCTTTTCGATATTGTGCAGATATTCCATCTCTTCTGGCGAGAGGGCGAGACCTTCTTCCTCGTTAAACTTCTCAAGGTCGTCAACGAGCTTGATAGGTTCTGGAGTGTGTTCAACTGTGAAGATGGTCTGGTCCAAGCCCTTATACATACGCTGCAGCATAGGGTCGTGGTCGGCATCCTCAGAACTTACAGGGAAGTACTCCTCTATACGAGAAATGCCGTTAAGTCCCATGTTCTGGGTTATCTCAACAGCATTCGTACTCCATGGTGTTATCATCTCACGGCGTGGGCCAACAAAGTATCCTCCGAGAGTCTCGGAGTCCATGAGCTGGGCATCGCCAAAGAGCCAACAAAGTTCGTTGATTTCGTCTTGACTTGGTTTGTGGTTAACCTCAGTCGCAATTACATTCTCCTTAGGAGTCTTAAAGAACAGAATCATAAAATTATGTTTTATCGATAAAAAATTGTTTGCCTTAATAGCGCTAGACGACCTTATTAATTATATAATATATTGCAGAGTGCCACATATATTGCAGAATGCCACTATACAGCAGAATGCCAAATAATTATAATAATGTGTCTAAGCCGTTGCAAAATTACACCAAAAATTCGATTAAGCGAAAAGAAAGCTAAGGTATTTGCATTATTAGCCAAAAGAAAAATAATGTTTCCCTATAAAACTTCATTTTGCGCAATTCTAAATAGAAAAGCCACAACAAGTCATGATTCGACACTGTTGCGGCTTTTTATATTATGTATTTGTAATTGCTGTTATGCAATTAAGTTCTGGAATTACCACGCTACGCTCATACCGATTGCTACGCTGGCATTGGTTCCGAGAGGAATACCATTCTTGCTGAATGAACCAAGAAGGTGGTCCATAGAAACATAGAAGTTATATGCCTTAGGATGAATATTCAGAATCCAGCCCATTGTTGCGCCAAAGTTATTAGCAGCAAAGCTCACACCACCATTAATCCAGCTGAGAGGCTCCCAGTTAGCACTAAGACGACCTTCTGTCCATGTGTACTTGCCACGAATGTGGGTTGTAGAGAGCGCACCAAACTTCATCTGACGGTAAATAGGCAATGTGTATTCACCTGCAAGGTTAAGAGTTGCACCGATACCAGTTGTACGTCCGCCCTTATCTCCCTTGTCTGAGAGGTGAGCAAAGTCCATGAACTGGTCACCTATCTTATCACTCTTGTCTCCAAGTTTGTCACCACCGAAGTCTGAAGATACTGCGACATCGTGAAAACCATCAAATTCGAAGGTTTCTCCACTGCTCTGAGCGGTCATATTGTTACTCCATGAAATGAAGCCAAGATCTGTGATAGAGGCGCTTACTGTCCAGTCGTCGTTGATTTTGTAGATACCTCCGAGGTCTAATGCCATACCAAAGCCTCCAAGTCCTGCTCCGTCGACATCAACATCATTTACCTGCTCGTATTGTCCACGACCTTCCTCGTTATAGTCCTTCATCTCTGTCTTATATGTAAAGCCCTTGAGAGAAACGTTTGCTTCAGCCTGTCCAGAGAGTGTCCATTTGTCGGCACCAGAGAGGTCGGCACGAATATTCTTAAATGCGACATCGCCTCTACCTGCACCAAAGAGGAGTTTCACTTTAGCACCTACACGCAACTGGTCTGTAATTTGGCGAGAGTGGCCAAATGCCAATTCTGCATAAGCTTGAGCCGAAGCATCAATGTCGCCAATGTTGTAGACATTGTTGCCTGTGTTCTTAGCAAACTCAAAGAGTCCGTAAGGAAGTGACAATCCCATAAACTCATGTACATTAAGTTCTACGGTATTGTAACCGCCAAAGCCCTTGAAACCTGCTGAAAATATTGCTATATTAAGGTCTTGTATAAACTTATTGTCACCAGTGCTGAAGCCCGAAAGAGCATCGCTAACAGAGATGTAAGGGTTCATGAATGTGGTGAGACGGTCGTCGCTTCCTTTGCCATACATAGGGTTGTCCATGATGACGTCTTTAACGCCAAAGTTTCCATGTACACCAAGGTTGATGTTACCCAAGGCTGGCAATGAGACGTAGTTCTGGTCGTTACCATAGGCTGGGTTCATGGTGTGGCGGAACTTATAATCTTTAGTGAAATAAGCCGCTGTGGTATTTTGTGCAGTCGCTACTGTGGCAGTGGCTGCTATCAAGGCAGAAGCCATGAATTTATATATTGTATTCATAGTTGTTTCTTTTTTTACGATGATGAGACTGCTTAGTTAAGATCTGCGATAACCTGACCCACAAGCTTAACCTTAATATTCTTAATGATAAGGGTGTGGTTCTTTGCGTTAAGGGTCTGGCCAACAACAGAAGCAGTGTTCTTCTCAGACTTTGCAGAGCCAGATACTGTAAACTTCAACCCGTCGAGTTTCTTGAGTGCTGATTTAGAAGGCTTCAAGGTAACTTTGAGACTTGATGTTGTTGCTGTTTTACCATCAGTAGAAGCAGCGATTTCACCATCAACAACAACTTTAACCTCCGATTCAGGCATTTCGTTGCCATTGATATCGATAGCAACGGCTGATGCATTAAGATATGCAGGAACCTTGCTTTCTACATCACCAGAGAATTCGAGGTAAGTATTGTCAGTAACATCGATATCTTTTACATCATCGTTAAAGTCGTCGAAGCTATCTGTATATACGATTTTAGCATTCTCGCCAAAGGCTAAAGGAGCCTCAATGCGATAACTTGGCTTGATGGTATACTGCTTTCCAAGTTCAAAGTCGGCATCTACAGTTTTGTCGGCACGAGCATGTCCTGCAAAATTAATGTGGTCAGGGATAGGATTGAGAATTGTTGAGATGTTAGGAACCTCTACTACATCAGTGTATGCAGCCTGATTTACCTTGTTCATGTCGCGGCAGATACAAATCTTAGATGTTGCATTAGCTAAGATTTTAACCTCAGGGATTGTAATTTTTGTAGTCTCCTGACCGTTCTTTACTGCGGTAAGAGTACCACCGATAAAGCCAGGAACATCGAGATCGCTTTCCAAGTTAAGCATAATCTGTGGGTTATCAATATCGATAACAACGCCATCATTAGTCAAGAAGTCAGGAATACCTGTGACATCGGTAGAACCGAGGTTATCGAGGTTAATACTTGGGTTAAAGTTACCCTTTACTTTCTTGATAACTAAGTCGTTGTTGATTGTCATATCGGCAACAATCTTACAATTGTTAGCACCTTCGACTGAAGAACCCAATACAATATTGTCAATCTTTACACCCATCTGGATATCAGCATTCATGCTAAGACGACGGTTGCTTGTAGAAAGTGAGCCAAGTGTTGAAGACTTCTTTGAGAAGTCGATATTGGCGATAGCAAACTCTACTTTAAGGTTGGAAGCAGTATTTACGTTCTTGAAGACGAGCTTACTTCCGCTCTGTGTGTAGGCTTGGGTTGTCTTTACATTTTCAATAGTTAGAAATGAAGGCAACTCCAAAGACAACTCTGCGATAACAGGCACAAAACTCTTCACCTCAGAAGAGAATGAGGTGTTAATAGTAATTTTACCATCAGTGTTAGCGAGGATAAGTTTTTCTACCTCATCAGGCATAGAACCATTGTAAGCGAAGCTATAAACAACCTTCTTCTCATTGAAGTCTGCAGGTATGTTTGTTGTTTTAGTACGTTTGCCCGATTGATGTAAATAGTCGGCAACAGAGAAGTTAAAGTCATGCAACTCGCCTTTCTGTTTTACTACTGTAATTTTTTCTACTTTAGTGTTGGTAGGACTAACGGTATTACCATCCTGCAAGTAGTAATAGTCGCCGTTTTCTTTTTCAACTACTGTTTCCGATTCGTTAAGTTCGAGGACTTCGCTAAGCTTGATGCTATCGGTAGAGCATGTTGGCAAAATGAATTCTCCATTTCCGATGCCAATAGTCATGTCGACACCATCAAGGTCATAATCATTGTCTATACACCCGGTGAAAGTTCCAAGGCTAAGGATTGCAAAGGTGAATATTGACAACTTCTTTGCTTTGCTGTTCATAAAGAAAAATTTAGTTTGTTGATAATGTTGTTTTTACTCACTGGTTATCTCTAGTAGTACTTGAGAATCTTTTTTTGTTTGCAAAAATAGGATGCACTTAGCTAGTCATTAGCAGGCTGATGTTGCTTCGTTATCACTATTTTTTGCAAAGATAAGTTATTTTTTTTGTATTAAAGTGAATAATAGAAAAAAAAGTGAATTTTTTGGTAAAAAAGGAAAAAGGGTCGCAACGCTCAATGCGCTGCGACCCTTTTATGTGTATATATAT
>ERZ1026862.1241-NODE-1241-length-15538-cov-6.256216_pt1 | contig 15538 bp, 12 predicted proteins | sample MGYA00380161_ERZ1026862 | MGnify/ENA primary metagenome ERZ1026862 (study PRJEB33269, sample SAMEA4719797) | human gut metagenome | biome: human-associated habitat; feature: organic feature; material: feces | place: Cameroon | collected 2013-10 ... | reverse complement strand
GAGTAGTGTGAGAAATCGACTAGCAACTTGTCATTGTGATTAGAGTCTATACTTAGTTTATTATGTGCTGAAAAGTGTAGCAGTTTAGCAGAGTAGGAGGTAGGACATGCAGTTTAGATTTAAAGACAATTTTGCAAATAATTGGGAGGCTGGTCAGGTAGTCCCTTGTGAAGAAAAAGAGGATGGTTACTTGGTCGATAGAGTGGCATTTATTGATAAAAATGAATTGCTTAAACATGGGAAATTTATTGCAGATGGTGCTGAGGAAAGCGAGTTTTACTGATTTGTGACCAGAGAGGTTTGTAGGCAATTGTTGCAGCTGTGATTTGGGTATGGATTTTAAGAGAATCTATACTTAGTTTATTGGAGGTATGCTATGAAACGTAGTGATTTAGATAAGAGAATGAAGGATTATGAGAAAAGAGACAGATTTTTCTTACAAAGGAAAGTTCCAGTTATTATGCGGTTAGATATGCGAGCTGGGCATACTTTTACCAGAGGTTTTATAAAACCTTTTGATTCTTTATTTACTGAAGCTATGCAGGAAACAGCACAGTATTTGTGTGAGAATGTGCAGGGGTGTAAGTTGAGCTTTCAGCAGAGTGATGAGATTTCTTTGCTTTTAGTTGATTATGAAAAGATCACATCTGAGTGCTTCTTTGAGTATCGGATAGATAAGCTGTGTAGCATTACGGCCAGTATGGCAACCTTTGCCTTTAATCGTGCTTTCAATAAAAAGCTGTCTGAATTTAAACAGACTGAGCCATTTAGTAATTACTCAGCTGAGGACCTGGTAGATAATAAATTGATATGTGCTTATGAAAGGTCTTCTGAGCGCGGGGCGGTGTTTGATTCTCGTTGTTTTAATCTGCCTAAAGAAGAAGTTGCTAATTACTTTTTCTGGCGTCAGTGGGATGCTTCCAAGAGTTCTATCCAGATGATTGGCAGGGTTTATTTTTCTCATAAACAGCTGCAGCATAAATCATGCTCTGAAATACAGGACATGCTGATGACTAAAAAGGGGATTAATTGGAATGATTTACCTATTGATCTAAAGCGAGGTACTTGCTGTATAAGGAAAGAAGTATTTGTGCCATGTGGTATTGGTGTTGGAGTTATCAAAAGACACAAATGGGTTATAGATGAAGAGATCCCTATTTTCAAGGGAGATGATAGATATTATGTGGAACGCTTTGTGTATTTATAATAATTAGTGCGACTTTATGCACGATTGATGCTGAGTGTTTGTGTATAATGCTATTTTGAGGATTCCGTCTGTTGGGGTCCTCTTTCTGCATTTTCGTAGTATGTGTTTGTGGTTCTGTTTTGTTGGTAGGTGCTCAATGATTACATTAATTGGATGCGAAAAAGAGATACATATTGATCTATCAAATGGAGTATGGCTATTTAGTAACGAATCTTCATCTGGTAAATCGCTATTGTGTAAGTACTTGAAACAGTTGCATGAGAAGGGATTTCCTGTTGCAGCGTATGATTACAATGATTATTCATCAGGAGTACCAATAGAAGGTGTATTAATTCCTGGCAAGTTTGACGTGATTGAGTTAGATAGGTATTCATTGTTTAATGGTGTTGCTACAGATTTAATTCAGGAATGCAGTAAAAGCTCTGTGATCTTAATTGATTGTAAGCAATCATTAAAATTTTCGTATCAGTGTGACTTTTGTTTTTCTGAGATTTGTGAGAATCAGATAATTGTGGATTCTTAGTGAGGAGGTGTTTCTATGGAAGGAGACTGAGGAACATTATTTTAAGGAGGTACATCAATGTTATACTTAACATTTTGTGAGCCGGAGCATTTGGATCGAAGTCCGGGTTTATACTTTGATAATCGGTACAGTCCTGAATGGTTCAATGATCCTGTAGTTCGAGATATTGTCCAAGACGTGGATGGCATTAAAATAGTCGGTCCTTACCTAGCTATTGATCCAATTTTGGGTGCAATACCACCAACGCAGATTTCAAATGGTGCAAAAGCTTTGATTTTGGCACTAAAAACGGATCGTTTAATTTATGGTGCTGTGTGTGAGGATCATTGCTTGGAGTGGTTTAACAAAATTGGTCAAATTAAGAATGTGTGGATGTATGTGAGTTATCCAATGGTTGTGGAGGGTTGCATTGTCGCATACTGTCCAGATCACGAGAAGTTTATTATTACTTCAGATGATTTTCTTGATTGCTATTTGCGAAGTCTAGGGTATGAAGACTAAGTGAGGTGATTGCTTGTGAGAGTAACAGATATTGTGTGGGAAACTGATGATCCAGAGGATTTTGGGTTGCCTAATCACGTGGAGATCCCGGAAAGTATTGTTCCCACTGGAGTAGCGGAAGATGAATTGATTTCGTATGAAGAGGAAGTCTTTAATTACCTATCTGATCAGTATGGATTTCTTATTTTGTCGTGTAATTTTAGAGTTTAGCAAGATATTGTGTAAAAGCATATCTTGTATTTACTTGCCTTAATGGTGAGCAGCCTATCGCCGAGGGCAGGCTTTCATGTTAGATGAACATGACGGAAATGAATGTTCCGATCATGGCCCCGATTCCTACAGCCTTAGCCCAGGATTCTTTTGAGATAAATGGTTTCTTCATAGTGATCACCGCCTTTCTTTATTTTGATACCGTGGATTATAACAAAATCCGTAAAAACTTGTGTGATCATTATGTGAGGATTCTCTAAAGATTTTGTAAAGTCGGGGGTACTCATCACTGGTCTGGTGGTTAATTCTGCCTGACCAGTTTATTTTGTGGAGGATTAAGTATGTTATTGATATCAGATAAAAAACCGAATCTTAAAGCATATGGTGGAGGTAATTGCTATAAGATGGGTATTACAATGGATGGTGTGGATTATCTTGTAAAGTTTCCTAGTGAGATGTACATGCAGTTGCCACATGGACAGAAGCAGATGGAAGTCAGTGAGTGCATTTGTGAATATCTTGGTTCACGTATTTTTCAGCTACTTGGTATCACTACTCAGCATGTTGAGCTGGCTATGAGAGATGGAGAAGTTGTAGTACTGTGCGAGGATTTTGTGGCGGATAACGCAAAACTGTACGATTTTCAGACGTTGTGGGTTACTAGGGATCCGATAAGATGCAGCAATAAGCAGTATGCTATTATGTCAGATTTGGATGCAACATTATCTGTGATCAGAGATCATCACATCGCTCGTGAAGCTGATGGTCTGGAAGATCATTTCTGGAAGATGTTTATTGTGGATGCTTTTATTGGTAATTCCAGTCGTAGCGCTAAGGACTGGGGTGTTATCGTAGATAGCTCAAATTGTGTGAGTATTGCTCCTGTATTTGGTAACAATGATAGCTTGAATCGTTCCTGGGGATATGATCAGATGAAGGCAATCTTAGACAACAGAGAGCAGTTTCTTGATGAAGCGTGGCGTACCAGCTTTTGTTGGTTTACAACATGGCAAAATAGACTGAATCCATTTTATGTAATGACCGGTAATAAGTATCCAAAGTGTTTGGATGCACTTGGGTGGTTTCTTTCTCAGGATTTTGATGCTGTCTTTAAAATGATTCGCGATTGTGAACATCTAAATTCTTTACAGAGACAGTTTTATTCCAAAATTCTTAAGGAAAGGCTTGAGTGCTTGAGAAGAATTTATGTAGGATGCTCAACTTCAAAAACAGAGTAGTAGAGTAGTTTAAGACCGCATATTTAGGAGGACTTATGATTGATGTTTGTATGAATTTTGCGGGTAAATTAATTTCGATTCATCTGCATAATGGTATTCACAAATACGATAATCTTTGTTCCACAGGAAAGACTTATTTTGCTAATCTTGCAAATAGTATGCAGAAAGCCGGCATTTTGGATGCTACTGTGGTTAGTATTGCAAACTTTGATTTGTTAGAGAAGCATTCGACGTATGAGTGTGACTTGCTTATTATTGAAGACTTTAATGCTATTCTTAGATATTTGAGTAGTGATTCTCTATTGTTTTCTGCAGGGAAGAACATTCCGGTGTTAACAGATTTGAAAGATTATGTTGTATCCGCACAAGGGTATAATTTTAAGAAGTCATTTATTTTGCTACGTAGAGAGGAAATAAGGGTTTTTGATGATGGTGAGGTTGGAGAGTTATCCTGCTTCTAGCAACCTTTTGATTTGATTTATTTTGGCGTGATATGGTGAATATTTTGTATTTAACAAAATGAGGATATAGAAAGAGGCGAATTTTATGACCACCGGAGACAGAATAAAGAAAAGAAGAAATGAATTAGGAATGACACAAGAAGAGCTTGCCAAAAAACTTGGTCTGCAAAAATCTGCAATAGCAAAGTACGAAAAAGGAAGAGTCATAAACATAAAACATTCTACAATCTCAAATATGGCAAAAATATTCCACTGCACCCCTGCTTATCTAATGGGATGGAATGAAGAATATACTGATACGCAAGAAACATTGGATGACCAACTCTTTGATTTGATAGCAGATAGAGATGCTCAACAAGAAAAAATATACGAATTAATGAAAAATTGTTTTGATAACAATGATATTTGTGTTTTACAGCAATACAGGAATCTTTCCAATGATTGTAAGATTATGCTTTTGCAGTATCTCAATAGGCTGTATCAACAGGCAGCTAATGAGGAAGCTGAATTGAGAAATGAGAATGAAGACGGCTGGTCCGTTAAAAGAACAGCATATACTTGTGTTTGTCTTACACCAGAGATGCATGGATCTGTGACTGTGTGGGAGGAACAGGAGGATGCATGGCGAGATGCTAAAGAAAGAGCGGAAGATCTTGTTCAAGAGAATCCTAGTGTTCTCAAGTGTAAAAAGGTTTATGACGGTTATGAGGTGCTGGATAGGACCACAAACACAGCGATTAGATTGTACAAAGTATTTGAAGCACAGGAGTTAGAGTAGTGCTACACTTTATAGAGTATAATCAGGTTATTGCCTAGCAGAGTGTAAAAACCTATTAGGTATTTAGTATTTGTAAATCTATCTAAGCAATGATATAATCATTCCAACAAAAGGAGTTAGATAGATGGTTCGCATTGGAAACATGAATGCCACCTTGATGCGTGGAGATAAGCCATTGGTTCACTTTGTGATCGAACGTGGCGAAGTAACAGAATATGAGTTTCTGTGCTCAAAGGATGACAAGGACCTGGTTTATGAGTTCTGGTTCTATCAAACTCCGGAAAAAGCCATCTTAGAGTTTCTTGATGACAGGATCGTTCCTGAAACCCGACAGGGATTACAGCATGACATGAAGTGTGCAGGGATTCCTTACTATGATCCGGAGCTGATCTTGAAATTTAATCACGCAGCGTGCGTCACGGATGATTGGTGGCTGCAGTTTGATGGCCAGAGTTTTACCTGGCAGGAGCTTTATGATGGAATGATGAATAATTGGGGAATTGACTTTTTTCAGGAAAATGGAATTCCTCGTTATCTGTAGGCTACCATTTTGATCAAGACTAATACCTTATCTGGATAATGTGTAAAAGCTTATTAGGTTTTAATTTACGTAATTTGTAAATCTATCCAAACAATGATATAATCATCCCAATGAAAGGAGATCCCTATGAAAAAAGTAATCATAACAGCAACACTAACAATGACCGTATTCAGCGCGGTCCCATTGGTAACCCCGGCCCAGGCCTTCGCTGCATCCAAACCGGCCCAGGTCCACGTAGTAGAAGAGGCTCCGTCAGCCACTGCAGAGCAGTCCCTTGATTTCATCGAGGCCGATGCAGCTCTCGCTACATACAACAGTGGCAGTTTAGACACCATCAACCGTGACGACTCCACTTTAGCAGGGAAAGGTGTTTCCAGCGTTCCGAAGGCTGTCAAGATCTGGAACAAGAATGGTGAAGATTCCACAAAACGCAATTCTGTAAGCGTCAGAAACCTTACGGTGGACCAGGCAGTATCCCTGTGGATGAACGATATGACACGTGTACAGGGAAATAAGCTTGGAAAAAATATTGTTGCCAATGGTGGTCGTAATTATGCTATTCACTTAACGGACGGTACAAGAGATGACCTTCGCAAAGCATTGATCCGCAAATTAACAAATAATGTTAAAGATGATGATATCGAAGATACAGCAAAAGATATCACAGAGCTTGTATTAGGTTATAAACATTACGGCAATTCTATGAAGAACGAGGCTAAATCTTTGTATGAGAAGAAGGGCATTGTTGTAATGCGAGGCTGCTGGGGAACAGATTTTAACTATACATATTGGTTATCCAAGTGTGTCATCCAGTGTTCTCAGGATATGAATCTAGCCCAGTACGAGAACGAACCACAGGCACGTCGTGACAAGGATGTCAGCTTTGCTGTAATGGAGTGGTGCCGTGCACACGTAAAAGGGTATGGTGGAAAGAATATGTCATTCAAGAATCTTCTGAGTGGCAATGCTTATGGCGTGTGTGAGGACTATGCAAGATACGTGCAGAAGATCTCAAATGCATTTGGCATCAAGATGGGCATTGCACATGGTGACGATCATGCTATCAACGTCCTGAAGACCGGCGGTAAGTATTACTATATGGACTTTCAGTGCGATCCTATTGTGCACGGTATAAATTTTTCTGGTTACGATGATAGCCCATACACACCAGAATACACACAGCTGCTTAAGGAAATCTATAACATGGATCTTCCCAAGAAAGCAGATTGGGATGTGATTGGCGCGAAGATTAATGCAGCATCACCAGAATTGAAAGCATTATCGGATGTGGTAGTGAATCAGATGATTGCAAAGGATCCGAAGTATGGTACAGAGAATGGAGTACCTTGGACAGAGTATTACAACACAACTTTGAGATTTTTCATTGCAAACTATGTATATACAGGTGAACAGCTTGATTTAGCTGACAGATTATATGAAAATGATTTACACCATGGTTATGTTGGACGTGGTGAAGCAGAATGGTTAACATTCAAAGAATCTGCTGGTATTGGTGCCAATAGACAGTATAAACAAACTCCTTACGGAAAGATTACTGGTGGTTATCGAAGGGATAATGCTACAGATAAAAACGTCGTTGGCTACAAAACCGAAACCAAACTTCTCAACGGCAAACGCAATTCAAATTTGAAACACCTACAGGTTCTTGGCCAGTTTAGCAACGTCCACGTAACCAGCAACTAGGTTAATAATCCCAAAAGGGTTTATTATATAAATGTCAGACGAAATAGAGAAGCGGCGGAGTTATAACTCCGCCGCTTTAGCAACTTTCAATTGTAATTCTACTGGAGAGATTTACCTAAAATCATTAGCGGTGAAATTTTTACACAACACCGCCGGGGTTCCTACATTTTTTTGCTACCTAGTGTAGGAGGCTAGGTTGCCTACGGCAAGATTGTTAACAGTATTCTTGTCATTATTAAACTTATCAAAGATTTTTGGTAAGCCGAGCAATACGCAGATATGATATAGCTCATTGCAAATGTTGTACATGCAGCAAATATTTTGTCAAAAATCGTCTTTTCAGCAAAAAATAGTTATGCATGTACTGTAGCCTAATATCGTTAGTGTACTAAGCACAGTCATTACGTTAATTACACTCGACATGATTCTCATGCCTCCTCTCCATATAAAATTACAACTTAAAAAGCTGTTAGTATTTATATCGGTTAGAAGTCGATAAACCATTAGTACTATAGTATTTCGTCTGACAACTATCAACTCAGGATCCCAGTAAATCTGGGGTCCTTTTATCATACAAACTATTTAACTCAAACAAATTTAGTAGAAAGGAGAGATTAGAATTGGATAAAATTCGTAAAAGGATTACACAAATCTTAGCCTCTGTATTCCTAGTCGCAATGGTCCTGCTGTCGGTATCCGGCACTGCAATCCCAAATGCAATCGCAGACAATAGCGACACAAAGCAGGAATACAAAGGACTGAACATCGAGCAATTCAAAGAGCTGTACAACAGCACTCTGAAAAAAGATTCAGAGTTCATGGCAAGATATACAAATGGAAAGGGAAATGGGATCAATACCGGCTCCACAAAGTTGTGCGTACATAACGCTGACTTAAGTAAAGGCGGGTATAAATCAATTGATCTAACGGAGCGCGTTAGTTTGGAAGATTCAGACTTGGATAAGAAAGATCTTCCATACCGTTATTATCTCTGGTTCAAGAAGAATGAGCAGAAGACCGGATCAGCTCACTGGCACACAGAGAAATTCATTGGTACCAGTAAACCGGTAGGCAGCTCATACAATGCAAAACTATATGACAGCACTCCCGGTGTGATCAGTGCAGAAGTAGCTCGTTATGAATTTGGGGATGATTGTATCGCCAGACAGAAATCAGAAAGTGGCTCACATCTGTTCAATCACTACGAAGATCGTTTAGGCCATAATGCGTATGACCTTTATGTGATCGACCTCAAGAATTACATTCAGACTGCTTGGAGCAAGTACAAGAATTCAACTCCTGGTTTTAAGAATGGTTATGATTTTTCGACTAAAGTTTATCTCCAGACAGTAGCAAGTCTGTACAGTGGAGCCGGAAATTCGTCCGCTACACTTGCCGGTGGTCCTTACTACACAGAAGCTTCCTGGAATGCAAAAGCGGAATCTATGGGATTCGCCGCAGATGGACGTTCCCAGTACAAGGAGCATTACGATCAGGTAGTAGAGTATCAGGTTGCAAAGAATAAAAAGTCAGAAACCACTATCCACTGGCTGATCGGTACGGCGAAATACCCGAATGGTAATCTGAAGGTTGACGACTCAAAGGATGGCATTAGGAAACATACTGATGAGGCATTGCGTCAACAGGATTTTAAGGATAAATTACCGACCGGTAACATTGTAAAATACAGTGGTGTAAAACTGATCGACAGAAAGAGCGTTACCACCACATCCAGCAGTGGGGCACACGAAAAGAACGACGAGGCCACCACTTCCTCCAACGAGGACCGTTACGTATTAACCGGTGTTCGTTTCAAACGAGGATCAGTGGATTCAGACACATGGTCCTTCTATCTGTATGACGGAACTATGCCGGACTCTATGCGTGCAAGCATTTACAATGCCTATACGAAAGACGGTGCAGAAGGTCTGAAATCCATAAAGGTTGAAAAATCACGCCATAGCGATGGTGTTGAGAGAGATTATGGCAAGGGCAACCTGCAGAATGTCGATGTCGAGAACGGCCAGTGGCAGAACAAAGGTGCAGACAAAGATGTGAACCGTACTGTAAAGACACTGAAGCAATTTAGCGAAAATCACGACAAGTACGGTGCAGCAAATTCTTACTACTGCATGTACAAGTATGTACAGAACCTGCTGTATCAGTGGGAGATTCTGCCAACCGATGTTTATTTCATTTATCAGAATATCGGTAAAGCCGGCCAGGTAACTGTGACACAGTACTTTTATTCCAACGACGGTGACGGCTGGAGCATCAAGGACAAGAACAAGGACGTTGTCAGTTCAAGTACCCAGACCGTAAACTATATCAATGGAAAAGCAATCATGTTGGACAGCCTCCCGGCAAAATTCCGGAAGACCCAGATCAAGCATCGTGGCATTAACTACTCATTTGGTTATGCTACAGCAACCTACATGGGAAGCAAAAATGGCCACATTCAGGAGGTTGACTCTTATTCTGCAACAGAAAGTAATAAGAGTCCAACAGGAAAGCAGAGATCATCAACCGGCGGAGACGATTCCCCAATTTTGTGGATTCCAACCGGTAAGGACAGCGGTGTTGCCAAGACGGATGAAAGACAAACCTTTACTCAGAAGATTGACAACACCTTCACAGCGAAGAATAACATTGTAAAGGTAGATGCACTTCTGAAGAAAGTTCTTTGGAATGACGTGAATCCGGCAGGACAGAATCAGATCGGGCTCAATTACTACGAACCCCTTTCCGTCCATACAAAAACACGTATGCTGCAGTATCGTACGAAGGGCAAGAATAATCAGCCTGGTCAGATCCGCTACACACCGATCCTGCAGAAGAACGGTAAGTTTGCCGGCAGTTCTATGACCTATCATAGTGATGCTTCCAACAAACTGAATTCCACAGAAACCGTAAATACAAACGGTTACTTCGTTCTGAATGGCGAGAAGAGCTGCTTTGGTAAAAACAAAAAGACAAAGAAGTACAATGTGGAGCGTATCCTCAATGCCTATTACAATGGTAAAGTAGGCAAAGTGATGAAAGGTGGATCTCTTGTAGATGATACACAGGGTATGTGGATCAAGACTTACCGTATCAGTGCAGCAGATAAGCCTGGTGACAGAAAAGTAATTTCGACATGGAATGATGTCAGTTTACCAAAATCAAGCACATATAATTCCGGGCATGGTCTCAGTAACCCAAGCGTTGATTTCTATAATCACATTTTAGAAGCAGAAGCACTTACTTTTGCCAACGGGACACCAGATGCCACTAAGAACTCCATTGACTGTGATGACGATAACAAACCGAATGGTGACAAGGACGGTGGAAAAGACAGCTACATTGTTAAAGTTGGCAACGATTATTACCTTCGTCTTTGGAAAGGTACAGGTGCTTGGGATAAAGATTCTTCCTACAGGAACTCCTGGTTCGTTAAACTGGATTCAAGTGGTACATCTGTTCCTGTCTGCATCCGTGGTGGAAAGAATGATGAAGGCAAGTATCTCTATCTGACGTTTTCTACCAAGTTTAGCGATGTTGTTGACACATCAAGTACTGATCCTTATTGGAAATCCCGCGGTGGCAAAGAGATCAGTCAGCAGACAGATGTTAAATTTACACCTTACTGCGCTTACGAGGTCAACAAATCTACCGCGAAGATCATAAAATATCTGTATCCTATCTGTTATCAGGGACCTACCAAGAAAAACGAAGGAAAGCTTGGTGGTTTTGAGATAGTGGACAGTGCGTATGAACTGCAAACAACGAATTTCCAGGCATTTAAGTGTACCGTCAAGGGTTACCATGGTGCGAAGACCAACAGTGGTCTTCGCCGAGGAAAAGCTTACATTGCAACAAAGACAAATCCTCTTACCGGAACAAAGGTAGACAATGCAACTCCAGTTGCAGATGGCAAGGGTGGTCTTGTTATGGACTTTAGCTCCAAAAACTACAAGGGTAATCTTGCAGTTGCTGTATACACACCGACTTCGCCTAATGGAGGGACTCCTGAACCTGATTATTCCGACGTAACGATCAATTATCATGTTACGATTGGTGCAACAGCTCCAAACAATGACACAATCAATCAGCGGGATTCCTATAGCTGGTCAACATTGATGCAGCCGTACACCAATTCTGCTGAGAAATCCGGAAGCTTGAATCTGAATGTTGGAGTAAATCCGAATGTCGGCAGTGGATGTAATGCTGGTGAGATCAGTAACGCTCCATTCTGGAAGGATGGTTCCGTCAGCAAGATGCAGAAGTATTACATTGGATATACAGTGACGAAAGATGGAACAACAACAGTTGGAGATAATTCTGTCATCGACTACACAAGCCTTACAAATTCCGAAAATTCACGGGATGCAAAAAGCCTTACGTGGGATAAGAAGAATGTGACCTCAACTGTCTTTGATGTGTACTGGTATGTCAAGGACACTCCAACCATCACAGCAACTCCGCACGAATCCAAGACGCCGTATCATTGGGACGATACCCCGGGCGGTTCCTCTACAAACGAGAACAGCCCATCACCTTTAGATGGAGGTGGAAAGATCACAACGACCGGTCGTATCCGTCCGCATATTCCGGGAGATTCCCCGGCACCAAGTGGTAATCCTGGTGGTGGAAGCGGAAGTGGTAGTGGTTCTTCATCGTCTATGACACTGGCAGAGATCAGGAAGTATCTTGCTTCTAAGAACATTGCAGGTTTTGATACTGTAGATATGGGTTCCGAGGGTAATGTTATTCTTCCAAATGGTGAGTATGTAGAGACTGAGAAAGTCACACAGAACGGCCTAAAGAAGATTACAACCATCAAGAAAGAGTATGTTGCAAATGAGTTGGATACCAACTTTAGCACAACATCTTACTTAACCAAGGGATCCTTTATTCGTAACGATGTTACAATCGACTACACAATGGATGTGCACAAAGACACACCAGTTACAGACTCTAGCGGTATTGTTACTGGTGTACAGATTGTGAAACAGACTTACACAGTTCCGGTCCAGATGGTTTATTATCAAATGGGTGACGTAACTGTGTATGAGCCGGATTCCGGCAAGATGTACAATTATGCTTTTCCTAATACCGATGGTTCCTTAACGAATCGTGCAAAGAAGAAAGGTGTAAAGGAGAGCAGTAACTATGATTCTGATACCAAGAGTAATGGTAAAAACTGTGAAGAAGGTACCAGAAGCTATCATTCTGATACAGACAAGTACAATATTAAGATCGGAATGAACAAGCAATACAAAGACAAGCATACCGGCGTTGATATTAAACGATCTGCTGAGTGCAAATGGTATGGTAAAGATGGTGATATCTCTGCTTTGCAGAAGTATTGCTTGATTGTATCAGATCCAATTATCGCAGACAACTCCGAAACAGAGGATTCAGCAGCCGGTGATGATGGAGTGGAGTTTGATGACCCATCGCCAGAGCTTGAGTATCAGGTAACACAGGCATTTGAGAAACTGACAGACAAGTTTAGCTGTAAGAGTGATTCATTTACATTCACCAAGCCAGACTGGGATGAGTCTATCAGTGACGATGATCCAGCAGAGAAGCTTTGCATGGATGATAACAAGACAGCATCATGGACCGCTAAATCAACTCTTGTAAACTTAGCTGAGACTCCAAATCAGAATGGTACACCATCCGAAGGTGCCGAAACAAATGATCTTCCGGACAGTGGTATCTATGATGAAATCGCTGCAAAATCAATGGAAGAGATGGCAGAGGATGTTGTTCCACCTGCAGCCGGTCAGTGTATCTCTAGCTACATAGATGAAGCAGATGAGAATACAAACACAGATGGTGCTTCTTTAGCAGTTGATGATACTTTTGGTGTTAAAGGTATTAAAATTGATGAGCATAAGCTGAATTCTGCAGACGAGATGGCTGGTCCTTCTAATGCTTCCAAGTTGGTTGTGAAGTATGTCGGTTCAACGACATTTGCAGATCCTAACAAGAAGACTGAAAAAGAAGATGCTTTGTACTTCTCTACGGATAACGTAAATAAAGTAACATTGCATACTCCTGTGGCTGTCAAACTGGATCTCGATATCAATGATGAGAATAATCTGCAGTTGAGTTCTCTAAAGGTGCCTGCAGCAGATGATTCGACTAAAGAGGTTGATGCAGTAAATCCAATCGGCTTAGGTTGTTCATTTACATTATCAGCGTCTTATGATGGAGAGTTTTCTGCATTTGCTGATATGTCGACCGGTACTCCAAAGGTACCTACCATTGACACGTATAAGTATCTGAATAAGAAGATGCCTTTAACTGTTTCCTTTGATTTCCCTGTATTTGTGACAAAGGACCATGTGAAGCAGGCTTATTATGGCAAAGGTAAGAAGATTCAGATTATGCCGGATGAGCTGAAAGAATATGACTTCTACGCACCATATTGGGCAACTGAAGGGGAACACAATGTGAAAGCCACCGTTTATGCATTGAATGCTGATTGCGATTGTGATCAGACAGCATCTAATCAGAAGTGTGGCTTGGATCGTACAGGTAGCGATCGTACAATGGAATATGGTAATTTGATTAGAGATTACTATTCTGCGAAGGATATTAATTTCTGTACATTATCAGGTAAAATGTTTGATTTAGACCAGTATGATATTTCGGATTATCCAACGCTTCAGAATGTATTCAGAGGAACTGATGGTTATACAAAGAGCGGCTATTTCCTGCATTCTGGAGATAAGAGCTTATTGTCAAATATGTCAGTAGCACGTTTAGTTGATGCTGCATCATTGATTGGTGATACTTATCCTATCGTAAGCGGTCAGAAGATTGGTGGAAATGGAGTATCATATGGTCCTCTGAAGCTTGGTTACAAGACAAGATACACAATTAAAACGGTTGGCTCAATGACTTCCAGCGGTGATCACATCAAGATTACGCCGTCTTTCTACTATATCAAGAAGGGCACAGGACTACAATCAGCAATTCCAGTCGATCTATATTACAAGCAAGATATTGGTGGTGAGACTGGGAAGCTTGTAAAAGTCGGGAGTGATCTGGATAAGTTGAATAACCATCAGACGTGTATCGGTGATCGAGAGCTAGATATCGATAAGAATACCTTAGAGAATACTGCCAAGGATCAGGGATACAAGGACTCAAAGAATTTTACAGATCAGGTTGTAAATTCTTGGTGGTATGGCGATATTGCATTGCCAAGTTACAGCAAAGTATACATTGGTACGAAAAATTCTGATGAAGGAAACAGAAATAATCTGTTCCGGATGTCAGACGGTACAGTATTTAGTTCGGATCTCGTACAGGGAGTGTCCGATGACAAAATCAGAAAGTGCTTACAGCAGTGGTACGGTGAGTATTACTTGCCTGCTGATACGCATGCTGTTCCGACCGGTAAGTATACAAAAGAGATCAGCGAAGGTGTAGACTTTTCTGAGAGTTACTGGCTAAAGGACGGTTATCTTCTCGTTAATTTCCAGCCAGTGTCCTACGAAGGTGGAAAAGAGCACTTGCTTTATAATTCACAAGTAGGAAGTAATAAAAATAATAAAGAATTTATCAATATGTGGGAAATTGAAAACAGGCAATCTAAGAAAACAGATAAAAATGGACAATTCTTCAACTTCAACGAAGGAGATTTCATTCTGTACGATTTAGATAAGAATGTTGCGGACGATGACTACAGCAGTGCAGGAACACACTAATTTCTGTGCTGTTTGGTGAATTCTAGTCGGGTGGCTACTGTAAAAGGCAGCCACCTATTTGGTCAGGCTCAGCAAAAATGGGATGAGTGACGGATGGCGCGTTGCCCAAATAGCGCATCCAGCTATGGCACCAATGCATGCTCCGCAGCGGATTGGTATTGTTACTGCCAGGTTGTATGCTCTTAAGAATGGATTGGAGCCTTCTTGCTTATCAATTGCAATAAGTCCTATTGCAAGAATGATCGTTATGATTGTTATGCTTATGAGATCTATGATATTCATTATATACCTCCGTTTCCCTGCTTGAGCAGGTTTTGTTGTTATTTTCTATAGTATATAATGTTTATCTCGGTATGTCAATGAGCCTGATCTTTTTTATTGACTTTTGGAAGCGAAACGGTTATACTATTGACGCTTATAGCTTCAAAACGACGAAGCGTAAAATTTCGCTATACAGAAAAATGTGCTGTATTGATAGTGATGATGGAGGTTACAATGGAAAATATATCTGTTACATTAGGAAAACGTCAGTTAGTTGACTCTATTTGGAAAAGTGCAGGCATTGAGGGTTTAGGTACTACATTTCCAAACACAGAAAGAATTTTGAATAATTTGCCAGTTGAAACAAAACGAGAAGAAGTTACATTCATAGTAAATATGAAAAGGGCC
>ERZ1026862.1240-NODE-1240-length-15538-cov-37.173739_pt1 | contig 15538 bp, 18 predicted proteins | sample MGYA00380161_ERZ1026862 | MGnify/ENA primary metagenome ERZ1026862 (study PRJEB33269, sample SAMEA4719797) | human gut metagenome | biome: human-associated habitat; feature: organic feature; material: feces | place: Cameroon | collected 2013-10 ... | reverse complement strand
CGGCAGCGTCAGATGTGTATAAGAGACAGACCTATGAGTATGTATTTTGATAAACAGGATTTAGCTTTGTTAAAAGCAATTGCTTATACAAAAGATACTACTGTTAATAAGATACTTATGAATGTACTTAAAGAATCGCTGGAGATAACTATCAACAGCTTACCTAATGATTTTAATGTAGAAACTTTAGCAAAAAAATATGATGCTAAATGTAGAAAGAGGAAGGACTAAGCTTCCTCTTTCTTTTTTTGTTTAGTGAACTGTTTTGTCTTATTGCATTTAGAAAAAACTTCCCAGAAGTTATCTTTTTCAAATACAACTTTCTTATTTTTTAATTTAGTTTTCAATTCACTAATTGAAGTAAATTTTATGTTTTTATTCATAAAATCACCTTTATTGAATATCTAATTGTTCTTCAACGTCTTTAATAAACTCTGTTTCTTCTTCGTCTTGTTCTTTTAATCTTTCAACTTCTTCCTCATCTAATTGTTCTACTGAAACATTATTTTTTACTTTAGATTTTAAATAATCAAAGTATTCAGGATTGTTATTTACATATTCTGTGAATTTAGCCATACCATTCCAAGCTGCTTTTGTGCCATCTGACAGTATTCTTTCATTACCTTTTTCTTGTGGTTTACCTTCTTCATATTCACGTATCCAAGCGCCTGCTCTTTCTAATATACCTTGATTGAATGCTTCATCTACTACTTCACCAGTTATATCAGTTCCTTGTCCTAATTTTACTGTGTATTCTATTGTTACATATGGATTTGTAGTAGTCTTACAGTGATTCTTAGTTATTTTAGCTTTGATTAACATATAATCATCTTTAACTGAATGAAGTGGATGTCCAGCTGGTATTGAAGCTTTTCTAAATTCTACTGTTAATACATTATTGTATCTTATAGATTTACCACCAGTTATAGTTTGACCACCCATATATGAGCCTATGTCAGTAGATTGATGTTGTACTATACATAATGCTGAACCAGATTCAGCTATTGTAGGTATTATAACTCTCATGAATTTAGCATTCATTCTGGCTTGTATAGCTACATTGGCATCTGCCATAGAGTCTTTGAACTCTTTTTCTGGAGTTAGACATTTAAGTGAATTTATTACTATCATATCTACACCAGTATGGGCATATCTTATAACTAAGTCAAGAGCTGATTCTCCACTATCTGTTCCTACTTCATAGTAGAATAATCTTTCTCTGTCTATACCAAACATATCGAATACTTCTTCTGATATAGAAGATTCTGATTCAACCCATAGAGCCATAAAGTCAGGATCTAACTTCATATTATAAGCTATGTCTTCAAGTAATCTGTAAGTTTTACCTGAGTCTGGGTTACCAGATATTAATGAGAATTTACCTCTTGGCCAACCTCCACCTATTGCGGAATTTAATCTTAATGAAGCAGTTGGTATATACTCTATTCTTATTCTTTCGTAAATATCAGGATTAGATACTGTGTCTATTCTAGTTTCTCCTGCTGCTTTATTAAATGCGCTAGTAACTTGTTTTAACTCTTTTAGCTTTTCAGCTACTGGTCTTTTTTTAACTGCCATTATGCATCTCTCCTTTTAGTATATTTATAATTTATTAATATAATTATTTAGCAATTCAATGAGCTGATCTAAATCAGAATTCGCTGGTTTATCAGATAAGCCTAATTCTTTATAAGAAGTGTTTAATTCTTCTTTACGCTTTTCTAATACCCATAATGTAGATTTTAATAATGGTTTTGCTGCTTGTATATCAAGACCTCCGTCTGATACGTATTTTGTTAATTCTTCACAAAATATTGCAATAACATTTTCTTTTGCTTCAGATTCTGTGAACATAGAGTTCATTAATAGAGCTCCAAGAAAATTAGCTATTGCCTGTCTAATTGCTTCTTGTTCTTGTGTGTATTTACTCATGTTGTCTCCTATATTATTAATAGATCACAATCCATTAATTGATTGATATGATCATCAGTTAATTCATGATGACAATTGCTGCATTCTACTATTATGTCGCTACCTTCTAAGTCTTCTACGTCTTCTAAGTCATCATAGTCTATACATTCTGTATTTAATGCGTATCTTTCAAATCTACGCACATCTCTTGTAACTTCTAATTGTGTTAATATTTTTCCGCAGTGAGGACATTTAAGTAATTCTCGTTCCTCGTTATTAAAATGTACTAATAAATTTAAATCTTCTTCTCTGTATTTAGCCATAGTTATCACCTATATATTTATAAGATCTCTATCTTCTAATTTATCGATAAACTCTTTACTTAATTCTGCGTTACAATTTTCACAAAAGAAGTTATATGGAGAATCCTCATAGAATTCATTATCTAATGTTTCGTTATATTCTATTCCATATTTAGTTAAGCAATATGATTCAATAGCATACTCTAATCTTCTGACAATTACTTCTTCTAGCATTTCTCCACAATAAGGGCATCTTAACAATTCTAAATCTTCATTTTCAAAAGAATTACGTATTTCTAATTCTTCTTTAGTAAGTTCTCTTTTTTGAACTTGCATAATTCTTCATCCTCCTTATTTAATATACTAAAAAAGAGGATAAAAATTAATTATCCTCTAAATCAGTATTAGGTGCTAAAGTAGCTGTCGCTACAGTGTCATCTTTATCTAATTTTATAGCTTTATTTCCAGTAGTATTTCTATTAGATTGTGGCAATGTATCTGCGTATAATCTTATTATTTTTCCATTGTTAGTACCGATAAGAATATTTTCATTAACTACTGGTATATATGCTACTACTTTACCTGTTTTATCAGATATTTTATGTGATTGTACTCCTCTGGTAGCTCTACCTTTAACAGGATATTTACTTTCTTGAGTACGTTTAGCTAATCCTAATTCAGTTATGCTTAATATGTCACAGTCATTAGTTATCTTAACTAAACTTACTGCTGAGTCCCCTTCTGCTAGTTTAATACCTATTACACCCATAGCTGTTCTACCTGTGTTTTTAACTAGGCTACTATTAAATCTTAATGCTTGACCATTAGCTGTACCTAATAGTATTTCATCATCTTCTGTTACAAGATTAGCATCTACTAATTTGTGATCGTCTTTAAGACCTATAACAGTTGTGTATTTCTTCTTCTTAGACAATAAAGATAATGATAGCTTTTTGATTTGTCCATGGTCTGTTAATAACATTAAACTAGATTCAGTGTTTTCTGCTAATTTAGTAGCTACAGTTTTTACTGGATACTCATCTTTTTCTAATGTTAAATAATTTGCTATGTTTTTACCTTTAGCTATTCTGCTTGTTTTAGGCAACATATAAGCTTTAATATGATGAACCTTACCTTTATTAGTTATGAACAATAAATCATCTTTAGATTGTACAGTAAATAAATCAGTTATTATTTCATCATCTTTGGTATCAGCACCTTTATTGCCTTTACCATTTCTTTTTTGAGTGTTATATTCTGATTCAAGAACTGATTTTATATTCCCTTCAGATGTTATAGTAACGATAAGGTTTTCGTTCTTAATTAAATCTTCATCAGTTATTTCTTCTTCCAATGCTATTTCAGTTTTACGTTTATCGCCGAATTTATCACGTAATTCTGTCATTTCTACTTTTAATCTAGTTAAACAAGCTTGGTCATTTGTTATTATAGCTTGTAGAACTGGCACTTCTTCTTCTAATTTAGCATACTCGCCTCTTAACTTAGTTTCGTTTTGATTAGATAAAACACTGATTCTCATATCATATAGATATTTGGCTTGTTCTTCTGTTAAATCTAATAATTCCATTATAGCTTGCACTGGTTGTTCGCTAGTTCTAACTACGTTTATAAATTCATCTAAATTAGATAGTGCTGCAAATATAGCTTCTAGCATCATCATTCTGTATTGCATTTTATCAAGATCGAATTGTGAACGTCTACGTATTACGTTTACACAATGGAATAAGAAGCTATTTAAGCAATCAAGTATATTTGCATCGTTTAGTATTGCTTTATTTTCTAGAGCTATTATATTATAGCTTATATTCTTTTTAAGGTCAGTTTTATTTAAAAGATTGTTTATAACTAATGTAGGGTCAACACCTTTTTTGAAGTTTATTATTATTCTAATATCATCTCCTTTTGAAGAATCTATTATTTCTTTTATACCTTCAATCTCTCCTGACTCAACTAAGCTTTCTATCTTTTCTATTAATTTTAATTTATTTACTCTGTATGGTAATTCTGTTATAGTCATTTTACTTCTTTGTTTAGAATCTGTTTCTACTTCATATCTAGCTTTGACTGTTACCTTACCACGTCCTGTTTCGAACGCTTTCTTAAGTTCTTTAGTGTTTGTTATTATACCGCCTGTAGGAAAGTCAGGACCTTTTATATATTTCATCAATTCTTTAGCTTCATATGATTGATCTTTAAGCGTTCTATCTATCATAAAGATACATGCATTATAAAGCTCTGTTAAGTTATGTGGTGGTACATCAGTAGCAAATCCACACGCTATACCATCTGTACCATTTGCTAAGAAATTAGGAATTAATGATGGCAATACAGTTGGTTCTTTTAATGTATCATCAAAGTTAGTTGTGAAATCTACTGTATTTTTATTTATGTCTTTTAATAATGCTTCACCGTATTCAGATAGACGTGCTTCTGTATATCTCATTGCTGCTGCAGGGTCTCCATCTACTGAACCTGAATTACCTCTTATATCTATAATTGGATATCTCATAGTCCAAGTTTGTCCTTTATTAATAAGGGCTTGATATACACTTCCTTCACCATGTGGATGATATTTACCTAGAACGTCTCCGACTACTCTAGCACTCTTTTTATATTTAGCTTTATGATCTAGTCCTAATTCTTCCATTGAGTATAATATACGTAAATGGACGGGTTTTAGCCCGTCTCTTACGTCTGGTATTGCTCTTTCCTTAAGAGTTTCTTGTGCATATGCTATATAATTATTAGTCATAACATCTCTTAACTCTGTAGGAAGTATAGCTTCATTGTTATTTACTTCTTCACTCATCAATATCGCTCCCCTCTTCTTTAATAAAACTACAATAATTAGATTTACGTTGTACTTTTCTATTTCCAGGAATCGTCATAAGATATAAAACATCTTCATGAGTTTCATGTTTTCCGATTATACGAGCTTTTGTTAAGCCTGTATTTGTAGCTATAGCTACTATATCTCCTATTTTTATAGGACAATCGTCTATGTCTTTGTAAATATTTTTCATATCGCTTCACCTATTCATTGTTTAGTAATATAAATTCTTTTCTTGCTTGTATAGATTTACTGTTCATACAAACATCTAAGCATAATGCACTGTCTTCATCTTCATCTATTTTTACTTGTATTAGTTTACGAGTATTAATATCCATAGTAGAATGTTGAAGTTCTGGCCAGTCCATTTCTCCTAAACCTTTGTTTCTCATTACTTCATATTTACAATCAAGTTTAGCTGCTACTTCATCTTTTTCTTCGATTGTATATGCATAAACATGTTCTTCTTTTTTAGTTCCAGGATTCTTAACTATAGTGAATAGTGGTGGTAAAGCTATATATAAATAACCATTGTCTATAATAGGTCTCATATATTTATAGAAGAATGTTATCCATAAGCATTGTATATGCCATCCGTCTACGTCACCATCTGTTAATATTACGATATGTTTATAGTTAAGCTTATCTATATCACAATCTGGACCAATACCGCATCCTAATGCTTTGATTACTGATACCATCTTTTCACTAGAATAAACTTTGTCTAGAGACATATTATAAGTATTTGGTATTTTACCGAACACTGGCAATATAGCATCTATTTGTTCGTTTCTAGCTTTCTTAGCACTACCTCCTGCTGAATCTCCTTCAACAAGCCATATAAATGTATCTTCAGGATCTTTAGAGATACATTTAGTTAGTCCATTTACTTTACCGCCAGATAATGCTTTTTTATTACGTGCATTTTCTTTAGCACGTGTTGCTGCTTCTCTTGCACCACAAGATTCTAGCACTTTATTTAATATTATTTTTGCTTCATTTGGATTTTTATCTAATTGGTCAAGTACAAATTCTTCAGTTTCTCTGTATATTGCACTTCTTATTGCTTTTTCGTCTAGTTGATCTTTACCTTGTCCTATGTAATGTGGGTCTGCTACTTTGATTGATACTATAGCTATGATACCTAAACGAGTATCTTCTGCTACGATATTCTTTTTGTTCTTATTAGTTGATACATCATCATAATAAGATTTTATTGCTGAAGATAGTCCAGATTTAAAACCTGTTATATGTGATGATGATTGATTTGTATTAAGGACATTATTAGTGTATGCATAAATAGTGTCTGAATAAGTATCTGTATACATAAGAGCCATATATATGTCCATAGGTCTATTAGGTTCAACATCTACAGTCTTAATGTCATACCATATGTCAGTTAATTCATCTTTGTTTTTAGCTAATTCTTCAACATATGTTTTGACACCCTCTGGAAAATAATATTTCTCATGTACTTCATGTCCTTCATAATCTATATTTAATTCTATTGTCAATCCAGGATTCAAATAAGCTAATTGTTTCATTCTTGAATTGATTTGATTTATATCAAAATCATCAAGCTTTTCCCATATAGCTCTGTCTGGTACACATTCGATATAAGTACCTGTCGCTTCTTTAGTGTCTCCGTCACAACTTAAATGCTTTTTAACTAGCCCTTCTTCAAATGACATAGTATATAATTTACCGTCTTTATAGACTTCTACATCAAATGTTTTAGACAGACAATTGACACATGAAGCTCCTACTCCATTTAATCCTGCTGATTTTCTCTTATTGTCTTTAGTAAATTTAGTACCAGCTTTAAGGTTACCCATACATAATTCACCTTCAAGAATATCTGGGAATTGTTCTGATGGTATTACTGGTAAACCTGGTCCATAATCACGAACTGATACTTTACCTTGTTCATCTATTGATACTATTATTAAGTCTCCGTATCCGTCCATATAAACGTCTACGCTATTATCTGCTAATTCATATACAAAATAATTAATATTTGGTAAGTACATACCTGGTCTTAATCTGACATGATCTCTGTCTGTTAAGACTTTTACTCTGTTATTAGATTCCTCCATTAACTATTCATCCCCTTCTAAATCATCGTCTTTTAATTCTTCTACTATGAATTTACCTACTAGCTTAGCTAAGAATGATGCTACTAATGTGTTGACTATTTGATCATAGGTATAATCTGGATCATACTCTGCTATGAATGTAGCAGGTGTATAAACTTTAGGAACAAGAGCTGTTTCATTATACTTTCTGACAAACTCTGCTTTTGTAATTGATGAAGCAACTAGTATAATATAGTTCTTATTATGTCTTACTCCTAACTCGTATTCTTCGTATCGGTCTTTTTCGTTCTCGTACTGCTTATTTTCGTAATTTATGCGTACGTGTCCCTTTTCGATTATTTGCTTTGTAAGATATTCTGCTTGTTGTCGTATATCTTCTTCTTGTTGTATCTCGTCATCTATTGCATTAAGACCATCCTCGATTATTTTATTAAAATCATCCATGTTTAATACCCCTCCTTTATTTGTAATGAACTCCAGCACTCTCCTCGTATTCCAGAATTTGGTATCGATTACCGACCAAAGGAACTTCAGAAAGAGGGAGTGAAATTGACATAGTTATTCCCTATTGCCAAATAGATTATAAGTCTATAAGACAATAGGGTTTAAACATTAAGAACTTCGTCAGTCGGTCGTTCATCTTAATCCCTATTTCGTCTACCTTAACGGGTATTCTTTTACGCTACAGATCGCCCTAGCAACTCAATATGAGTAAAGAATACAACCTGCACTATATTCCTATAATGCACGACACTACCTCTCCTGCTCTTTCCTGGTTAGCACTACCTAGCAGTATGAATACCAACGGCGCAAATAGGGAAACAGTCCTCTTCATACTTGTTGATTTTATAGCATCGGCTCAACTAACCTGTCATTTTTTTACAGAGGTTTATGGCATTTTCCTCTCTTGATTTAATTCGAACTCGCCCTGCAAAATCATCTGAAATTTCTAATTATCTGGGATAGAAATCAATCCTATATACGGTTCAAGCCCTTATTCAGATGGCCGTCTGAATCTCCCGTATAACTGAGAGCTAACGATAATTATCAAGCTTATCGTCAATGCTTCCTTTGCATCAAGCTCATTAGCTAAGGTCTACGAGCTGAATCATCTGCATGGGTAAAATAAAGCGACATATAGATATAGTTATACGCTACATGTCGCTATCTTTAATATTTAGTATATTATAGTTTTGTTATTTTATCAACAATTTTTTACATTTCAGCTTTTTTAGCTCTTTGTGGCATTTTTATACCTTTACCTGGTGCAACTTTTTTATCAGATGCAGCTCCTTTTTTAGGTGCTACTGCTCCACCTTTATGTGGTGCTGATGGTTTAGTAGCTGTTGCAGTTGATTGACTACCCCAGTTATCTATAAAGTCAGTTCTTATTATCCAACCACCTTTTATTAATTCGCCTTCGCTATTTGTATAGTCTCTTTCCATTTCCAATCTACCTTCTAGGTATATTTGATCTCCTGCAGCGAAGTTATTCATTCTTTCTGCTAACCATCCATTACCTATTATTTTCATAGGTTTAGTTTCTGTATAACCAGTTTCTTCATCTTTTCTGTCCATTGAAACATTAACAAATGCTGTTGCAAATGCTGATTTTTCTCCTTCTGATGGTATAAATTTTTGTCCAAAATGTGCTATTCTTCCTGATATTACTGCTCTTCTCATATTATTATTCTCCTTTCGAATTTACCTAATTAAAAATAAGCCCACTTAGGGGCTTTCCATTTTAGATTACAATCAAGGCTGGAATGGACCTTTTATTAATAATTAATATATTATTGTTCAAAATAATTATCTACTAAATATTGAGCGAACTCGTCGCAGTTATTAGCATTTAAGAATTTGAACAGATTTTCATAATGACCGTCATTGAATGCTTCTACTGCTTGGTCTACAACATCAGTTCCTAAAGCTGTCATAGTTAAAGCTATTATAGAACGAGAGTAACCATTAGGTAACATGTTTAATAATTTATAATCTTCAAAAGAGTCATATTCTTTAATTTGTAAGCATATTTCTCTTTTATCTTCATCTTCTAGGTCATCTCCTAGATAGTTATATTCTTCTGTTATATCAAACACATTGCCTTCGTCATCTTCAACTGTTACTTTTTCTGCTTCTGTTTGTTCAAGATTAAATGGTATTTCTTCTGCATCATCAAATGGGTCATTTTCTGGTTCTCCTTCTGCAAGTTCATCAAGTGCTTCTTCTACATCTTCAGGTTGTTCTTCTACATCTTCAGGTTGTTCTTCTACATCTTCAGGTTGTTCTTCTACATCTTCAGGCGTGAAGTCTATTTCTTCTTCTACTACTTCTTTAGCAGTGTCTTCCTTAATAGATTCTTTACCAGTGTCTAAAGCGATGTTATCGTATGTAGCAATATTAAACATTATTTCTATTAAAGAAGCTCTTACTTTAGCTCTTTCTGCTACATTAGATATTTCTTCTACCTCTGATATTAGTATATTTATTTGCTTATTGATCATTTCTTTATGTTGACCTTTCATAATTTTTCATTCTCCTTTCTGTAATAAAAAAAAGTAGCCCTGCTATTTGTACAGGGCTATCGTTTACATCTCTTCTGAGATTGCATTTTCGTATTTGCATACTATTTTATCGTCATCGACAGTAACCAGTACTTTTCTTACATTATCCATATCTGGAACTTCGAACATTGCAGTTTTAAGTATTTCTTGTAACTCACTTCTTAATGCTCTAGCTCCTATTTTTCTTTTCTTAGCTCTTTTAGCTATTTCTTTTAATGCTTCTTCTGTAAACTCTAAGTCTACATTGTCCATGCTAAATAATGCTTGATATTGTTTTACTATAGCATGTTTTGGTTCTGTCAATATTCTTACTAATGTCTCTTCTGATAATTCTTTAAATGTAGTTATTACTGGGCATCTACCAAGAACTTCTGGTATTATACCAAACTCTTTTAAATCTTCTTGGCATATATCTTCAGCTATAGAATTGTAGTCTACAGGTTTTTTAGCTTCTGGAGAACCACCAAATCCTATATTTGCTGGAGCATTTTTATTTTTCTTTAATCTCTTATTAACTATTTCGTCTATACCTACAAATGCTCCTCCTAATATGAATAGTACATTACTTGTGTCGAATTTGAAAGTACTAGATCCCATTTTATCTTTCTTAACATCAAATTCTCCACCTTCTATTATTTTTAGCAATGCTTGTTGAACACTTTCGCCTCCAACATCTTTTTGTCCAGTTCTTGTATTGCTTTTTCTTAATTTGTCAAACTCATCTAAGAACACTATACCTTTTTGTGCTTTTTCTATATTCTTACCAGCTGCATTATATAAGTCTTTTAATATTTCATCAACATCTCTACCTATATATCCTGCACTAGTAAATGATGTAGCATCTTGTATAGTATAAGGTAAATCTAATAAGGCTGATAGACTTCTTACTAATTCTGTTTTACCAACACCAGTAGGTCCTATTAATATCATATTAGATTTTTCTATTCTTAGATTCTTATTAGCATCAGGATTTTCTGCTATTCTTTTAAGTCTCTTGAATTGATTATATATTTCAGTAGATATATCTGTTTTAGCTCTTTCTTGATCTAGTACCCATTCATCAAGATGATGTTTTATCTTTGATGGAGTCATAGAAGATACATCTAATACACCATTCTTAGAAGTTATTTTATTTATATTAGCTTGATATATCTCATTGCATGCTTTTATACAATTAGAACATATTCTAACAGGTTCTCCGTTTTCATCCAACGTACTACCTTTAAAAACTAATATCCCTTTTTTTATCATATCTTCTTTTGTATACTCATTTCCACAATAGGAACATTTCTTTTTGTTTTGTTGTTTTAGAAAATTACTAGTCGCCATTATTATACACCTCTCTTATCTGTTGTTTTTAACTTCGTCTATTAAACCATATTCTTTAGCTTCTTCTGCTGTCATGAAGTTATCTCTTTCTGTATCTTTGCATATTGTTTCGTAATCTTTACCAGTTCTTTCAGAAAGTATTGTATTTAATCTTTTTTTAGTGTCTAAGATATTTTTTGTGTGTATTTCTATGTCTGTAGCTTGACCTCTTGTACCACCTAGAGGTTGATGTATCATTATTTCACTATTAGGTAATGCATATCTTTTACCTTTAGCGCCTGCAGCTAATAAAAATGCACCCATTGATGCAGCCATTCCTATGCATACAGTACATACATCTGGTTTTATATATTGCATAGTATCATATATAGCCATACCAGCTGTTACAACTCCTCCTGGAGAATTTATATATAAATAAATATCTTTGTCAGGATCTTCAGCTTCTAGAAATAATAATTGAGCTACTACTAAACTAGCAGTAGTATCGTTTACTTCGTCTCCTAAAAATATTATTCTATCTTTTAAAAGTCTAGAGTATATATCATATACTCTTTCACCTTCACTAGTTTTACTTACAACACTTGGTATTAATGCCATGATTGATTTCTCCTCTCTAATTTTAAATTTATTTAGTAGTATATAAACAAGCTTCTTTTTCTTGTTTAGATATTATATCTTTTAGAAAATTTTTTCCTATCTTTATATAACGAGATACGCTAGCTTGTTTAATATCAAAATCTTGAGCTATTTGTGTTTGTGTCTTTTCGTTGTAAAAACTGTCAACTATCATCTCATAACTAACTGGGTGATATTTCTTTAAAAGCTTTAATTTTTGTTGGACAAGCATTTCAACTTCAAATTTATGATATACTTCTTCGCTTGGTCTATCTATTAATATATTGTCTATAGTTTCGTTTAATGCCTTGTCGCTTGTTTGAGAATTAAGGAAAGAATTATTAAGACATCCTAGGCATTCAGCTTTAACTGATTTACCTTCACGTATTTTAGTTCTACGTTTAGCAAAGTTAATATATTCTCTTTCCATAAGCAACATAGCCCATGAAACGAACCATTTACATTTTTCATTGTTAAAAGTATTCACGGCTTTAGCCCATCCTACTTTTAATATAGATAATATATCGTCCTTATAATTTGACTTATAATAAGTGTGGACTACATTATGATAGACTCTATAGATACTATCCTTAGTTTGATTATATAACATATACCAATATTTGTCAGTATCGCCATCACCTTCTTGAATTAAACTCACTAACTCTTCATTAGACAGTTGTACAGTCTTAGAAGATCCAAATAAATTTTCAGTTTCGTTAAATACTGTTCTCATAAAAACCTCCCAATGTCTTTTAATGTTAAAGGGGATAGTTTCATCTATCCCCATCTGTATTAAACCTATTCGTCGTAGAATTTCATTAATGCTTCTATTATGAAGTCCAAAGCTTTTTTGTCAAATTCTACTCTGTTGTCGTCATCTTCTATGCTAAATACGTTTCCTGATCTAACCACTGAAACTATATTAGATACATCTTCATATGTATAACATACGAAGTTTTCATCTAATTCTGAATCTTCTATGTTTTCTTGCTCTTTGTCTGTTGGAGTTAATTTTTCTTTGTTTGATGGTATGTCACATTCTAACAGTTTTACTTCTTTAGGTGCCTCAAGTTCTTTTTGTTTAGTTTTTTTCTTGCTCTTTCCATCATTAGTGAGACCTTTAAATAAACTATTTAGCTTTTGATATAATACACCTATTCTTTTTAATTCATCATCTATTTCTTCTTTATGATCGCTCCATTCTTCATCTGATTCATCAGCTATACTCATTGGTAAGCTTATTGATGATGAACAAGCGTAATTGTCGTCTTCAACTATTACATTTATAGATAAGTACATATTCTCATTTATTAGAGGTATTATATCTTCTCTTATGTTGTCTAGAGATATGTCAAAGCCATATAGTATTATTGTGCCTTCGCTTTCATTTTTTGCTATTTCATTTATTTTGTCATACAGTTCATCTGCGTCTATATATTCTGTATATTTATTTATTATAGAATCTAAATTTTCTACATTTATGTCTAGTTCGTTATTGTATAATATAAAAGGATTAGCCATGCAGTCACTACACTCTGCTATCTCTACTATACTTTGATAAAATCCTTCGTCCATACTACTATATGGAATATACGTTAATCTTATATTTTCACTCATACTCTGTCTCCTTTTATTACACTTATGTCTTATTTTAAATTCGCAAAAGTCTTAGATACAGAAGAACGAACGTCTTCGTCTAGAACAACTATACCGACAAGTGGATCGTTTATAGTTTGTTCTATTAATTTAGATATACCGCTATCATATTTATATTGTTGTTCTGCTTGATGCCAATCTCCTGTTAATACTATAGCGGAATTATTACCTATTCTTGTTCCTAATAGTTTGATTAATTTCAGATTTAAATCTTCACATTCATCAACTATCATTAATGTATCATCTACAGATCTACCTTTCATGAATGATGGTATTTCCATTTCTAATTGATACCCTCTACGTTTAGCTGCTTCTAAATTATCTGGATCAAAAGAATCCTCATACATGTTAGAAGAGACATCACTTAGATATTGAGTCATAGATTGGAAATAACTACCTACTTTATCATGCTTAGTTCCTGGTAAAGCTCCTATATCTATATTGTCAGCTGGTATAGGATTTCTAACTAATAGTAGTTTTGAATAACAGAAGTATCTGTTTATTAATTCTTCTGCACTTTTAACAGCTATGTATGTTTTACCAGAACCATAACCACCACAGATTATTTTTATAGGTATATCCTTGCTGAACATTAAGTCTATTGCACATGCTTGTGGCATGTTCTTAGGTTGAAGCTCTTTACTTCTTGGTATTATTGTTTCTGCATAATCATCACCTGTCCATTTAACAGCATATGATCTTTCGAATATTTCACCATTTTCTTCATAATCTGTATCTGTTACTATAATATATTGATTTGGATGTAATGTATCAGATACCATTAACTCTTTAAGAGTATAATCATTTTCTTCTTCAGTACCTTTTATTTCTATATATCCTTTATATGATTTATCTTCTTCATATTCTGGAGTTAAACATTCAAGTCCTAATCGTCTAGCTTTTATTGACATGCTTATGTCATTAGTATAAATTTCTAGTTTTTCGCCAGTTTCGATTTCATATATTATAGCGGCTTCTAATATTTTATTGTCAGGTTTATTAGGGTCAAACTCATAATGTTTTATCGCTTCAGTTTGACAACCATCTGATGTTATAAATTCTATTTGGTCTTCATATTTCTTTAAGAATTTTATAGCAGTTCTAGCTTTAAATGCTTTTTCACCGTCTTTACCATCTTTATGATTATCTAGTTCTTCCAAAACTAGAGTACACACTATTAATTTATTGCCTTCTTCCATAAGTTTTTCTAACCTAGTCGTAGAATGCATTAATACAGATGTGTCTAAATATATATTCACAAAAATCATCTCCAATCAAATAGTTTAATGCAATTTGTTCTGTGTTTTAGCTACGTCCTTTAGTAAATCGATTAAGTTTAATTCATCTTCTGCTAAGTCTGTTTTTATGATTTTATCGAATTCTTTTATTGCATCATATTCTGCCTTCCTATTAGGTAGCTTATAAAATCTAAAGTTCTTAAACTTGAATAACAGGAAATTATAACATTCTCTACACATAGCATATCTATAGTCTTCTCCATAAAGATTTGTTAGTGCTATAGCTAGCATGCCTGTACTTAAATCTGTGCCACAATAAGGGCATTTATAACCTTCCATACTCTATCTCCTTTACTGTCATAGTATATATCTACATGCTGGACTATCAATAAAGTCTTTTACGTTGTCATAAGAGACAGTTAATGCATAGCCAGTGCTTGTAGGCTTAGGATAAGCATTTTCAAAAATCATTCTGAAAATCTTTTTTGAGGATAACTGATATTCTCCATCAGATATTTCATACATAGCATTTTTACCAAAATAATCATTTATTGTTTTTTCCACATATTTCATTTCTTCATATGATTCATTATTTTGATTAATACTCACGTTTAAAATTTCCCAGTAGGAAATAATATTGTCTGATCCTATCAAATCAAAATTCAATGTACAGTCTAACAATCTTAGATTTAAATCTAGATTGTCTTTTAAATATTCCAGTAAAACCTTCTCTACTTCATCTGTCGTTAAATCGATACATATGAATTTATACATTGTATTGAGCTTATCTAGCTCTTTAGCTTGTTCTGGGCTTATATTTGGTATATAGCCGTATGTTTCCATATATCTCACTCTCCTTATAGATAAAGCTAGAGCTGTAATACTCTAGCTTTATATGGGATTAAATATTACAGAGAAAGTTTAATAGGAGAGCCTATTATACTCTATAATATAGCTGTCTCTTATACACATCTCC
>ERZ1026862.1238-NODE-1238-length-15550-cov-4.756760_pt1 | contig 15550 bp, 11 predicted proteins | sample MGYA00380161_ERZ1026862 | MGnify/ENA primary metagenome ERZ1026862 (study PRJEB33269, sample SAMEA4719797) | human gut metagenome | biome: human-associated habitat; feature: organic feature; material: feces | place: Cameroon | collected 2013-10 ... | reverse complement strand
GGGCAGCAGCAGCGCGCCGCTATCGCCCGGGCTATCGCGGTGCGCTGCTGCTGCCCTCCGCTCATCTCGCTGGGGCGGTGGTCGGCGCGCTCTGCAAGTCCTACCTGCTCCAGAGCCTCCAGGGCGGCTTCGCGGCGCTGCTTCCGGGGGACTCCCCGGTACATCAGCGGAAGCTCCACGTTTTCCCGGGCGGTCAGGGTCGGTATCAGATTGAAGCTCTGGAACACGAATCCTATCCGGCTGCCGCGGATTCGGCTCAGCTGGTTGTCGTCCAGCTTCGGGACCTCCTCCCCGTCCAGGATATAGCTCCCGGAGGTCGGGGAATCAAGGCAGCCAAGTATGTTCATCAGCGTGGATTTCCCACTACCGCTGGCTCCGCATATCGTGACGTACTCCCCGTCCGCGATGTCAAGGCTCACTCCGTCCAGCGCCTTTACGGTGGTCCCTCCCACCGTGTAGTACCGGCGCAGGTCTACTGCTTTTATCGGCATGTGCATTCCTCCTCTGGGGATATTCTGCACATATCCGGTGGGATTATACGCCGGGTTTTTCCTGCCGCCCGTCTGGGTGCACCCGGAACAGCTTCGCGGCGTGCGGCTCCTTCAGCAGGAGTATCGCGCCAAGCACCGTGAACGCGAACTCCGGCAGCATGTAGGCGCCGTTGTAGGCGAGGGAATACAGCACCGGGTTCCATTCCTCCGGCGCCCAGCTGGCGAAGAATATCGTTCCGCTGATGAAATGGCTGACCAGCCGCAGGAATACCGCCAGCGCGATACCGGCGATGTAGCCCGGCACGCCGTGCTTCCGGAATATGCCGGCAAATCCCAGGGCGGTGAACGCCAGGAGGTAATCAAAGAGGATACAGCCTATCAGGGCAGCCGGGGTGAGTCCCCAGCCGGCAACCTCGCCTATACCCAGCGCCAGCTGCGTGAGGGAATACGCGAACGCGCACAGGAATCCCCAGCGGCAGCCGTACATTATCGACAGCAGGCATACGGGAAGCATGCTGAACAGCGTGACGGAACCTCCCAGCGGCATATGGAATATGGTGACAAGGCTGAGCACGGTGGACAGCGCGATCATCACGGCGCTCAGCGTGAGTTTCTGGACTCTGGTGTTTTTCATGTGAATTTCTCCTTTCTTACCGGAGATTATACCATATTAATTGGAGAAATTCAAGCAGTATGAAAATAATGTGAAATTTTTTCCGGAACGCTTGACTTGGAGTGCGCTCCAGGGTGTATAATATAATTGTCGGAAAAACCGGCAGATAATCAAAACATGGCGGAATAATATCCGCAGATATAACAGGAGGTAATATTATGAGAAAGAATTTCGGAGCAAAGCCCTGGACCTATCCCCAGCCCGTGTTCATCATCGCCAGCTACGATGAGAACGGCAAGCCGGACGCGATGAACGCCGCTTGGGGCGGTATCAGCGATTCCAAGCAGATCTCCATGTGCCTGAGCGCAGGCCACAAGACCGTGAAGAATATCCTGGCGAGAAAGGCGTTCACCGTCAGCATGGCTACCGCGGACAAGGTGGCTGAGTGCGACTATGTGGGCATAGTTTCCGCAAACAAGGAGCCGGACAAGCTTGCGAAGGCAGGACTGCACACTGCGAAGTCTGAGTACGTTGACGCGCCGGTCATCGAGGAGCTTCCCATGGCTGTGGAGTGCCGTCTGGTAAGCTACGACCAGGAGAGCATGATCATGGTAGGCGAGATCGTGAATGTAAGCGCTGACGAGAGCGTGCTCACCGATGGCAATATCGACCCGGACAAGCTCCGTCCCATCACATTCGATCCGGTGAACAACACCTACCGCGTTCTCGGCGCGGTGGTCGGCAATGCGTTCAGCGACGGCAACAAGCTGAAGTGATCAGGGCGCGATGAATACAGTCCCCGGGGCAGCGGTGAATTCCGGCTGCTCCGGGGATTTTTTCGATTTCTCTTGACATTATTCTCGGTATGGAGTATAATAAATGTGGTTTTCGGACCTAATTTGTTATGGGGGTAGAATTAATGGAACAGGAAAGTTTTTGTAACGTATGCGGCACTCCGCTGGTGAACGGGGTTTGCCCCAAGTGCACGCCGCAGTATGCGCACAGCGGCGCAGGTGCCGCGCAGAGTGGATTTCAGCAGCCGGGCATGCAGAACGCTGCGCCGGGTGGATTCCAGCAGCCGGGCATGCAGAACGCTGCGCCGGGCGGATTCCAGCAGCCGGGCATGCAGAACGCTGCGCCGGGCGGATTCCAGCAGCTGAACATGCAGAAGCCGGCACAGGGCGGTGATTTCGGGACTCCGGACGAATCCCTTATCATGAAGATAGGAAGCGGTTATGTCGAGAACTTCCTGAGCGGCGTCGGACTGAGAAACAATACTGCCATACTTACCAACAAGCGCGTTTACTACAGGGGTCAGTCCTATGCTTCCTTCGGTATCGGCGTAAAGCGCTGCAAGGCAGTCCAGAGCGTTGACCTCAAGGAGATCACCGGCACCGGTATCTACAGCGTTTTCAACCTTGCACTGCTGATCATCGGCATTATTGTTGCGGTCCCGTCGTTTTTCCTTATGTTCAAGATGTTCGAATATTTCATCATGCCGTTTATCATTGGACTTCTGTTTATCGTCATTCCGTTCTTTACGGCACGCACCATGCTGCGTATTGACTACGCCGGCGGATACATCGCCCTCAATATGAGAAAGTTCTCCAGGGCGGAGTGCACTGCCTTCCAGAAGGCTGTTATGGCGGCTAAGGACAAGATAACCGACTACCGCTGATTCCTGCCGACGGGGATTTCCACAATTATACACGCCATGCGCCTTTTTGTTGTTTTTAGGACAAAAAGGCGCATTTGTTTATTGAAATAAAAGGGGAGCGGTGTTATAATCTACATGTATATTTGTATCATATTGTAAATTATTAAGACAGGAGAATGCAGATGAGCACGCAAAAGAAAAAGCAGACGCCGATAGAAAAAGTCGCTGCGCTTATCGTTGACAAGCGCAAGGCGTTCTATCTGTTCTACATCATCGCCGGGATTTTCTGCGCCATAGCCACGGGCTGGACGCAGGTAAACAACGACATCACCAGCTATCTGCCGGACAGCTCTGAAACCCGTATGGGTCTTGACCTGATGAACGACCAGTTCATCACCTACGGCACCGGCAGCATAATGCTTGAAAACATCACCTATGAAAAGGCGGAGCAGATCGCCTCTGAGCTCGAGGAGATCGACGGAGTCACCTCCGTCACCGTCGAGAACGACGAGGACAGCTATAAGAACGGCTCCGCGCTGCTCTCCGTCACCTTCGACGGTGAGGAGGACGACCAGATCTCCAAGGACGCGATGGTCGCAATAAAGGAGAAGCTCGAGCCGTATGACGAATACATAAACAGCGCGGTCGGCAGCAGTACCTCCGAAACCATCGCCGCCGAAATGCAGGTCGTTATCGTGATCGTTCTGGTCATCATAATCGCCGTGCTGTTCTTCACCTCCCACACCTATATGGAGATACCCGTTCTGCTGGCTACGTTCGGCATGGCGGCGCTGCTCAACATGGGCACGAACTTCCTGTTCGGCGAGATCTCCTTCGTTTCCAACTCCATCGCGGTAGTACTCCAGCTGGCGCTCGCCATCGACTACGCGATTATCCTCTGCAACAGATACACCGAAGAGCGCGTCACCATGGACGCCCGGGACGCGGTGGTCACCGCCCTCAGCAAGGCTATCCCGGAGATATCCTCCAGCTGCCTTACCACGCTTTCCGGTATGGTCGCGATGATGCTCATGCAGTTCAAGCTAGGTCTTGACCTCGGCATGGTGCTCTGCAAGGCTATCTTCTTCAGTATCTTCGTCGTATTCACCCTCATGCCCGGTCTGCTGATGTCCTTCTCCCCGCTCATCGACAAGACCCATCACCGCAACTTCGTGCCGAACATCACCGCTGTCGGCAAGTTCGACGTAAAGACGCGCTTCGTGGTTCCGCCCATTTTCGCGGTTATTCTGGTGGCAGGATTCATTCTCTCCAACCAGACCAACTACGTTTACGGCTATTCCACGCTTTCCACCTATACCAAGAACGCTTCCCAGATCGCCGAGGAGAAGATCGACGAGAGCTTCGGCTCCCAGAACCTCGTGGTGGTCATGGTGCCTGCCGGTAACTACGAAAAGGAGCACCAGCTGCTGGAGCGCATGGAGCAGATGCCCCAGGTGGATTCCGACATGGGTCTTGCCAACATCGAGGCGATGGACGGCTATGTGCTCACGGATTCCCTCACCGCGCGTCAGTTCGCGGAGCTCACCGACATGGACATAGAGGTAGTTCAGCTTGCCTACGCTGCCTACGCCGCCGACCAGGAGGATTACGGGCAGATCGTCGGCTCCATCACAAGCTCCACAGTCAGCAACTACGCCGTGCCGCTTATCGACATGTTCACATTCATCTATGACGAGAAGGAGGCAGGCTACGTCACACTGGACGACGACCTGAACGACACCATCAACGACCTCCACGACCAGCTCGACAAGGCAAAGAAGCAGCTCAGCACCGAGGACTACAGCCGTATGCTGCTTTACACCAACGTGCCGGAGGAGGGTCCGGAGACCTTCGAGTTCCTGGACGAACTCCACAAGATCGTGCAGGAATACTACCCCGAGGGCTCCTACGTCGTCGGCGACTCCACATCGGACTACGACCTGTCCAACGTGTTCTCGACGGATAACCTGATGGTTAGTATCCTGTCCTTCCTGTTCGTACTCGTTATCCTGGTATTCACGTTCAAATCCGCCGGTCTGCCGGTGCTTCTGCTGGCAATAATCCAGGGCTCCATCTGGATAAACTTCTCCGTGCCGGTCATGACGGATACCAACATATTCTTCCTGAGCTACCTCATCGTAAGCTCCATTCAGATGGGTGCGAACATCGACTACGCCATCGTTATCTCCAGCCGCTACACCGAGCTGAAGAAGTCCATGTCCATCAAGGACGCGATGGTCGAAACCCTGAACCAGGCATTCCCGACCATCATCACCTCCGGTGCGATACTCGCGATCGCAGGTCTGCTGATCGGATTCCTGTCCTCTGATGTGGCGATATCCTCCGTTGGTATCTGCCTCGGACGCGGTACCCTCATCTCCATCGGACTTGTTATGTTCGTCCTGCCGCAGATACTCCTGCTGGGCGACTCCATCATCGAAAAGACCTCCTTCACGCTCAAGCGCAGGGATCTCATTCAGAAGCGCTCCGGCTATATGCGTGTGAACGGCCGTGTACGCGGTTATGTATGCGGTATCGTTGACGCGAACATCTCCGGTATGATCCACGGCGAGATCAGCGCACAGCTTGATTCCGACGCCGCAGAAACCATGAAGGAGAAGGTGGACCGCCAGATAATCAACCACATCGACGTGGACGGAAAGCGCATAGAGGACATCGAAAGCGCCGCCCCTGCCGGTCAGAAGCCGGATAACAGCGGCACGCCGCCGCACCATGAGCTGGATACGGCGGACGATGTAGACGACATTATGGACGAAACGGAGGATTAAGGCAATGAAAATAATGAAAAAGATCATCTCCGTTTTTGCTGCGCTGACCCTGGCTGTGACAGTTCCGGCGCAGGTATTCGCCGTGAGCGGCACCAGCGCGCAGTCCGGCAAGAATCAGCTCACGATCTCGGACACGGAGGGATTCCTGAAGTTCGCAGAGGACTGCCGGCTGGATTCCTACAGCAGCAACCTGTATGTTACGCTCACCGCGGATATCGAGCTTTCCGGGGAATACACCCCCATTCCGGTGTTCGGCGGCGTATTTGACGGCGCAGGACACACTATTTCCGGTGTTAAGGTGTCCACGGACGGCTCCAATGTGGGGCTGTTCAGATACGTTCAGCGCGGTGCCCTGGTCAAGGATCTCACGGTCAAGGGCAATATTTCCCCCACCGGCAGCGGCGAGAACGTCGGCGGAATCGCCGGCAGCAACTCCGGTAACATCACCGGGTGCGCATTCTCGGGCTCCATCAAGGGAACCACCAACGTCGGCGGTATCGTCGGCTCCAACGAGAAGAGCGGACTTATCGCCAACAGCAGCGCCTCCGGCGCCATCACCGGCTCCCACGGCACCGGCGGAATCGCCGGCACCAACTCCGGCACGATACTCAAATGCACCAGCAGGTCGAGCGTCAACACCACCGCCAGCGACGCTAAGCTGTCGATACAGGATATCGACTGGGACAGCATAATGTCCTCGGAGGAGCCTTCCTCAATGACGGACGCCGGGGGCATCGCAGGTTATTCCGACGGAATTATCCAGGGGTGCGAGAACTTCGGGACGGTAGGATACCAGCACATCGGCTACAATGTCGGCGGAATCATCGGCAGACAGAGCGGCTATGTCAACGCCTGCATAAACCACGGCGAGATCTTCGGCAGGAAGGACGTCGGCGGTATCGTCGGGCAGATGGAGCCTTACCAGAGCATTGACTTCGACAAGGACACCGTTCAGAAGCTCCTTGACGAGATGGACGTCCTCGGCGGACTTGTGGACGACCTCATCGACGACGCCAAGGGCGCCGGCGACGCAATAAACGACAGGGTCCAGGGGCTTACCTGGCAGATGGACAATCTGAAGAACTCCGCAGACGAGATCTCCGACCGCACCACGGATATCTACAACGGCTGGACTGACGGCATTAACGAGATATCCTCCCGGGTGGACGAGGCGCTGGACGGCGTGGGTCCTGCCCTGGACGGATTCCGCGACGGTCTTGACCAGCTGAGCCAGTTCAGCGGCTCCCTGGAGGCTGTGTTCGATCAGATCAATGCTTCCGGCGACGACATGAAGAAGGCGATCGACGAGGGCAAGGAGGGTCTGGATATCCTGAACAAGGGAATCGACCAGATCTCCGCCGCCCTGGACGACATCAGCGCAGCCGCTGACGAGCTTGCCGCCGGAATGGGCGACACCGACCGCGTTGAGGCAGCTGTCAAGGATATAATCAAGGCGCTCAACAACGCCAACGGGGAGGTCAAGAACATCTCCACGGCGTTCACGAAGATTGGCGACGCCTGCGACAAGCTGGAGGAATGGGTCACCGGCAAGGACTTCCAGAAGCTTGCCGACGGACTTGTTGACCTCGGCGAGAGCATGCAGGACATCACCAAGGCGCTGAGCAAGATGAGCAGCGCGCTCCAGAAGATAGTCGGCTCGGTGGACGCGGACGAACTCCAGAAGGCGCTGGACGAATACACCGCGGCTTCCGAGGAGCTGGCGAAGGCTGCCGCGCACGCCGCTGCGGCACTCAAGGAGGCTTCCGCCACAGTACCGGATAACGACAAGGTAAAGGAAGAGCTCAGCGCAGCCGCTGACGACCTCGAGAAGGCAGGCGAGCATATCGCTGACGCTGCGGACTACATCAGCAAGGCGGTGGATACCGACCAGCTGAACAAGGGGCTGAAGGAGATGGAGTCCGCCGCCGAGGACCTGAGCAAGGCGCTCGAAGAGGCACAGGACGCTATCGAGGACATCACTGACGCCCTCAAGAACATCACGGATTCCGACGTTCCCCAGGACGTTTACGATGAGATATCCAAGCAGCTGGAGAACATCAACAAGGCGATACAGAACATCTCGACCTCCGCGGACGACATCAACAAGGCGCTGGACGAGATCACCACGCAGATAGATTCCGGAAAGCTCAAGGACAGCGTGGAATCCATCGCGGACGCGGCGGATAAGCTTTCTGACGCTTCGGACACCATCGCTTCCTCCACCGACAGCTTCAACGCTGCCGCAGACGATATCAGCGCAGCGATAGACAAGCTCCAGGGCGCGTCTGAATCCGCTTCCGACGCATTCGTGTATCTCGAGAAGGCGTGCGACACGTTTTCCGACGCGTTCGACCAGCTTTCAAAGACAGTAAAGACCCTCGGCGACAAGCCGAAGGTGGAGTTCCCGGCGGCGGACGAGGGCTTCACCGCAGCGGTGGACAGCTTCTCGAATGATTTCGCAGGGATAACCAGCGCGATTTCCTCCATAAGCAGCACCGCGGAGGCGCAGGGGGATATCCTCCTGGACGACCTCCAGAAGATAAGCGACGAGTTCGCGAATATCACCGATATTCTCCAGGAGCTCAAGGACAAGACCCTCAATTCCGACGACAAGGACGGATTCACCACCGATGTTTCCGAGGACGAATCCAACAGCCGACAGGGCAAGGTGTACGCCTGCACCAACGCCGGCGGAGTACAGGGCGACCTGAACGTTGGCGGTATCACCGGTTCCATGGCGATCGACTTCGACTTCGACCCGGAGGACGACATCGCTTCGAACGGGGAGCGCTCCTACAGCTTCTCCTACAAGGTGCGCGACGTCATCGACAGCTGCACCAACACCGGCGAGATAACCGCCAAGAAGAACTACAGCGGCGGTATCGTCGGCAAGCAGGATATGGGCGCCGTGCTCAGCTCCGTTGAGAACGGCAAGGTCACCAGCACCTCCGGCAGCTACGCAGGAGGAATCGCAGGATACTCCGTTTCCGCTATCAGAAAGTGCATCGCCAAGGTCACCATTTCCGCCGCAGGCTACGTCGGCGGAATCGCGGGGCAGGGCGTGATACTCACGGACAACGCCGCAATACTCGATGTGTACGACTGCACCGAGCGCTCTGGCTCCATTGCAGGCTATGTTGATTTCACGGACGACAACGCGGAGGTGCTCCGCAACAGCTTCGTTGACCGCGGCGTTGCCGGGATCGACGGCATAAGCTACGCAGGCAAGGCTGCGCCGGTGGACTTCGAGAGATTCCGCCAGCTGGCAGGAAGCACGGCGGTCATCGACGTCACCTTCGTGGTGGACGGCGAGGTCGTAAGCACCGTGTCGGTGGACTACGGCGGAGCGCTGAAGGACAGCGACTTCCCGGAGATCCCTGCTAAGGAGGGCTGCTTCGCTGAGTGGAGCGACTTCGACAGCAAGTGCATAACATTCCCCGTGACGGTGGAGGCAATATACACACCGTATGTCACGGTGATCGAAAGCCCGGAGAAATCTGCGGACGGCTTCGGTCTGGTCCTCGCGGACGGACTTTTCGGCGACACCGGCAGCATTTCCGTCAAGACGGAGAGCAGCAGCGTGTTCGCGCCGGATAATAACAGCCAGCTCCGCCTGGTGGACATCGACTGCGCAATACCGGACGGCACCGTTACCGGGCTGCGCTTCCTGGTCCCCGAGGGCAAGGGAAGCCTGAACGTAATGCAGTTCGTGAACGGCTCCTGGAAGAACGTGGAGTTCCGGGAGAACGGTCACTACCTCATCGTGGACGACCCGGTACTGGAAAACGGCACGGCGTACTACTGCATTCAGCTCCGGCAGCTGGAATTCATTCCGATCATCATAATCGGTGGCTGCGTTGTCATCGCACTGATCAACGTTATCCTCTGGACTATCCTGATAAAGCGCAAGCGTGCGGCTAAGAAGGCCGCCTGCGTGGAATCCGGGAAGGCTCCGGCGGATTCCGGCGAAAAGGCTGAGGCGGCTGACGAAAAGGCTGAAACAGCGGACAACAAGTAAATAAAGCGATCCCCCTGGCGGTCTGTCAGGGGGATAAGTGTTTATTCATGACCGGCGGCGGTTTCCAGCGCGTTCGGTATCGCTGACGTCAGCGTGTCCGTGATGTATCGCGAGAGCTTCTGGCGGCTGTCAAGGGCGTCGCGCTCGATGCAGTCCAGCAGTATTCCGGCGATCGCCTCCGTCAGGAACTTGCTCAGGAACGCCTTGTAGCCCTCGTCAACGTGCAGTCCGCGCAGCTTCTCCACCTCGTCCACAAGTCGGTAGACCGGCTGGTAGATATCCTTGAAGAAGAACCGCCCCAGCTCCGAGCGCCCGATGGAGCGCACTATGTTTTGCAGCATGGACAGGTTTTCGCTGATGTAATCCATCACGAACTCCACCGCGCTGGCGTTCTCGTTCACAAGGTCGTATTTCTCGAAATGGGACAGCGCTTCCTGCTCCAGAGTCCATTTCAGCAGGGCGTAGATGTCCTCGAAATGGTAGTAGAACGTCTTGCGGTTCACGCCGCAGGCTTCCACCAGCTCCCTCACCGTAATGCGGTTGAGCGGCCGGGTTTCCATCATTTTCTTCAGGGCGGAGGAAAGCTCCTGCTTCGTCTGGAGCGACTGTTCGATATGCTTCATTTATATTCTCCCTAAAAGGCTGAATCTGATTTCATGGACAATTCTGATGATTTGTCCGGTTATTTTATTATAACCGATACCCGGCGTTTTGTCAAGCGAATGTAAAAATACTTGATTTTTTGGCGATTATGTGGTATCATATAGGTTATAGATAAGATCCAGAAAATCTTTCAGACGAAAGGAAACATAAGACAATGAGCGAAGAGAAAAAGGAATTCGTAAAGCACGAAATACCACGCCCGGAATTCCCGAAGCGTGCGATAATCACCGGCGGCATGCCCTACGGCAACAAGAAGCTGCATTTCGGCCACATCGGCGGAGTGTTCGTGTTTGCGGACGTTTATGCGAGATTCCTGCGCGACAGGCTGGGCGATGAGAATGTCATCTTCGTTTCCGGCACGGACTGCTACGGCTCCCCCATCGCGGAAAGCTACCGCAAGCTGTGCGCGGAGCAGGGCTTCAAGGGGACTATCCACGATTTCGTGGAGGAGAACCACAAGGCTCAGAAAGAGACCCTCGACAACTACGAGATCAGCCTGAATATTTTCGGCGCCTCCGGTCTGGGCAGGACTGCCGAGATACACAACAAGGTTTCCGACTGGTTTATCCGCACGCTGTATAAGAACGGGCACCTCCGCAAGATAAGCACCAAGCAGTTCTACGATGAGAAGGCGGGCTGCTTCCTCAACGGCAGACAGGTAATAGGCAAGTGCCCTGTGGACGGCTGCCAGAGCGAGAAGGCATACGCGGACGAGTGCGACCTCGGTCATCAGTACATGCCCGAGAACCTTATCGACCCCAAGAGCACCCTCACCGGGGATACTCCCATCATGAAGGACGTCGAGAACTGGTATTTCGACCTGCCGGCTTACAACAAGCTGCTGAAGGAATACGTTGAGCGCATTTCCAAGCAGAAGAACGTGCGCCAGCTGGTTTCCAGCACCATTTCTGAGTTCCTGGCGGATCCGGTGGTACACATCAAGAACGAACTCCTCGACAGCTACAACAAGGTAAAGGACCAGCTGCCGGAGCATGAATTCCTCGAAGAAAAGAAGAAGCCCAGCTTCACCATCAAGTTCAAGGAACTTGACGAGATGAACAAGGCGACTGAAATACTCTCCGCGAACGGTATCCGCTACCGCACCGGAAAGACGCTGGTTCCGTTCAGACTTACCGGCAACATCGAGTGGGGCGTTCCGGCGCCGGTGCTCGAGGGCGAGGATCCGCTGACCATCTGGGTATGGCCGGAATCCCTCTGGGCGCCTATCTCCTTTACGCAGGCGGCGCTCGAGAAGCAGGGCAGGGATCCCGACGAGTGGAAGGATTTCTGGTGCAGCAAGGACGCGACGGTTTACCAGTTCATCGGCGCTGACAATATCTACTTCTACGGAGTGGCGGAAATGGCGATGTTCATGGGGCTCAAGGAGGGGGAGAATACCTCCGACCCGGCGGACGGCGAAATGCAGCTGCCCGTTCTCTGCGCGAACAACCATATACTGTTCCTGGACAAGAAGGCTTCCAGCTCCGGCGCGATAAAGCCGCCCATGGCTGCGGACCTGCTGGATTACTACACCGCGGAGCAGCTCAGAATGCACTTCCTGGGTCTGGGTCTGGGTCAGCGCAGTGTAAGCTTCATGCCCAAGCCCTACAATCCCAACGCTAAGCCGGATGACCCGGATCCCGTTGTCAAGGACGGATTCCTGCTTTCCAACGTATTCAACAGAATTATCCGCACCTGCATTTACTCCACGCAGAAGTACTTCGACGGAGTTATGCCCGTCGGCGAAGTTGACGAGCAGGTGCTCGCCGACGCCAAGAAGGCGATACTGGACTACGAACGCTTCATGTACCGCTTTGAGTTCCACCAGGCTACCTATGTGCTGGACAGCTACATCAGAAAGGCAAGCAAGTACATGGCGAAGAACCTCGGCGACGCCGACAAGGCGGACGACAACGAGGCGCGCCGCCACGCACTTATCCAGGTGTTCCACATGATACGCACCGCGGCTGTGCTGCTGCACCCGATGGCTCCCAAGGGCACCGAGATGATCCTCGAATACCTCCAGCTGGACAAGAGCTTCTGGAGCTGGGACAAGATATTCGACACCATCGCGGACTTCACCGGCGGAAAGGACCACAAGCTCAAGTTCCTCGAGCCGAGAGTAGATTTCTTCACAAAGCACCCGAGCCAGCTCGGAACTGCAAACGAAGGCTGATTTACAGTATAAGAATCCCCGGTCATTTGACCGGGGGTTCGTTGTTTATAGCGGCTTTACCGCTTTCATGCGCAGGCGGACGTAATCCGCGTACCACTTTCCGTCCCGGAAGAGCCGATCGCGCACCGCGGATTCTGCGGCGAGGGCGGCTTCCCGGCGCGTGGATTCGTCCGGAAGGCAGTTCAGCGCAGTCCGCTCGAACATGGCTATCCAATCCGCCACGCCGTGATCTCCCGTAAGCTCCGTGGGGCGGTCGAACAGCACGGCGTAACGCACCGTGAATCCGGCGGATTCCAGCAGGGGTGCGTAGCCGCCGATGGTCGGGAAATACTTCTTTGGGTCGTACTCAAGTCCGCGCCGTTGGAATTCCTCCGCCAGGGCGGCGTGTATCGCTCCGCAGTTTCCGCTGCCGCCCATCTCGAACACCAGCTGTCCGCCGGGCTTCAGCGCGTTGAATATGCAGCGCAGCATGGACGGCTGCTTTTCCGGGTCTATCCAGTGGAATACCGCGTTCGCAAACACCGCGTCCACCGGCTCCGGGAGGGTGAAATCCGTGGCGTCGGACTGGAGGAACTCAATTCCCGGGTGCTTTTCCCGCGCTATCTCCAGCTGCTCGGGGGAGGCGTCCATTCCCGTGACGCGGAATCCCTTTTCGGCGAGAAGCGCCGACAGCGCGCCGTTTCCGCAGCCCAGGTCAAGCACGCTGGCTCCTTCCGGCAGGTCCAGCAGCTGCATTACCCCTTCGCCGTACTTGTGGACGAACGAGAAATCCGAGGTGTATTTCTGCGCATTCCAGGTTATGTTCATGTTCTGTTCTCCTTTCAGATGTATATGATGTTCCGTCCTTATTATACTATCGGAAGGGAGTAGTGTCAATAGCCGTGAATCGAACCAGACATAGAACGGCGGCGCGGAAAAAGAATTTGCACTTTAGAGGTCAAAAGTATTGACTTTTACGCTTTGATATGGTAAAATAGAGAAAGAACGGCACATGCCGTATGATATGCTAAAACGCATATAAATGGAGGTCAATATGAAAAAAGACGATAATATGGATTATCTGTTCAAGGCTATGCTTTCTCTCAAGACAGTCGATGAGTGCTACGCGTTCTTCGAGGATCTCTGCACCCCCCAGGAACTCAAGGCTATCTCCCAGAGGCTGCATGTGGCAAAGCTGCTGACAGAGAACTGCGTATATAACGATATTGTAAAGATGACCGGCGCCAGCACCGCCACCATCTCCAGAGTGAACAAGACGCTCAACTACCAGGCGGCAGGCGGCTATCAGATAGTTTTCGACCGCATGAAGGAAGAAGAGGATAAGTAATGGCTGGCTACGGTCTGTTTGCGCAGGTTTACGACAGCCTGACGGAAAATGTCCCGTACGATGAGATCGCGGAATACTACCACGGGAAGATACAGAAATTCCGGGACGGCGAGGGCGGATTCCTGGCGGACGCCGGCTGCGGCACCGGGAATCTCACCGCAAGAATGGCGGCAAAGGGCTATGATGTAATCGGCGCGGACGCTTCCCCGGATATGCTCTCCCAGGCAATGAACAAGCCCCATGACGGGGTGCAGTACATCTGCCAGGGCATGACCGGGCTGGAGCTTTACGGCGAGGCGGATATCATCATTTCCACCCTGGACAGCGTGAATCACCTCGGCAGCGCGGAGGAGATCGCGGAATTCTTCCGGGCGGCGGCGGTCAATCTGCGGAAGGGCGGTCTGCTGCTGTTCGACGTGAATACTATATATAAGCACGAAAAGATACTCGCGGACAACGTGTTCGTGTATGATATCGACGGGGTGTACTGCGTCTGGCAGAATGAATACTCCCCGGCGGACAACGGCGTGGATATCTCCCTCAACATTTTCGTGGAGGGGGACGACGGGCTTTACGACCGCATGGAGGAGGGATTCCGCGAGATCGCCCTCCCTCAGGAAAAAATCACGCAGCTGCTTGAAGAATCCGGATTCGACGTGCTGGAGGTTCGGGAATACCTCACGGACAGGCAGCCGGCGGCGGACAGCGACAAGCTGATGTTCACCGTAAGGAAGAAGTAACAATATATAAAGAACAGCATATAATGGAGATACAACATGGGAAAGATAGTAAGAGCGCTTTCGGAGGACGGAAGCGTATTATGTTCGGCGATAGACTCTACTGATATAGTAAGGGACCTTCAGAGAATGCACGGCTCCAGCCCCGTCGTTACCGCGGCGCTGGGCAGAATGTGCACGGCAGGCTCAATAATGGGCGCGCTCCTCAAGAACGAGGGGGACACCCTCACACTCCGCGTGAACGGCGGAGGTCCCTGCGGCACGCTTACCGTTGTGGCGGATTACCGCGGCAACGTCAAGTGCTGCGCCGGCGACGTACATGCGCAGGTCCCCCTGCGCGAGGACGGCGGACTGGACGTTCCCGGCTGCGTTGGCAGGGAGGGATTCCTGACCGTCGTGAAGGATATGGGGCTGAAGGAGCCTTATATAGGGCAGATTCCGCTGGCTTCCGGGAATATTGCGGAGGATATCACGGCATACTACTCTATAAGCGAGCAGATTCCTACGGTCTGCGCATTGGGCATAGTGTTCAACGATGACGCTACGGTCAGGGCGGCTGGAGGTTATATGCTCCAGCTGGTTCCGCCCGTGCAGGACAGTGCAGTCACGGTAATAGAGGATAACCTCAGAAAGATGGAGAGCATAACCGGGCTGCTCGAAAAGGGATTAAAGCCGGAGGAACTGGCGGTAAATGCCCTGGAGGGACTCGGCGGTGAGATACTTGATCAGTGGAACGCACAATATTATTGTGACTGCTCGAGGGAGAGAACAGAGAGAATTCTTGCAAGCCTTGGTAAGAAAGAACTCGAAAAGCTCGAAAAAGAAGGCGAGAATGTGGAGGTTTGTTGTCACTTCTGCAATAAGAAGTATGAGTTTTCAACAGCCGAAATAAGCAAGTTGCTCAAAGAACAAAATAATTGAACTTTTTTTCAAAAAACGCTTGACAAATCGGGTTTTTGAGTGTATAATATAGAAGTCGCTTGACGAGAGACACAAAAGAAACGAAAACGAAAAGCGATTTCTAAATGTGGAAGTTTAGCTCAGCTGGGAGAGCATCTGCCTTACAAGCAGAGGGTCAT
>ERZ1026862.1232-NODE-1232-length-15585-cov-37.623374_pt1 | contig 15585 bp, 15 predicted proteins | sample MGYA00380161_ERZ1026862 | MGnify/ENA primary metagenome ERZ1026862 (study PRJEB33269, sample SAMEA4719797) | human gut metagenome | biome: human-associated habitat; feature: organic feature; material: feces | place: Cameroon | collected 2013-10 ... | reverse complement strand
TCACGATACTCAGTCCATCCTCATCCGGCAGCATGATATCTAACAGGATCAGATCAGGTGCTGTCTCGTTCAATGCCGCATAGAAATCTGTGGCGGAGTCAAATCCTTTTACCTCGTACCCTACATTGGCCAACGCAAAGGTCTCAATCTCCTGAATATTTTTATCATCTTCTACTACATAGATCAATGCCATCTCACAGCACTCCTCTCTGACTGTGCTTTCTCTTCTTAACTATACCTCTGTAAATCCTTACTCCGCAAGTAATTTTGCATTCTTTTCCATAACACGATCCTGCTTTGTGGGAGGTAACTGGTATTTTTCACGACATGCCATCACTTTACCCTGAAAATCCAGATTATCCTCCTGGCGCAGTTCATCCAGATAAGCATGCGTATCGAATTCATCTTCATTCACCTGTACCAGGCAGACCGCAATATTGGAGCAGTGATCACTGACACGTTCAAAGTTCGTGATCACATCGGATAAAATGAATCCCAGTTCAATAGTGCATTTTCCCTTACGGAGTCTGCGCACATGACGCTGTTTCACATCCAGGCTCAATCCGTCAATAACCTCTTCCATGGGTTCTACCTGTCTTGCCAGGTTCAGGTCTCCCTTTATAAAGCTGTTCATGGTAATATCCAGAATGTCATGTACCGCTCTTTCGAATACCTTCAGTTCTTCCTGTGCTTTATCGGAAAAATCCAGCTTTTTGTCATACATTTCCTGCGCAGCTTCTTTCACATTGCGGGCATGGTCGGAAATCCTCTCAAAATCACCGATGCAATGTAAAATAGTGTTCAGCGTCTCGCTGTCTTTACCGGACAGCTGTCTGGAACTGAGCTTCACCAGATAAGTACCAAGCTCATCCTCAAAGCGGTCCACATCTGTCTCCATCTGTGCTACCTGCTCTGCTTTTGCCTCGTCATACCCCTGCAGTAATTCCATGGCGAGGTCCATTGCCTTGCGGGATTTGTCTGCCATAACAGACGCTACCTGTCTGCTCTGTTCTACCGCATAGGCAGGTGTATCCAGGAATCGGGGATCCAAAAGGCTCAGTGTCTTGTCTGTCTCAGACATTTCCTTCACATCTTCATGCGTAGGCAGTGTCAGGCAGGCAAGCTTTACCAGTCCATTGGAAAATGGCAGCAATACCAGCGTGGCAGCAACATTAAAGCAGCTGTGGACCACTGCAATGCCGAAGGGGGTTGCCACTTCTCCTAAAAAAGCAAAGGGATGAATGGCATTTGCAGTATAAAAGATTCCAAGGAACAATATCGTTCCGATAATATTGAAATACAAGTGGATCAGTGCCGCACGCTTTGCGTTGCGGGAAGCACCGATACCGGAGATCATGGCGGTAACACAGGTACCGATATTCTGTCCCATGATAATGGGAACTGCTGCGCCGAAGCTTACCGCTCCGGTCATGCACAGTGCCTGCAAAATACCTACGGATGCGGAAGAAGACTGGATCACCGCCGTCAGGATCAGTCCTGCCAGTACACCGAAGACCGGATTCTGGAACTTGATCAGCAGATTGGTAAACTCCGGCACATTTGCAAGGGGGGATACTGCCGCACTCATGGTATCCATACCGAACATCAGAATGGCAAATCCCACCAGAATAGTTGCTGCATTTTTTAATTTATCCTTATGAGAAAATAACAAAATACCCACACCCACGATCGCTAAAATCGGGGAAAAAGAACTGGGTTTGAGCATACGGATCCAAAAAGCATCACTCTCAATGCCCGTCAGACTTAAGATCCAGGAGGTCACCGTGGTACCGATGTTGGCACCCATGATGATACCTACTGCCTGTTTCAGATTCATAATACCGGAATTGACAAAACCGACGACCATAACCGTGGTAGCGGAGGAGGACTGGATCACACCGGTGACCACCGCACCCATGAGCACTGCCTTTAACGGGTTGTTGGTCAGTTTCTCCAGAATGCGTTCTAATCGTCCGCCGGATGCCTGGGACAATCCATCACCCAACAGATTCATTCCGTATAAAAACAGTGCAAGTCCTCCTACCATCTTCAGCAAATCAAAAAAGTCCATACTCTAATCCTCTCATTTTACATAACATACTTTACATTTTCGGTTTCTATCTACACTTTATCTTGCTTATGTAAAATGCAATATCTTCGAATGTAAAATTTATGTAAAATCGTAACGATACAAGCCTCCATGCGCAAAAGCAAAGCCTCGCAGAGGCGGTTTTGCGAATTGCAGCTTAGCATCGTTGCCGGGATCATCGAATTCTAGTATAATTTTACCCCTTCCATATCTCCGGTCATACGGAAGATCGCCCACTGGGCAATATTTACTGCATGGTCACCTACCTTTTCCAGGTACTTTGCCATCATCAGATAATCCACCACACGGTCGGCATCCAGATTCTGTTCCCGGATGGCCTGCATCATCTCTTTCTTCATATCGTTAAAGAGGTCGTCCACCACATCGTCATGCTCCACAACTTTTTGGGCATTCGCTTCATCTCCCTCCACGAAAGCCTCCACAGAATTATGGATCATATCCTTTGCCTCTTCCATCATTTTCAGAAGCAGCTTTTCCTGTTTTCCCTCAGAATTCATATTTCCCATCCGCAGATACAGCTCCACCATATCTGCCACATGATCACCGATCCGCTCAATGTCTGTTACAACCTTCAGTGCTGCACTCACCAGCCGCATATCTCTCGCCACCGGCTGTTGCCTGGTCAGCAAGCTCAGACACATAGCTTCAATGCTTCTCTGCATGTCCACCATCTTATGATCCGTATCCAGCAGAGTCTTTAAAATATCCTCTTTGTTCTCCCGGATTCCATATAACATATGGTCATAACTGATCTCTGCATGCTCTCCCATCTCAGATACTTTATTTTTCAAAGTCTCAAGATCCTGTTCAAATAATACTCTGGGTGACATCTCCCATTCCTCCTATCTTCTCATCCAAAATCAACCAAACCGTCCGGTGATGTAGTCTTCTGTCCGTTTATCTCGGGGTCTTGCAAAGATCTCGGAGGTTGCATTCTTCTCGACCACTTCTCCTACCAGGAAAAATGCGGTATCATCTGACACACGGGCTGCCTGCTGCATATTATGTGTTACAATAACGACAGTATATTTTTTCTTCAGCGTCTCCATCAATTCCTCAATCTTTAATGTAGAGATCGGATCCAGGGCGGAAGTGGGTTCATCCATCAGAAGCACCTCCGGAGATACTGCCAGTGCTCTGGCAATACACAGTCTCTGCTGCTGTCCGCCGGACAGACCCAGTGCGGATTTATGCAGACGGTCCTTTACTTCTTCGAAGATAGCGGCACCCTGCAGGGAACGCTCCACAATCTCATCCAGTTCCTTTTTATTCTTGATGCCATGCAGTCTTGGACCATAGGCAATATTGTCATAGATAGACATGGGAAAAGGATTGGGCTGTTGGAATACCATACCCACCTTTTTACGAAGCAATGTGGTATCCACCCGCTTATCGTAAATGTCCTCTCCGTCCAGGATCACTTTTCCTTCGACTCTGCAGCCATCCACCAGATCATTCATCCGGTTCAGGCAGCGCAGGAAAGTGGATTTGCCGCAGCCGCTGGGACCGATAAATGCGGTAATGGCATGCTCTGCGATCTCCATATTTACATTTTTCAGTGCGTGGTTCTCTCCGTAATGGAGATTTAAGCTTTCCACGGTTATTTTACTGTTAGCCATAAAGGTCTCTCCTTTTTGTGATTTCTCTTACTCTCGTCTCAATTTATTTGCCGCCAGCTTGGTCAGCAGATTCAGGATCAACACGATAATGATCAGAACGCAGCCGATACCGAAGGCGTTGTCATATTGTCCCTTCTGCATCTGCAGATACAGTTCGATCGTCAGGGTACCGCCGGACTCCATTGCCTTGTGGGCCAGCTTCGCCAGATTGTCCCCGAAAGCTCCGGTGAACTTTGGCAGCTTATAGTCGCTTCCCGCGGTAAATAAGAGTGCAGCGGATTCTCCCACGATACGTCCCAGTGCCAAGATGATACCGGTCACGATACCCGGCATGGAAGACGGCAGAAGGATGGTACGGATCATATGCCATTTTGTGGATCCCATTCCCAGAGCACCGGTGCGATAGCTGTCCGGTACGGTTCGCAGAGCTTCCTGCGTATTTCTGGTGATCAGCGGCAGCACCATCAGGGTCAGGGTAAAAGAACCAGTGAGCAGCGAGTAACCGAATCCCAAAGTCTCTCCGAAGAAGATCATACCGAACAGACCGAAAATGATAGATGGAATACCGGACAGGATCTCGGTGGTAAATTCAATGAGGGAGACCAGCTTGCCGGGTTTGGCATATTCGTTCAGGTAAATAGCGCTTCCCACACCAATGGGGGTTGCGATCAGCAGAGTGATCACGATGATGTACAGAGTATTTAACAGGTTGCCGGCAATACCCGTGGTCTGTTTTCTGGCACTGGTCACAGTCGTTAAAAATGCCCAGTTCACAGTGTGAATGCCTTTCACAAAGACATACAGGATAATTCCCAGCAAAAGTGCCACCGCCAGTGTGGCGGAGATGTAAATAGCTGCCAATAGCAGCATGTCAGTGGGGCGTTTTCTTTTTACATATAAGGTGTCTTTATTCATTGTCGTCCGCCCCCTTTTTCAGTATTTTATTCAGCACTACATTAATGATCATAATGAATACAAACAACACCAGTCCGATGGTAAACAACACCTGTCTGTGCAGTCCGGAAGAATATCCCATCTCGCTGACAATGGCTGTGGTCAGGAATCGCACGGAGTTAAAGGGCAGGGGCACATTCACGCTGCTGCCGGATACCAGTGTGATAGCCATAGCCTCTCCGATAGCTCGTCCCACTCCCAGAACGATAGCGGTCACAATTCCGGATTTAGCTGCCGGAAGGATGGACCGGAAAATGGTCTGCACATGGGAAGCACCCAGTGCCAGGGAGGACGATTTTATTCCGGTGGGAACGGCGCGTATGGAAGTTTCACTGATATTGATCACCGTGGGCAGGATCATGATCGCCAGTACGATCACGGCAGACAACAGGTTCGCACCTCCGGTGAACTGGTGTGTCGTGGGACCCCGGAAAATCAGTCTTTCTAATTGATACATGAGAGGATTCAATAAGTAGATTCCCAACAATCCGTAAATAACAGAGGGAATACCCGCCAGCAGTTCCACTGCGGGTTTTACGATAGCAGCCAAAGGTCTGGGTGCCACCTCTGCCAGAAATACCGCTGTCAGTACGCCGATGGGTACACCCAGTAAAATTGCCAGTGTTGTACCAACGATAGAAGTCAGGATAACCCACAGAATACCGAATTTCGGCTCTGCCGCCGTCGGCATCCATTCTGTACTGAACAGAATCTCTTTTAATCCCACTTTTAAGATTGCCGGAGTGCCACTGATGATCATATATAAGGTAATGGAAACTACCGCCAGTACAGCGAAGAAGGCACAAATCGTAAAGACTATTTGTGCCACAGTTTCCACTACCGCTTTGTTTTTTCTGTTTCCCATTACGGAAGCGTGTGTTTGACTATTCATCGCTTTTTCCTTTTCTCGATTCCGATACTTACTTTACAGTGATCAGACCAACTTCGGAAGCAACCTGCTGTCCTTCGTCGCCCAGTACAAAGTCGAACCATGCCTGTACCAGATCGTTCTGCTCGGAGATCTCACCCTTGGTAGCCATTACGAAGGGTCTGCTTAAGAAGTAGTTGCCGGCCTTGATATTTTCTGCGGTAGCTTCTACACCTTCCAGGGAAAGTGCCTTAACGCTGTCATCCAAAGCATCCAGGGAAGCATATCCGATAGCTCCGGGCGTAGATGCTACTTTTGCGATTACTGCACCGGTGCTATCCAGTTCGTTTGCATATTTGCAGCCATCTACCAGATCAACCAGCTCTTCGAAAGCGCCTCTGGTACCGGAACCTGCCTCACGACCGATCACGATGATAGGCTCATCTGCACCGCCAACTTCTTTCCAGTTGGTAACTGTGCCATTATAAATGTTGGTCAACTGCTCTTTGGTCAGATCTGCTACTTCGTTAGCAGGGTCTACACATACTGCAATACCATCGATAGCTACTACGTTCTCTACAACACCTGCTGCCTTTTCCTCATCCTTTAAGCTTCTGGAAGAGTTACCGATATCTGCGGTTCCATTGGTTACAGCTTCGATGCCCGCGCCGGATCCCACGAACTCAGCGGTTACGGTTACATCAGGATATTCTTCCATGAAAGCTTCGCTCAATGCATTGGCTAACTTCTCCATAGAAGTACTTCCTACCATGGAAATACTGCCAGACAGATCTGCGGTGGTTTCGGCAGGTGCTGCTGCGCTGCTCTCTGCTACAGTGCTTTCTGCTGCGCTGCTCTCTACTGCGGAAGGCTGCGCTGTGGTTGCATCACCGTTACCGCATGCAACCAATGTGGTTACTGCTAATATTCCTGCTCCGATCAGAGCTAATAATTTGCTGTGTCTTACTCTCATAATAATGTCCTCCATGTTTTGTTTTTTCTTTCTCTTGATTACGCAATCATACTAACATGGAGGAAATTCACATAATATCATAGTCCGGTAATTTATTTGTAAGATTTAGGTAAAAAGGTGAGCCGTCAAAATGGCGACGGATGCGTAGCAGACGCTTTTATGAATGCAGCGTGGGCTGAACGTAAATCAGATGCTCTCCAGAATGCCGTCGGCGATGGCCCGGGCGATCTCGTCAAAGCGGCTGTCAAAGAGTTCGTTGTCCGCATCCGTATTGATAAATCCCACTTCTACCAACACCGCCGGCATATTTGTGCTGTTCAGCACCACCAGATTCGGTCTTTCATTCACTCCCAGATTCACGAACCCCACCTGCTCCAGTCCGGCATTGATGTTGTACGCCATCCTGGCTGCCGCTCCATAGCGGTTGTAGACCAAACTCTCCACTCCGCTGTACTGGTTCGGATAAGGACTGGAATTGCGATGGATCGAGACAAAATAATCTCCTCCCACCTCATTTCCCTCCTGCGCCTTCTGATAAGGAGACTCGTAGATATCTGTGGTTCTGGTGTAATACACATCCACTCCGTTTTCTTCTAAGATGCTTCCCACCGCCAATGTCAGTGCCAGCGCATCCTCACTTTCTTTTCTTCCATTATAGGTGGCCCCGGGGTTCGCACCACCATGCCCCGCATCCAATACGATCAATGGCATAAAAAAGCTCCCGCATATCCTTTTGTTTCATGATATGCGGGAGCTTCCCCATTTAGATATTTATTTGAAAAGTGCTGCCGTCACTTCCTGAGGTATTACAAATTCCGGTGCTCCCATAGAGCCGGGAGCCACTTCATATTCATCAAATGCTATGACCAGTTCTCCCCTTTCATTGAAATAGAAATTCGTCTGTTCCGTGATCCCCTGGAAATTGAATTCCGGCATATCTTCGTTATCCAGGAAATAGATCACGCCTTCATCCGCCGCCATCTGCTCCTTCATCTGGGTCTTAATGTTCTCGCTGATCGCGGAAATATAGTCGCTTCCTTCTGCAAACAGATCTGCCAGTGTCACCACATTTCCCGTCTGTTTAGCAATCGTATAAAACTGATTATGCTCGTATCCGCTGGCCTCCGTCTCCAGGGCACTCAGCTTCACTGTGTAATACTGTGCATTGTCCGTTACGACCTCCTGTGTTACATGCAGACCATGATAGCCTTCCTCGGATAAGGTATCCTCGAACTGGCGGATCAGTTCCTCTACCGTAGCCTCCATATCCTGATTGATCTCCTTCACACCGTCTTCTGACAGATTTGCTACTGCATCCTCCTGTCCGGCTCCTTCCACGCTTCCTGCAGCTGTGCCCTCCGGAGCGGCTGCGCCGACTGCCGCTTCACCAACAGGAGTACCTTCTCCCGCATCTTCTCCATAAGCGATCTGTGCAAGTTCTACTTCGGCATCATGGTTCTCATCGCTGTAATTGTACTGCCGCACTGTTACCAGACGGAAAAATCCTCCCAGCACCGGAATATTTTCCATGGCATGGGCGATCTGCATATTGGTATTTGGCAGTGCGATCATCACGACTGCTGCCGCAGCCACTGCCGTCCATGCAGAACGTCTTCTGGCGTGCTCTGCTCTTTTTTTCTCCATCCGGGCTCTGTCGATACCTGCCTGCAGCCGTTCCCGTCCCGCTTCGGGTATTGTCATATTCTCATACTCCTCTTTTAATTGTTTTAATTGTTCCTGTTCATTCATATCTATTCTCCATCTGTCCGGTCTGTTCGGACCGTTCATGTTATTTCTTCTTATATCTTCCTATTTCTCTCTGCCTGTATCCGTCTGTGTCCTGTAACTATCTGTGCAGGCAATTACCACCTCAGCCTGTGCTGCCTTCGAGATTCAGCCGCAGCTTTTTCATCACCCGGTACAGTCTGCTCTTTACCGTACTCAGGTTCTCATCCAGTATCTTTGCGATCTCTTCCAGCTGCCTGTCCTCAAAAAATCGCAGAACCACAATGGCACGATCCTTCGGGTCAAGATTTTCTATAGCACGTTTTAAATCAATATTTTCATAGATATCCTCACTTGCCACCTGGATCTCCTCCACATCTGCACTCTCCTTCCGGCTGCGCAGGAAGCTGCATGCCTCATTGACCACGATCCGGTACACCCAGGTCTCCACGTATTGCGGCTCCTTCAGGCTGTCACTTTTTAAAATGGCTTTATAAGCAGCTTCCTGTACAATATCCAGTGCGTCCGCTTCATTATGCACATAACTATAGGCAAGGCGGTAATACTTCTCATACCCCTCCGTCAGGGCACGCTCCACCGCCTGTTCTTTTTTTCTGTCTGACATATGTCTTTTCCTCACTTTTATGAAAACTGCATGCAATCATTTTCTCTGATATTCATTTTAACACATATTCTTCTTAAGCTGTCTATTATTTTGACGCTGTATTCCCACAAAAAGTTTCACCGGCAAATCGGGAAAATATTCCCGCTTTTTTGAAAATGGTTGAAAAGGTTTGAAAAAGTTTTTAGAAAATTCTTTTAAAAAAGAGATTGAGTTTTTCACCCAACCTCTTATTACTGATTTCAATAATTATCCACTACCGCCTCCTGGTATTTGATTGCAATTTCCTTCAGAAATGCCTTATCATTCATTCCTGAGACTGCATACTTTCCATTGCCATAATAGAAATATATGATATACCCTTTTTCCCAATTATCTTCTTTTTTCTGAAAAACTTCCAAATTAATATTGTCATTCTCAAATTCTTCCAGGAAATCATATCCAGGATATATTTCCCTCACTCTCAGAATCTCTTGCGGATATAATTTTATTTCGAAATACAATATTTCAGCAGTGTCCTTGCAAAAATACTCATATATTGCATCCGACTCGTTAGTTTTAACAATTTCAATTCGGCTCATATTATATCCATCGTCGAGTGATTCCATAATTTCATACGGCACTTCCACATACGTTTTGAATATAGAAGGAACTTCTTCTATACTAAAATACTTTTCTTTAACACGGTTTTTTAAATCTTTTATGGTCACTTCCGGTGAAGTTATCATCGTTGTTCCCTCTTCATTCTTATCCATCCACCAGAAGAATCCGCCATGCTTCTCTGCATTTACGGCCATCTGCCAGGAGCCTCCCAGCATGATAACAATCAATACAGCCGCTGCCACTACAACAGCCCTGTGCTTCTGAAAATAATGCAGGACCTTATGCTCTTTCTTTTTCTCCGGCTCATCGGCCTCTGCCAGAATTCTTTCCTCTTCCTCACGCTCTGCACAATATTTCCAAAAGTTATCCACCACTTCATCCGATGACAATCTGTCCTTCTCCTCTTCCGGGATCAGACTGTCCAGCAGTTTCAATAAATTCTGAACTTCATCCGCATCAAACTCTTCATCGGAAGCTTCCATTGTATACCAATCTAATCGTTTCTGAATCTCCTGAATCAGACTTTCATTGTCCTGTTTCTTCATTTCTGCTCTGTTCCCTTCTGTATCTCATCGTCCGGCTTCGATGCCTGATCTTTATCCCTCTCTATTATATGTGTCTCTTTTTTGTCATTTCTTACAGACATTTTTTGTTTTTTGTCGAATACCTTACCGTCATATATGATTTTTGCCACTTTTCCACGAAGCCTGTTGATTCGTACGCTCATGTTGTTCTCGGACGTATTCTCCAGCTTTGCCATTTCCGGTATTTTATACCCTCGTACGAAATACCGTGAAAAACGTTTCTTATCTTCTTTGTCCAGATCATTCTCCAATACGATATCCAATTCTACTTTACCATATTGGTCCTTCGCCTCAATATGCTCATGCCCTTCTATAGGGATTTCACGTTGTAACTTTCTGGTCTTTTTATTAAAGTCCTGGATTTTGTATCTCGCCGTTTCAATCAGAAAACCTGTCTGATTGGGATGTTCCTTCAGCTGATCCCACTTTTTATAAGCAATATAAAGCGTCTCCTGTAATACATCCTGTGCCAGAGACTTATCCAGTATCCGGCATTTGATGAAGTCATATAAGATCGCCTGATTCTCACGAATCAATCTGGTAAACTCCTGATGGTCTGCTTCCATCTCTTCTGTCTTTTTCTTATGCATTTGTCATCGCTCCATTATGAGGTTTTATCTTCTCAAAATTTCTCTTATATAATTTACCATTCATTCCTATACTAAATATAGACGTTTTTACGATTCGTTTAAAATTTCTATTTTGTATCTATATATTTAGCTTTTTATAAAATCACTGTCAATTATTTGTCGCCGACAAAATCCGCTAATATTTGTGCCGATTAAGTGTTGACAAACAAGGTCGCTTTTGTTAGAATAGACCACGGTGATTGCATAACAATCACGTGATGCTGCTGTGGCTCAGTCGGTAGAGCGTCGCATTGGTAGTGCGGAGGTCACGGGTCCGATTCCCGTCAGCAGCTCTTCTTTAAAAAGTATGATCTTAAAAGTTATAGGCTTTTAAGATCATTTTTTATTTCTCTATTTAACATCTTCCAATAACTGATGAACGGAAATATCCAGCACTTCCGATATATCCAAAATCACTTCCAGTGAAAAAGGCTGGTCACAATTAGGTGCTTCGATTTTGGTAAGGTAACTAATGCTGATACAAACCATATCCGCCAATTGTTCCTGCGTAAGTCCTCTGAGCTTACGGTATTTTTTAATTGTCTGTCCTATGCTCTTATACTCTTTTGAATGTTTCTGATTCATTTTCACATCTCCTGTATCTACCCTTACAATTCTAATAGATAATGTGAAAACGGAATTTCAGTTATAATGAAAGTTTCAATGCATAAAAATATCGACTCCTTTCTCCGGATCACCGGATGAAAAGAGTCGATATGAATACTGTTTTATATTAATTGCGACGTAATATGAATTTTCCCACCAGATCATTCAATGAGAATGCCTGTGCGGATAATTCTTCACTGGTAGCCGAAGATTCTTCCGCCGATGCCGAATTCGACTGTACTACCTCGGATATCTGATTCACTCCGACTTCTGCCTGTTCCATAGCCTGCGCCTGTGCCGCGGATTCCTCGCTGAGACGTTTCGCATCTGCAGCAATCTCCTTAACTCCTGTAACGATCTGTTCCAATGAGTCGGCTGCCGCTTCCGCTGCCATATTGCCGTTCTCAATCTCCTGCAACGATCCCTCGATCAGGCTTCTGGTATCTACCGCCGACTGTGCACTCTGCTCGGCCAGTTTACGGATCTGTTCTGCCACTACTGCAAATCCTCTGCCTGCATCTCCGGCTCTGGCTGCCTCAATCGCTGCATTCAGAGACAACAGGTTCGTCTGACTCGCAATATCTTCAATGTCAGCAATAATATTCTGTATCTTTTTAGATGTTTCATTGATCCGATCCATTTCTTCCATCAATGACTTCATCTGTGTATGACCTTCGTCTGCCTGCTTTGCATAGTTCTCAGCCTTTTGTGTAGTCTTCTGAAGCTCACCGGCAGTACGTGTGACCGAATCTGTAATATTGGTGATCGTTGCTGTCAGTTCTTCCACGGAACCCGCCTGATCCGTAGCCCCCTCTGCAAGTGACTGTGCAGACTGTGCCAGATTCTCAGCTCCGGCAGATACCTGCTTGGCAGCCTCCTCTACCTGTTCCAGGGTACTGTTCATCTGTCGGTTCATCTTGCGCATTGCATTTTTCAGCGCTCCAAACTGACCAACATATTTTTCCTCAATCTTAGTTCCTATTGCATAATTGCCATCTGCCATCTGGCCCAGCAGTTCTCCTGCATCCGTAATGATCAGATTCAGATTGTCTGCCATTTCTTTCGCCACCCGGATCATGTATGCAATTTCATCCTCTGTATTGCATTCCGGAAATTCACTTACCAGGTCTCCCTGCGCGAACGACTGAAGCCGGTCTGCCAGTGCCACCATCGGTTTCTCAATATCACCCGCCATTTTTTTGCCCAGTATGACAGAACTCCAAAAAGAGGATATCACAATCACAAGGATCACGATCAACATGATAAATTCCATATGACGCAGATTCTTTTCTGCACGATCCCCTTTTTCAACACACACATTCATCAGATTCACAAATTGTGCGTAGACATTCTCGTACTGTGTTGTCAGGTCTCCGGTATCCAGTTCCTGTGCTTTCAAATAACCATCTGCATCATCTGATATAGCCAGCTGCAGAACCTGCTCATCCAGTTCCCAATAACCATCCAGTGCTCGGAGCACTTCGTCATATGCCGTTCTGCCTTCATCAAACCGGAGCGTTCTGTCAAGCTCCTCCATGTATGTATTGAACGCTTCCTTTTTCTCAGTGTGCAGCTCTGTCTGCTTTTTAATTACCGCTTCCTCATCATAGCCGACTACCGCACGCAATGCACTTCTGCTTTCAGAGAAAGCCGTCATAGCTTTTCCGATGTCTCCCTGTGTAAAGCCATATCTGTTCAATGCCTTTTCATACTGTGACGCTGCTATCAATAATGCCACAACACCAATCATTGCCGCAATCGCCCCGATTACAGCTACCTTAACAAATCCCTTCGTCAGGCGTTTTTTAATTCCCTGCTGCTTTTGTTTTTTCATTCAATCCTCCCCTTGTGCTGTAAAAATAAATAATGCCACAAGCCACTTTTATATACGTATTATAACACTTTATAATCAGCTCTTCAATGGTACGATAGTAGCCAAATCCAACTCTCTCCTAAGGAAAAAGAGGATTCCGAAAAATCCCCTTACTATGTTTTACATATATGCTGATTTTACAATACTGAAACTTGTCTTTGCAGTTTTTCTGTTTTATTATACTCGTAAGTTAGTAACTTGTGAGTATAATCTTGTTCAGGAGGGTAAGTAAATGAGTCAGTTTTATTGCCGCGAGAATGATCTTATTCTATTCCATACTTCTTCATCATCGCTTCCAAAACTTCCGGATCAGTCAACTGCGTTACTTTATCTGCATCTTCTCCGGCACTCATTTGTGATATTAAAGTCAGCAGATGTGTTCTTCCTGAACGTTCTCCTTCAATTCTACCTTCTTCTCTTCCTTCTTCCCTTCCTTCTTCTCTTCCTTCTTCTCTTCCCTGTTCTCTACCGTACTCATATTCTGCCTTGCGGAGCTTCTTCTCTTCTTTTTCTTTATCATATTCAAAAATGCTCACTTTTACTACCTCCGCGCGATTCTTTTTCAAAAATTCTGCCAGGATTCCTTCCCTGATGCATTCCGTAACTGCACGTTCTACCGCTTCATCCAACGGCATTTCCGCGACATACTTCCGGACTCTTGCGACATACCGGGCATACTCCTGCAGCACATGGCAGCTGTTCATCAGTTCTTCATTATGTCCGGCATTGATATTCAGCATCGTAACTTTTAATTCCAGATCAGGCTCATCCACCGGGTTCTCATAGGCATCCGACAGCCTCAGTTCCATCCGGTCCGGTACCTTGCGATCCAGTCCGTTATAAAATACCAGGAACTTCGGTGTGGGAATCTTCTGGATTCCGGACGAATACAATGACTTTCCATCCGCCAATGCCTGATATTCGCTGGCTATGTAGAACAGATCCCGCAGCGGAATATTCGGGTTATAGGTTGACTGATGCTCGTACAAATACATTCCCATCTCCAGTACAAATGCCAGGTCATTCTTCATGCCCATATATACAGCATTCTCTAACGTCACAACATTCAGCGCGTCCGGATCCCGGTAATCCTTCCCCGTCACTGCATTGTACAGGGAAAGCAGATGTTCCGGTTCCGAGAATAGCATTCGGAAAATCGTATCCTCCTGTTCTCATAGTACCTGAAAAAAGGATAGACTTCTGCCTCTCCACCTGTCTCTCAACGCACTATGCTCTAAATGGTTAATTGGGTATAAAAGCATAGAATTCATTGAAATGATATAGATGTGTGGATCAGCTCTCGCTGCCGAAATCGTCAGAATGTATGCTTTGTGATTATATTACATAGATTTCCGGTTCCTGTCAATTAACAAAGTAGCCAAATCCGCACTACCTGAATTTGGCTACTTTGAATAGGAACATCGCAAGCACCAAATAATCCGGCGATGCTGCATATATCGCAGTTATTATTTTACACGTGTGTTTGTCTCAAAAATATCTATCAGCGCTGAAAGCATTGCCAACTTAATTTATCCCATATTTCTGTTTCATTGTCTTTAAGATTTCCGGTTCTCCAAACAAGGAAATCTTATCTCCATCACCGCCAGCAATCATACTATTGATCAGCTTTACCAGCTGGCTTTCACCCTCTTTTCTTCCTTCCAGCCTTCCTTCTGCCCTTCCCTCTTCTCTAACGTCGTCATCATGCAACAGTTCTTTCATGTACTCCGACCTCCATTCCTCATTCTTACGTGCCCTACGCACCGCTTCATCTATCCTCCGGCTCAGGTCTCCTCCGACCTTCCCAAATCTTCTCCGTTCCGTCCTTCAGGTACAGCTCTCTGTCTTCCTTACACAGATTCTGGAACGAATACTTCGCATATCCTCTGCCAAATGGATCAAAGGTACATAAGAACAGCACTCTTCCCTCCGGCAGTTCCAGTTTCTCCACCGGTTGATGGTTCAGATTCTGCATCTCTGCATCGTACATACGCTTTTTATCCCGCGTATACATATCCAGCCGGACCGGCTTACCACCCGAAGTATACCGGAACTCCCGCTGCGGCTGGACATCCTCCAGTTCTCCTACCTTTTCCTCCAGCAGCCGTTCCAACACATCCCGGCAAAGCACTTTATCTCCCATCGCCTTACCAAACATAAAATCATCCGAAATCGTTAATTCTTCATATCGTTTTACCATTCGTATTCTCCTCTCACACATCTACAGGAGAATAAACAACGGCAATACGCAGAACAAACACTGTCCTTCATCATCTCCTGCTCTATTGTATTTAATGGGGTAAATAAGCAGGAATTCCTCTGAAGTCACAGATATCAACTTACGTAGATTTAGAAATTTAAAATAGAAAAAATCTGCTTACAAGCAAAGAATAGCAGACACCTTTATAATTGTCAATGT
>ERZ1026862.1230-NODE-1230-length-15597-cov-6.768370_pt1 | contig 15597 bp, 15 predicted proteins | sample MGYA00380161_ERZ1026862 | MGnify/ENA primary metagenome ERZ1026862 (study PRJEB33269, sample SAMEA4719797) | human gut metagenome | biome: human-associated habitat; feature: organic feature; material: feces | place: Cameroon | collected 2013-10 ... | reverse complement strand
CGAAGGTAACCCTGAAGTTTCAGGACTCAATGACGGGCGTCACCGAAGGCTTACGAAAGGACATAGGGAAAAAGTCATTCCCATAGCGCTCGACTTCATCTCTTTTTAAGTTTAAAAAAAGGCCATGACCATTTACTTTGCATGGAAACGATGAGCATTGAATGGCATTTTTCTTTGGAAGGTTTAATCCTTTCAACATTTCTATAAACTTTGAAAAACTGTCTCGTGTGCTGAACGTGACAATTATTGGCGCCACGAAATGCTTAAAAGCATTTTCAATCTCATTAAGGAAAGTTGATTCATCAGAATAATCATGGCTGATAAGTTTTACCTTAGTCAGTAGCTTCTTTCCTTCAAACCACATTGTAACTTCTGACATTAGAAGTTCTTCCTGCAAACTGCTAAAACACTTATGCAGTTCAGGAATCTCAATTTGCGAATCTGATTTGAATAATTCTGCAATGCGTTGTTCAAGTCCCATTGCTTGCCCATTAGAAGGGTCAAAATAGTTTATAGGTACTTTCATGGTACATATTTATCTTTCCCGGCAGCAAAGAAAGGTTGGTTATAAAACAAAGAAAGTGTGGAGCCGATTCCGATTATCTGTTAGAGGTTCTGACAAAACCCATGCGAAAATAACCGATACCATACTCCACACCCGTATCGGGATTGGTGTGGAGTACACCTGATGTCCGAATACAAGGTGAGAGCGTAATCATCGTTATCCTTTCGCATTTGAAACTGTCAGATTTCTAACAAGGATAAAGTGAAAACACTTTCATTAAAAATATGTTCTTGAATACGCGCGTGTGCACGTGTTCAATGCAAATATAGCAAAATATTTGACACTTGATATTGGTTGTCTGCAAATGATGAAATTATTCAATGGATTTGTCCCTGGTGAGCGACGATTAGACATGGGAGTGACGTCGGATTTCCAATATCCTTTGTCATTGAAAATGCAATATCAAAAGAGGGGATAGAGTAGAGTGGCCGTTCTAGTTCTTCTTAAAAGGAAAAGGCAGGTACCCATTTAAGGGATAGATACCTGCCTTGTTTTCCTAACTATCATAATCACTTACGACATTGCAAATTTACACTTTTTTTGATTTCGCAATGCTGAAAATGTATTATTTCTGTATTCTGTAATTGATTGATATGATTGACTAATAAGATGTTGACCCGATTTTCCATGTTCGGGGCCCTTCCCTCCAGACAAAAAAGCCTCCCCGGATTTCGGAGAGGCTTTTTCTGTGCCCAAAGCCGGGCTCGAACCGGCACGTCTTTTAAAGGACATTGGATTTTGAGTCCAACGCGTCTACCAATTCCGCCATTCGGGCATTTCGCGAATTGGAATGGCAAAGTTAGGGATTTTTGCCGAATTACCAAATTTTTCAGCGGGCGGGTCCTAAAAAATATGTCAGTAAACTCGTTTGTCTGCAGGATTTGCCTTCCGATTCTCCGAAATTATCGATAACTTTAACGGCTGCGATGTGGTCAGACCAGATTTATGAAGTGCAAAATATATAACGGACAGAAAATTGCTGATGTGGTAGGGTATCTGGAAGGATATCCTGCGGTTTTCGTCGTCGCGGACCGGAATGTCGCGCGATTCGCGGAAGAAATCGTCGGGTGCGTATCAATGCCGGAAAGCGGCAAGATTTTTTATGTCAATGCCACTGAAGAGGACAAGTCAATGCAGACAGTCATTGATATCTGCAAGTGGCTGTTGGTCAATGATGCTGATCGGAATGCACTGGTGCTGGCCGTCGGCGGCGGCATTACTTCCGACATGGCAGGCTTTGCCGCATCAATATACAAGAGAGGCGTCAGATATGCCAATGTCCCTACGACTTTGCTGGCTCAGACGGATGCTGCAATCGGCGGAAAAACCGGTGTGAATCTCGATAATTATAAGAATATCCTCGGTGTCATAAGACAGCCTGAGTTTACGTATATCTGCCCGGAAGTGCTTGAATCATTGCCATATAGGGACTTTGTCTCCGGTTCTGCCGAACTGCTGAAGACATTTGTCATTGACAATTCTGACAACAATTACGAGAAGGCTGTTGAGGTGCTGGCTGATATTCACAGCTGCGTTGACCATAGCCGTGCGATAGCTGCGCATGGTGCTGAACTTCAGCGACTTGTCTCCGCGGCTGCGGCGATAAAGGCGGGTGTCGTCGAGCGCGATGAATTTGAGCATGGCGAGCGCCGCAAACTGAATCTGGGGCATACTTTCGCTCATGCGATCGAGTGGGAATCAATGTCAGGCGCTCGGAAATCATTGAATGTCAATGCAATATCGCATGGTGAGGCTGTCGCGATAGGGATAATTCTCGCGGCGCGGCTATCAGAACGCTATTATTCGACGCTGACTGGCATTGATAATAACTATTCTGGATCCAAGTCCTTGAGTGATAAACTTCAACAAGATTTTACCCGTTGTGGCTTGCCGACGTCCTGCCCGTTCCCGACGGAGTCTTTGGCGGCTGCCATGCGCAGGGACAAGAAGGCTGAGAACGGAATCATCCATTTTGTGCTAATCCACGGCCTGGGTGATGTCCGTATCGAGGACCTGACGGTGGAAGATATGATTAATTGTTGAAGAATACATTTCTTAGCCAATATTCATATATCGGGTCTTCGAAAGAATACTGTTTTCCGAAGTCGTCCAATATGTCATTGGCAATCAATGCCTTTCTCGCTCTTGATACTTCTGAACTTGATTTGAGATTATATGTTTTCATTACTTTCTGCGAGGAAAGGCTCTTTTCGCCTGCTGCCATTGCGTGGAGCAGGTTTTGCTGCGCAAGAGGAAGTGATAGAGTAAGCGCCCTGTTGAGTTCTCCCTGCTGCCTTAGAATATCATCGAATGCGTCATCTATGTCAGAGTCTGTGCATGAATCTGCCTGGCAATGAAGCCAAGTTGTCTGTGCAAGTTGTTGGACATAATAAGGATTATTGTCTACCAGTTGGACAATTTTTTCACATTGACTTAACGAGATGTTCTTTCCTGTGTTTCTGAATTCTCTTGATATGAATTCCGGCCAAAATGCCTTGTCGATTTTTTCCAGAAAATAGATGGCTCCGAATTTATAGAAAGGCATTGACACTTTCCCGAATACTTCCATCATCATGTGCCTTCTGCTCCCGTACAGACAGTATGAAACATGCTGTTGGAGTTGCCATTTGCTTCTGAGCGTGGCTTGGAACGTTTTTGGGGATTCGAACATTCCGATTTGTTGAAATTCGTCAATGCAGATTACTATCTTGATGTTTCTGTCTGATGCGATTTTTTCAGGCAGGTCAAGAATTTTATCAATGCTCATTTTTGGCTCCTTAATCTGAAATTGTATAGATGTGGGGGCTGCTGCATCACCAAAACTGAGTCCGGAAACTATGGCAGATGCATATTTTTTGACGGTTGACAGTATATTGTCGACTGACGTTGCTGTCTGTTTGATTACTTCCGATGCGAATTTGCTGAAGAACTCTTCTTCTGTTCTGACATTGAAAATATCTATGAATACTATTCTCAGGTTTTGGTCTTTGGACATGGCTTCTTTTCCGGCCTTATGTACGAGAGAACTTTTTCCCCATCTTCTAGGAGAAATGAGGATTGTATTCGTCAGGCTCATAAAGTTATCAGCCAATCTCTTTGTATCGAGTTCTCTGTCAATGAAATTGTTGCCTTCTGCAATTTTTCCGAAAATGAATGGAGCTGCCATAATGTTCAAATTTTGATACAAAAATATGAACATTTTTTGATGTATCAAAATTTATACATTTTGTTTTTGGGGCGTGTATGCAGCGTGTTGCCGGTCCTGTGGCTCTCGACAAGGCTGCTCGGAAATAATCGTCAGGTCTTGGGTGTTTTGTAAGCGTCTCCGCGTTACGTCGTGACGAGTTTTCAACAGTCGTGGCGCCGTCCCGTTTGTCATCCGGCAATTCCAGTCCTGGCGGTGAGTCGTTGCTCCGAATACGTATCCCTCACGCCCTAAAGCAAATCCTTGATTCTCACTGGGAAATGTTTGGCTTTTAAGACAGCCTCCCCGTCGGGACGGTGCCACATGAATTTTTGGAAATGATTGGTTTTCAGTGTGTTATAAAATGACGTGTGGATTTCCGGCCAAAAAAAGGTCGATAATCCACGCTCAAATTAAATAGTGCTTGATTATCAATGTGTTACAAGTGTGCCCGTGGCGCCGTCCCGCCACCGTGGGTAAGCGTCTCCACGGTTACGGGTTGACGCGCTTCCGGTGGTTTGACGCGCCGTAAGCGTCTCCGCAGTTACGTATTGCAACATGAACCCCGAAATCTATTTGTCTAACTTTCGGGGTTCATGTCATTTGTTTGCTCTGCTCTTTCTTTGTCCACTTCTCCGGAAAGAGATTCCTGTAAGCTTCGACTGGAGTCGATAATCGTCTTCGCGGTCATGGTACGGTCCCGTGCCCAGAACTGATGCGTCTCGGCAGTCATGTCTCCGTTCTGCCGTCCAGCTGCCGGACATTCGCCTCCCTTGCCGCAGTACTCCTTTTCGCCCATCTGTCATCATTATCAATGTCACCACCCATGTCACCATCGCCATTCATTCTCCCGGCCATTGTCACCTCATCGTTCTGTCTCAGTCCGCAAACGATTTTCCAGTCTGACTTACCTTCCCAACAATCCAGCCAATAGATTAGGCGGCAATGAACTTATTCGGGACGCCCTAGTTGTCGTTACGCGGAATTTTCTTGCCATTTCTATCGTTGCAAGACATCTCTTCTCGACAGATAAGTTCTTATATTCACTATCGAACCGTCGCTTGCTGATTTCTTCAAGCGATTGGAAAAGTTCATCGTCTCTAAATTTGACGGATTTCAGAATACCTGAATCTGTTTCGAACTCTACATCATTGTTTTTGGAAAGATAAAATGAAAACTGTCTTGGGTTTAAGAAGAGTTGTTCCAGTTCTGTTACTTTCACATACTGCGCAGGATAAATCATATCATTATTGTCAATGAATAAATCTTGTGGTAGAAGTTCCTTTGTGGAAAACAACTCTCTTTGTCTGCGGATTCCCAATGAGGATAGATGTCTTTCTTGGACATAACTGTCAGGTTTTTTGAAATACAAGTTTGCCGATGACCATGGGTATGCAGTCGGTATGACATTCATGCCGGCCGACATCGGATTCCGCAGGATGTAACCGCAGACCCCACGGAGATACTCGAGGTCTTTTATAACTTTGATACTCAAATCTATATCTGAGGCATATTTGATTTCGCAATATTTCTTTCTTATAAGGCGGATTCTCCGTTGAAGGTAAAGTTGAGCAAACTTTCTGGCGTTTTGATAGTCCCCGCGAACTAGAAAATGAAAGTGATTGTTCATCAGGCAGAATGCGTAAATGTCAATGTCATGTTTCGTGGCACAAACCAACAGATCATTCATCCCGGTTATGAAATCGGAATCGCTTCTGAACATAAGGGAATTATATGTTCCCGATGAGCAGATGTGGTAAAAAGAGACGTCCATCGTATTCAAGTTTTTCGCGTGAATTTAGTAGAAGTCAATGAAGGCTCCTATGAAACTTAAAAATTGCAATGCAGGTTTTTATGTTTTTTAAACTTTTCCGGAAGATTTTTGTGTTTTTTTAATATTTAACTATTCTGATACCACCTGTTATGTGAAAGATGTAGGCGTCCCGACAGTCATGTCTCCAGTTCCGCCGTCCCGCCACCGGGTCTGTAGTCGTTTTCGCATTTCTTATTGACGCACTGTCAGCGGTTCCGTACTTTTGTTTTCATACACCGTAAACGTCTCTGCGGTTACTTCGTGACGCGTTTTCAATGGTCCCCTACTTTTGCTTTCCAAAATCCAAACGTAAGAAAAAATGTAGACAAAGAAATGGTAATACCTGCCAGGGCTGCAAAACTGTATGAGCGGACATGGGACAGATTCAATGAGATGCTGAGTTTCATTTCGACGATGGCGCTGCGGTCGCTCTGCAAGGACTCCCGCGTCAATTATCGTGGAATGCAAGAATGGAAGGAGCAACATGGATATGTCGAACTGGAGCAGGCGGACGCCAGCAAAGACCGTGCGTCAAATCCAATCGGGACATCGGAGGAGAATCCGACGTTCCTACAACTGAATCCAGCCTCCCCGTCGGGACGGCGCCACATGAGTTTTTGGAAATAATTGGTTTTCAGTGTGTTATAAAATGACGTGTGGATTTCCGGCCAAAAAAAGTTCGATAATCCACGCTTAAATTAAATAGTGCTTGATTATCAATCCGTTACGAGTGTGCCTGTGGCGCCGTCCCGCCACCGTGGGTAAGCGTCTCAGCGGTTACGGGTTGACGCGTTTCCGGTGGTTTGACGCGCCGTAAGCGTCTCCGCAGTCATGGCACGGTCCCGCATAAGAACAGAATGCGTCACCGCGGTCATGGCAGGGGCTAACTTCCTGATCTGAGCGTGTCTCGGCGGCCATGTTTCCAATCCACCACTGGACGCCTATCCGACAGTCATGTCTCCGTCCCGCCATCCCGTTTGTAATCCGGCAATTTCAGTCATGGCGGTGACTCGTTGCTCCGAATATGAAAAAAAGGTATCTTTGTGGGTTAAGAAAAAATTGGACAATGATTTGCACGACAATACAAAATAAGACGATAGACGAAATCTATGCGATACTGGAAAGCGGGGACGTGGAAATGGCTGAAATTAGGCTGGACAGTTGCCCGCTGACCATGGATGAGATAGAAGAACTGTTTTCGACGTCGGATGTGCCGCTGGTCGCCACCTGCCGCATCAACGCCGTGAAAGATCGTCTGTCACAGACACTTGCGGGACACCAGCACGGAAACGGCACCTCACGGAATGCTCAGCATGGAACCCTTCAGGATAACATTTCGGAAGACCTTCAGGTTGACCGGAACGGTACCTCATATGAAAACCGACAATGTCACGTGCAGGCCAGCCGGCAGGAAACCGGCAGTCACCAGCAGGACGACAGGAAACTTGAGATGAAAGCCTCGCAGGAAGTCGAATCCAAACTGATAACGGCAATACACGCGGGGGCTGCATTTGTTGACCTGGAAATAGAAGCCCCTCCGATGATGTCGAAACGGCTCAGAAGGGAGACCAGGGAAAACGGAACCGTGTTCGTCAGATCATACCACGATTTCAATGGAACAGACTCCACAGAAGCCCTTAAGGCATTGACAGAAAAGTGCTTCGCCATCGGAGCCGACATCGCGAAAATAGTCACCATGGCCGCGCCATGCACAGGCGACAATCAGAGCCCAGACGTGGACCGGGTTCTCTCCCTCTATGACCACTTCGACCCTGCCAAACTCATCGCATTCGCAATGGGCGACGCCGGAAAAACATCCAGAATACAATGCCTGGCCAAAGGCTCTCCATTCACCTATGCCTCACTGAATGAGGCAGATACCGTCGCCCCTGGACAAATGACGACCAGAGAAATGCGCGACATCGTATATGGGAATTGCGTCAATGTCAATGCTGCCGGAACTGCGGCCGACCGTCTCCGCGCAGGTCTCCTGAACGCAGATCGCCTCCAGACCCCCGAAGCGACCGCTAATGACACCTCCGAAGAAACAGGAACCTCCTCTGACATTGACAATGGCCCAGGCGCGGCCGAAATCCAGATGCCCTCATCCAAGAGCTTTGCACAGCGGGCGATAATCGCGGCAGCATTGGCAGAAGGAACTACCACATTGAACGGATACTCCCCATGCGGCGACAACGAATCAGCCATCTCCGTTGCCAGGGCCCTCGGGGCGGAAGTAACTGTAGGACTGGCATATAAAGAAGGGAAAGTAGCCAAGGACAGCTCGACATTGACAATAAAAGGACGCGGCGCGGCAGCATTGGTACCGGAAACCGTCAATGCCGGTGAATCCGGACTTCTTGCGCGACTGATGATTCCGCTGATGGCGGTTCTGGGCGGCGGAAACTCCACAGTGAACGGCGAAGGGACATTGACCAAAAGACCGTTGAAAGGCGCCAGGAACATCATGGGCGCATTCGGCGTCAGACTCGAAACCATTTCCGGGACCGGACAGGAACCATCCTCCGAAGTGCACGTGCCCCTGACAATTTCCGGAAAACTTGAAGGCGGAAAAGTTACCGTTTCAGGGTCAGGCGGGTCGCAACTGATATCAGGTCTGCTGATGGCACTGCCTCTGTTACAGGAAGATACGGTCATCAGACTGACCGAGCCGAAGAGCATACCGTACCTCTTCATAACAATGGACGTGCTCAAGGCTTTCAGCGTGAAAATATGGTGCGACATGGAAGGCGGACAAGAATTCGCCGAGTCCCAGGACTGGAACGACTGCACCGAAATCGTACTCCACATCAAGGGCGGACAAAGCTACAAGGCCACGGACATGGACATCGAAGGCGACTGGAGTTCAGCAGCGAACTTCCTCGTCGCGGGAGCAATTTTCGGAAAGGTCAATGTCTCAGGCCTGGACACCAAGTCCCTGCAGGCCGACCTCTCCATAATGGACATCCTCATGGAAGCCGGAGCAAGCCTGTCCCAGATGGGCGACGACGACCCGCGCGGAGTAATCCACGTCCAGAAAGCCCCTCTCAATGCCTTTGACGTGGACGCGAACAATTGCCCCGACCTCTTCCCGGTAGCCGCAGTCCTCGCCGCATTCTGCCAGGGAACCAGCAGAATCGCAGGCGTCGGGAGACTCGCAAACAAGGAAAGCGACAGAGCGGCAACGATATTGTCAATGCTGGTGCAGCTTGGCGTAAAGGCCAGAATATCAGGCTACAAGATGATAATCGAAGGCCATTCGCTGGCTCAGAGATGCCTCACCGGCCACCTCCTTAGAGGCGGAAACTACACCTCAAGCCACGACCACAGAATGGTAATGGCTTTGAAAGTGGCGGAACTGGGCGCAGACGGACCGATAGTCATTGACGACATCGAATGCGTGTCCAAGTCCTTCCCGACCTTCATGGAACTTTTCGGAAAACTGTAAATCATAGACAATATGAACACATTCGGCAGAATATTCAGAGTCTCCATCTTCGGAGAATCTCATGGGAAAGCAATAGGGGTAGTGCTCGACGGAGTGCGTCCCGGCCTGCCGGTGTCTGAATCGGACTTCATGCCGGACATCCTCAGGAGAAAAAGCGGTGCCAAAGGAACTACACCGAGAACGGAAACCGATGAACTTGAGATACTTAGCGGAGTGCTGGACGGCTTCACCACAGGCGCGCCCATGACCATAGTCTTCCGCAACGGGAATACCAGGCCGGGTGACTACAACCTGTTCAGGGAAGTCCCGCGTCCGGGCCATGCCGACTACACTGCCAATGCCAAGTGGCTGGGATTCAATGATCCGCGTGGAGGAGGACACTTCTCCGGAAGACTCACACTCCCAATCGTCGCAGCCGGAACTGTCGCCAAAAAAATGTGCGGTTTCGCCATCAATGCCAGAGTGACAGAGGTCGGAGGCGTCTCCCGTGAAAAGGCTCTACAGGGAAAGCCCGATGCCGACAAACTGTCCGATTCTGAACTCTGGAGCGACGTTCTGGACAAGGCCATCTCCGGGCGGGATTCTGTCGGAGGAATTGTGGAATGTACCGTTACTGGCCTGTCTGTCGGACTGGGGGAACCGTTCTTCGACTCAGTAGAATCCCTTGTCTCACATGCGATATTCTCCATCCCCGGAGTCCGCGGAATAGAATTCGGAGACGGATTCGCTGCCGCGAGAATGACCGGCTCGGAGCACAATGACCCGCTGGATATACAGGAAAAAGTCAATGCCGGAATCCGCGGACAGAAAAATGACCTCATATTCCGTCCGTCGAAAAATGGATCTGGCGGAGTCAATGGCGGCTTGACAAATGGTAACCCGTTGATTTTCAGGGTGGCTTTCAAGCCGACATCCAGTATCGGAAAGACTCAGGAAACCATGAACGTGGCTACCGGACAGATGACGAGTCTGGAAATTCCAGGCCGCCACGATGTCTGCTTCGCCCTGCGCACCCCGCCAGTCGTCGAGGCAATGACTGCAATAGTTCTTACGGACCTGCTTGGAGTGTCAATGTCAATGACTTCTAACTTTGCTACTGTCTTGTGAAAATGCTAACTTTGTAAATTCGCAGTGCTGGGATTCCGGATTCGGGCGACTGCAACTTGTGATAGATTGTAACTATATGGACATTAACGAAGAAAAGGAACTTCTTCAGGATATAACGAAGAAAGAATATAAAGAAGGATTCGTCACCGACGTTGACCAGGACTTTATTCCCAAAGGCCTGAACGAGGACATCGTACGCATGATTTCTGAACGGAAAAGTGAACCACAGTGGCTGCTTGACTTCCGCCTGGACGCTTTCCGCAAGTGGCAGAAGATGGAAATGCCTGAATGGGGCCATCTGGACATGCCGCATATTGATTATCAGGATATTATATACTATGCTGCGCCTAAAAAGGATGCTGACAGGCCGAAGGAGATAGATCCGAAACTGGCAGAGACTTTCGACAAGCTCGGAATTCCTCTGAAAGAGCGTGAAATCCTGGCAGGCGTCACAGCCGTGGATGCTGTATTCGACTCAGTATCAGTGGCTACGACATTCCGTAAGGAACTTGCCGAGAGAGGAATTATTTTCTGCTCGTTCAGCGAGGCGGTAAAAGAACATCCTGATCTGGTGCGCAAATATCTTGCGACTGTAGTGCCGTCAGGCGACAACTACTTTGCGGCATTGAACTCAGCCGTTTTCAGCGACGGCTCATTCTGCTACATCCCGAAAGGCGTGCGCTGCCCGATGGAACTCTCCAGTTATTTCCGTATCAATGCCAAGGGAACCGGCCAGTTCGAGCGTACTCTCATCGTTGCTGACGAAGGTTCGACATTGAGTTATATGGAGGGCTGCACCGCTCCTATGCGCGACGAGAACCAGCTTCATGCGGCTGTCGTGGAAATCATTGCACTGAAAGATGCAGATGTCAAGTACAGCACGGTCCAGAACTGGTATCCGGGAGACGAAAACGGCAAGGGAGGAATCCTTAACCTCGTGACCAAGAGGGGAATATGTATGGAAGGCGCACATCTGTCATGGACTCAGGTCGAGACCGGATCCGCCATTACATGGAAATATCCGAGCACCATTCTCAAGGGAGACTACTCGTCATCAGAGTTCTATTCAGTCGCCGTGACCAACAACTACCAGCAGGCCGATACCGGAACGAAAATGATTCACGTCGGAAAAGGAACCAAGAGCCGCATCGTCAGCAAAGGAATCTCTGCCGGACACAGCCAGAACAGTTACCGCGGTCTCGTCAGAATGCTTCCTGGAGCAGCCGGAGCCCGAAACTTCTCGCAGTGCGACAGTTTGCTTATCGGTTCGCTCTGCGGAGCACATACCTTCCCTGACGTCAGGAGCGACAATGCTACCGCCGTCGTCGAGCATGAGGCCACCACGTCCAAAATCAATGAAGACCAGCTCTTCTATTGCAACCAGCGAGGAATCGGCCCAGAGGACGCTGTCGGGCTCATTGTCAATGGCTATGCACGTGAGGTGCTGAGCAAACTGCCGATGGAGTTTGCTGTCGAGGCGCAGAAACTTCTGCAGGTATCACTCGAAGGCTCAGTGGGTTAGCCGAGCGGTCAGACCCGCAAAACCCAACGCGGTTTTTATTGAAATCAACTAATCTCAAATGATATACGTTTGGGACAGATAACGAATTGGAAATAAAATAATGGACTGGATAAACTTTACATTGTTCACTATAGGAGGGGATACGCCCGTCCTGCTCATTGACCTGCTCACATCCATCGTGGGCCTCACATGCGTATTCCTGGCCGGACGAAACAGCAAATATAATTTCTGGGTGGGGTATCTGTACTCGCTTCTCCTGCTACTGATGTTCTGGAACAAGAACCTTTACGCCAACTTGCTCCTTCAGCCTATATCTTTGGGAATCAACGTCTTGGGGCATTACAGGTGGACGCATCCCCGCAAAGACGAACAAAGTTCGGAAGATAGCGGAGCCCTAAAAGTGACAATGCTCAGCTGGAAACAGCGCATCCTATCTATCGCCTCAGTCTTCGTCATAGCGGCGGGATGGGGATGGTTCATCAGCCTTGCAGGCAATGTCGTATTCCCGGGCAAGATTCCTTCAGACCCGATACCGTATCTGGATGCCTGTGTGACAGTGCTTATCCTTGTCGCCCAGTTCCTCTCGGCCCTCAAGAAATGGGACTGCTGGATTGCATGGCTTCTGGTCAATGTCTTCCAGCTGGCTATGCATGTCTCTGTGGGACACGTCTTTATGCCGATTGTCTGTGGCCTCTACCTCATAAACGGAATCTGGTCACTTGTCACTTGGTCAGGCCTTTACAAGAAAAAAGCCTGACTGTCAGTCAAGCTTCATAAGTCTGCAAATCAGTCGAGAGCATTCATCAATGCTTTCAGGTATTCTGTCGGCGACTTTGCCTGCCAGAGCGCTCCAAGAACGACCGCCCCGCCGAAACCCATCGAGCGGATATCCGGAATGTGCTCCAGATTTACGCCGCCTAGCGCGAGAACTTTGTCGTCGATAATCCCCTCAGCTGCCGCACGTTCAAGGTCAATGCGGGAGTACGCCGCCCCATAGCCTTCCTTGGAGATGCTGTCATATATAGGGCTGAGAAACAGGTAGTTGCATCTTCCTTTATGCTCTGCCACCTCATCTATACTATGACATGATCTGGAAACTGTGATGCCCTGTATATTCTCCGGAGCCTCCGGATTGCGCGAGTTCAGATGCACACCTCCCAGGGAAAACTTCTCCACAAGAGAAAAGCAGTCATGCAGGACAATGCGCCCATAATATTGACGGTCAATGCCTTGCAGCCAAACTGACAACTCGTCTTCCGAGGCCTTTGGCTTTCTCAGATGCAGCCGCTCCATACCGGAACGGAAAAGGTCATTGACAATATCAGTCTCGCCCTCGAAGAAGTCCGGGCGTGTTATAACTACAAGTTTCATTTTTTTTGAGAAAATCAGAACAGGTCAATGATATATGACTCCATCGTCCTCAGATCTATGCTCCAGAGCTTTCCGATTAGCGGTTCACCGAACCCTGCAGCAATCTGAAGAACCTGATTGGCTTCCACGCTGCCTGTTACAGCTGGGGTAATGCCCAGTACGGCCTTGCTTGGAGGAGTCATGGAAAGCAGTTCCTGCTCATCATACAAGTCCCTGTAGGAGTGGACTTTACCATTGGCATCCGGCATTCCGAATACCGAGACCTGACCGTTCAGTCCTTGAATGCTGCCATAGACATAAGGCTTGCATAGCGAAAGGCAGGTATCATTGACAATGAATCTTGTCGCGAAATTGTCGCATCCATCGACGATGATGTCATAGCCGGAGATGATCTCCTCAGCGTTGTCCGCCGTCAGGAAACAGTCATAGACATTGATTTTTACATTTCCGTTCAGGCGCTGGAGGCGTTTGCTGGCGCATTCCACCTTGCTCATTCCGATTTCGTCTTCGCTGTAGAGCGTCTGGCGCTGGAGATTCGATTCGCTTACTTTGTCGGCATCTATTATGCCCAGAGTGCCGATTCCGGCCGCTGTAAGGTAAGTTGCTATGGGTGAGCCTAATCCGCCGGCTCCTATAAGCAGAACTTTGGAAGCGGAGAGCCTTTTCTGACCCTCCGCACCAAGTTCAGGCAGCATAATCTGTCTGGAATATCTTTCTGTGAAATCCATATTCCTGAAGATATTATTTCTTGAGATTCACAGTGTCGAAACTTGCGTCCCAGTCTTTCCAGACAGGTTCACGTCCGAGTTCCCTCAGTCTTCTGTCGATTTCGGCGGCAGTCCTGTCATCGCTGACATGGAACTGCTCAAGTGACTGAGGATAAGTGTGATATCCACCCGGATCTGTCTTGCTCTCGGCACTCATCGTAGTGACTCCGAGGGTAGCCATGTTGTCCCTGATTTTGGCAGGTTCGCGCGTAGAGTAGGAAATATCCACGTCATGGTCGAAGATTCGCATTGCGAAGGTAACCTGTGCGAGCTGCTTGTCTGTCATCACGCAGTTTGGCTCGAATCCGCCGTTTTCAGCCGGGCGCATACGAGGGAAATTGACACTGTATTTGGTTCTCCAGTAATGCTTCTGGAGATAACGCAGATGGTAAGCCATCATGGTTATGTCAGTGCGCCATTCCTTTTCCAGACCGATGAGGACACCCATTCCGATAGAATGGACGCCTGCCTGGCCCATACGATCAAATCCATTGCAGCGCCAGTCGAAATTGGCCTTCATTCCGCGAGGATGGTAAATGTTGTAATGTGCTCTGTTATAAGTCTCCTGGAAGCAGATTACTCCATTCATCCCGTGCTTGGTGAGTTCTGCGTAATCTTCTGCGGAGAGAGGCATGACCTCGATTTTCAGATTCGAGAAATACTTCTTTGCGATGTCGAGGGCCTTTGCCAGATAAGGCACGCCGGCCTTCAGCGGGTTTTCTCCAGTGACTATCAGAAGGTTCTCGAACGGAGCCAGTTTCTTGATGGCCTTGTACTCATCCTCGCACTGTTCCGGTGTAAGGATTACCCTTTTCATCGGGTTGCTTGCGTGGAATCCGCAATATACGCAGGAATTGATGCAGGAGTTGGTGATGTAGAGCGGAATGAACATTGACATTGTCCTTCCGAATCTTTCCTCCGTATATTTGCGGCTCAATGACGCCATTGTCTCGAGGTAAGGCTCGGCTGCGGGAGATATCAATGCCATGAAGTCTTCCACATCGCAATGCTCTTTGCACAGAGCCCTTCTTACATCATTGTCGGTTTTTGCGGCAATTCGGGCGGTCGTCTCGTCCCAATCTATTTTTGCCAGTTCATCTGTAAACATTTCCGACCTCCTTTATTCTTCGTCAAGGAAGGCTGTGAGCGGTGAACTTGCCTCTGCGACAAACATATCGCTCTGGGCGCCGAGTCCTGCTTCATAAGCCATTCTTCCTGCTTCAACAGCATTCTTGAATGCAACAGCCATTGCGACAGGGTCACCTGCGACAGCGATTGCTGTATTGACAAGACATGCGGAAGCTCCCATTTCCATCGCTTCGGCAGCATGGCTTGGCGCTCCGATGCCGGCATCTACGATGACAGGAACAGTGGCCTGCTCGATGATGATGCGGAGGAAGTCTCTGGTCTGCAATCCTTTATTGGTTCCGATAGGTGCGCCGAGAGGCATCACTGTAGCTGCACCTGCCTCCTCGAGATGTTTACAAAGAGTCGGGTCGGCCTGGCAGTATGGAAGCACTACGAAGCCGAGTTTGACGAGTTGTTCTGTAGCCTTGAGGGTCTCGATTGAGTCCGGAAGAAGATATTTAGGGTCCGGATGGATCTCGAGTTTGAGCCAATTTGTGCCGAAGGCCTCACGTGCCATCTGGGCAGCGAAAACAGCCTCTTCTGCGTTTCTTACGCCGGATGTGTTAGGAAGAAGCTGGATGCCAGGATGTGTAATGTGGCTGAGCATGTCATCTTCCTTGTCTGCGAGTTCAACTCTTTTCATTGCAAGAGTCACCATTTCGGTGCCTGATGCGAGGATGGCTTTCTCCATC
>ERZ1026862.1228-NODE-1228-length-15602-cov-12.781180_pt1 | contig 15602 bp, 11 predicted proteins | sample MGYA00380161_ERZ1026862 | MGnify/ENA primary metagenome ERZ1026862 (study PRJEB33269, sample SAMEA4719797) | human gut metagenome | biome: human-associated habitat; feature: organic feature; material: feces | place: Cameroon | collected 2013-10 ... | reverse complement strand
CTACCTTATCTCACCCCTAATGGGGTGATCCATTAAAATAATACACGAATTGAGGCATTTTATGCGTTTGTTATTGTTGAATATCAACTAATTACGATATCATTTTTTAATCAAACCTATGCAAAAGAATATTATAGATTTTGAACACCCTACCTAACGGGGTAACCCATTTAACCATGCTACTTATCGACATCAAAATCCTACAAAATCGTGCAGAAAAATATCATGGATTTTGAACACCCTACCTAACGGGGTGCCCCATTTACCCCCCCCTATCGACATCAAAATCCGATAAAACCACGAGGGCATTTCACAAACTTAAAACACATCCATCAAAAAGGGCTAATGCCTTGCGCACAACTCGCAAGACATTAGCCCTTGGCTATATAACAATATCGGTTTACAGCTCTTTCTTACCAAACAAAAGGTGCCATGCCTCGCGAACCCAAAGCACAAACGATGAGCCAATGAGGATGATAATCCAGTCTGTAAGACTTAAACCTGTGACATTGAAGAACTCCTGAATGCCAGGAATCTCAACCATGGCTACCTGACCCACAAGAATGATGAGGCAGATGGTGAGCAAACCTTTACATCCCTTGAAGTGCAATGCACTACGACCTGTCTTAAACGCACGTGCATTGAACAAATAGAAGAAGTGCGTCATGACAAAGGTGGTAAACAACAAAGTAAGCTCGTAAGGAGTGACTTCGCCCTTAGTGGTGAGTTGCAAACTTGCAAGGTCGGTAAGCGAATGAATGTCGGCATGCTGGAAGATGTAGAGCATTCCAATCAAAAGCAAGAAGAAGAATACACCTACACCCACAATTTCGCGTAACATTTCGCTATTGAGGATAAAGTCGCGACGATTGCGTGGACGCTCGTGCATTACACGCTCTGAAGGAGGCAATGAGGCAAGCGCCATGGCAGCAAAGGTGTCCATAATAAGGTTAATCCACAACATCTGTGTTACCGTAAGGGGCGACTCTGTTCCCATAAACGCACCCACAAGTACCAAGAGGCAAGCAGTGACGTTGACCGTGAGTTGGAAGAGGAGGAAGCGTTGTATGTTTTGATAGAGCGAACGTCCCCACATCACCGCCTTGCCAATAGACGAGAAGGAGTTGTCGACAATGGTAATGTCGCTCGCTTCTTTGGCAACACTGGTGCCATCGCCCATCGAAAGACCTACGTGGGCAGCTTTAAGGGCAGGGGCATCGTTTGTGCCATCGCCTGTAACGGCTACCACCTGTCCGAGACGTTGCAAGGTTTCTACCAAACGCTTTTTGTCCATAGGACGGGCACGCGAGATAATTTTAAGGTCCATGATGCGTGCTTCGAGTTCTTTGTCGCTAAGTGCAGCAAAGTCGGGACCTGTGATAATGCAGTCGTCGGTGTCGGTGTCAGAGATTAAGCCAATTTGACGACCAATCTCGCGGGCAGTACCCGGTGTATCGCCTGTTACAATCTTAATGCGGATGCCTGCATCAATACATTCTTTCACAGCATCGGGTACATCGGCACGTACAGGGTCGGCAATAGCCACAGCACCCATAAAGTGAAGCCCCTTGGCACAAACTTTACCATCGGCAATGACAGGTGCATTGGCATTTTCATCGAGAATGAGGTAGGCAAAACCAAGGGTACGCATGGCGCGACCTTGCCATTCTTCGAGTTTCTTGAAAATAGCTTCTTGCGTGATGCCTCCTTCAATGTCTTGGCAAAGGCTGAGCACAATTTCGGGAGCACCCTTTACGTAGAGCACACGATGTCCAGCTGCTTGTGCCGATTCAACAACCGTAGCCATATATTTACGTTCGGTGCTAAAGGGAAGCTCTTCGAGCGTACGGGCACCTTCGCGCAGACTAAGATAATCGTGTCCTTGGCTATGGAGCCACAACAAAAGCGCACCTTCAGTGGGGTTGCCCAAAACCGAGGGATGAGCCGCGTCAGAAAGGTCGAGCGCAGCAGTAGAGTTTACGGCAATGCCTTCGATAAAGAGTTTTTTAGACATTTCAGCGTCTACGGCATCATCTTTATTGTCAAGAGCCTTACAGAACACCTCGTCCACACGCATTTGGTTCTGCGTGAGCGTACCTGTTTTATCGGTACAGATCACAGTGGTGGCACCCATTGTTTCGCAAGCGTGCATTTTACGCACCAAGTTGTTTGTGCGGAGCATACGGCGCATGCTATATGCCAAACTGAGAGTTACCGCCATAGGCAGACCTTCGGGAACAGCAACCACAATAAGGGTAACGGCTATCATGAGGGTTTGCAGCACATAAGCAATAAAGGCTGCAATGTTTGCGCCCGAAGCAAAGAAATCGGCACCAGCAACTAACGTACCGTTAATTTGAAGTCCGTCGATGAAACACATAACGAGTCGACCAACCACAATCAGTGCAGCAATGGCATAGCTGGCTTTGGTAATAAGATTGCCGAGTCCGTCGAGTTGTTCATTAAGTGGTGTTTTTACAGAAGAGTCAATTTGTGCAGCCTCAAACACCTTGCCTTGTTCGGTATGGTCGCCCACAGCAGTGACACGGCAAATGCCATGTCCTTCCATCACCTTAGTACCCTTAAGCACAAGATTTGAGGCATAAGTAGCATTTTTGTCAAAACGTGCAGGGTCGATGGTTTTAGGACAGATAGGTTCGCCCGTAAGTGTGCTTTCGTCCACACTGAGTTGTGTAGCTTCGAGCAATTCAGCGTCGGCAGCCACCTCTTGTCCTGTGGCAAGAATCACGATATCGCCTACCACAACATCGCGACGAGGCACCTGTGTTACATTGCCATCGCGAATCACCTCTACAGGTTCATCATCGTTAACTTGATTAAGAATGGCAAATTCTTTATCAGCTTGCAATTCAAAGTAGAAGGCAAGTCCTGTAGCAAGAAAAATGGCAATGAAGATGCCCACAGGCTCAAAGAAAACCTCAGGTCCTTCGCCCAATCCAAAGCGTTCGTAGAGCGAAATGCCAATGCTAAGTGCACCAGCAATAAGCAGAATAATAATAAGAGGATCAGTAAATTTCTCCAAGAACTGTTTCCACAGAGGGTCTTTAGCAGGAGGAGTCAGCACATTTGTACCATGTTTTTGGCGGCTTTCCATCACTTGCTGTGCCGAAAGTCCGTCATACCGATGTTTCTTTTGTGTCATATTTTTGAAGTTTGATTGTGTTTGCAATATTTTATGCTTTGATGAGGGGGACTTTGGTGAGTGGTGCTATTATAGGGCATCTTTTTATAGCTCACCATAACGAGTAGTATTATAATTTCGGATTTAGCATGTGTGCCCTAAATTATCGTGCAAGTCGAATGCAATCAAGTTTGCTTGAATAGCTGAGACGCCGCTGACAATGCACGCCCTGAAGGGGCAACAGCACATAGCTCAGGGCAAGCGAAGCGACACCCTGGGTCAAAGCACGTTCGTTAGTGACGCCCTGTAAGGGCAGAAGCCTTATTTTTATCCGATATAAAATGCTTTTGCCCTTACAGGGCGTCAATGCTATGGCAATCCGTAACCCAGGGTGTCGCTTCGCTTGCCCTGGGCTAGGCGCTTTTGGGCTTTCAGCCCGTGCATTATCGGCTGCGTCTCAGCAATTCAAGCAAACTTTGCATTCGACTTGCACGATAATTCACCCCGCACTTTCTAAATCCGAAACTTGAGTTAGCAAGCCTTTAGCCTCCTTCTCTCTTCTTCAAAAGAGCGGTTTCCTAAGCAAAAAACACTGCAAATGTACACTTATATTCTAAACATCATCCCCATTTCCCAAACATTACAGCCCAAAATTCATATAAATGGGGATTTGGGTTGCAATGTTGCAGGGAAATAGAAAAGAGGAATTTAGAAAAACATTCTAAATTCCTCTTTTCAGTTAGATAATATCAAGAACTTTGAGTACTTGCAAAATACCGCTAATAAATATGATAATACCTAAGATGCAGCATATCAACTGAATGCGACTGCGGTCTTTACGATTGCCATACTTGATCCATTTTGGAGCAAGGCGCCATAAAAATAGGCCTAAGGCAATATGTAGGATAGGTTTTATGAGCATTTTTACAAACTATCAACATCAACCGAATCTTCTTCGATCTCAATATCATCGGGGTATGCAGCATCTTGTTTACCGCAAATTTCTTCAATGCCTTGCAAGTATCCGTCTATTTCGTTAGACGACTTGTCTAAGGTATGTGATAAATATCGGCTAAAAGCGCCAACGCAAATGCCTTTGAGTCTGCCAATTTCATGAAGTTGTTTAGGCGAGTAGTCTTGATAGTTCTTGGCAATATCCTCGTTGAGTTGCTTAAATTGCTTAGCAGCTTGTTGCCATTGCGTGATAGAGAGGTCGTTGCCTTGGCGATCGAGTTTTTTGCTGAGCTTTTCAAGTTTGTTGATAAGTTGTTGTTTGCGATCGGTGCATGAGGTAACAGCCGAGAGTGTGCAAAACGCAAGGATAAAAATGATTATTTTCGATTTCATAGGCTGAATATTTTAGTCGTTTGTTACTGCGGTCCTAAATTATTGGGACTTGTAAGTGTATCGTTGTGCTCTATTATACCAGGTTTGGGAATGACGTGGATAAGGAAACGTTGGTTCTTGGGGTTTGTGGGAACATCGGGCTTGATACGCATCACGCCTTTGTCACCGCTACCACAAATAAGTAACTCGCATTTTTGAGCATAATCTTTGTCTCGTAAGCTAATGTTATTTGCTTCCCAAAAGTTTACAAGAGCCAATGCACGTTCGTAGCTCAGCACATCATTATTCTCGTGTACGTTTCGCCAATACGGACCTTTTGATGATTGTCCTTCAACAACGACCAAGAAAGGTGCTTGGTATTTGGTGTAGGCACTATCAATAAACTCCACAATGCTCTTGCCTGCTTCCAAAAGATTCTTTTTAGCTTGTAAGTCGATGCTCTCGATGTTAGAATCGTAGATGGGGAACTCCACATCAATTTTGAGCACGTGTTTTTTAAATTCCTTGTTGTACTCAAAATAGCGTGAATCGATGGCTTGAACAGAGTGTTCAAGTTGGCGTATTTTTTCAAGTTCCTTTTCTGTAGCTACATGTCCTAAGTGCATCATAATGACCGTGGTGACAAAGAGCAAGAGCATGACAAAGAAAAGACTTGTCATGAGGTCGGAATAGCTTGTCCAGAAAAACGATTTGTTCTTCATTTTTTTTGCTTATATCGTGTGGAAGGTTGTAGCTTGTTTAATTATTGGGTGCTGTTTCTTGCGGTGTTCTCGGATTTTGAGTAACTATTACATCGGGCTTTTTTTGTGGAGCTACTGCTTGTTGTGATGTGCTAACGGAATCTGCTTTTGCATCGTCTGCCACTTCTGTTTTTTGCGTTGTACCCTCACTTTGGGCATTATAGGCATTCCAAGCAGTGAAACCGTTAATTGCTAACAGCGCAAAGAGCACAATAGCAATAATCTTTTGCCAAAAACTTGATCCGTTATTACGTACCTCTAACACCGTGTTACCTCCTTCTCCATTAATGGCTTGTACCAAGCTTTTAAGCGTTTGGTTTTGCCTTTGTAATTCTTGACGCCAATCTTGCAGACCATTGATAACAGGTTTAAGGTCTTGTAAGGTGTTGAAGAATGTTTCAAGTTTGCTGCCTTGGCTGCTCACAAGGCGTTTTTCGTTTTCAACTAACAATTTCATTTCGTTGGACGACTGTTGCAAACTTTCTTTTAAAGATTCCATCTGTTTGTTGATAGCTTCTTGTAGTTTTGCAACAGTCCTTTTTGTGCTCTCTTCCATCGAAATGGCAATTTCATTTACTGCATCATTGTTCTTTTTCATTTTGTTGAGCTGTTCGTTGGCATAGGTGAGGTAGCCTTGGAATTTATCGAGCTCGGCAACAGATTCTTTGAAAGTTGTAAGGATTCTTACGTTGGCAGTAGCCATCTTGTTGAGGTCGAGACGGTCGATTGTTTCAAGCAGCTTGCGTTGGTCGGTTGCTGTAGAAGCAACGGCAGATACAGAATGGGTGAGTCCGCTTACGTTTTGGCTAAAAGTTTGGTTAAACTTTTTGAGGTTATCTTCGAGTCGACGTATACCTTCGCTGGCATTTTCGCGCGAGATGATAGGCATTAACTCTGTTTGGAACCACGAGTAGAAGTCATTTTTATGCTCTTCGACTATCTTCTTGGTGTTTTTGGCGCGATAAGAGATACCCGTAGTAAAAAGAATACCAAAGAACGAGGCTATCATAGCGGCTGCTACGTCATTCATGAGTGTGCCAATGTGGTTAACGGGATTTTCCACAAAGGCCGCAAAACCACCTGCACTAAAACTAATGCTGACAATGCCCACGATAATGCCCATCATGGTACACATTAAACCAATATAAAGGGGGAATGGGGTTTGTGTATCGATTTCATCCTCAATCATGGTACAATTACGTTCTACCATGTCTTTGATGATGGAAAAATCGCTCGCCATGCCTTTGTTGCGAATGAGATAGTTGTTCACAGACGACTCAATTTTGGCTGTGGTGTCGTCGTTGGCAGGGATTCGCACTAAGCTAACCTTTTCTTTTTTCCCTCTTAAATCGTAAGGGCTAAATTGACCGTCTTCGTTTCTATAAGCAGGGTCTGTGTAAAAAGTTTTGTCTAAGAGAACTCGTTCATAGCTAGTATTGCCAAATTCTGTGCTTGGAATATAGTAGTCTTCAACTTTGCATTTTCCTTTTTCAGCAAGAACGTCTTTCATTTGTCTTGCCTTTTGGAGACTATCGTAAAGAAAATATATTTGAACGCCTAAAGCAATACAAACAAAGATAATAATTAAACTCATATTTGTGGCTATGTGGTTTTTTTAATTGTTTTTTGTGGTAACGAAAATTTTTTTTGTCACAGTGGCAGTGTTTCCGTCAATGCGTACTCTGCCTGGTGTTTGCTCAAAGTTATCGCTTGTAACAATTTTGTCGAAGGTGCAACACTTGGAATTGTCGGAATTGTTAAAGATTTTTCCGGCATTCTCTTCGATGATTTCTACGATACCTTCAGTGTCAGAGTTGGCATCAAGGGTGATAACATAGTAATGTACGTATTTATCGTAGTTAGGGCTTACATCGATTAACCGATTTTCATTTTGTGCATCTTGTCGCGCATAGAACTTTTTCTGCTCGTCCTTTTTTAAATCCCAATAGTGGGTAGGTGATTGTGGAGGGTCGGTGGCAGGAGAAGCATCTGACAATTTTGCTTGCAGTGTTTGTTGTGTATGCTGTTTGTCTTCTTGTTGTTGTCCTTTGGATGATTGTTTGCTGTTTTGTTGTTGGTTGTTTTGAGACGTTGCAACTTTGTGACGCTGTTCTTTTGCGGTCTGAACTATACCACTTTTTTGCGTAGTCCTTTTCTTTGGGGCATTTAAGCTGTTGTCTTTTCTTTGCTTTTTGGTTTTTTTTCTTATTTCACTTGCTTTACTCCATTGCCATAAGAAGAGTATGGTAACAACAAGCAAAGCTACTGTCAGAATTATTTCAGGATAAGTAACTTGCAACTCCTTCAGTCCTATAGGGATAGATGCAAATTTCCTTTGTGCCATAGCTGCTGCGGGGAGCAGCCATGACACAAGGGCGATAGTTTTTTTAATCTTCATAGAGCATGTGGAATTTAATCCTTAATGTTGAGCAATTCATTGGTCAACTTGTGTAAGATTCCTTCAATCGGTAAGAAGAATAGCGAAGAAGCAACCTCATCACTCTTGATGTGAATAGGTTCGCAACCATCTTTTACATATTTCTTGATGTCGCGTTTAAAAGCAGAAAGCTTAAACACCTTGTTTTCGATGTCTTCGGGCAAGTTGATATAATTTGCAGCCTTAACCTCACAGAGTATTTGTTGGCAAATGTTTATAAAGTTGTCAACGTGTTGGGCAACTGCTTTCTCATCCTCATCAGTGATTTGGGCATAAGTTTTAGTCGCGTTGTCTTCGGCAAGACCAATCCAGGTTGTGGTATGTTGGTCTACAAAGTCAATGCCGTAGTCAGTGCCGTCCTTCTTGTCGATAATCACAATACCACCCTTAGCTGTTGCAGCCTTGGGCGAGTCGCCTTGGGGTATGAGCAAGCTTAAACCATCGGCATCATAGTCGTGACCTAATACATGTTCAAATACCTTTTGCGTAATTTTCATTAAGCAGTCTTTTGACACACAGTTGTCAAAGAATATGTTCAATATCTTTGATCCATTGCCACTAAAACCAATGTAACGAGGTTCTTTGAGTCCTTGTATACGTGTGATTTGTGCAGCATAATACACAATTGCCATGTAGTAGAGAAGAATGACCATGTTGCAGGGTGCAGACTTGGCAAGCATCTCTTTAAAATTATAGCGCTTGCGCATGGCAGGGTCGGGGATGATTGTGTTTTCGGCAATAGAGAAGAAGAATGATGCTAAGTTTGCTGAAGCGTTTCTTCCATAAGTAATCTTGTCGAATACGTTCTTAAAATCGACGCTGGTATTTAATGTTTCGTACTGTGATTTAAAGTAACGTATAAATCCGTTATCCGCAGTGTCAAAGGCAGCGTTCGAACCAAATAAGCTGTCGGATGCAAAACGTGCCGATGAGATACATTTAATGGTTTTTCCCTCAGCAAATAGGAAATCGGATGTGCCACCACCTATGTCAATAGTAATGGCAGATGAAGAGCCTGTTTTGAATGCAGGGAGTGGCGCCACAGCCTCGGGGATAAACTTTATTTGTTCAATGGATGCACCATCAAAGTTTGTTTGGAACACATGTTGCCAAATACCGGCAAAATCTCCAACCATGCGAGCTGCCATACTGGTGGGATAGAACCATATGAGGCGTGTGGCACTCAAGTCACCATTATTCATAAGCACCTTGTTGCGCATGATAAATGCCAACTCAGAGAGGAAGCAAGTGGTTTGTGCCTTCGATTTTTCGTTATCGTTCCACTTAAGGTTTGTGGTAGGCTGCTCGTTGTAGTCGGGCAACTGCTTGCGTTCGTAAAAGAATGGGATGTTTGCTTTTGAGAAGGGTTGAACCTCGCGTAACCAGTCGACATCTCTTGTAGATGTCAATGCCGTGCGGATAGGGAATGAAATAGATTGGTCGTCGGTTTTTCCTTGTCCAATAATGGCAGGCATAAGGTCGCCTTGCATCATCTTAGTCCACATGGAGTCACTCTGCATGTCGTTTACAGGGCGTAGTTGGGCATCGCTTGCAGTGGTGTCGAGTGGCATAGGCATAGAACCATCCACAGAATACTCAATGTGTGTGTTAGTGGTACCAAAGTCAATAGCAAATACAAATTTTTTGCTACCGCCACCTTCCTTCATTAGTGGAACTAAAAGACCTTCTGTACTCTTATAGTTTAAGCCGATAGCTGTAAAGTTATTTTTAGCTTGCCACATTTTTGCTACGCATGTGTATTTGTCGCGTCGGTTACCCAAACTATCAATGTTGCGACAAGTCTCGTTACCGCAGTCTATGCTCTGATCATCGTTATAGAGATTCAGTGTGGGCAGGTCGTGTTGTGCTACACGTTCTGATATTTGGTCGCCAATTGAAAGGGTAATCCGATAGTCGGGTTGTACGTTTTGCGGAAAGCGCATGTGGGGCAATATGGTTACACCTGTGAAACCAAGGTCTATGATGCTACCAAACATATTTTCGTTGGTGCATTCTCCTTCCTTGTAACAACGTTGAAATTCTATTTTGTCAATATAGTCATTGCCTTTAATAGGAATGGTAAGTTTGACGGTGATATGTCCCATACTTCCACGCTCAGCACGCAGATTGCGTTTGAGGTCTGCCAAGTTAAAATAGCGGAAGTATTCTTTCTTGATGGGTAATAAGAAGTATTTTAAATCACCCTCGTCACCCAATGTAAGATAATCTTCCGTTTCACTGTCGAATGGTTGGAGAGCATACTTCGTGCGAATGATGTTTTGACACAAAAAGTCGCCAGCTGTGAGGTAAGGATAGGGCACATTAATCCCAGGGAGAACACGACTGTCAAGAGGTTTTTCGTCCTTAAATGGTACGAACTTAACAAGTGAGTCATCCCATTGTGAGGTTGTGTAGGTTAATCCTCCACAACTATAGTCGGTGGGCAACACCAAGGGGATTTTTCCATCGATTGTTTTGGTAGCGCGAATCGTAAATTGGCTGTTTTGGCTTATTTGTTTAGGGTTGTAATTCTTGTACATTACAGGGTAGCCACCCGCAAAGGTCAATGGCTTGCCTGTGTGCATTGTTACTTGCGCCGTGTCTGTGGAGCTTGCAGCGTTTAGGTTAGCTAATTCTTGACCAAAAACATTGTCAATGCTATTGATTTTAGTAATCGTATTGTTTATGTAGGTGCTAACCTCTGGATAACCTTCCATAAAGCCAGGTTGTTTGCTCAGCCAAGTGAGGTAGCGTACATATTCAGGGTCGCGCTTATAAAGTGGGTTGTAGTCACCGTCAAAAGGACGGTCGTTATTTCCCTCAAAGATGATTTGTTCAGATACGTAGCTCAGGTCGTTGGCAGGAGTAAAGAACAACGTACAAGGACTTGTAGCTCCTATTACATGTCCAGGAAGTGCGCTCTGGGCAGGAGCTCCAGGACCAATATACGTCAGAATGTAAATGCTCTGCATATTGCGTAGGTTATACACATTACCATTAGCTGCATCCGACTTAATAAAAATATCTAGTGTCTTGCCTAATAAACGTTGTTGGTTGTCGGTTGAGGCTTTGAGCTTTTCAATCTCACCTACGTTCCATTCTGTTATTTTTACAAGATTGCTGTATTTGTTGATGTTAAAGAATATTTCGCCTACATCAAGAGCGTCAGACACCATACGATGATAGATGGTATTGCCATCAAAGTCGTTCGTGTCGTTTACATACTTAAAGCCTTGCTTTACTAAGTCAAGGCGTGCAAAGGGACTTGGGATAGATGTTATCTCAGATTTAGCTGTGTTGCCTTGTGGGTCTGTGATGGTGTCCACAGCTTTTTGTGATATAACGGTGCTCTCTCCCCATCCGTTTATGTTGTCGTTGGCACCTGCAGCAGTGCCATCGTGGAGTCTTAAAATTTTCATAACGCGGTTTTAGATCTTTAGTTTTTCTTCGATAAGTGTGTCTGTTACTAATGAGAAGAGGTTGAGCCAATAAGCAGCAGGAGTTTTGAGTGATTCTGGCAGCTTATTTCTCGAAGTTTTCTTCTTCATGTTGTCAAGCTTGTTATTGAACAAATTGTAGTTGCTGTCCATAACAACCGAAAGCAATTTAATGCTTTTAGGCTTCAGACCACTAATAATGGCAAAAACGTCTTTCTCGCCCGTGGCAAGGTTAAACGGGGCAAACTGTCGTTTGTTGCTTGCCATATCGTTCAGCCATGATTTGTAGTCAGTCGTAAATTTAAGCAAGCGATTGTAGAAACCTCCTTCATCAATTATCGTGCGGTTAAACACAGGTTCGTGTGCGCAAGCCCAAGATTTGTCCCATGAGTTATCAAGTGCTTGCGTAAAGTAGTTGTGTGCCAACAACATTTTTGTCATAGGTTTGCGAACAAGACTTACAGTTTGGTCTGAAAGATTGTCAAAATTGAAGCTTTCAACGTCGTTCTTAATGCCATATTCGTGATATACCGTATGACTATTTGCGTTGTGAGGTTCTGCGCCAATGGTTTGGTTTGCAAAGTCAAAGATAGAAAGTGCTGCCACAAATTCTATGAAGTTGGGCTTATTCTTTTGCAAGGCACCACCATCGTGATTTTCGTATGATGGGCGCATGTCATCGCCCAAATAATACATATGGTCGAGTTCAGAAAGGTTACGCTCGTAATATTTTAGTGCTGCACGTGTTTTTTGAATAAACGTGCCACTATCTATTTGATCGTTGCGATTGGGGTCTATATTGTTCAGTATAAAATAGGGCAATACCGTGATTGCGCCAATGGGGGCTTGTGCTATGAGGCTTGCATTTTGCACAGCAGCCGTGTCGTTGGCGCGTAGGTTTTTTAGTAAAATAGGGAAACCACTTGCGCCAGTTCCTCCGAATATAGAACTGATGATAAAAATGGCATCGCCTTCGGCAAATGAATTGGCAAATTCTGCAAAATCTTCGCTGCCCACAAATTGGTTGAGAACCACGCTACCGATATTAGGGTTACCTTTAAAACCCACAGACATGTCAGCCTCTAAGTTGTTTTCGCTAAACAACATTTTTACCATATTCTGGTTCGTATTGTTGAGCGATTGAAAGTGCATGTAGTCTTTAAACTTCTGCGCGGTTCCACCAGGAATGCTGAGTGTAAACCCATTTTTGCAGCAACTTGTCATAAGAGTTGAGAAGAAACCTTTGGGGTCAGCAGCAGTAGTGTGGTCTGTTGCCTGATAAAGTTTTTGATAGTTCTCCATCAACTGTACTGTGTCGGTTTTATCGCCCGATGTGCTGTCGGCATCCACCACAATGGGTACCACTTCGTTAAAGCCTGCAACCTTTACACCTGTGCCAAGCAAAAAGGTGAAAGAGCGTAGCACGCGAGAGCCCGTGCCACCAATGCCAAAAATATAGAGCTTTGCCATAGTAGGTTCTATTCCTTTTTTTAAGATTAGTTCTTGTAAGGTACTTTATAGTTGTGTGTGCTTGCAAAGCAAAGCAGCGAGAATGGGAGCCAAAAAACTCCAATGCTAATCAATCCGCTTGCTACAGCTGTGCCAAAGATGTCTGTGAAACCACAGTCGCTCACTTGGTCGCTTCCTGCATCTTGAAACATGATGTTGCATTCAGAGAAGGTGATGCCTGCAGTTAGTAAAAATGTCACACAAAGGGCTATAATCCACCATTTGCGTCCACTAAACTTTACAGTAGGAATAAAATAGAAAAGCAAAGCCATAACTAAGGCACTACCTATAGCTGTTAGCCCCAATACATTATAGCCATTAATATCATAAAGGTAGCTTGCCCAAGTATCGCCATAAAGCCATGAGAATACTGAGTAAAGGTTAAAGAAAAGATCGTCCATAATATCTGTTTTTTTTGATGTGAATGTTTTTATTCAATGCATAATGTAAATTTCGTGTAATATGGGTTTGTGGTGGTAAAAGCTTTTTGCACACCTTGCATCATATACGTTAGACCAAAGGTCTTGCCTAATAATGGTGCACTGCCTTCGTTGTCATTGCTCTTGTTTATCCATTCAGGGAATATTTTTTTGAGTATAACATCGCAATGTTCGGCTTTGATATGTTTAATGTCCGTCGCTTCCAACTTGATGCGGTGTGTATAGCCATTTTTGCTATTGGGTAAAATTGTTACACTTGCCACCTTATAGCCTTTTACGCTTGTTGTATAGTTAGCAATGTTGCATAAATTCTTATTGCTAAGAGGAATGTTTGAAAAGTCTACGTCCACGTTAAATGCAAAAACCTTTTTGTTCTTATTGATTTTACACTTTTTTAAGTGGTGATGTTGTCCTTTTTTACACAAGATAAACGTGCCGTTTTGTGTGCCATTGTTTTTTACCACTTCATAGTGAACAGGGGCATCGCCCATTTCTGTATAACTCTCTTTAAAGTGTACCGAATTGTTCTTTTCTATTGAGTGCAATAGTTTGGCGAGTGCCGTGCGTTTACCTGCCAACATTACATAATAAGGGCGTTCTCCCTCATATTTAGTGGGTACATTACTTACGTTCCAATAATAACCATTATATTTCGACATACCTTGTAACATAACCACGGAGAAGCAACTGTCATTCTTCAATCTTTTTTGAAGGCTATTGCAAACATCTTGTTGTTGTATGTTTAGATATGCTTTTACACTTTCGGCATTAGCAGGGGGAGAAAAAATAAAGTCCGAGGCTAATAGCGCTACTTGTTTGGGACTATTGGCTAATACGCGCTCTACTACTTCTGAAATGTCAGAGTAAGCTCGGTTACCACCTTGGTTTTTAAAAGTCGTAGGTGTAACATTCATAATAAAATCGCGAGCGTTGCACTGTTGCGGGTAAATTTTGTCGTTTACATAGTTAAACGTGACTTTATTTACATTGCCGTCCGTCAGCATAGCATAAAGGTCAGTTTTAAACAGGGTGCCACCATTTACATAACCATCAATGCTACCTGAATTCTCTATGTAAGCGTTCATCGTTATAGAAGTGCAGGGCTCGTCTCCTTTATATTTGGGCTCGGTCTTACAATAGTCATGGCCGTTTTTGCAAGAGTTGTACAAACATATTATTAAAATAAATATTGGCAAAGCAACTATTGCTTTCGTTACGTTGAATCTCATACTCCAAGTCGTGTTTATAAGTTTGTTTTTGTTGACAAAAATAAGCAATAAAAAGAATACCTTTTATGTTTATACATTTATTAACTATAAAAACTTTATATCTGCTTACTTTATATAAAGAAACGTTTCTAAAATACACAAAATATTATGACGTATCATATAAAAATCTTACTAAAACAAAATTTTGCTCCTTATATGAGTTATTGCTTGTGGGGATTGTTATCTGTGTATGTTGTATTTTCTTTGTGTGGCTTCTGTATCGTTCTCCTATCATCTTCCGTTCATTCTCCGTTTGGTTCTCGTTCTGTTCTCGTTCTGTTCTCGATCGGTTCTCGATCGGTTCTCGATCGGTTCTCGATTGGTTCTCGATTGGTTCTCGTTCGGTTCTCGATCGGTTCTCGATCGTTCTTCGATCGATTCTCGTTCATCCTCCGTTCATTCTCCGTTCGATCTCCGTTCGGCAATCGAAGAACGAACGAAGAACGAACGGAGAACGATCGAAGAATGATCGAAGAAATATCGGAGAATCATCGGAGGCAAAACGAAGATGTATCGAAACTCTAATGGGAAACCAAGGGAAAGGCAACACGAACAAAAACTTTATTTTTAATCACTTAGATTCAAATTATTATGGAAAAATTTTTCGAATTTTGAACACCCTACCTAATGGGGTGAGGCTAGCGCGTGAAATATTATTTTTACTCAAATAATCAAACATAGGGTTTTGCTGGCGACCCATTATTAGCCTTGTGTTCTCATTTTCATCGTTCTGCGTTTTCGAAATGCTACGAATTTGCAGAAAATTTGGATTTCGCTTTTTCGCGTTGTAACTTTGCACTCGTAAGCTTGCTAAAACACGCTCCATTTTGGCGGACGACAATTCCGAAGACATACCGATATCATACCGAAGGAACACAGAACGCATTTTGGAGCTATTTCCTAACCTAAAAAACACTACTATCATGGCAAAAATTACTCCCATTGACATCATCAAGGGTGTCTCTAGAAAATTTGGTGGCGGTAACTCAAAAGAATACTTCGCCACAAACAAGTGCAGCTATCATATCCACTTGGCTAAGAGAGTCAACTCCTACGTTCGGGGTTTGCTGTTCCTCCGTTCAACCTCCGTTCATCCTCCGTTCAACCTCCGTTCAAGCTCCGTTCAAGCTCCGTTCAAGCTCCGTTCAAGCTCCGTTCGAGCTCCGTTCGAGCTCCGTTCAAGCTTCGTTTGAGCTCCGTTCATCCTCCGTTCATCCTCCGTTCATCCTCCGTTCGAGCTCCGTTCGAGCTCCGTTCAAGCTCCGTTCAAGCTCCGTTCGAG
>ERZ1026862.1226-NODE-1226-length-15604-cov-19.151907_pt1 | contig 15604 bp, 15 predicted proteins | sample MGYA00380161_ERZ1026862 | MGnify/ENA primary metagenome ERZ1026862 (study PRJEB33269, sample SAMEA4719797) | human gut metagenome | biome: human-associated habitat; feature: organic feature; material: feces | place: Cameroon | collected 2013-10 ... | reverse complement strand
GATATATAGTTTTTAGCAGATAAAATGATAGATTTAGTTCAGAATATTTTAGTTCAGGTTAGCGATTTTCTTTGGTCGTACATCATTATCACGGTTTTGATATGCTGTGCCGTGTTTTTTACTTTGCGCACTCGTTTCGTGCAGTTCCGTCTCGGGAGGGAGATGGTGAGGCTGTTGTTGCATCCAGACAAAGTTCTGCCCAATGAGATAGGGCAGGACGAGCTGTCGATGGATATGAAGGTGAATGGTGAGATGAAGCACATATCCTCGTTCCAGGCATTTGTGGTGGCATTGGCAAGCAGAATTGGTACGGGCAATCTTGCGGGTGTTGCAACAGCCATAAGCATTGGCGGACCTGGCGCCGTGTTCTGGATGTGGATGTTGGCTTTGTTGGGCTCGGCATCAGCGTTTATTGAGTCGACGCTTGCCCAATTGTACAAGCGTAAGGGCAAGACTTCTTTTTATGGCGGTCCAGCCTATTACATGAAGTATGGACTTGGCAAGGGGTGGATGGGTATTCTCTTTGCCGTATTGATGATTATCACGTTCGGCTTTGCCTATAATTCCGTGCAAAGCAATACCATCTGTCTGGCATGGCAGAAAGCGTTTGGCATAGAGCCTGCTACTATGGGTATAGTGCTAACGGTTCTCACTCTGCTCATTATCTTCGGTGGCATTCATAGAGTGGCAAAATTTTCATCTACAGTAGTTCCCGTAATGGCAGTTGTCTATCTTCTGATAGCTTTAGGCGTAGTGGCCTGGAACATTACCTATTTGCCTAAAGTGTTGCTCACAATTTTGGAGAACGCTTTCGGATTCAATCAGGCTGCTGGTGGAGTTCTTGGCGTGACCATCATACAAGGCATAAAGCGAGGCTTGTTCAGCAACGAGGCGGGCGAAGGCAGTGCGCCTAATGCTGCAGCCGTGGCTACAGTGAGCCATCCTGTGAAGCAAGGATTGATTCAAGCCTTGGGCGTATTTACCGATACTTTGGTGGTATGTTCTTGTACGGCTTTCATAATCCTTGTTAGTGGGGTAGACGTGACTGCCTCCAACGGCATACAACTCACGCAGGATGCCTTAACACACGAAATCGGAAGCATAGGCAATCCCTTTGTGGCTGTGATGATATGGCTCTTTGCCTTCAGCAGCATCATCGGCAACTACTATTATGGCGAGACCAACGTTAGATATATCAAGGATACAAAGCTTGGTGTTTTTGTCTACCGCCTTGCCGTGGCGGCTATGGTGATGACGGGAGCTGTGGTGTCGCTTGATTTCGCGTGGAGCTTTGCCGACATCACGATGGCGCTTCTCACTCTCTGTAATCTTGTGGCAATAGTCTTGCTTTCGCGTCAAGCCGTGTTCTTGCTGCAGGACTATCGTCAACAGAAGAAGGAAGGCAAGAATCCTGTGTTCAGCAAGGACAAGATGCCAGAGATTGCTGATAAGCTTGAGGCATGGTAACTATTTTTTTCACCACCACTTCATCAGTTGGCCTCTTGCAAAAGACTGTATTTCAATTAATTCAAAGAGCGATTAGTCCACTTTAACGGGACAGTAGTGATTCTATTTCGTTAATAAGGACTTTTGATAGTCTGTTGAAATAGAAAATCTGTTGCCAAATCATTACCTCTATTGAGGAGATGCTCTCGTAAATAGCACATTTTAAGCTAATCAGTTGATATTAGCAGAATTTTTTCAAAAAATCTTCTTTAGGATGTCCGATTTTTCAATTTCATACGTCTATAGAGTGTAAAGGTTATACCATTTCAGATGAGAACAGTTTTTTATTCGGCGAAATTCGGGAATTTGAAAAAAACTTATCTTTGCACCAAAAAATACAAAAATATTCAGAATATAGCATTTAATACTGCAGAGATATCATCCTTAATCGCAATTATTCGCTTAGAGGAATACATGGATAGAACATCATCCTTATTTATTCTCACAAGTGATGTATTCTTCCACACGTTGACCATTTTTTCAAATGGGAAGCGGATAATGGTTGGAGTATTGAAGCCTACTCCAAGCTCTAACAAAACAGTCTTCTTGTCTCTTACCTTTTCGAGAAAATCGTAATAGCGGTTGGCTGCTGAATGCCATGCTTCATCCTCAACAAAGAATTGATCACAGCGCACGTGGACTGTCATCTTCTCGCCACAAACAGGACAGCGAGGAATTAATGACGAAGGAATGCGGCAATTCTTGGTTTCAGCAAACATCTTTTTTATCAAATCCTCGTTGTTGTAGAGCTTATCATGACAGCCCTTAGCACATTGCAGATAGGCATAGTCGCCTTGCACCTCAAAGAGTCGGTCGGCAGAGAATCCGGCTTTTAGGAATTGTCCATCTACATTTGTAGTAATCACAAAATACTCCTTGTCTTTGACGAGCTTATGCAGTTGCTGATACAATGTCGCAGCCTCACGAAAGCGGATGAAATTGATGTGACGAGCCCAACAAGCCCAGTATTCTTCCTCTGTCTCAAAGGGATAGAAACTTGAATAATAGAGATCTGTGATGCCATAATTCTCAATGAAATCAGTAAACTCACGCTCGAAATCCGGTCCGTCATAGCGCAAGCCAGCAGCTGTTGACAATCCTGCACCTGCACCAATTATCACACATTCGGCAGAGGCAATCAGTTCACGCACCTCCTTCATCTGCAGCGAGTAATCGTCGGTAGATGTCGAGGTCTTGATCTTTGAAAACATTGAAGATAACATGCTTGACATTATTTGCTCCTTTCATAAATGATTTTACTTCGCGTACAGCTATCTTCGCCGCCTGCTGATTAGGGAAACGGAATACGCCCGTAGAGATGCAGCAGAAGGCGATGGATGATAGCCCCTTTTCTTCTGCCAACTGCAAGCAACTTCGATAGCATGATGCCAGTTGCTCCCATTGCTCATCAGTAGGGATTGCATCAGGTATGATCGGTCCTACGGTATGAATCACATAGCGAGCAGGAAGATTGAATCCTGGAGTGATCTTAGCCTGACCGGTCTCCTCAGGATGTCCTTGCTCATTCATCAGTTTATTACAAGCATCACGAAGTTGAATGCCTGCAGCAGAATGTATGGCATTATCGATACAGGCGTGAAGTGGCTGAAAACATCCGAGCATCTGATTGTTGGCTGCATTGACGATGACATCAATTCGTAAGCGGGTGATGTCACCTTGCCAGATGTAGAGCTTAGAGTTTAGAGATGAGAGCTTAGAGTCTTTGACTAAACTATCAACCGAAACCTCTCCCTTCTCTTGCCGTTGCAATTGAAGTTCCTTGTCTTGCAGCTTCAGAAAATCAGGATTCATCGCAATTGGATAGCGCATATTCATCAGTCCTCTCAGGAGCTGTTGCTTACCCTTGAGGTCACCTGGAATGGCATAAGCATCGCCAATATCCTTCATAAGCATGCGGCACATCTTATCAAGATTGCGCAAACGGCTCAAACTGTTTTTCATACAAAACATACTTTATTTCTTCGAGTATCTCTCTCCCACATAACCGTCATTAACGGTATTGTCATTGAGATTAAAATGCTTAAACATAGGTGGTGTAGGCTCAAGATTATAATGATCCATCTCTTCGATTTCCACTTTGAAATATGTCATCTTATCAAATGATGTGTAAAGACGTGGAAGCACCGGATTGTTGTCGTAGATCCATTTTTGTGTTTCTACATCCACATCGAAATCAGCTTTTCCACTTACTTTTACAAACTCTTTACTTTCGCTTGCCATGATTTCCACGAAAGAATTGTCGTGCAACTGACGGAACACTTCTTTCACTGGAGATGTAGCGAAATAAAGCGTTGTGCCCTCCATCTTCATAATCTGGAAGATACGAATTCGTGGACGATTGCCCTCGCATGTTGCGAAAGCAATCTCCACGTGATTCTTCAGAAAGTCTAATGCTTTCTTCATATCCTTTTTTAGTACCCGATGGTGAAACGTTCCTTTTTAGTATCCGATGGTGAAACGCTCCTTGTGGTGAGCAGGCTTCTCAAGCTCGTTGACCATAGCATCAGCATAGTCCTGAACAGAGATGTGGCTGTTGCCCTCTGCATCAACAATCAGATCGTCCTTACCCAAACGATAGTTGCCAGTCTTTTTGCCTTCCTTGTCGAATACACCGGCAGGAGAGAAGAACACCCAATCGATGTCGTTCTCGTTCATCAATGTATTGAGATAGAAGTCGCCAAGCGGACGAACACCACCCATAATCTCTGCAGGGATAGCACCTGAATCAACCACACGAAGACCAGGAGCGCAGAACAAGGTACCAGCACCACCAACGATGAGCAGACGCTTCACACCACTCTGCTTTGCAGCCTCGAGAATCTTTGGATAGTTCTCTGTGATGAGAGTAGCGATCTCAGGATTCAGCCAACCTGGGTTGTAAGCTGAGATGATAGCATCCTTGCCTTCAGCCAACTTAGCGATAGCCTCTACATTGGCTACATCTTCTTTAACTGCAGTAACGAGGTCGTTCTTAGCAATCTTCTCTACATTGCGAACTACTGCTGTCACGTTGTGACCACGCTCTACCAACTCATTCAATACTGCCGAACCTACAAAACCGGTTGCACCGATCAATAATACATTTGCCATAATTTCTGTATTTTTTAATTGTTTAAAACTTGTGTTAGTCGTAAGGAACTTGTTTCCTTTTGACGCTGCAAAATTACGTCAAGTTTTTCATCTTCACAAGAACGCACCATCTGGTACAATACTTACTAAATAGTAGGAATTGTAGTGAATAGGCACATTAGCAAAATCAACATTAACTATCATTAATTAAGTTTCTTTTAGTAAGTATGTGTACTTTGGTAAGAAATACCTATCTTTGCAGAAGATAGGCTACACCTTAGCATAATATTCAAGCAAGCTTGATATTCTGCCTTCGGTTTGCACTATCTTTGCACCATCAAATACAATTCATGATATGAGAAAAGTAAGCAAAGAAGTAGATGCAAAATACATTGCCTGCCCAATCCGCCAGGTGATTAGCAAGTTTGGTGATAAGTGGTCAATGCTCGTCCTTTACACCATTGGCCAGAGCGAGAACAACGTACTGAGGTTCTCTGAACTTCACGAACACATGCTCGACTGTTCACAGAAGATGCTCTCGCAGACTCTGAAGAATCTTGAGAGTAATAAGCTTATCAGTAGAAAGGTTTACCCTGTGGTACCTCCCAAGGTGGAATACAGTCTTACAGAAGTAGGCAAGTCTCTCATCCCTACGCTTGACAGCCTTGTGGCATGGGGCAATGAAAATATGAATGCTATTATTAAGTGATTGGTCTCAATAGTATTCTATATTATTTCTCAATGTCTTATACGAGCATCATTGTAACAGAAAGGATTGATAGATTATGTTAGACATTGTAGCCATTTTTCGTCATGGCGCTTCATACCCGTATGATATTTTTAATAACTCTTCCCACTAAAAATAATAATAAAATTATTCCCAATTATGGCAGATTTTTTATTGCAACTTCAAAAACTAAAGCCTTTGAATGAGAACGCTGGTTTTTGTAAACCCAAAAATACGTATTGTGACACAGTTTTCTTTAAACTTGATGTAGGAAAGGATGGGGTGTACTTGACTGTTGTGGATGAAAAGATGAATCCTGTGGATGTGGATTATCGTTATTATGAAAACGATACTGCACAGATGCTTCATAGTATTGACAATGTGATGCGCGAAAAACGTTTTCAGATTGTTTGGGGTGAGGTGGATCAGCACATCAACTTGTATGAGCATCCTTATTTGTGTTATCAGCTGGTGCGTTGCCCGCATATTGTAAATGCAAAGGGTGAACCTATTTCTGTGGCAGAGGATGAGCGTCAACTTAAACTGTTGATAACTGAAAAAGACGGGGTGCTTGTGCCTCGTTTAGGAATTGATGATGCTGACGGGCGTCATAAGGTTGATATGATGTCGGATAGTTTCTGCTTGTTGGGGAATGTGATTTATAATGTGCAATCGGTAGGTAATAACTATCGATATTTTTCAGTTTTTGAAAGTAGTTTTACACCTGATACGCTTGGTAAGTTTTTGTCGATTTTCTATTCGTATTTTGAGAATATACCTGTGGCTTGCGAGGGGTATGATATTAGTTTATCGCAGCAAGAGGTTGTGCCTGTTCCTACGCTGACCTTTGAAAAGGTTGATGCTGACAAAATGCTTTATTTGCGTCTGACAGAGGGAGTGGCTGATTTTCCTTCCGACTTTATTGAGAATTTTGGTTTGAATAAATTGGCTGTGGCTAAGTCGGAAAAGGAATTTGAGGTAAAGCGTTTGCGTAGGCTCCCTATGCAGGTGTTGACAGATAAATTACGTGATGAAATAGTGCGCCATGCTCCATCACGACAAGCACGTAAAATGGTGTTTGCCGAAGATGGGGTGTTTATTTTGCCTGAAGAGGTAGCTGGACCTTTCTTGTTGCAAGCACTTCCCACACTTATTCGTGATTATAACATTGTGGGTGCCGAAAAACTTAAGGAGTACAAGGTGAGAGCTGTGCAGCCTAATTTGAAGGTTAGTTTGTCGTCGGGGATTGATTTCTTAGAGGGTAGTGCTACGGTAGAGTTGGGCGAAGATAGTTTTACGTTGCAACAATTGCTTCAGCAATATAACACGAAGAAATATATTCAGCTGTCGGATGGTAATCGTGCCTTGCTCGACAATGGGTATATGCGTAGACTTGAACGTATATTTAAGAAAGGTAAGAAGGCTGACAAGGATAAGGTGAAGGTTTCGTTCTTTGACCTTGCTGAACTTGAGGCGCTTATAAACGGACCTATCGAGGGAGAGGCTTTTAAGCATCATCGTGAGTTTTACGAGGGCTTTAATGCCCTTGCTCGTCAATCTCTAAAAATACCCAGCATTAAAGCGACCTTGCGTCCTTACCAAACAGAAGGTGTGAAGTGGATGAAGTATCTTTATGACAACAACATGGGTGGTTGTTTGGCCGACGACATGGGCTTGGGCAAGACGCTTCAAACCATTGGTATGCTTAACCTAGTGTATCCAGCAGAAAAGAAGACCACGCTATTAGTTATGCCCCGAAGTTTGCTCTTTAACTGGCAAAGCGAAATTGCTCGTTTTTCGCCAAACCTTTCGGTGTATACTTATTATGGCAATACGCGTGATCTGAATGAGGCTATGAAGCGTCAGGTGGTGCTTACTACTTATGCAATTGTGCGTAATGACATAGAAACATTCCGTAAACAGACGTTTCATTATGTGATTCTTGATGAGAGTCAGAACATCAAGAATGTTTCGACGCAGAGCACACAGGCTGTGTTTATGTTGAATGCAGAACATCGTTTGGCGTTGAGCGGTACACCTATTGAGAATAACCTTGGCGAATTGTACTCGTTGTTCCGTTTTCTTAATCCTGCGATGTTTGGTTCGCTCGACGACTTTAATGCTCGATATGCGAATCCTATTCAGAAGGAGGGCGACAAGGATGCTATGCAGAGTTTGCGTCGCAAGATTTTTCCTTTTATGCTGCGTCGTTTAAAGCGGGATGTGTTGAAGGAGTTGCCCGATCGTACAGACAAAATGTTATATGTGGAAATGGACAAGGCTCAGGCTGACTTTTACGAGCAGCGACGTAGCTATTATAAAGAGCAGGTGAGTCAGTCTATTAAGAGTGCTGGATTGCAAAAATCGCAGTTTGTGATGTTTCAGGCATTGAGCGAATTGCGTCGTGTGGCTTCTATCCCTGAGAGTTTGACAGACGGACGTATTCATTCGCCTAAGCTTGAAGCTCTTACCGAAACCTTGCTCGACGCTGTAGCTAATGGACATAAGACGGTAGTGTTCTTTAACTTTATTGCAGGCATAGAATTGTTGAGCGAAACGCTTGACGAAAATGGCATCGACTATGTTTGTATGACGGGTTCAACGCACGACCGTAAGAGCGTTGTAGAACGCTTTCAGAACGACCCACAATGTCGTGTGATGCTTATGACGCTTAAAACGGGTGGCGTGGGGTTGAACCTTACGGCTGCTGACACTGTGTTTATTTTTGAACCTTGGTGGAATAAGGCGGCAGAGGAACAGGCTATTAATCGCTTGCACCGTTTTGGACAAAAGGCTAAGGTGCTATGTTTTTCGTTGATAACGCAGGGTACTATCGAGGAAAAGATTCAACAGCTTCAGCAACAAAAGGCTGATTTGTTTGAAGGACTTATTGGTAGCGACACTGCGTCTACAAAGCATTTAAGCGAAGAGGATATTAATTTTATTTTAGGCTAAAAAGAAAAAAGTTTTATGCAATATTCATTGTTTCCTGAGGAGAATATGAGTTCGAAAGAGGCTGATCTTCCAATTAAAATGGATGATCTGCAGGGTATGGAGGCTGTTAAGATAATGCTCAATTCGCGGAAGAAAGCCTCGATTATAGCTTTGGCTAATGGGGTTTATATGTCTCTCAAGCATTTTCGATATGTATCGTGCGATAAAAATGGCGAACTTTATGAACCCAACGCCATTTCGCGTATGCGCCAGGAGAATCCGCTAAAGAATGACTGGGCTAATTTCTTGGCTATCTTTATGGTGCCAGATAATTTTGCGTATATATTGCGTTTTATGTCCAACAAAATGTGTAACTTGGTGCTCGCTGTGGCCGAAAACCATTATCTGAGTGTAAATAAAGCCAATAAAATATGGGGTAACAAGTGTGTTGTGAGTTCATATTGGTATAGTGAATTGATAGATGAACTTAGTGTGTTCTTTTCATTGGAGAATGCAAGCCATTATAGCTACGATGCAGAAGGTCAATATATTGTTTTTTCAAATCAAAAAATCTATGAGCTGATATTGAAGATGCAAATCAATGAAGAGCCAAAGTGCAATGACATGCCCAATGATTTGCTAATATTTAATGCAGAGAAGGATATATTTACAGATTTACCCATTATGGACTCGTTGTTCTTGGCGGATAAACTGAAAGTAGGTAAAACTAAACTTCGCACAGTTTCGCTAAAGAAAAACTTGGAAAATCTAAAGATTCGTGAGTTCCTTGATAGTAATGTGTTGGGTGAAGAATATACAAAATTGCGTGCAGAAAACTTGGCGTTGATATATGCCGTGTTTAGTCAATGGAAGGGAGGTGAAGATTTTATTGATTTAAGTTATCTGGATAAAATTCACACTTTATCTTTGAATCTTTTGCAACTGGGTGATGACTTTATTGCTTTGTTCCTTCCTCATATTTCTGGTACATCTAAGTCTGTTTGTAACTCTTACACGGTTGGTTTGTTCTTGAATTTGATAGCTGAGTCTATGGATAAATTGTCTGACAAAGAATGGATATCCGTCAATCTTTTTTCTAAGCAATTGCGATATTGGGGCTTAAATTCAGTTGGCGTAGATCTTTTTTGTCTAATTAAACCGAGTTCTTATCGTACAAAACTGTCTAATAACTGGACATCGAAGGCTATTAATTTCGATGACATATTGCCGCAGATAACGCTCCCTGCCATCAAGTCGATATTCTTTCTCTTGGCAAGTTGGGGAATGGTTGAAATAGCTTATCAATCACCTAATGGCTCTAATACAGTGAGTCCGTTTGATGGTGTAGAGTATGTACGTCTTACGGCGCTCGGACGTTTTGCTTTTGGGATAGATTCGGAGTATACACCGCCCGTCGTAGTTGAGAGTGTGAAGGACTTTGAGCTTAGTGGCGACAGATTGCTGATTAAGTTTTTGGATGCTGACAGTCCACGTAGAGCGGTTTTTAGTCAGTTTGCCAAGACTGTAACTCCTGTGCTTTATAGTGTAGATTTCAGTTCTTTCTTAGAGGGGTGTACAATACGTAATGAGGTAGAAAGTAAAATAAAGAAATTTCGCAATATTGTAAAGGAGAATTTGCCTGAGGTGTGGGAAACTTTTTTCTCTGAGTTGCTAAATCGTTGCGATCCCTTATTAAAGGTGAAGACTTCGTATGTGGTGCGCCGCATTAATTCTAATGACAAGAGATTGCAAGAGATAATCCTTACTGATAAAGAACTCAAGAAATATATAGTACGTGCTGAGAATTACATAATTCTTATGGAACAAAAAAATATGGATAAGGTATCACATATATTGCGTGGGTATGGTTATTTGATTTAACCAACATTGCAATCACTTGTTATGTAACTTCATGATTTCCAAGGTTCGTCTTTTCATGAAGTTTGATTTGGATGTAGAATGGATTTTCTTTTTGCGAGTGGTTGGGGGCTTATGTAGAGCAAATCGCTCACAGCCTCCAGCCACTCGTTGCATGTGTTCTCGCCAGGTATTTTTCAAAGTCCTATACGAGCATCATTGCTACAGAAAGTATTGTGACAATTTGGATGAATCTGCGGAAGGCTTTTTATAGTCTGGCACCCGGTGATTCCGTAACGGTCGGACAGCAGGGCAATCTCTGGCGATGCTTCCATCATAAACTCCTCGCTCATCTTGGAATTTTTCGATAGTTCAACAACGTGCTCAATAGCCTGCAGCAGCGTAGGCACGGATTCCATTTGGTTTTTGTTTTTCGGTTCAGCACCATTCTTCTTTTTGGTAACGTTCTTCATATTACTGATGTTTCGTTTAATTTAATTACAATATAGACACATTGGCTATAAAATTCACTTTTCGAACAGCCATGTTTCACCTATGATGTCGCCATCGAGACCGAAGGCGTATGTATCAACCAGATAGTAGCCCTCTGCTTTTAAGCGTAATATGGCAGGATAACGCTCAGGTACAGAGCCTTCTACAACGAAAACTGCCGTTGCTGTAGGATTTTGCTTAAGGCGGATGTCTACATGTGTTTTACAGAACTGCTCTATCTCTGTCTTATTCATCAGATAAAGCATATGAGCGAAAGCGAAGTCTGTCATATCTCTATAATAAATATGAGAATCAACTCCATACAAAAAGACACTTTATGCCTTCAGGCAGCAAGAGCCAGAGGCTCCTGCTGCTTGGTGAGGTGGAAGTGTTTGGTCATTTTGGTAATTAGGGTAGTGGTTTTAGCCTCGTTGAGGTCGAAAATGGTGAGGGCATAGACCCCATTGTTGAATGAGGGCGTGAAGAAGAGTTTTTTGTTGGTGAGGTACTTTTGGATTTTGTTGAAGTAGTTTTTGGAACTGGTGCTGATAGTTGTTGTCATAATGCTTGAATTTTTTTGTTTGATGTTCATAATATAGTAACATCGGCGAAAAAATTCAAAAATTAGGGCAACTTTTTTTTAGTTTCTCCCTTTATGTTACCATTCAAATCTGTCTTTGTGTTTTTGAAACAACTGATAGTATGTCTTCATATTCTCAAGCTCATACCATTCCCTGATTCTTGCGAGTCTGGCATCTAAATCATAAATACGAGCAACTTCCAATGACAGCATAAAAGGCGAGAGAGTGGCAATAAGTCACTTGGTATCTGGAGCAAATTCAATATCTTCCAACTGCATGGGGTAGAGGACATGCCAAGGATAAACGTGCCTTCTTGCCATACAAAAATAGTCTGCCTTGGCATCATTAACCCATTTTGTTAGAATAACTCATATTCTTCCATCTCAACTTCAATATTAGGGAACGAACACCGCAGGGCGTAGAGTAGCGGTTCGCCGCTGTCGGCCTCAGTCTCGATTATTAGGCGGTCAGGGGCTTCCTGCGTCATGGTGATGACGTTGCCGCGATAATACTCCGTATCAGAGCCAACAAGCACCTTCATCAGCATGCGTTGGGGCACGTACAGACCAAGTTCGTTACCTGGTGTTCCGAAGCGTTGGCAGAGGTCGTCGATAAGGGTGTGCACGGCTTGAAGGGTAGAGCTGTCGCCCGTCAAGGTATATCGGAAGCCCTCCGGACATTCCTCACCAGGCTCGTCCGGTTCGTTCAGTTCGTTCAATTCTTCGTCATTGAACTCATAGCCGCGCTGCATGGCAAGATCGAAATAAGGCTTGGCATTCTCCTTGCTGATGAAGATGCCATGCTCCTCATCGCCATGCCTAATGCGTGCAAGCGTCAATGGGGTGTTGTCAATGGGCAAACTGTATCGCCAGATGGTTTTAAGTTCCTCGTCGCTCATCTGCTCCTTGGCATCGTAGAGTTGCTGGGTGAGACGCATCTCCAGCTCTTCGTCTTTCTCAAACGTTGTGCCGTCCTCGACTTCATATCTGAGGATTTCCACTTCCTCGTTGGTGTCCTCGTCAGTGAAAGCTTCCATCCAACTATGCTCCTTTCGGTTCATTCCTTGCAGCAGACAACAGGCGGCATATAGGTTGCCTTTGTCGGCAAGTACCGTCAGCCAGTCTTTGTCCTTTGCCTCGAAGCAGTCCAGTCGTTTTTCTTCCTTGACAACCGCTTTCACCTTTTCCTGATGGCATTCCCCGAGGGCTTCAAGAATGGCATGACGCAATTTCACCAAATGTATGAATGATCATAGAGTTTGTTTGGCGAACAACTTGCCGATGAGATTCAGAAGGTTAGAAACAGTCTCTTTGCTCTCTACAGGAATCTTGATGGAAGTTTCGCCTGTCTCTTCGTCTTTCTCAACAATGGAATCAACCAGCTGGGCTGTGGCTTCTGGAGACTTTAAGGTTTCGGCTAAGCTTGAGAGGAAAGATACTCCTTGGGCAACCAAATCCTTTGGCTGATTTGTTTCCAAATCCTTAGGATTGATAGTTGCAAAGCTTTCCTCGGCTTTTGTTTTTTCTGCCTGACCTTCGGAATCATTAACGGTATCAGTCTCCTTGACTTTCTTGACCTTCTCTGTTTCTTCATCCTCTTCCACCATACCGCTCACGGTTTCCATCATCTTGCTGAACTTATCATCTGTGATGAATACGGAATCTTCGCCATCATCTAGAACGCCCTCAAACATGGAGGTCTTGAAACGCAACTTACCGAGCATTTCCTGCTCGATGGAATCAGGTGTTACGAGATTGATAACCTGGATGTTGTTCTGCTGCCCAAGGCGATAGATGCGACCGATACGCTGTTCGAGAACGGCAGGATTCCAAGGCAAATCGATGTTGATGATGGTTGCGGCTGACTGCAGGTTCAAGCCTGTGCTTCCGGCATCGGTAGAGAGGAAAACCCGGCTCGATGGTTCGTTCATGAAATTATCTACCAGGTTTTTGCGCTTTTCGGATGGCACGCCACCATGCAGATATTCAAAGCCTATTTCTTTTTTCTCCAGTTCCTTGGCGATGAGGCGGGTCATGCGTTCCCATTGACTGAATACCACAACCTTTTCATCTTCCTCGCTGATAATGTCGCTGATGATGTTCACGCATTCATCCACCTTGGTGTCGTATCTCGTCTTTTGGTCGAGGATATAACTGCTGTCACATACCATGCGCATCTGTGAGAGGAAGAGCAGGAGACGCTTGCGGTCTTTATCGGATAGGAAATGCATCCTGCGCCATTTCAGAACCAGGAGACGTACCTGGTTCTGCCACTCCTGATGCATCTCCATCTGCTCGTTGGTCATCGGGATGAAAAGGTTCTTGTCTGAACGCTCAGGCATCTGGAGTTTCACATCCTTCTTGCGACGACGGATGAGGATATCGCCCAACTTCTTGCCAATATCGTTTAAGTTCTTATAGCCCAGTACTTTTCCCGTTTCATCAGTAATGATATGTTTGTCTTTGAAGAGGTAGTAAGGGGCAAGGCGGAAATTATCAACAAACTCCACGATAGAGTAGAGTTCATCGAGCTTGTTCTCCAATGGGGTACCGGATAGAATTACGGAGTAATCTGACTCTATCTTTCTTGCCGCACGGGAAATTTGCGTGTTCCAGTTCTTTAGGCGCTGCACCTCGTCCATGATGAGCATGTCGGTCTGCAAACTGCCGAGTATCTTGATATCATTGGCGGCACTGTTATAGGAAATAATCTTGTAAGGTTCCGGGCGGTTGTACGCTTCCTTTCTCTTGAGATGACTTCCCTCAATGACGAAGACTTCGGCATTAGTAAACTTCTTGATTTCACTTCGCCACTGGTATTTGAGCGAGGTTGGGCAGAGGACAAGTACAGATCCAATAAGACCTTCCTTGCGTAACAGTTCGGCAGTACCGATAGCTTGGATTGTCTTTCCGAGACCCATTTCGTCGGCAATGATAGCCTTTCCTGCCTTTGCTGCAAAGCGGATGCCCTCTTTCTGGTAAGGATAGAGGTTTACTTTCAGAAGATTGTCGAGTTTTTCATCATCGTATGTCTTCACAATATTCTCTCTTTTCGCTTTTTCGCGAATGTCGATGATAAAGTCAATGGCATCTTTATAGCATCTGAATGTATCGCTGATTTGGCGAGCTTGTTTCAAGAAAGAGCCAATGCGGGCATAGGCTGACTTCTTCAAGACGTGGTTCTCGTCGAAGTAATCCTTGGCTAACTGTCCGTATGCCTCCTTGTTGTCGGAGCCGATACGAATCTTTACGCATCGCTCATCCCGATAGGAGAGATAGACAGAAGTATAAGGTGGCAATTCCCGGTGTACATGCACGCCCTTCTTTCCGCCAAACCATTTCTTGACGGCTTCGATATGTTTGCAAGTGCCGAGTCTCGAAGTCTTGAAATCCATGCAGGAACAATAATTCCATTCGCTGTTGGCTCCACGATACACCACCTTATATTCGTTGCTCTTTTCAGGGTTGCGAACGATGTACTCTCCAGGGCAAAGGGTATCATCAACACAACTGATATCGAAGTGCTCGATATCGGTCACCTGCTTGCGCAGTTTGATTTGCCATTCCTCTAAAGTCATATTTTCTGGTTTCACGATATGTGAAACCTTGACTTTCTTCTTTTTCTTTGTAGCCTTCTTGGTGCTGTTACCATCTTGACCAGCTGTCTGCTTATTGTTCTTTGCCATTGTTATGTCGCTTTAAATATATAGGATACAAATTTAGATAAAATTTCCGAATTACAAGCCAGTTGAGATAAAAAACAGATATGCGAAGTGTCTTGTGTCATAATTATTTTATCTTCAACATCCGCAGATAATCCTTCTGCTCGGGCGTGATTCTGTAGCTCTCGATGGCCTTTTGGATGGTCTTGTTGTGCGTCCAGGGAGCAAGGCGGTTTTGCTCGATGTAGGGAATCGCCTGGTCCCATTGTTTGGCAAGAGCCGTGGCGAAGAACCAGGCTACCATCATCTTTACGTAATACTCTTCGCTCCTTACTGATGCAGGAATTTCAAGATATTCTGCCTTGAAGTCTTTATCCAGGTAATGAGACATAAGTGTCTCTATTCCAAAGCGACAAGTATAAACGTGTGATGATTTACTCCAAGTCTTGATCTTCGCCAGCAACTCCTCCTTGTGTTTGGCAAACACCTTCGGAGACATGATGTCGCAAACTGCCCAGTTGTCCACGAATGGCAAGAAGCTGTCCGTTAGACGAATGCATTCTTCGTAGTCCTTCACCTCGGAAATGAGGAGACCGTGAAGCATATTCTCATCGTAGTACTGGTGAGGAAGCTGATGAAGGAATTCCTCGCATTCTACCTCCTTTTTAAATTCTTTTGCGAACTTGCGAAGTATAGGTACACGAATGCCTATGAAACTCTCCATAGGCACTCCCGGTGTCAGTTTTGCCTGGAAAG
>ERZ1026862.1225-NODE-1225-length-15612-cov-5.487369_pt1 | contig 15612 bp, 10 predicted proteins | sample MGYA00380161_ERZ1026862 | MGnify/ENA primary metagenome ERZ1026862 (study PRJEB33269, sample SAMEA4719797) | human gut metagenome | biome: human-associated habitat; feature: organic feature; material: feces | place: Cameroon | collected 2013-10 ... | reverse complement strand
CCTTATGGCGTTTGAGCAAACGCTGCATGATGTCTTTTATCTCTTGTTTCATTGCTTTCTTTATTCGTATGTTGAGGATTGATAGCTTCCACATAGAGCCCAAGCAAGCTTGGCTCTGCTCTCACTCAATCGAGATTTCACCTTGCTGAAGGATAGTGATTTCGTTGAGAGGCACATCGGGCGTAAGCTCGTCCTGCAAGCCATAGATGTCGATGAACTGGCGGTTGAGTTCTTCCTCGTTCTCGTGTAGCTGCTTGAACTTATGCTCCCACTTCTGCTTGTATTGCTCTATGCGCCATGCCAAGCTGTCGAGTAGTGGGGCTGCAGGTTCGATGCAGAGGCGTTCGCCTGTTTCCTCAAAATGCTTCTCTATCTCGTAAGTGATGTTCTCCATATAGGTATCCTCATCAATGGACAGAAGCTCGTTGCGCTGGAAATCCCAAGAGGTTTCGTGGGCGTCCCAGTCGGATTTAGAGAGATTGATATTATGCTGAACTGTATCATGAATTGATTCTATAGTTTCAGTTCCTTTGATAAATGGAATTTGTATTATATGTCCTGGCTTAAAATCTAATGTTGGAGATATGTATTTTAAAAACACCATGGCTGCATTAGAATTGATTAGTCCTATGACAGAATGTAAGTTCGCAGAAAATCCCATTGATCCTTTAGAGTCAAATAAAAATCCCTTAGGAGAGTATCTAACCGAAATACTACCACTGCTTATTGCAGACCAAGTTGCTCCTTGTTGAAGCCCATAATCTCCATTATAATTATGTGATCGAATTCTCCCTGTTTTATTGTCAATATTATTTTTTATTTCAAATCCGTTATTTTCGTAATTAACAATAAGAATATTTAAACCAAACCATTTCCTTGACCCACCTCCTTTATTATATGGATACCACTTGTAACCGTCATTACATGAAAATGCATTAAGCGAGATTTTATTAAAATTAACTTCTTCCCATGTACGCAAAAAACGAGGGTTGTCGGCTGTTGCCATTCCTTCTCTTGTAACCATCACATCCGAAAGGAAGTAGTGATTATCATGTATTAGTGTCATTGTCTTATCTGAAAGCCAATATCCGAAAGGCGCACCCGGAATTTTTTCAAAGTTCTTCTGCTCCACATTAGGATAATAAATGCGGTTGCCATCCTCATTGCCATGAATATGCGATAAGAATAGTTGTTCTTTATCCGCACAGTTCTTTCCTTCCACGAGACGATAGTACACGCCACCTTGTGTGGCTGGCTCGTGCTTGCTGAGGACAAAAGCAGTATTTTGCACCACTTCGCCCGACAATTCATCGAATGTGCGAGGACCAAGATGCAGCATATTGTCTATATTATAGTGGGTCAAGAACTGCGTGCGCAGCTTCTCAAACGAACTGAGGAACATCCAGCTCTGCATGTTGATTTGCGCCATTTTGCCGTTTGGAACAAGACGCTCCATACCCATTTGCATAAATACAGAGAAGAGGTCAGCCTTAGCATTTGCATAGTTGTCCTTCACATACTTGCTTAGCACCTCATCAAACCTTCCGCTGCCCATATACGGCGGATTCATACAAAGCGCAGCATATTTTTGGGTTAATGCAAGGATGATGCGCATATAAGGCATCAGCAGCATAATGGACGAAGGCACAATCTCTCCATTAGCCAACTGTTCCTCATACTCCTGTGTACGAACCATCACGGCATTTCGGGTCTGCTCCGAAATGTAGAACTTCATGATGCTGCCAAGCGTGTCGGCATGGTTCATCAAAAGAATGGCATCGGTGAGTTCCTGCACCATGCCGGCATGGGCACCCAACAGATAGTGAGGAAGCGTTTCGCGAAGATATTCCTCAGCATTACAAGTGTCGTCATCTGCAACTATTGCCTCGGCTATAGGTTGTGGCATGTCGTAGACGCGCGGCATCACATTGCCGTCGAGGAAACTGTTATCCTTTTGGCAAGCCTTCATCAGGAGGGCAAACGTGGCAAGTTGCTTGGCACGGGTGTCGAGGTCGATGCCAAGGATGTTTTTACGGAGTATGCTGCTGATAGCTTGCGAGCGGCTGTAGCCTTCCTCTACATAAAGAGAATAGAGCAAGTCGAAACACTCGTTGAGGATGTGTCCCGAACCACAGGCAAGGTCGGCAACTGTCAGTTCAGCGAGGTCGTCCACCTTCAGTGTCTCATCACCAGAAGGCATGTCAACCAAGAATTTCCACTCGTCCTTCGCCTCGCAATACGGATAGTTGTCGATATAGATGCGTCCCACGGTGTTCTCCACCATATACTTCACAATCCAGTTGGGCGTGAATATCTGCGTAGCAGGAGCAATTTCGTCGGTATCATACTTGCCCTTCTTTGCAAAAGCCTCGTCCTTGCGGTCAGAGATATAGAACTGATAGAGCCAACCGATAAGTTCGGCAGAGCGGAAATCATTGTCGGTGATAAATTCAGAGTCATTAAGCATACTCACAAAGCCACCTTCCGCCAAAATATTCTGTGGCAGGAGTAACTCTGTGTAGTCGGCAATGGCTCCAAAGCACTTGTTGATGATAGGATTCTCATGGCAATAAGCCACTATCAGCAAGGCAAACTGCTCGTTGGTCTTGCTGTCGTCGTCAAGGAGTTCCATCAATTTGTCATGCACGTCGGCTACCATCTGAGGCATACGTCCCTGTCGAGCCTCGCTCACAATGACCGGCACACGCACTTCTTCGCTTTCGTAAGCCAAGACAGGCGAAATGAAGCCCTGCTTCTGCATGATGCGGATAGCCATGAAGCGGTTGAACCATGTGTAGGCAGCCTCTTCAGCCACCTGCTTGATGCCGCGAGCGTGTATGTTGTTGTAGAGCGACATCCAACGGCTGTAAAAGTCAGTCGTTACGGTATCGCCCATGAATACAGCACCACCCTCCATCTTCTGGGGCATTTCAGAAGATGTGCCAGTCTTCAGGTCGAAGCCTATAGCCTGCAAGCGGTTTTTCACGCCCTGCATCAATATATTTCGAGCCTCGGTAGCGAAGCGTTTCAATCTGTTAGTATCCATATTATATAATCCTATCCTATAATAATGTCGTTGTTGTCATTTATGTTCTGCATAAGTTCGGCTTTTAATCCTGCCAAATAGATGTCCACATCAGTCTCTGAACGCATTGGCTTAGTGGTATGCGTATTGAGATGCACAATCTTGCGCATTCTTGGCTTGGGCTGAGGACCAGCGGGATTTGGTGTGCTGCCGCCATTGCCACCTGGAGTTGATGGTGGAGGTGCAGGAATGGCACTGTTGATTTTCTTCATTTCCTCCTCATAGAAATCGCGAGTGTCCGCATTGGCCTGCAACGCATAGAAGTTGGAGGTGCTTGTTTTCAGCGATATGGTATTGTCGCGCTTTGCGAACTTTTCACGCGGCACATTCACCTCGTTGGCATACTGTTCAAGTTCGTCGAAAACCTTGTTGTAGTTCGACTTAATCTTTTCGATGAGGTGGGTTTTGCATTCGCCCAACTGACCATTCAACGTGCGCATCATCTTCATATAAGACGGCATTTTGTCCCACGGTTCCTCGTCGGTAAGTATGGCACGCATGATCTCTACAGTCTTTTGTTGTTGTTCGTCGGTGAGGAAAGCGAAGTTGTCACGATTGTCATCAATAAACTTGCGCACCTTCTCGTAGTTTGGGAATTGGTCGTTATGGAACGAGTTGATGTTCTTGCAACGGTCGAAGAGTCGGCAAGCCTCGTCGCGTGCATCGATGATGGTTTGGAAGAACTTCAGATGATCGCGCTCTGTGAGCCAACTCTCCATCAAAGTGACAGCTTCGTCGATGGTATGGACAAAGGGGCATCCGCTAAGTTTATGAGAGAGACTACGATAATTTTTCAGAAGTGTATTGAGCTGACTGTCGTCTGTCTCCTTGCAGTTGCGGAACAGCTCGGTGCTGTCGTTGCTGCCCTTCACCGACATCACGTTGAAAATATGCTTCCAAGCATCAATGAAGTCATTAAGCGCCTCCTGCGAAATGGCTTTTGCTTTCTCCACGGTGAACTTGTTAGAATCACGGACGATGTTACGTGCAGTCTCCTCACGACTCACGTTGGGATTGTTGTTATAGTTGAATGTATACAGATGACGACGTACCAGTTCATTAAGAAAATAGATGGTGGCATAGTCTGACCATCCGTAAGGCACCTTCGAGAACTGGCGAACGACATCAGCCACCGTCACGTCGTGAAGCGAGCGGTCGAGCCAGTCTTTAATTTTCTTCTCTGGGGTACTGAGCGGCTCATTTATCAGCTCTGCCTCTATGGGGCGCAGTATCTTTGCCGACAGGTCAGCTCCATTCTTCGGAGTCTCGCCACTGCTGACAAGCATAGCAAACGAATAGAGTGTCTCCATGTGACAATTGAGCAATGCCTCGTAGCGTTCGGCTTTCTTGGCAGTTCCAATTTGCGAAGCCGAGAGCACCGCACCGCATGATATGACGGGGCATGTGTCGAGAATATGCTGGAACTGAGGCTTTATCTCCTTATCGTATAGCTCCTTGGCACGCTGACGGAAAATTTCCTTGGTACGCTGGCGTTCATCACTTATTGCAGGTTCTTGTGCGAAACGCTGCACACGGCAATAATACAGGAAGTTGGCACGAAGCTCAGCATTTTCCTTCAACTGCGGATAGAGAAAATAAATGAGATGGGTGCCCTGCGACGTGTTATTTACGCTGAAAGCAAACTGCTCGACAGAGTCGGTATCGGCAGTTGTCACAAAATCGATGCAGATGTCGGCGTTGTTGCTCAGATAGTTGCGCCCGTCGATGTTGACTCCAACATTAAACGAGCGTGTGGCAAACGTCTTCTTGTTGCTTGGATTTCCGAAATGGCTGAAGAATATAGATTTCAGTTCATCGCTGTAAGTGTTGCTGTCCACCTGCTGGTTCTTTATGAGTTGAGCCACCTTCGACTCTTCCTCAGTATAGAACTCATATATCTCACTTCCTGTATCGGTTTTCGTCTTGCGAATAACAGCCTTGTCAATCAAAAACGCCAACACGGTGCTTACCTCATGCTTGATAGCAGCCTTACTTGCGTCCACTTTGGTCATGAGAAGGGTCACTATATTATCTATTGTGGCCAAGAAGGAAGGTTTGTCAACATCCGAGAGGTTGCATATCATAAAGAGCACATACACAACCCTACGATAGAACTCCTGTTTTTCTGGGTCTGCAATGTGTTCGAGTGCCTGACGTGCATTGGCAATAGCACGCTGACCAAGATGTTGCATAGAACCCTGGAACATGGCACCAAAGAAACGGTCGAAAGAGATAAACTCTCCGACTTCCATGTCTGCGGTTTCCTTAGCTATTGAGAAGGTGATATTGATGAGTGAACGTTCATTTCCCTTCACCTGCTTATCGACATAGTTCATGTTGACAAACGAGTCGAGCACCTTCATGATGAGCTGGAACTGATAGGGCACAAACGGATAGCAAGCAACGAAATCTTCCTTGCTTGTATATGCTTTGTACTGACTGGGCAATATGAACTGGGCATCGAGTTTCGCCTTGTCCTTGTCGAACATATTACCAAGCGTAATTTCGACATCACCTTTCTTTTCAAGAATACGCTTTTGGGTGATATACTCAGGCGATGTGCCTTGCAGCGATGCACGCACCTCGAAACGTCCGAGAATCTTGCCAACCTCATCTTCTGGATTGCTGGCATTGCCACCCACATTGGTCACCACCTCTTCCAAGGTCTGCTGTGCCGTACACGCAATCCAACAGCGTGACTCACAAACTTCATCGAGACGCTTTACCAGTGACTGAAGCTGAAGCAATAGGTCACGGTGCTCGCCAATGAACTGGCTCACCTCATCGACGAAGAACAGGATGCGGAAGTTACGATTATGCTTATTCTCTATAAACTCCTTCATTTCTGCAGCAAATGCTTCAACCGAAACATTCACCTCGTTGTTTTGAATACGGGTACGTATGACATCAGTTGAAAGTGTAGGGTCAACCTCTTTAGCCATTTGCAAGGCAAGGTCAAGACGACCTGCTGCAAAGCGCGAGATATTGCGCTCCCAATCATAGCCCTTACTCTTCACATATTCCTTGAACTCCTGGAACTTATCGTTGTCGTCAAGAGTCTTCTCAAGATACTGAGCCAGAGCGAGGTTAAACGAATTATATCCACGCTGTGCATTAAACTGGTTCCAGAAAATGGTAGTGAACGCTGTTGTCTGATCGGCATTCACATCATGCACGTCACCAATGTTGAACATTACCATTTCAACATCAGCCTGTGACACATACCACTTCTGCAGCGACTTCAACTCAGAAACGGAAACTCCTTCTTGCTCCAACTTGGATATGCCGTTTGCGTGACGCATGAGATCCTCTGTTGCCTCTAGCAAGCGGATAAAAGCCATCTCACAACGTTGCTTGTTCTGTGAGAGACAATAACTGGCATACTTCAGAAAGTGAGACTTACCTGAACCATAGTAACCATTAATCCATATACCGATATGGCTACCTTGATTCACCTTGATGTTGGTAAGTATATTATAGAGATTGATAACAATCTCCTCAGTGAAGACATATTCAACGATTTCGGTCAACACCGTCTCGTCTGTAAGGTCAGAAGCAGATACTGCCGGGTTTACCTTGCGGTCAAGCCCTTTTTCATACAAGTCCTTGAATTTCATACGCAATATATGGATTTGTTGTTAACTAATAATATTGCACGATAGGTGTGCGAGTCTTCAAGAGTGTCAAAAAGAGAGAACGAGTTGCCCTCTTGATGACCTGGATAGAAGAGGATGATTTTGTAGCGCGACGTGTCGTTGTATTTCTCGTAGCGTGTGAGGAAGACATTGGTGCGCAGATACGGGAACATCTTGCCTATGCCATGAATAAAGACATAGGGATGCTTGTAGCCATTGTTTGATTTGATGTGCTCTTCAATTTTTTGGCTTACAAAGCTGATAAAGCTGTCAGAGTTGGCCTCTGTGGTCAGTTCGTTTGTCACCATATCGGGATGTATCTTGTCTTCCTCAAAAGTATCATCCAACAACGATGTGTCGCCAAATTTTTCATTACTGAGATACTCACAGAAAACCTTGAACAAATCGAGCACAAGAGCATCTACAAAGTTTGTAGGGCGTTCAAGTTTTTCCTTGAATTCATGAACCTGTCGGCGCATTTCGTACTCCTTGTTTGCAGGGTATTGGTATATGTAGTAGTTGTAGAATATGTTGCCACTGTTCTCGTCTTGAAATTGTGGCGAGCACAGATATTCATACAATTCTGGTATAGTCATGCTCTTCATATCTTTTACAACTTGTTTTTAATATCATTTATTTCATATGGATAGAGAAGACAGGCTTCCATGAACCACTCCTCACCACTACGGATATAATATGCAAACTCACTTGCGTCAAGCTTAATGGCTGTCAGTTCATTGGTATTTTCATTAAGAAGTCCAGACTGACGGAGTATAGTAAGATATGTGCTACAGCATTTGTTCTTTGTCATGTCTGACCAACTGTCAACAAACTCATCATGGGCAGAAAGCTCATTAAGCTCCATCAGAAGATCCTCTTTCAGAAGCTTATGGTCTATTGAGTTCCACTTTTTCATTGTTACATTAAAATGAAAATCAAACACGAGCTTGTAGGTTTTCAATATCGCATAGAACAACCCTGCACGTTGTCCTGCTTCACTCATATTCTGCCAAGTTTGCCAAAAGTGAGCAGGTACAGCAGCATATCTACGCTTGAATTCCACCACAAAGCGTTTGCGCGATGCAATGGAATTAACCTGAAGAACTCTGTTGTTTTCAATTTCATCCTTCAGTAGCGATTCAGAATTGGCATCCGTCAGCAAAGGAAGTATGCGCTGAAACTCATAAAAGAGAAACGTGCACCCCGTGATGGTTGTATATGGACTTTTATTTTTTTCTACCATTATATTCTCGTTCTAAATTATCATTCATCCTTAATAGACCATAGAAGATCCTTTGTATCAACATGCAGCACCTTTGCAATTTCCACCAATGTTTCAAGCGATGGCTGTGCTCTGTTGGTACACCATTTCGAAATTGTAGCTTCACCTTTATCAAGTTGCTCGGCAAGCCATCTGTTTGTTCGTTGTTGTTCAGCCAAAACGACCTTTATTCTGTTTAATCCTTTACTGTTAGCCATATTAACATATATTTATGTGATTCAAAGGTACTACTTTTACAAGTAAAAAAACGAAGGAGATGTGATAAAATTGCGTTTTTAGGCAAAAGTTTTTCCCGATATGCTTAATTTTTAGCTCTTATAGTAGTAAATATTTCTCTTTTGTATGAGATTCAGAAGTATGACAGGGTCAAACACCTTGCCATCCTTTTTTGTTGTCAGATGCAGATGAGGGTCTGTTGAAATTCCTGAACACCTTTTCGTAATGAGCTGCGAGATCCACGCCGTTGTGCATAACGTATCAGCAAAAAAATTTTTTTCGGGAAAATATCTGTCATTCTGTCATTCTCTTTCAGTAAATTATTGTAATACAGAAATATGCAGCCATTGACAAAAGCTTTGATTTAAGTAAAATCTGTCAGTTTCTGTCACACCGCAAAAACGCACAAAAACCATATAACTATCAGATATTCAACACATTTGACAAGTCAACAACATATCTAACAAACATTCGAAACAAAGTCAACAAGCCACAGAATCAGCTTTCAAAATGCGATTTAGAAGTCAAAAAACATGAGTTATATAACTCACACTAAATTGGACTTTGGTTGAATATCAAGAAGTTAGGCGTTTGCCTTTATAATATAGGTAACAATATGGAAACGAGCGGACTCCTGCTCGTTTCTGTATTTTGCAATATGCAAAGAACGCCTTAATTCGAGGACAAAGATACGATATTTTTCTAAATCTCGCATAGCTTACAAGGAGAAGACCTTGGAAATTAGAACTTTTTACATTAAAATCCATATTTGACAAGCAGATTTTGAAGAAAATATTTGGAGTTTCCAATAAAAAAAGAGTATTTTTGCAGCGACAAATCCCACCACGCCTCTCAACGATGCGTACCACGGTGGGACTTCGCTTTTTATAAAGGGTATATGGATTACGACAAACAACTGATAAACGTAGATGAACAGGTTGCCTTGCTCCAGAACAGAGGGCTGGTGATAGAAGATATTGCAACTGCCAAATTGCAGCTTCGCAATATCAGTTATTTTCGTATTGACTTAAAATCCAAAAACATGAGTTATAAGTCAAAAGTCCATGAGTTATGACACAAAAGTCCATGAGTTACGAATCAAAAGTCCATGAGTTACGAATCAAAAGTCCATGAGTTACGAGTCAAAAGTCTATGAGTTATGAATCAAAAGTCCATGAGTTATGACTTTTACTGATTTCAAAGTAATTTCAACAAAAAAACATTGCCACAATGTCTTTTCTGTTTGTCGCTGTATATGTTTTTGTATAAGCGTTGGACAGAATCTCCTGTTTACATCACTCCAAATATCAGTTGAACCATATTTTCTCAATTTCCGCATGCTTTTCCCCAAATTAATAACAGATTACAGACCAACCAATGACAGATTAGTGACAGATATTGTAAATATAAGCGAATCTGTCACTCCATTATATTCCTACACATCAACCATTTACGCAAAATAATGACAGAATGACAAATTATTTCACAAAAAAAAATTTTTCACGAGACAAAATCTCACGCGCTTAGCATCTCCATTCACCTCAATCCATAGCAAGACCAACTTTGCGAACAGTCATTTTAACAAATTCTTCCAACATATTTTCAACAACATCATGTCCTGTTTATAGAATCCTTGTTTTAATGGAACATACTCTCGGAGACTCGTTGTTACCCACGGTCATATGCCTTGTATGAAGTTTCTGTTCGTTAGGTCAGATGTTTGCCGCCGGCTTCTTTCAGATTCCAACTCACGATGGACACCCTTGCCTTTGGCTATGTAATTTCCGCTATTAGCGGCTTACTCGGGACTTCCACCCGTTAGACAATGCTCGTGCCGAGCATACAAAAACCCTTCATCGCTGCTCTGTGTGCTGGCGATGAAGGGCATTTTTATGGTTCCTTACACTGTGCGCTACGCTATTTCACGTATTTTCTGCCGTTCTTCACTACTATTCCCTTGTAGTCCTTGCCTACACGCTGTCCGGCAAGGTTGTATATGGCTTCACTGTCAGTTGCTGCATTGCTGCCAGCGGAAACGATACTGATGCCGTCGGTTTGTGCTTCTGTATAGAAGAAGCGTGTGACAGGCTGCTCCAGTTTCGGAGTGCAGTCATCGTTCACGTACGGCCAGTCCTCTGTCTCGGCATATTCGTCGAAGGTAAACTTGTCGCTGAAGTACGACATTGCCTTCTTCGGCATATCGGGATTGTAGAAGAAGTTGAAGTCGAGCGTGTTGCAGCACTCCGTACCCTCAAACGTGAGAGTGAGGAGCAGATTCTTATTTCCACTGTAGTTCAGAGGCTTGTCGAACGGTATCTCCAGTTCGCCGTTGCCAATATAGTTGTACAGTTCGCCTGCATACTCCATTCCAGCTACGGCTACCGAAGCATTGCTGTATTCATAGAACATATACAAGCCCGACTTGTCGTCGTAGCCGAAGTTCGTATCGTCAATCTCCTGTGCCCAAACCTTCACGGTGCGTGGGTACGTGCCGTATGCACTCTCGTTGTAGAAAATGAAGTTCACCTTGCTTATCGCCTTGCCACCCATCTTGGCAAGTTGCTCCTTGGTGTAGATAATCTGCGAACCGGTCTTGCTGTGGGAGAAGTTCGTCGGTGCTGCTGCCCATGAGTATCCGTGTCCCACGTATACGTCGTCCCCTGTGCCGTCGGCGAGCAGCTTGTCGTATTTGCCTAAGGTAACGCTGTTTTCGGGTTCCGGAGTCTTGGCCATCGCAATGTTCTTTGTCATATCCTTGCCCGGAGTGAATGTGATGTTCTCCTCGGTGTAGTCTTCGCATCCGCCACTGGTCACCTTCAGCGTGTAGGTCTTGTCGCTCTTCACCACATTGATTACGTATGTTCCCTCAGCACCGGTCGTAGCCTTGTAAACCAACTTGCTGTCGTCGGTTGCCGTAAGTTTCACGATTGCACCGTCTACCGGTTCTCCATCACAGGTCACGGTTCCTGTCATCACCGATGGGTGTTCAATCTTTTTCATAGTGATGTTCTGGGTCTTGGGCTCGCCCGGTATGAACGTGTAGTTGCTGATGACATAATCCTCAAAATCGTCAGCCTTGGCGGTGAGGGTATAGGTCTCCTCGCTCTTCATGATGCTCACTGTGTATTCACCGCTCTCATTGCTTGTGGCAGAATACTCGTTGTTGTCGTTCTTAACAGTGATGACGGCATCCTTCACAGGGGTGTTGTCGCCGAAGCAGAGCACCTTGCCCGAAAGGACAGACGGCACATCCTTCTTGGTCATGCTGATATCGAGAGTCTTCTTCTCGTCGGAAGCGAACTTCACTGGCTCTGCTGCCGTGTAGTCCTCGTAGCCCTCTGCCTTAGCGATGAGGGTGTATTCCTTGTCTATGTTCTCGGCCTCGATGTTCAGGGTGTATTTTCCTTCGGCGCCGGTTGCTGCCTTATACTTCGTCTCGCCGCTTGTCAGCGTTACAGTAGCTCCCGCTATCGGGGTCTCGCCGCATTTCACGGTTCCTGCAAGTTCGGCAGGCTTCACTACAGGCTTTGATGCTTCCTGATATGTGAACTTGGTGAGCGGCTGCTCCAGTTTGTCTGCATGCGAAATGGAGGAACCGCCACCAGTGGCGTAAGGCCAATCTTCCGACTCGTTGTAGTCGGCAAACGTTGTTTTGTCGCTGCACGTAGTCATAGCCATCTTGTCGGTGCCGGTATTGAAGTAGAACTCTATGTCGCTTGGCGTGTTTGCCGTGTCGTCGCCGTCGAAGGTTATCGTAACGAGCAGATTTTTGTTGCCGCTATAGGCAAACGGAGAAGTGAATGCAAGCTCCAGTTCGCCGTTCAGACAGTAGTAATCCACGAAATCAGCATCGAAAGCATAGTCGGAGAGGACTTTTGCAGCATCGCCATACTCGAAATACGAGTATGCCTTCTTTTCAACACTGTATGCAAAGGCGTTATCATCTATTTCCTTCACCCATACGTTCACGGTTCTCGGCAGCGGCGTGAAGGCTCCCTGATTGTAGAAGACAAAGCTCATTCCCTTTATCTCCTTGCCGGCCATCTGTGCCAACTGCTCCTTGGTGTAGATAAACTGGGACCCTGTGTGCTTCACGTTGAACTGTGTCGGTGTAATCATCCACCAACTCCCCTGATAGCATTGGTCTTCGTTCCAGTCGCCTGCAACTACCTCATCGTAATTGCCCAACGATAGGGTATGGTCGTCGGCCATTGCCCATGTTGCTCCCACAGCGAGAAGCAACAGCGTTAGAATATAATTCAATTTTTTCATAATTCTATATTTTTAATGTTACGAACTCCGTTGTATATTTTATCTATTGGATTAATCGGAAATCACCATTAGATTAATCTGTAACCGTCATTACGCTAATTTATAATCGACATTACACTAATGTATAACCACCATTACATTTATAGGTAATTCCTATCACATTAATCTGTAATTCCTATTTCAACACTACCTTCTTGCCGTTGTGGATAAACAGTCCCTTCGACGGATTGTTCACACGCTGTCCGGCAAGGTTGTACCAAACGTTGCTGTCTAATGCATTGCTTGCAGAAGCGATATTCTGTATGCCATCGGTCTCCGGATTGAAGACTTCTGACGTACGGTTGGTGAGGTCTACCTTCACGAGATCGGTGAACGGACTTACCACGAAAGTGTAGGGCATCGAACCGTTAGGCGTGGTCCAGTCTGCGGCAGAGGCATAGCAGTCGTAATAGAGCACCTTTGCCGTCGTGTAGCGCGACGGAGTCTGGATGCGGCATGAGGTGATGGAGTCGTTAGTGTCTTCGTTCACGGCATCCACTGCGTCGTTTCCACCCACCATATAGTTCACCACATCACCTTTCTTCAGCGTCTGCTTCACCTGGATGCGATCGAAATAGTCGGGACTTCCGTCCTTGGCTGTGTTGTTGATTACAGAGAAGAAGAGGTCCTTGCATCCGTTGTCGAATTCAAACTCCACGTCGGTAATACCCGTTGTGCCGCCGGCAACTACAGCCTTTGCCGTCTTTATCTCCTTGCCTTTGTCGCCGTGGCTCTCCACTCTTATCTCATCGCCGTTGGTGCAGTAGGCACTGATGATGATTTTGTATTTGCCGTCGTTTCCGCGCAAATCCATATACGGCGAGTATATCAATCCTGCCACCATACTTGCGATATAGTTCGGGAAAGCATAAGCGCTCCACCCGTAGGTCTCGGCATAGCGGTAGGCAGAGAGGTCAACGTATTCCTCATCGCCTCCGGCTGGCTCGATGATGCTTCCGAAGGTTATGCCACTGAAATCCTCGTCGGCTATAGTAACCTCGCCGTCGGCAGTAACCTTCTTGCGGTCGTATACAAATACGCAGTAGCCATCGGAATTAGGCACAGCACCCCAGTTCGCGGTGAAGCCGCTTGATGTAATGTCTGTTGCCACTTTTGTTTCGGGCTTATTCAATGTCAGTTGTGCCGATGCCGCAATAGCAAGCGTCAGCATGCAGATAGTCGTGTAAATCTTCTTCATATTGCCATGTTTTTTTTGAGTTATTATTATGTTTTCAGAATCACATGGGATGTTTATCTCACGATGATTTTCCTTGTTCTGTCCTTATTACCTATTATATATATGCCAGGCTTGAGTGAACCGGTACGCTTGCCAACGAGTTTTCCGGTAAGGTCATACACGTTGTCTTCTGCCGAGAAACTATCCTCTGTGTATGGAATCTCACTGACGGCAGTCTCCGCACCCGTGTCCTTGGTCATAAACGAAAATGATATATCGCCCGTTTCGGCATCCTTCTTTATGTTGTATATTGGTTTGCCCATAAGGGTGGAGCCGTCGGCAAGCGCATTGTAGAGCGTTGCGGCTGGCTTGCTGACGTTGGTAAGGCTGTCAAGCACTCCACGCGGGGCCTCAATCGGATATGTGTAATAATAGGTTTCGTTTGTCACACTCCTTATCTTGCTGAACGGAGCCATACGCGGGTGGTCGTTGGTATAGACGCCGTCGTAACCCTGGGCTGGCGTAAAGGTGCCCTTACTGTTCACGATGTTGTTGTCGAACAGAGCCTTGTCGTAGTCCACATGTATGACGAGCAGTCCACCCTCCGGCGTGTATGCATCCCATCCACGGTTCTTGTGGTTCTCCAGCAGATAGAACTCGTCGCGGTGATTGTCGTTGTATATGGCGTAAGCCTTGCCATCATAGTCTTCAAGGTCTTTCATCCCGGTTATGATATCGCCGGCTTTCAACTCTTCTATGTCAAGCCATCCTGCATATGCGCGCTCATAGCTTGTCCATCCTGCCGGACACCAACCTATACCATTCGGTCCATTGTAGCTGCCGCTTGCCAGCAAATCCCAGTCGCCCATAGTCGGTGTGTTGCTGTAGTTCGTGTCATACATGTCGGGAAGCCCCATACAGTGTGAGAACTCGTGGCAGAACACGCCCAGTCCCATCGGTGTGCTGCCCGAACTCTGGTACAGTTCATTGCTGCACGCGTATTGATTTATGAATACTCCATCCAAAGAGAATCCTCCGTTACCGTCGTTATTTGCTGTTGCCTCGTCGAGAGTCCAGGCGTTGGGCCATATTGTTCCAGTTGGTCCACCGGTAGCCTGTCCGTAGCCGGCATACAGCACAAACACCTGTTCCACTTCGCCATCGCCGTCCCAGTCGTATTTCGACCAATCGATGTCGTAAGCTGCGTCAGCGTTTTTCACCGCCTCTGTTATGAATTCACCGATATGGTCTGTTCCGCCCATTATCACCGACGGTCCGCCGTAGTATGTTGCCGACTTGCTTACCTTAACCGGACCGATGATGTCGAACGTCAGGTCAAATACGCCACGGCTCATATCCTTGAAATAATCGTGTACGCTTCCTGCTGCACCATACTCGTTGAATCCTTCCTTGTTCAAGACATTGTCGTAGAACTTCACGATCTGCTCGTCGCTCTTCGAGAACTTCTTGTCGCTGAAATACGCAAGAATCACAGGTGCCTTCTTACTGCCACGGAATATGGTTTTGTCATCAATTGATGGCAGGCGGCATACAGTATTTCTTCCTTTTGAAGCCGGGGCGGCCTTCGCTTGGCGCGCGAAAGACAACCTTTGCCTGGCATTTGCCATTGCTGCCTGCCGCTGAAATGCCATATCAGCAATCTGCACAGCACTTACAGGGGCAAGTTTTCCATCAGCACGCGGAGCAACTGTCCTGCCGTCGCGCGTTATATAATAATGTGCGTACTCATCACCGATGAGTGTTACCTCCACTGCTGTTCCATCGGAGAGAATCATTTTCTTCCAACTTTTCATTGCTGGAACGGCATTGACTACAGTCGTACCCAGAATGAGCAAAACCGAAAGGAATAGTTTTTTAATATTGTTCATATAGCTATTCTTTATAG
>ERZ1026862.1223-NODE-1223-length-15634-cov-7.018486_pt1 | contig 15634 bp, 15 predicted proteins | sample MGYA00380161_ERZ1026862 | MGnify/ENA primary metagenome ERZ1026862 (study PRJEB33269, sample SAMEA4719797) | human gut metagenome | biome: human-associated habitat; feature: organic feature; material: feces | place: Cameroon | collected 2013-10 ... | reverse complement strand
TGGGAGCAGATAGGCTACACTCCGGAGGAATTCCTGGATTTCTATAAAAGGGCGCTGCTGCGGATAATATCAAAGAACGCCGGGGACGGTCATATGCGCGAGGGTCACGCTTCTCTTTTCCTCGCGAAAATACTCCACGGCAGACAAATGAATTACATGGAGCTTCGCTCACCCTGTGGTGCCTCTGTCGGCGAGATGGCATATTATCCGAGCGGCGATATTTTCACCTGCGACGAGGGAAGAATGCTCTTTGAAATGGGCAATGATTCTTTCCGGCTGGGAAATGTACGCACTAGCACTTATGACGACATCACGCATTCCCCTACCTGCTGCACCGTCTGTCGGGCAAGTATCACTGAATCACTGCCGACCTGCTGCGACTGCGTATATCAGCCCTATTGTGGAGTATGTTCTGTTATAAACCTGGCGCTGGAAAAGGATATAATCCCGAAATATCCACACAATTACCACTGTCGGCTGTATGGAAGTATGCTTGATCTGCTGTTTTATCTGATAAAAAACGAAAAGTACACTAGCATAATGAAATCATGGAACTAAAGTATACCGCATCCCTCAAAAGGATGCGGTATACTAATTTCATTTGTACTCTTTATTAAGCTCCTCCCGCCCGATATCCTCCCGAACCTCCAGCGCATTCTGAGTAGCCTTGCCGTAATTCCCGACAGCCTCATCAGACCCAACCGCTCTCAGCGCCGGCAGGTAATTGAGCGTTGCCGAGATATGATCCGGATAAACCTCTATCCGTGAAACGTAAAGCTGAATAAGCTGCCGTAGGTGCGGGATAGTCCCGGACAAGAGCATTTCACGCCCACGCTCGAACGCCTCGGCTATATCCTCACGGTTCGTTTCGATAGTCACTCGCCTGGATTCAATCTCGCGGCGCTTTTCTTTGAGCATGGCAAGCCGTTCCTCACGTTCGCTGACTGCCTCCGCAAGCGAGGCTGAGCCAGTGGCAGCCAGTATTCCAATCAGATTATCTATCTCACCTTTGGTCTTTTTTATCATGCTCTTGACGGATTTTAGCTCGCTTTCGTACTCAGATTCATTTGAATTGACCATCTTGTTGTACTCGCTGATAACGCCCTCCAGGCGCCGCTCGTCGAACAGTACTTCCGCAAGTAATTTCCGTATGTAGTTCTCCAGATAATCACGGTTCACGTCCTTATTGCGGCAGTTCCCGGAACCTTTTCCGGAGTGGGAATTGCAGCGGTAGGTTATGTACAGCGATTTATTCCTGCCGCCGTGCATTCGGTTTCCGCAGTAACTGTTGCCGCATAATCCGCAGAAAACCTTACCGGAAAGTAAGTAAACCTCCTTGGCGTCCGAGCGAACATAAGGCTCCATCTTGCGCTTGTCCATTATCGCCTGAACAGCGTCGAATACCTCCCGGCTGATTATCTGCGGTACTCCGCCCTCGATGCGGATAATATCGTTCTGGGAGCGGTCGGCATGGTTATTGCGTTTCCCGAACTTATCAGGCAGAGCGCTCCGCCGGTAAATGTACACGCCCGTGTACTTCTCGTTGCGAAGTATCTCATGCAGGGAATTCCTCCCGAACTCCCTGCCGCGCCGCGTCCTGACGCCACGGCGATTAAGTTCCTCAATTATCTGGGAGTAATTCATGCCGCTCAGAATACTCTGAAAAATGAACCGTACATGAACGGCTTCCTCCTCGTTAATCTCGTATTTCAAATCTGCATTGACCCTGAAGCCCAGCGGAGCGAAACCGCCTGTATGCTTGCAGGCGATAGCATTTTCATACTGACCTTTCTTGACCTCGCGGGAGAGGTTAGCGGAATAGTATTCGCTCATTGCCTCGCTCATTCCCACAAAAATTATGCCCTCGGGGCTGTCGGTGAACTGCTCCAGCACGGACACCAGTTTTACGCCGTTTTCCTCAAGGGCTTTTCTGTATATTGCGCTGTCGTAGCGCTTGCGTGCGAATCTGTCCAGTTTGTGGACTATGACCACCTCAAAGTCGCCGTCATCGGAATCCCGTATCATTCTCTGGAATTCCTCGCGGCGGTCGTTCGTGCCAGTTTTGGCACGGTCGATGTATTCGCTGACTATCTTATATCCGTTTTCGTCAGCGAATTTGTGGATCGCTCTCAGCTGAGCGTCGATACTCTCGTCGCGCTGATTGTCGCTGGAGTACCGTGCGTAGGCTGCTGCCCTTATCATACTGCCGCCTCCTCGCTGTCAACGTTCATTATCTCAATAAGCAGAGAAGCGACCATTCGTTCCGGCGGAACATCTGTACAGTCCGCCTCGGTTAAGGTAATAATGTCGTCCGGCATTATGCCGGTATCCTCAGCGTTTCTGGGAAAGAATACGACTGAGTTTATCTTGTAGTTGTGTTTCATCTGGTTTTCCTCCATCTTCTCGGGAGCTTGCGTCCCGGTATTATGTGATAGTCGATCACCAGATAATAATTTATAGTTGAATTCTTTAATGATACGAGACAGATATAAAAATGATCCTGCGCATTTTCATGCGCAGGATCGGAAAAAAAACACAAATGGATGTGGAATGCCAGGGAAACGCTGAATAAAATAATATCGACAAATTCAGACGAGCGTGCCTCAAATTATTTGATAAGCTTGCTCTTCTTTATTGCTTTTAACAGATCATCGATATATCTGCCATCGCTGTATTCCAGGATTTTAAGGCAATGAAGGATTTTGCTCTTATAATACTTGAAACGTTTGCCATGCTTCTTTTTTCTTGCCTTCATACGTTCAAAATAAAAGACAGCAAATGAGTAAGCGATGAAGTCATAGGCTGCGACGTGTTTCACCAGGTCTCTGAAATCCTCTTCTGAAAGCTGTTCCTGATCATACAGCAGCTTAACACATAGAAGTTTATACTTGACCTGGCTACTTTTGTCCTGCGCCTGAGCGCTATTATAATATCTCTCAGCCAAAGCCAGATTCCTGTTCTTGACCTTTCCATACAGCCCAAGGTGGTAGTCACCCATCATAATGAGCCAGTCGGTATTGAACTGCGTTTTTTCCGCATTAAAGAAACAATTATGTACCGCAGCTGCGCCAAGGAGTTTTTTCGCCCTTTTGCGCAGCGCTTTTCGTTCCTCTTTGGATATTGCAATACTACTATTGCCATAGGCTTCTTCTATCAGGCGTTCCAGTGCGTCTTGCGAACCCAATGCCGAAAGCGCATAAAGACCACTGATCATATCAAGCGGAGATAATTCTCTCTTTTCCCACTCGCAATAACTGTCAGAACTCCTGATACCCTGCGCCGCAGCAATTTTTTCATAATCGCAAGCAGATCTAGTCTGCATCTGAAAATGGTTACGCTCATAAATAAGAGCTGCAAGCGTACTGTTCTTTTTCATTGATAGACCCTCCTATATTTACTTCCCACATTCTTCTACACCTGAGATGTATTTAGTTGCTTCTTCAATATCAAGACGATATGTCCTGAAATCGCCAACAGGGCGTATGGACAGACGATGTTTCTGCCCACGACCTTGATCAGGCTTGATGATGCCTTTCTGTATCAGTGATCGTATCAGCGCTTTTTTGTTGATATTCTGCAGATCACAGGAGTAAAGTAACTTATCCTGCTTATCATCAACGATATAACGGTACTCTTGGGAAGAATAGCCCCACTTTTCACTCTCAAGCGGTTTTTGGGCATCTATATTCTGGAACTTGCTGCTGTTATCAACAACGGTTTTGCAGAAAACGTATTCCGGCATATCATACTGCGCTTGTATGTAGTCGTTTTTCAGGCTCTTTACCGCATAGTTGAAAAGGGAATCGCTATTATATTCCGCCTCTCCGCGGTATTCACGATAATACATCTCGGTGGCAAGTATCCAGGAATATGCCTCAACGCGCCGCTGACAGAAACCATTGTGCGTTTGGTTGAGCTTATCACAGAAAGATAAAAATGAATCATATAGTTTCCTTACTACCTTGTCCGGTCCCTGTTCAGAAACGTGCATAAGAAGGTCGCTTATCGCCCTGGCATACAGCGCAGCCGTTTCAGACTTTTGCATATCCGTGACCCTATCGAAATCGATGTCCTCCCTGCTGACATGCACGAAAAGCATACGATTCAAGCTGGAAGTGACCAGCAGCGGTTCAACCTCGCCAGTAAATATAGCCCGGCAATCCGCTGTTGCGTCACTATTGAAGGTCTTGTGGGAAGACCCGGAATTACCAAACAGACGTGCTATCAGTTTGAGATTATCAGTAGCCTCAGAGCTGTTATTGTCAACAAGGTCGTCAACCAGCAAGATGGTATCGCGATAGATGACAAGGTTTTTTCTGAATGCGGCTTCGGTATATCCGACACTCAGGTCAAAATACGAATAGTCCTTGATAAAGCTCAGCAATGCTTTGACAAGAGTTGTTTTTCCTGAACCGGTCACGCCGATCACTCCAAGGGCATATTGGGGTATTCGTGCTATTCCTGAACGCTTGAACACTGATGTCAGCATCGAGATAATGAGAGTGAAGAACAGCATCATCATTGCGATGTTGTCTTTGGTGCATGATAACAATGTATCAAAAACACTCATGGCTGCTGTCCTTTCCTTCTCATCGGCAGGTATTTCAGCAGACACAGGCTCAAATCCGTTTGTTGCGACGGTTATTTTGTCGCTGCCTATACAGTCTGAGCATCGGGCATATGTATTTCCATTCCAGCCGGGCTTTGTTACCGTCTCAACTTCCTCCGCAAAGGGAAGAAGCGAATCAATGTATGCCCGAACAAACTTGTAGAACGAGCAAGTGTACTTTAATCCAAGCTTCTCATGGATCCAATCGCTGTTGCTGAGTTCTTTTGAAGTTACCTCTACGGTCTTTATTTCGAAGACGTCACAATTCAAGACTGTTATTACTGCTGCCTGTTCTTTTGCTGTATCAGTGTTTGCATGAATCTTAATAGACAAAACAAACCAATTGGTCAGCGGCTTAAGATTTCCTTTTATGCATACCTCGAGGCCAGTTTCCGTGGCTTGGATCTCATAAGACTTCGACATATAGCTCAGTAAAGCAAATGCCCTTTCAGTGGCCTCATTGTGGTCGAACGGCTTGTCCTCAATGTCAGACCACTTGTTCTCTGTAACGGGTGGCTTTACTCGCTTCTGATCACCTGATGATTCATTCGCTGCAACATCTTCATTGTCATTGGAGCGGATCTCCTTGATCTGTTCCGCTGATTCTTCCATAGCAGCCTGAGTATTGTTCCTGTACTCTGTTTCATTCATAACTGGATTCCTTTCTTCGCATTAGCGTTTTATTTCCCTTTCGGGATGATAATAGTTTACCACAGAATAAAAACAAATACTATCACCATAAGCCCCAAATTTTATAAGCTAAGAATTTGTTTTTCACGGGTATTTTGTTCTTTTTTTATAATAATCAAAGCTTGTTATAAATAGTTTGCGAAAGCGCTTTAAAAGTGATATAATAATTATATATTGATAGGTCAAAGGGCTTTTTGTCTATGGCTAAGGCACCTTAAACCGATTGCAGATAACCGTTTATCTTATCATGTAACCGTTTTTATATAACATTCGTGATTTTTTTCGGGAGGAAAATATGACGCACAAAGAGATTTACCAAAAAGTGTTAGCAAGCCTTGGAATCAACTCAAAATACGAGCTGCCTAAACCATGGTCAGATTTTTTTGCGAAAAACACACCCAGAGTAGCTCGCACTAACTCTAAGGGATATAATATCTTTAGAGAATATAATCGAAGTAAACTATTGGATATGATCTCTGTTTCAATGGGACTGTTCACCTCTGAGTATTGTAATGAAATTATGCCCGATCTGTACCTGGATTTGAACGAGACCAGACATGACTATGCAAAAAATCTGATGAGTTTGATTTTAGAGTTGGCTTTTGAAGAATACAGCTATGATAACCCTGAATGGATAGACAGAATACAAAAATCCGAAGATGTAATATTGATCATTTGCTGGATCGTACTTCGTCCTGACTACTGGGAACGGTTTGGTACAGAGCTTCAGTTAAGAATGTTTCAGCTTATATATGACTTTTACAAGATGTTCTTCTATCAATTATATCTGGATAAAAATTTCAGCAAATGCTGCAAAGACATGGTAAAGGATTGCTTTTGTTCTATTATGTCGCTCGACTATTATAAGAACAAACTATTTGATCCGCTTAGAATGATGATCCGATGTGACGTAAAAAATACAAAATCTCTCAGTGATTCATTTACGCGTATTTTTAATTTGATACATAGGTTTCAACTGCATAACAAGGTATATTGCATTAACAATGATAATTGCTTTTTTGGTTACAATGACGATGATATAAGTATAGTTAAAAATGATGAATTATCTACAAATGAAACCGACCTGGTGTTGTTCTTTACCCGTGGACGTTCATATAATTATTATAGCAAGCATTATCCTAAATCCGGAAACATAGATGATGATAAACAGACTATAAAGAAACTCATAAGCTACAGGAAGTTGTTGATTTACACAACTCTTTCTGAACAGTGCTTCACGGATAAGGTAAAAGACATAAAAATATCATGTTATGACCCATCTGGTAAAATTATTGAAACTGAAATAAAAGATAGTATATCATCAATGCTCGCCAAAAAATACAACAGGTCAGAAATATCCAGAGAAATCGCAAATAATTTAGAATCCGGCTGTTATATAAGTGAAACACAGGTGATCAATTACCTTTATGACATCTGGGAACACGGGGCAGCGACCATAATACTAAATGAATGCGATCCGCGGATCAGATGCTTTAACAGAGATGAGTGCAATGTTCGCAGGGAAATGAGTGAATTAGTGGGTATTTTAGAAGCAAACCCATTGTATGCCAATTGCAAAGAACACATAGATTTTTTGGAACTAGCAGAACAAAAAAGTTTATTATTCCGGACGCTAAGACTTCTTATATCTCTTCTATGGGCAGAGAATATGGAATTGGCTACTCCATACCGTCAAAAAGAGTTTACTGATCTCATCGAACAATTGTCTTTTGTGAGAAAAGAGGGGTTCACAGATGACGAAACAATAAAAGAAGCTCTTATTAACGGTGCATGGAATATGCTTCATAGAACAACTGAATTTTCAAGATTTTTTGCTTTACTTAGAGAAAAAATAATTGCCAATGCTAATTCAGATGAGGTATCTGAAATTCAATTAAAATTGCAGGTTTATTTGGTTTTATTTATTTTATGGACAAACGGCCTAGTACATTTTGTAACAGATTCAGAAAACCAGGATTATGAAAACGCTTTCATGGAATATATGTTAAACGACAATTTGTACAGTCAATTTAAGTTTAAGGAATAGAAACAATAAAATTTAGTGCTGTTTTATGTTTTGACAAACTTGAAAAGTTGACATAACACAAATCACATCCTAAGCCACTGTAAGTATAGATCAATGTTCAAGAGTACTGATTTATACCTTAATGTCCGGATTTTTTAGAACCTCATTTTTCTTGTACCCTCCCATCGGTAAAAACATAGGATAAACAGGCTAAAAACGGGGTTCCCTCACCCCGCTCATATCACCATAATTTTTTTATTCGCTTATCTATGTCAAGAAATCAACTTTGGCAACTTCGAAATAAGCAAAATACATAATATATGCGCCGTGGCATTCACCACGGCGCACCTTTTACCTGAGATACTCAAAAAGGCCCGGCAGAAATTTCACCTCGCTGTCCTTATCAAGCGTAACGACATTTACCCCTATGCTCTCAAATTCATTTATCATCTTATTGTAGTACTCATGCCTGAGCTTAGGGTGAAGCTCGAACATCTTTTCCTTTGCTTTTCTCACGCTGGATTTCTTCCTGACCAGCCGGAGCATATCCAGCATACGGCTTCTCAGCTTCTTGTTCCTGACCTTTGCTCTGACTCTGGAGCAGGCTTTCTTATATGGATAATAATCGGCGTCCAGCAGCAGGCTGTGTGCCATGGACAGTATCTTTTCCCGACTATCTGCCATGCAGTAAGCTACCCGTTCCCGGTTGGTATTGCAGCCTGGAGTCTGTTTTTCAAGCGCCTTTCTTCTCAGAATGCGCAATTCAACACGCAGAGTTCCCTCGGCGATTTCTGAAACACAGTCCCGCTGGGCAAGCTCCTTCTTTTTATCGTAGAAGCTGACCTCAAGTCCCTCGGTTTTATTCCTGACAGTGAAACTGCTGGTGGAATCGAAATCCAAAGAATCATCTATTAAAACCTCGTAACCCTTTTTCATTTCGCTGCGGTACATCAGATTTATGTATTCACTGACGTTATCTGCTGAACCTACATCAACATTTATGCACTGGTCAACACGGTACAGCTCAAGGGCGTTAATAGAATAGTCCTCGCCGAACTCACGAACCAGCATACTTTCAGCAATATCAAGCGCTTCGTTAAGATTCCGTGGGTCGATAAGCCGGGACTTGTCCTCTGTTCCAAGCAGGTCGTTCAGGCTGAGGATAAAATCATAGTATCCGCTGATTTTTGTTTTCTTAAGAATCACCCGGATTCCCTTACCCTGAAAAATGAATGCGTAATGCTCGTTTCCCTTAGTGTTAGTTTCCACGCCAAACCTGCCTCTGGCTTTGCTGAATAATTCTTTTTCAGCCCTGTGATATTCGATGTGGTTTTTGAAATTCTTTCTTAATCCTATGGTGTGAATTGAGTAGTTCATAGTTCTTCCTCCTAATAGTTATAGTTGCGTATGGTTATTGCGTTTTTTATATTTGATTTAATGCCAATAAACCTTATTACAACGCTATTTACCCTAATTACTAATAGAGTACAATATTAACACATTAGTGTATCTTCTTTCTGATATTTACTAAACTGTTTGTGTATTATATAATCTTATTTTCTGTCGCCGGTGCAAACATTTTTGTAAATACATTTTGGCGAGGAGGCGAAAGCCATGGACGAAAAAGTCATGACAATAGACGAATTACAAGACAGGCTCCGCATAGGAAGAAACCAGGCATACAAACTGGTGACAGATAAAAAGATTAAAGCATTCCGCACAGGGAAGCGCTGGAAGATAACAGAAGCCGCACTGAATGAGTACATCAGGAAAAGTGAGGAAAGTGGCAAGTAAAAAAACGGTTTCGGAAATTTTGCATAAATACGCATTTTTACCGAAAGTATAGAAATGAATTTTACCCTTAGCCCATTGACCTTTCCCTTATTTTTCGCTATAATATAAGGGAAAGGTGAAAATGAAAGGTCATGCGAGAATACAATTAAAGCATAGAATTAATCAGAATAGGTTGAATTTCTCCTATAAATGTGATATAATATTATCAGGAAAGATATTTGAGGAGGAATGAACCATGACAGTAAACACAAACACACTTGTTTCCATAACTGAGGCAAACCAGAACTTTTCCAGAGTAGCACGGATAGTTGACGAAAACGGCTCAGCAATCATTTTGAAGAACAATGTTCCGCGCTACATCATTATGGAATTCCCCGAGGCGGAAAAGCTTCAGACCGCTCCCGATGACGATGTTGAGGCAATCTCCCGCAGGCTGATCGAAAAAAATCTTGAAGTTTACAAGGAGCTTGCGAAATGATATGTCAAAAAACCGGTGCTCCACAAACGAAGCACCGGTTGAGTTATATAAAAGCGGCTCGCACCGCTGATAATCATTTGTTCGTCAGCCTGCGTGCCAGTTTGTAGAATGTGGTCTTTTTCATGCCAAGGCGTTTCATAGCCTCAACAGCTGTAATACTGCCGGACTGCCACAGGTCAATCACCTCGGCGTAGTTTTCAGGCAAAGATATCTCAGGTCTGCCGAATTTCACTCCCTTGTCGAGCGCAAGCTTGATTCCCTCAGACTGACGGGTGCGTATTTTACGACGTTCCTTTTCGGCAGTGTAAGCCAGAAGTTCAAAGACGATACTGCAAATCAGATTCTTCTCAAGGTCGGATTTCTCTTTCGTGTTCAGTATCGGCGTGTCGATTATCACAATGTCAACGCCCATACGCTGAATATCGAGCCACTCGTCCTTGATCGCACCGTAATCCCTGCCAAGCCTGTCCATCTCCTTGATGACGAGCGTATCGCCGGGGCGGAGCATCTGGTTCTTCAACGCAAGGTAGCCCTTGCGCTGAAAATCCTTGCCGGACTGCTTGTCAGTAACGATGTCACGCTCCTCAACGCCGTATTCAAGGAGCGCCTCAATCTGACGGTCGAGATTCTGCTCCGTGCTGGAAACTCGTGCGTATCCGTATGTTCTTCCCATAAAACCTCCCGTTCGATAAAGTATACTTTTGCGGAAACCGGAAAGCGCCGTGATTCTGCGTTCGCAAATGTCGGTTCGGCGCTTTCCGGATATATCCGCAATGTGAATGAGATTTCCGAACGCTCAGAACTCCCCACAGTAGTCGTATGCGCATTCATTCAGGATTTCGCACAAGGCTTCCTCAATTACGCCGGGCTGGTAGAGCATTTCTTCTATCTCCTCAACAAAATAGCCGTAGCTGAGGAGCAAGTCAATGTCCTCCCTGGATACGCCTATGGAATTTGCGAAGTCTTTGAGCTGCCTTATGTCCTGCGGTTCGTTTTCACAAGATTCGGGGACATTCCACCAATCACGGCGAAAATAGTGGTAGTCGTACATCATCAGATTTGTGGTATCGAATATTCCCTGCTCCATTGCGCCTGTGCTGCCGATTTTCAGAATGTCGCCGCAGCTGGTGTTTATTTTCTGGTGCTCAATGCTGATGATTCCGAGCCTAGCCAGGGCACGGTCAAGGATTGCTTCCGTGCTGGCGTAGACATACAGTCCACAGGTTTCATAATGGTACAATGCAAGTGGGTTATCGCCTTTGACGAAATACACGTTATTATGCTCGTCCAGAACTGTGAATACAAAAGAACCCTCGACAAGTTCAGCCATCTCGCTGATAGACTGTATGTCGATGGATTTCTGCTGTTCCAAAAGCTGTACCGCAATGTAGCTGTCTGTCTTGACTGGCGTGCTCGGAAGCGACATCTGCTTGCGTAACCTCACATCATTGTGAAGGACACCGTTGTGAGCAAGCGCAAAATGAGTTCCGTTCACCGTTCCAGGGAACGGATGATTGTTGCGATTATCGAGCTTGTTTCCTTGGGTTGCCATTCGAGTGTGTCCCATGATGACATTGGAATCATCGTGCAGACGCAGATGTACTTTGTGAGCAACGTAAGGACGCTTGTAAATTGTGAGTTTGCCATTGTGGTTAAAGGCATAGCCAGTTGCGTCGGTTCCTCGCTCCTCGCATTCCTCGGAAAGCACACGAAGCAGCTTTTCACGCTGCTTCGCATTGAGAGTGTGGTTGTAGTCTATCAAGCCGAAAATGGCGCACATAATTAATCGTCCTCCTCACTGGTGATTGGTGTGTTTATGTAGAGCTGGCGCTCTTTCAGGTAGGTAATGAGCTCAGGCTCCGTGCTGTCGTCCAGCGAACCTACGAAATCAGACCAGCTTATTGATTTCAGTTCGCTGTCGGTCAGATTCGTTGCAAGTTCGCAGATTTTATCCACAAGTTCCAGCGTTGCAATCAGCGTATTGTATTTCAGCGTGCCGCGGAACATACGAAATTCTATCGTGTGATAATTCGTGATGTTTACGCAAGCATAGCGACCGTTGCAGCCTTTCTTTGCGTCCTCCAGGATTTCTTTAGGGCTGTTCTTATAACCGTATCTCGCAGCCCAGCGGTTCATCTGATACTCGGTTCTTCGGCTGAATTTCAGCAGCTCCAGCCAGTGATGCTCAACAAAATAAAGAACCCGGGAAACACACTCGTCTTGCATTTCCCGGGTACTGCCGAAGGCTGTTCTGTTGATATGGACGTGAAGTCCGCAAGTGCTTGTTTTGTGACTGCGATAATCCATGTGGATAGCGGATTTCATTATCTCTGCCCAAGGCATTTTGTCCTTGTGATAGCGGAGCGACATAGGGTGAGTTACGATTTCCATTCCGTCCGAAAGGCTTCCGTCGGACTTGATGTAGATATGCTCCGCAAGCCGGTTGCCGATACCCAGAAGCGTATCAGCGTTGTCGCTGTTCTTGCCGCCCTCGTCGATCTCAAGTTCCACGCCGAAATAGCGCCTGCTGTCACCGTAAAATATCGGTTCGGGCTTGTAGTTGTACTCGTGAATTGAGCTGTTCTGACATTCCTCGTAACAGCGGTCGCAGTAGGCGTAATCATCGTCATCATCGTAGTTGGCGTAATCACGGTGGATAATGCGACCGCAGCATTCACAGGTAGTATAGTAATCGTCGTAGCATGAATTGCAGAGCGGCATACTGTCAGAGCCCGCATTATCGTCCGTCCAGATTCTGTCGCCGCAGTGCTCGCAGGTGATGGTTTCGCTGTGGTAGCATTCATCACAGAGTATGCTGCCTTCAAAAGTGTAGTAGTCATCGGTTTCAATTGTTGCTCCGCAGCAGCTGCAAACGGGGCGAGTATTTTCGTTGTTGTCCATGGTGTGTCCTCCTCAATATTCTTCTGCCAAAAGCATAGTTGTGTGAGTTTCGTCATCTATGACGAAGATTTTTGCTGTGATGGGTTCGTCAGTCCGGAACTCAAATGTGTGTTCGTAAGCAGGTTCCTCCTGACTATGCGTGACGTGCTGGGTATGGTCCTTTGCCGTGAGTTTGAAAACCTGCAGGTAGTCTTTACGCTCGGTTTTCATGCTGTCAATGCAATTCCAGAGAATAATCTGCGTTAATATTGGGACTGTTTCCGATATTCCTCTGGTGCTGTATCTTGGGTTGTTGAACATTTCAGTCACCTCCTGTGTGGCTCTGTTATGCGGTTTGTGAGCAAAACCAAAGCCCCGTTGCCGCGAATTATCATCACGGCAACGGGGCTGTGTTCTGTTGTGAAAATCGGGTGCAGGATAAACCGAAACAAACTACTTCTTCAGCCGGAAGTCCGTGCTGTCGAGGCGCTTCATTTCACGTTCCGCATCGTCGATTTTCTGTTGAAGCTGATTACGCTTCTCGTCCTTGCGACGCTCGGTAGCCAAGCCGATTATGCCGGATATAACCAGTAGGCTGGCTTCGGCTATCGCTGCGAGCGTCTGTGCGTTTATTCCTTCATCGGATCACCTCCTCACAACGGTATAATATACCTCTGTGGGGAGCGGCTTTGCGTGCGAACATGGGATTAAATAAACCGAAAAGGAGCGTGTTATAATGCTTAATAATACTAAGGATATACTGACACTAAAAGAGTTGCAGGAACTGCTGCACATAGGAAAAAACACCGCCCTGCGATTGGTGCAGAGCGGTGAGATTGAGGCGTTCAGGGTGGGGAATCAGTGGAGGATATTAAAAGGAAGCATAGAGAAGTATATTCGGAGATACATTAGCTATCAATAAAGCTATCTTAAGCTGAATCTGTGAAAGTGTAGTTGAGCCTGCCTGTAAAACGATATCCGGACGTTTGGTCAAAGTGCCTTCAAGCATTATTATTTCTTCTTAGCCATCTTTCTTCTGAATGAATATTAATCGTATTATTCCATTTCACCAGCCTGTGTTACAATACGTGAAGGTCAACGCATATTTTATGAGCGCTATTTTACTGTTGAACTATAAGAAACGGATGATACTAGCAGCTTTTTGAATGAAATGAATAAAAGGTAATGTAGCTTTTCCAATAATATTGACTCGGTTAAAGCATATAACTAACCACTGTTTTTTTAAATAACAATTTCTATTGCATTTCGCTCAAATATATGTTATAATAACATTGCTAATGGTACTTAAAGTTGATACAGCCATGCCATAATTTAGGCAACTAAAAATTCTTAGAGGTGTATTATGTCAAGCAGTAATAACTTTGAAATAATAAGTAAAGCTAGTGCACACACAATTAAAAAATTTGAATTAGTTGAAAAATATATAAAAGGTTGGGCGCACAAACTATTACAGTTCCCAAAATGCGAAGGAATAATATATATCGATTGTATGTGTAATAGCGGAATGTACCATGATGGGTCAGCTGAAATAGAAGGAACCGCTCTTCGTGTTGCAAAAATATTAAAGGAAGCTTCCATTCGCTATCCTGGAAAAAAAGTATATGTATTTTTCAATGACAAATCGCAGTCTAAGATTGAGTTTCTTAAATCTAGATTACCGGCTTCTACCAATAACTTTAGAATTAAAGTGTATAACGAAGATGGCAATAGCCTTCTTATCAAATTAGGTACTAAACTTGAATGGTGCAATAGAAACAATTTGCATTTTTTCTTGTTCTATGATCCATATGACGCTTCAATTGATTGGAATGCTTTACTTCCTTTCTTCAGATATTGGGGTGAAGTGCTTATCAACCATATGGTTTCTGATCCAGTTAGAGCAATCAGTCAAGTCAAATCAGATCAAGCTAAAAGGAAGTATATGGATACCTATTTGGTTAATAGTGTTGAACAGCTTATTCCTTACGGTCATAACAAACAGGCTTATGAAGACAGAGTCAAGGAAATAATATCACGTTTAAAAGGTGGTTCTTCCAGAAAGTACTACATTGCCTCATATCCTTTTTTTAATTCTAGAAATTCTTTGCTGTATGATCTTATTCATTGCACTAGCAATGAAATAGGTTTTAATCTTTACAAGACAACAGCATGGAAAACCTTTGGTGATTGCTCATCTTTAAAAAATCGACACGGTAATGAATTTCAACTTACGTTTGATGCTCTCAATAATGGTAGTATTACAACAGAGGTTGATGAATATTGCTACAATCTTTATGATGTTGCTTTATATCTTCATAATATATTTAGTGGCATGGGTGACATTCCCAAAAGCGAGATACAGGAAGTTTTGTCAAAGCACCCTGTTTTCCCAAATCAAGGTTATCAGAGGCAAATAGCTTCAATCCTCAAAAAGGAATATGGTGTGCAAGAAAAACGCAATTCATTAATTTTTAAATGATAGGAGCATAAAAATTGAAATCAGTCAAGGGATATATTGAACGAAAGACAATGTTATATGAAACTGGAGTAGAATATGGTGACTATACGATGAACCATGTCCTTGGCTGTGCTCATGGATGTCAATACCCATGCTATGCATATTTAATGAAAAAACGTTTTGGACAGATAAAAGATTATGAAACATGGATAGAACCATATTTAGTATCCAATACTATCGAACTTTTATCTGAGGAAATTCCAAAACTTAAATCCAAAATTCACTCCGTGCAACTATGCTTTTCAACCGATCCATTCATGTACGAATATGAAGATATAAAGCAAATGAGTCTCGCTTCAATCAGTAAGTTAAATTTTTCAGGAATAAAATGTACAGTTTTAACAAAGGGAATTTTGCCAGTTGAATTATCTACTTTATCCCAAGATAATGAATATGGAATTACCCTTGTTACTTTAGATGAACATTTTCGTGAGACAACAGAACCGGGAGCAGCCCCTTTAGTTGACAGAATAGCTGCATTAAGGAGACTGCATGATTTAGGATGTAAGACTTGGGTTAGCATTGAACCATATCCAACCCCCAATATATTAGCACAAAATCTTGGGGAATTATTAGAAGAAATTGGTTTTGTAGACAGAATAATTTTTGGCAAGATGAATTACTGTCTCTTATACACAT